>WNFD01002463.1_pt1 | contig 43870 bp, 38 predicted proteins | sample 5400491 | NCBI WGS metagenome assembly WNFD01 (sample SAMN13153343, study PRJNA577476) | soil metagenome | isolation source: 120 cm saprolite under Douglas fir tree site 2 hole 2 replicate 2 | place: USA:California | collected 2015-04-18
GTCGAGGATGTGGTCTGCCGCATGAAGCGAGCCGGGCTCGATGTGCCAGTGGTCGTGGGCGGCATTATTCCGCCAGAGGATGCTGCAGAGCTCGAAAGGGCCGGAGTCGCAGCCGTTTACACGCCCAAAGATTTTGAATTGAACCGCATTATGTCCGACGTCGTCCGCATCGTCGAACGAGCCAGCGGAACGAGCAACGTCTGACCTAAACTGTAAGGCTCGCCAACACTTGCGCGAGCTTTCCCGGGCTGACCGGCTTCACGAAATAGAAATTCATTCCTGACGCACGTGCGGCCTGTTCGTCACCGCTCTCGCCGTGGCCGGAAATGGCGATCACCGGCACCTGCCCGGCCTTGCCCGGCAGCGCCCGGATGCGTCGCGTCGCCTCGACGCCGTCGAGGCCGGGCAGCGTGATATCCATCAGCACGACCTCATAGCCGCCGCGCGCAGCTGCCTCGACTGCCGCCTCGCCGGTCTCAACGAAATCGACCCGATGGCCGAGCTCGCGCAAGATCGTGTTCATGACGACACGGCCATATGGATTATCCTCAGCGCAGAGAATCGACAGCGACCGAGCCGACGCCGGTCGTGAGTCCGTTTGATTCGCCGCAAGACGTGCGTCGACACGTCCGACCAGCACAATCAGCCTGAATGTCGAACCGACGCCCGGCTTGCTGGTGACTGTGAGATCGCCGCCCATCGCCTGGGCGATGCGCTTGACGAAGGACAGGCCGAGGCCGGCACCGCCGTAGCGCCTGGCAATTTCGGCACTCGCTTGTGCGAACGGACGAAACAAAAGCTTCAGTTCGGCCCTGCTCATACCGATGCCGCTGTCGACAAGCGTGAAAACCAGCCGCACCCGTTTGCGTGCGGCAGCCTCGGCGCCTACGGCGAATGTCACCGCTCCTTCCGGGGTAAATTTGACCGCGTTGTCCACGAGGTTTTCCAACGCGGCGCGTAACCGCAAGACGTCTCCAGAGACGAGACCGGGCAGATCGCTGGCAACTTTAATGTCGGCCGTGATCGCCTTGTTGCTTGCGCGCGCAGCAAGAGCTGTACCGACGGCCTCGGCGAGCAGTCGCGGCGAGAATGGCTCGTTGCGGAGTACAAGGCCGCTGGCGTCCGCCTTGGCGGCATCAACGATCAGCGTGGCGAGCGCAGCGAGATGGTCGGCGCCGCTCTTGACTGCGTTTGCCCATTCGCGCTCGCGCGCGCCCATGTCCGATGAAGCAAGCAACTCGGCCAGCGCCACGATGCCGGTAAGCGGTGTGCGAATGTCATGCGCGATACCGGCGAGTGAGGCTTCGATGGCGCGCGATGCGGCATTTCCGCTCGACGGGACAGGTCCGCGCGCGTGCAAGCGCCGCCGGCCGCCGGCCTTTTTCCTGCGCTTGCGTTTCGCCATTCCCTTAACCCCAACCCGGACAATGGCACGGAAGTGGCGCTCAATCGAGCCCGACCAGCCGGCGGATGTCGGTGGGTGACGCCCCAGCCTTGCGCAGTTCGCGCAAGCCGGTTGCCTGCGTCGATTTCGAGAGCTTCTTGCCCACGGCATCAAGGACGAGACGATGATGGCGGTAACGAGGCTGCGGCAAGCCGAGCAGCGTCTGGAGCAGCCGATGCACGGCCGTTGCATAAAACAGGTCGTGTCCGCGCACGATGTCCGTGATGCCCTGCGCCGCATCGTCGAGAGCCACTGCAAGATGATAGCTCGTCGGCGTTTCCTTTCGCGCGAGGATCATATCTCCCCAGGCCGCGGGGTCGGCGGCAACCATACCAGTCTCGCCAGCAGGCCCCGCGCCCGTTTCAACCCAACTCAGTGAGCCGACACGCGCAAGCGCGGCGCACGTTTCAAGCCGCAACGCGTAAGGCTCACCTGCATCCATGTGTCGCTTCCGCTCGGTGCTAGGCATGTTCTTCATGTCACCAGGATAAAGCGGCGCGCCGTCAGGATCGCGCGGCCAAGGTCCATGCGTTTCGCGTGCGGCCACCAGGCGCGCAATCTCGGCCCGGCTTTCGAAGCTTGGATATATTAACCTCATCGACTCCAGCTGGATGAGCGCCGCACGGTAATCGTCGGAGTGTTCGGACTGCCGCCGTACGGGCATTTCCCATTCAACCCCAAGCCACGCCAGGTCTTCATAGATCGCGGTTTCGTATTCCGGCCGACAGCGCGCTGCGTCAATGTCCTCGATCCGCAATAACAGCTGCCCACCATTCGCACGCGCCATATCGGAATTGAGCAGCGCCGACAGCGCATGCCCAAGATGCAGATAGCCGTTCGGCGATGGCGCAAACCGGAAAACGGGTGGCATGGCTTTTCTATCTACCGTCTTGCTTGCTACACGGATAGCGCATGACCCACTTCCTTCACACCGATGACGATTTGCAGGCCGGACTTGTGCAGCTGCTGCTCGCCGATCCGCGTCTCAGGCCCATTTCACAGAAGGCAGGCGCCTTTAGCCTGCGCAGGCGCGAGGCAGGATTCCCTGGCCTGTGCGCCATCGTTTGCGGCCAGCAGCTTTCAACAGCAAGCGCAGCCGCAATCCGTTCGCGCCTGTTCGCCGCTTTTGATCCGTTTCATCACGACACGGTCCGGCGCGCTCGCGTCGACAAGCTCAAGCGGCTCGGCCTCTCGGCACCCAAAATCAAGTCGATCCGGGAAATTGGAAAGGCGGTTGCCAAAGGCCGCATCGATCTCACCGCCGTTGGCAATATGGATGCCGACCAAGCTCATGCGGCGCTTACGGCGCTGCACGGGATCGGTCCATGGACTGCGGATATCTATTTGCTCTTTTGCCTTGGTCATGCCGATGCGTTTCCATCTGGCGACCTCGCGGTGCAGGAAGCTGCACGCATCGCACTCGGCCTGCGTAAACGCCCCGACGCCAAGGCGCTGACCAAAATGGCCGAGGCTTGGCGTCCCTGGCGCGGCGTGGCGGCGCATTTGCTCTGGGCTTATTATCATGCTGTGAAGAAACGCGACGTGGTGCCTGTTCAGCCGAATGGCCGGCCGAAAGAGACGGCCGGCAAGAAACGAAAGAAAAGGAAAAAGAAGAATGGCTGAACTCGACGGCCCGCGGCTCGAGCCGCGCTCAGGACGCGCGCAACAGCTGGTGGTTTTCCTGCATGGCTATGGCGCTGACGGCAACGACCTGATCGAGATCGGCCGCGCCTGGCAGGGTCAGCTGCCCGACGCAGCATTCGCGTCGCCACACGCGCCGCGTCCATGTGGGCAGGCGCCGGTCGGCCGCGAATGGTTTCCACTCACCTTTCGCAACCCGGACGAACGCTGGACCGGCGTCAACCAAGCAGCGCCGATTCTCGAAAACTTTCTCGACGCGGAACTGAAACGGCGCAACTTGCCGCTGTCGGCGCTGGCGCTGGTCGGTTTTAGCCAGGGCACCATGATGGCGCTTCACGTTGGCCTGCGTCGCGCGATCGCCCCCGCGGCCATCGTCGGCTATTCGGGCATGCTGGTCACGCCTGAGAAGGGCGATCCCAGCGCTTTCGCTGCCGAAATCCGCAGCCGGCCGCCCGTTCTGCTGATTCACGGCGACGCGGACGAGCTCATTCCGGTTCAGGCGTTATTTCATGCGGCTCAAGGGCTGGCCGCGCTGGATGTGCCGGCGGAATGGCACATCTCCCCGGGAATCGGCCACGGCATCGATCAGGAAGGCCTGCGCCACGGCGGCGAATTCCTGGGAAGGTGCTTTGCGCGCCGCAAATAGCAGCGTTGCGGGTAACTCCCCGTCCCGGCTTCACAATCCTGTCACGCTGCCCTATTACTAGCGCGTTAGCTGCGTGGCGGCAGCGTTCCAAGGAGGTCAAGGAGCGTCGCTTGAACGTGCATGTTTCGCCTGCTGGTTTTCCTGCCCTGGTGCTCAACGCGGATTTTCGGCCGTTGAGTTATTACCCGCTGTCGCTGTGGTCCTGGCAGGACGCGATCAAGGCGGTCTTTCTCGAACGCGTGAATATTGTCGCCAACTACGACCGCGCGGTGCACAGCCCATCCTTCGAGATGAAGCTGCCAAGCGTGGTCTCACTCAAGACCTTCGTGAAGCCTTCGACCCACCCGGCCTTCACACGTTTTAATGTGTTTCTGCGCGATCGCTTCTCCTGCCAATATTGCGGCGACCGCGACGACCTCACCTTCGACCATCTGTTGCCGCGTTCGCGTGGCGGCCACACCACCTGGGACAACGTGGTGGCCGCTTGTTCGCCCTGCAAGTTGCGCAAGGGCAACCTCACGCCTAATGAGGCCAGAATGTTTCCGTCGCAAATGCCGTTCCAGCCGACGGTTCATCACTTGCACAGGAACGGCCGGCTATTCCCACCCAACTACCTGCATGAGAGCTGGCTCGACTATCTCTATTGGGATACCGAGCTCGAGCCGTAACTCAGCAGGCCGGTTCTGCATTGGAGTTTGTCATGATCGATGCGCTGCAAAAACGCCGCAGCGGACGAACAACGCTACTCTCCATATGCCTATTGGTCAGCGTGTTTGCCGTTGAAGTCGCATCCGCCCAACAAGCACCCGCCTCCGCCGGCCCGCCTGATCCAAAACTGATTGAAGATCTGGTCGCTGCCAACCGCATTCTCGCCGACCAGGGTCTGCTTGATGGCTGGGGTCACGTTTCTGTTCGGCACGATCGCGACCCTAACCGTTTTCTGATGGCGCGGGGGATGGCAGCCCAACTTGTCACCGCACAAGATATTATCGAATTCGATCTCGATAGCCGACCCATCGACACACACGGTTTGCCGATGTCGGCACTTTTCACCGAACGTTACATCCATGGCGAGATTTACAAATTACGGCCCGATGTCGTCGCCATCGTGCACACGCATGCCCCATCGCTCATCCCATTCGGCGTCACGAAGGTGCCGCTGCAGCCGATGTATCACCGCTCGGCCTTCATCAGTTTCGGAATTCCGGTTTTCGAAATCCGCGATCGCGGCGGCATAACCGACATGCTGATCCGCAACGCGACGCTCGGCCACAACCTCGCCGAAACACTTGGCGATCATCCCGCCGCATTGATGCGCGGCCATGGCGCGGTGATTACCGGACCGTCGCTGCCGCGCGTGGTGGGCCGCACTATTTTTCTCGCGCTCAACGCTACACTTCAGGCTCAGGCCATGAGTATGGGCGGGCCAATTACCTATATGGACCCGGAGGAAGCGCGCAAAATCGAAGAGCGCGAAGGGCACGGACTTGCCCGCACCTGGGAAGGATGGAAGCAGAAGGTGATGACAAAGCCGTGAGCGTTATCCGCCAGGCAACATCCGTTGCAAGACGCGATCGCGGCGAATGAAATAGTGATAGAGGCCGGCCACGATGTGCAGCCCAATCAGCGTCAGCATCACATAGTAAGCGAGCAAAGCGTGCACGTCGCCGGTCCAGCTCCAGCCCGGCGCGCGCATGGCAATCAGTTTCGGCATTTCGGCGCCAAACAGGACCAGCGGCATGCCTCGCCACGAGGCGCTGATCCAGCCAAGGATCGGCACCACGAACAGCAACACATAAAGCAGGCAATGCACGACACGTGCACTTTGCATTTGCCATGGCGGCACACCATCGAGTGGTGCCGGCTCCCCAAATGTTGCTCGCCAGGCGAGGCGCACAATCGCAAAGAGGAGAATCATAATCCCGAATGAGAAATGCAGGCTGACCAGAGTTGTCACCGGTGTGTTGCGCCCGATATGCGGCATCGTCCACGCGACGATGTACTGGCCGATGAGAAGCGTGACGATCAGCCAATGCAGGATTTTCGCAGTCGACGAATAGCGGTCCGGTTTACCCATCTGTTCCTCAAACCCTTGTGTTGGAACGAAAGCCGCCTATATGGGTGTTAGCGGTGATGTCGAGCCGAAAGGTTCCATCATCGAGCGGCCACGAATATGCAGCAGGCGACGCCGGATGTACGCGCGCCTTAGCATTTCGTGGTCGTCAGTTTTTTGAGCGGCCTCACGCCCTGGTCTTCAGCCGTTCCTTGTCATAGCCCGCGACGCGCTTGTAGCCCTCTGACAATGCGATGAGCTCTTCGCGGCTGATGACATCATTAATGTTCTTGAACGGCTTGTCGCCAGTGCGGCGGTAGACTTCGTGCAGGATTGCGTCGGGCGGTGCCTTGCGGTTCGCCAACACCACCTCACTGGTTGCCGGCAGGCGTTTCGATTCATAGACCTTGAGCGCGGCAACCGGATCGGCGTTGGCAGCAAGTGCGTCGCTGAGCGCACGGCAATCCAGAATGGCTTGCGCCGCACCGTTGGCGCCACGCGGATACATCGGGTGAGCGGCATCGCCCAGAAGCGTCAGGTGGCCAAAGCTCCAGCGCCGCAGCGGATCCTGGTCGACCATTGGATATTCGAGGATCGCGTCGGAGCTGGCGATGAATTCCGGCACGTCAAGCCAATCAAAATGCCAGTCCGCCATCGCCGGCAGAAAGTCTTCCAATCTTCCCCGCCTGTTCCAGTCGCGCGCCTGATATTGCGGAGTCTCGATATCGCACACCCAATTCACGAGCTGGCGCCCCTCGGCGTCCACATTATTACGAATTGGGTAGATCAGTAGCTTTGCCGGATGATGCCAGCCGACGCGGATCATGCTGGCGCCGGACAGGAACGGCTTCCAGCGGGTGACGCCGCGCCACATGTTGATGCCGGAATATTTTGGCGGCCCTTCGTTCGGATAAAGTTGCTTGCGTAGCACCGAATGGATGCCCTCGGCGCTGACTGCCACGCTGCCTTTTTGCGACGGCAGCGGCTTGCCGCTGGCGTCCTCAAAATGCGCGACCGCCTCCGGTCCATCATGCTCAACACGCGTACACCGCCAGCCGGTGATGACTTTGTCTGCGCCCGCGCGCTTCACGAATGCATCGAGCAGGACCATTTGCAGATCGCCGCGATGGATCGAAAACTGGGGTACATCGTAGCCGGCAAAGCGGCCCGCCGGCTCGCTGTAAATGAATTGGCCGAAACGATTGTAGAAACAATATTCGCGGGTCGTGACGGCGACCTTGGCGAGCGCATCTTCCAACCCGAGCGCACACAATTCACGCGAGGCATGCGGCAGAATATTGATCCCGACCCCAACCGCTTTGAGTTCTGGAGCCGCCTCAAAGACACGGCAGGCGATGCCGGCACGATGCAGCATCAGGCCGAGGGTTAGTCCGCCGATGCCGGCACCAATGATCAGAACTTCCATACTGTTTGTTCCCGTATAACCGGCGTGTGCAGCCGGATGCATTCTAGTCGGATGACTTGAGCCGCGCGAGCGAGACCTTGGCGCCCCAGACCGCTACCGCCGCCAGAAACAGTGACACCAACACATCGTATCCGGCCAGCGAAATTCCAAGGAACCGCCAGGCCGCCTCGTCACAACGCACAATTTTGATGTCCTGAAGTTGCTTTAGCAAATTGCCTGCCGAGCCAAGACTGTTGATTGGACCTGAACAATCCGTCGGGCCTGGCCAGAACTTCCATTCGACCCCGGCGTGATAGGTGGATAATCCGGTATTCCAGAGCATGACCACGGCGATCACGGCGAACCCTGCGATCATGACCTTGCTTGAAGCACCATGATTGGAGCCGAGCCAGAGTAACGCTGCGAGCGGCACGCTGACGTAGAAAGCATTGCGCTGATCGAGGCAGAGCGGGCACGGCGGGTAGCCGAGGACGTATTGAAAATAAAAGAAGCCGAGAATCGTCAGGCCGCCGATGACAGTCACGATTGCCGCCGCCGTGAGCGGCGGGTCGCGGCGGAGCAGCTCCATAAAATTATTCATTGTACTCGCCGATCATCCGTCGATGCAGTTGGGTGGTGCCGGTGGTCGGGGTCGAACCGACACTCCTTTTGGGAACACGATTTTGAGTCGTGCGCGTCTGCCAATTCCGCCACACCGGCTTCAAGGTAGCTATAGCGGCAACTCCCGACACAGCCAAACAAAAATGCAACCCTTTGAGCAGGCCCGTCTGCGGCGTAAGATCGGTCAGCTGAACCCGCCGTTTCAGGGAGTTGACGATGAACGAAGACGTGCTGAATACCTCATTGCGCAAATTTCTCAAGACGGTTGGCGTCACGTCGCAACGTGAAATTGAAAAGGCCGTACGCGCCGCGGTCTCCGACGGACGGCTGAAGGGCAATGAGGCCCTGTCGGCACAGATGGTTCTCACCATCGGCAAGGTTGGCCTTAACTACCAGATCGACGGCACGATCGAACTCGCATAGCGGTTCGCGCCGTCAAAGGCCGGCCAATGCCTTTTGATAATAGGAAAGGTCGAGATATTTGTCCGGCGTGCTTGGCGTGCCGCCCTCGTATTGGGCGCGCAGCTTGAGGACATTCTTGACGCCCTCGATGTCGATCGCTCCATCAGGGCTGAAATCGTCCTTGGTGCTGTCATAAGCCAGGCCCGCGATGTCCGGCGGCAATTTTAACCGCTCCGCGAGCAGCGCAACGGCCTCCGCTCGGTTCTTCGGGTCGAGACTCCAGCGCCTTCCCTCGACATAAGCTTGTAGATATTTGACCAGAGTGTCGGTGTTCGCTGCGCCCCATGTCCGTAACACGAACGCGGATGTTCCTTGGTACGCGCCGAGTGCAGCTGCTGCTGTACCCATATCCTTGAGGCCCGCTTTTTCTGCACGAACCGAGAATGGCGGATTTAACATGCCTGCGACCATGGCCTTGTCTTTTGTCATTGCCTCGAGCCGAAATCCTGTCCCGCCGACCGATTTCACCTCATAGTCGCCTTTGTTAAGTCCCTTCTGCCGCAACATTTCGTAAAGCTGGAAAGCATAAGCTGTGTTGATCGCATCGACGACAACCGTTTTACCCTTAATGTCGGCCAGCGAATTGATGTCGGGTTGCACGATGAGGTGATTGAAACTGTTGTCGCCACCGAGCACGACCGCAATGTCGGCATTGGCCTTGTCTTTGAGTGCGAACGCATTGTCGATCGCCGAGTGTGCGATCTGGTAGCGGCCTTCAGCCAACCCGCTGCGTAGCTCTTCGGAATTCGGCGTGAACTTGATATCGACGTCGAGGCCGCGTTTGGCGTAGAAGCCTTTTGCCTGGGCCGCGAACATCGGCAGGTTTTGCACCCCCGGGAAAACGATCACCGTGAGCTTGCTGTCCTCTGCACGCAGCCCCTGCGGCATCGCAGTGATAGCAAAGACTGCCACGACCGCGGCGAACAAACGCTTCATCATGCTTTCCTCCCGACGACTTTGTTTATGGGAATTATAACACCGGCTCGGCTGCCGCATTCCGCCGGCCAAACGCCGCTTCCATCTCGCGACGCACCTTCACCGCCGGATCATTGGAATCATAGGCAATGTCAGACCATTGAAGCGCCTGCCCTTCCGTAATATCGCGCTTGAGCTTCACGTTATGCGCGAGGCCAAGCGGCAACAATTCACGTTCGAGCGAGAATTCGGCCGGCGTCTGCTTTCCCCAGACGCAGAACCCGCCCTCGCCGTCCAGGATCTCGCCCGCCTTCAGGCCGCGCTTTGCGGTCGCCACAACGTCAGAACGAAAGCCCGTAGGCGCACCGGTCGGTTCCTTGCGCAGCGCAGCACTGGCGACCGAAATGCCCAACTCCAGGCCGATCATATGAATTGGCCGGTAAAGCGCAGCGTATTTCCCGGTTTTGTCCGGCAACATCGCGTATTCCTTGAAGCAGCGGCGCGCATATTCGGTGTCACCCTCGAACACCACGTAGGTCCCTAGCGCAAGATGATGCGGCACGTCACGGCCGTCGCGATACACAGACGACGTCACCTCGGTAACACCTGCCTTTTCGAGTGCACCACCGTCACTCTTCGGCTTGCAGATGTCGGCGAGCTCGAAGCGCGTGGCCGGCGGAAAGCCAAGACCATTCGTCTGTGGCACCAGACCAGTCGCGTTGCAGACCGCTGTCATTTCGATGCCGGACTTCGTGCCGTCAACGAAAGAGTTGAACATTTTCGGATTGATCGATTTACGATCGGAAATGTTCAGGTATTTGTCGAGGATGTCCCAGACATTGTCCGGATTGGATTTGTGATAATGCGGCTCATAGCGCGTGCCCTTGCCGGCGCAAATCACCTTAAAGCCGGCTGTGCGCGCCCAATCGACATGCTCGCAAATCAGTGCCGGCTGATCGCCCCAGGCGAGCGAATAGACAACACCGGCCGCCTTGGCGCGGCGCGCCAGCAGCGGCCCCGCCAACGCATCGGCTTCGACGTTGACCATGACAATATGCTTGCCGTTGGCGATGGCGCCAAGTGCGTGATGAATTCCCGCGCCTGGCACGCCGGTCGCCTCAACAATGACTTCGATCTCCGGATCGGCGATCAAAGCTCCCGCATTATCGGTGACGAAAGTCGTTCGCTTCTTATGCGCGTCGGCAAGCGACGCGGCACCGAACAATTCATCCGGCCATCCCGCGTTCTTGAGCTGGCTACGCGCGCGCGCAACATCGAGATCGGCGACGCCGGCAAGGTGCATGCCTCGAGTCAGCCGCACCTGCGCCATGAACATGGTACCGAACTTGCCGGCACCAATGAGGCCTACAGTCACAGGCCGGCTGTCTGCCTCCCGTTCGATGAGCTTAGCATGAAGGTTCATGCGCGAAACGGAAACACAGGCCCGACGGCGACACAAGCGCCGTTAGAGCTGCTGCAAGACACTATTGGCAGAGGGCGCGGGAGACGAAGGTTTCTGTCGTGCACTCGGGGCCAGTCGATCGGCCCGACATGTAGACCTTGGGCGGGCAGACTTCAGCCGTGGTCATATCCAGACTTTTCCCGGAGTCGAAACCCTTCGCCTTGCACATTGTGCTTGCGGCGGCGACGCAGTCGGGCGCGCCATTCGGTGCCAGCTGGCATGTCTCATGGCCGCTGATGGCACGCGCCGCAGGAATGCGAACAACGGCGCCGGCGGCATCTTTTGCGCCTTCGACCGTCGTCTTCGCAGCATCGCCGGCAGCACTGCTGAAGCCTTCGACTTTTTTGCGCGCGTCCTTGAGTGACGAACCGACGTTTGCCGTCTGCTCTCCGAACCACCGGCTGAAAGCTGCGAGAAATCCTTCGTTCTGAGCCGGGGGCTGAGTCGGGCTCACTTGTTCCTCCGCCACAGCCAATGCCGAAATTAATATCAAGCTGCTCGCGAACAAGAGCGCGAGCGTGCGCAAACCCGCTCCGTGGTATCGACGAAAGGTCAAAGCTTGTTTGATGCCCATGAATGGCCAAAACGAAAATGAGGAGCGAGTCCTCAAATCAAGTATAGCGCCGCAACGATACCGATGACGATAACCGCGGCACCGAGTAGTACCCATAACCCGAGCCGCTTTTCAATAATATGACGTGCCCGATCGCCATAGCGGTGCAGCAAAAATGCCAGCACGAAGAAACGGGCGCCACGTGTGATAATTGAAAACAACAAAAAGAGCCCGAGATTATAGCCAGCAAATCCCGAAGTAATGGTCACGATCTTGTATGGAATCGGAGTAAGGCCCTTCAAAAGAATGATCCAGGCGCCCCAGTGCGCATAAGCCTCGCGGAACCCCTCAACCTTGTCGCCGTAGCCATAGAGATGGATCAGCCAAGCCCCGACCGAGTCATAAAGCAGGGCACCGATGCTGTAGCCGAGCAGCCCTCCGGCGACAGACGTAACCGTGCACCAGGCCGCCATCACATAAGCCCGCTCTGGCCGCGCGAGAGCCATCGGAATCAGCATGATGTCGGGGGGCACCGGAAAAAATGAGCTCTCGGCAAACGAGACAGCCCCCATGACCCACAACGCATATGGCTTATGGGCAGCGGCCACGCACCAGTCATAAAGACGGCGCAGCAAAGAACGCGGCTCGGCGGCCTCAACGGTCATCGAGATACTCGTGAGGAGAATTGTGACGGATCAACGGCGCTTGCGAATGCGCCTGGTCTCAAGTGTAACCACTTTACGCCGTGCCGCGGCCCGTACCAAATCTTTTGGCACCTTTTCGGCGATGCCGAACATCAGCTCGCGACGCCGCATCTCGGCCCAAACTTCATCAGGCTTCACGCCGGCGTGCACCCACAGCACCACGAGATTATAAAGCAGATCGGCACTTTCTCGGACCACCGCTTCGGGCTGGCCGTGCATGGCGTCGATGACGACCTCAACTGCCTCTTCGGCAAGTTTCTTGGCCATCTTTGCGCGGCCCGCGCGCAATAGCCGCGCGGTCCGTGACTTCGCGGGGTCGGAGCCGCGAACCGCGATTACCGCGTCGTAAAGACGAGCGACCGAATCAGTCATAACACCCAGAGTATCCGATCTGCGCCCAGAACCGGTTAACGCATACAACAACCGCCGATATCGCGCGGTAGGGGACTGCGGCCACAGTTATTCAACGATTAACGCGAAATGAGCCCAAAGAGGGGCATTTCTGACAGGAAGCATCCGTTTTCTTAGATGACCCCGCCGCAATCGCGGCTATTCGTCCTCGGACAACAGGGCGGCATTGCCACCGGACGCAGCCGTATTCACCGTCACCACCTGCTCGGAGGCAAATCGATGCAGATAATTGGGCCCTCCGGCTTTCGGGCCCGTCCCAGATAAGCCGCTGCCACCGAACGGCTGCGAACCGACCACGGCACCGATCATGTTGCGGTTCACGTAGATATTGCCGTTTGGCAGGCGACCTGCGATGCGCGCGACAGTCGCCTCGATGCGCGAATGAATTCCGAGCGTGAGCGCAGTGCCATTCACCGCGATGTCGTCGAGCAGCTGATCGAGCTCGTCTGCATGCCAACGCATCACGTGCAGCACGGGGCCGAACACCTCCTCCGTAAGCTCGCGCGCGCTATCGAGTTCGACGATCGTGGGCGCAACATAGGTGCCGCCCTTTGGCGGATTGGCGTCCATGCGGAACAGCACAGCTCCGCGCGCCTCCATGGCCGCAACCCAGCGGTCGAGCCTGTCCTTGGCATCGGCATCGATCACCGGGCCCACGTGAATTTCAATATCGCGCGGATCGCCAAGTTTGAGTTCGCGCGCGGCGCCCGCAACCATGGCGAACATGCGGTCGGCAACGTCATTTTGCACGCACAATAGTCGCATTGCTGAACATCGCTGGCCGGCCGACCGGAACGCCGATGCTATAACGTCATCGGTGACCTGTTCAGGTAACGCGGTGGCATCGACGATCATCGCGTTCACCCCGCCGGTTTCGGCGATCAGCGGCGCGATTGGCCCATCCTTCCCGGCAAGCGCCCGGTTGATGATGCGGGCGACGTCCGTCGAGCCGGTGAAGGCAACGCCGCCGACACGGCGATCGCTTGTGAGCAAGGCGCCGACTTTGCCATCGCCTGGTACTAGATGCAGCGAACCGACCGGTACGCCGGCGGCGTGCAAGAGCTTCACCGCCTCGAAGGCGATGAGCGGTGTCTGTTCCGCAGGCTTCGCCACGACGCAATTGCCGGCCGCGAGCGCACCCGCGATCTGACCGGTGAAGATCGCCAGCGGAAAATTCCATGGGCTGATGCAGGCAAGGACTCCACGACCGCGATACCGCAACTCGTTGCTCTCGCCGGTTGGGCCTGGAAGAGCCTTCGGCGTGAGCGTGCGACGTGCCTCGCTGGCATAGTACCGGCAATAGTCCGCCGCCTCGCGCACTTCTGAAACGCAATCGTCAATCGTCTTGCCGGCTTCGCTCTGCAAGAGAGCAATCAGCCTCCCGCGGTTCTGCTCTATGAGATCGCCGGCACGTTCGAGTACGGCTGCGCGGTCCACGGCCGGTGTTGCGTTCCACGTGTGGAAAGTGGCTGAAGCTGCAGTAAGCGCAGCGGAGATAACAGCTTCATCGCCCTCGTCCACTGTGCCAATGGGCTTACCGTCAATCGGCGAATTGACCGCGCGTTCGCGTCCGGCCACCGCGACGCCATCGATCAGCGGTTTTGCGTGCACACTTTGCGTGGCTTCACGAATTTCTGTGAGCAAGGCTTTAACTGCAGCTTGATCGCCAAACTCAATGCCTGCCGAATTACGCCGCACAGCGCCGAACAAATCGCGCGGAAGCGGAATATGTGAATGGCGCGCATGGGATGCATCGGCGATCCAGCTCTGTGGCCGGCGGAGGATCGTCTCGATGGGCACATTCGGATCGGCCGCAACCGATACAAATGACGAGTTTGCGCCATTCTCCAAAAGGCGGCGGACAAGATACGCAAGCAAATCGGCATAACCACCAACCGGTGCGTAAACCCGACAGGTCAGATCGGGGAATTCGGCAAGCAATGCTTCATATAACACTTCACCCATGCCGTGCAGTCGCTGAAACTCATAACCGGTTGTGTTGCCCGCATCCTCGATGACACAAGCGACGGTCAATGCATTATGGGTCGCAAATTGCGGATAAATCCGCGGCCGTGCCGCCAGTAGCTTGCGCGTGCAATCGAGATAACAGAGATCGGTCATCGCTTTGCGGGTGAACACGGGATAATCGGCAAGTCCGCGCTCCTGTGCGCGCTTGATCTCGGTGTCCCAATAGGCCCCTTTAACGAGACGAACCATCAGCCGGCGATCGAATGTATCCGCGGCATCCTTGATCCAGTCGATCATCGCGCCGGCGCGCTTTTGGTACGCCTGCACGGCGAGGCCAAAGCCGTCCCATCCGCCAAGCGAAGAATCGCGCAGGACCGCCGAAATAACATCGAGCGACAGTTCCAGCCGATCCGCTTCTTCGGCATCGACAGTGAAATTGAGGTCGTGTTTCTTCGCCAGCCGTGCCAGCTCGAGCAATTTCGGCACCAGGTCCACGAGCACACGTTCGCGCGACAAGGGCTCGTAGCGCGAATGCAGCGCCGACAGTTTCACTGAAATTCCGGGACGCTTCGGGAGCGCCTCGTTACCGGCGTTTTTGCCGATCACGTCAATGGCGTTGGCATACGATCCGAAATAACGCTCGGCATCGTCGGCGGTCCGGGCGCCCTCACCCAGCATGTCGAATGAGTAGAGAAAATCGCGGTGCGAACCGGCGCGTGAGATCGCCTCTTCAATCGTTTGCCCCATCACGAAATGCGAACCGAGCAATCGCATGGCCTGGCGCGTGGCCGCTCGTACGGCCGGTAACCCAAGCCGCTTCACCAGCGCAGTAACAATCCCTTCCGGAGTTTCTCCGGGGTGGATAACGCGTGCCGTCAGACCAAGCGTCCAGGCTGAAGCCGACACCAATAACGCAGCCGAACGAGACTCGTGATGAGCCCAGTCGCCCGCCTTGAGCTTGTCTTCGATCAGGCGGTCCGCGGTATCGGCATCAGGGACGCGGAGCAGCGCTTCCGCCAGCACCATCAGCGCCAGCCCCTCCTTGGTGGAGAGCGCGTAGGCATGGAGAAAATCCTCGACGCCGCCGAGGCCGCCGGTGCGCGCGCGGATCGCTTCGACCATATGCCTGGTGCGGGCATCGATGTGCGCCTCTGCGCTGGCCGAACGGCCGGCTGTCGCCAGCAAAATGCTCGCAATGCTTTCGTCCGCCGGCGCATAAGGCGCCCGGAGCGGCGTAATGTCGCGTGCAAGTTTGTCGGCATTTGCAGGCGGCATGAATTGAACTCCAAACCGGTGCGCGAGCTTATCCTAAAAGGAAGATTCTCGCGGGTTGAGAATGCCCGTGTTCAAAATTGTGAACGGTGGCATTAGTCATACGAACGCAAATTGTCTGGCGAACCCTGGTCTATGTCTTGCCCTTTGCACCCTCCTGTTCTTTGCTGTGGGAAGGTCGGGACACGCGCAGCCATGTGCGCGGACCAAAAAAGAAGGATCGGGTGGATGCGAGCACACCACGCCGGCCGGTCGGCACGGGTGGCGCTGCTTCTTGTCGCGGCCCTGGCGAGAAGCGCTTTGGCGGCGGAAACGACCGTCAGAATGACGCTCGACTTCAGGTTCGAAGGTCCTTCGGCGCCATTCTTGCTGCCGCTCGACAAGGGTTACTACAAAGCGGAAGGCCTTAACGTCACCATCGATCCAGCGGCCGGCTCGCTCGAATCGATCGAGCGTGTAGCGTCTGGCGAGTACGACATGGGCTTCGGCGACATCAACGCGCTGATCAAATTCCGCGACACCAACCCGAGCACGCCCATCAGCGCCGTGTTCATGCTCTATAACCGTCCCCCATTTGCAGTCATCGGCCGCAAGAGTCGCGGCATCGCCGGCCCGAAAGATCTCGAAGGCAAAACGCTCGGCGCACCGGCCGCCGACGGCGCTTTCGCACAATGGCCGATTTTCGTGCAAGCCAACAGCATCAACGTATCCAAGATGACAATCGAAAACGTCAGCTTTCCTGTGCGCGAACCGATGCTGGCAGCCGGGCAGGTGGACGCGATTACCGGCTACTCGTTCTCCTCTTATATCGACCTCAAAGACAAAGGCGTCCCGGTCGACGATATTGTCGTGCTGCTGATGGCCGACTATGGCGTGACGCTTTACGGCAACGCGATTCTCGTCAACTCAAAATTTGCCGCCGAGCATCCCGACGCCGTCAAAGGCTTTCTGCGCGCTTTTATGCGAGGCTTGAGGGAGACCATAAAGCAGCCATCGACCGCGATCGAATCCGTACTCAAACGTAATGCGCTGGCGAGAAAGCCCGTCGAACTCGAACGGCTAACCATGGCAATCCGCGAAAATATCGTCACGCCCGAGGTTAAGGCGAACGGCTATGGTGGAATAGACGACTCGCGCTTTTCACGAGCGATCGAACAGATCGCGCTCACTCATAAATTCAAAAACGCGAAGCCGAAACCCGAAGATATTTTCGATCCGTCGTTTCTGCCGTCGGTCGCCGACCGCAAATTCCACTAGACCTCGCCGACGGTCGTTTCGCACTATTTGATGCGCTCAAGAATACTTACGTAATTTGCCACCGACGTTCCGCCCATGTTGAAGACGCCGCCCGTACGGGCGTTCTTCACCTGCAGATCCCCGGCGCTGCCGGTCAGCTGCATCGCGCAAAGCGCATGCATTGAAACGCCGGTCGCTCCAATCGGATGGCCTTTTGCTTTCAGGCCGCCCGAAGGATTTACCGGCAATTTCCCGTCCTTTTGCGTCCAGCCTTCCAGGACAGCGCGTGCACCCTGTCCTTCCGCAGTCAGTCCCATGGCCTCGTATTCGATCAATTCGGCGATCGTAAAGCAGTCATGCGTTTCAATGAACGATAAATCGCCAAGCGTGAGCCCCGTCTTTGCAAGCGCTTGTTTCCAGGCCTGAGCGCAGCCCTCGAATTTCAGAATGTCCCGCTTCGACACCGGCAAGAAATCCTGCACGTGCTCGGCAGCACGGAAAGCGATCGCCTTCTTCAAGCCGAGCGCGGTGTCGACATCAGCAAGCACGACCGCGGCGGCGCCGTCCGAAACCAGCGAACAATCGGTCCGCTTGAGAGGCCCCGCAACGAACGGATTTTTCTCGCTCTCAGTACGGCAGAAGTCGTAACCCAGATCCTTGCGCATCTGCGCATAAGGATTGCCGACGCCATTCTTGTGGTTCTTGGCAGCGATCATGGCGAGCGCGTCGGACTGGTCCCCCCATTTTTGGAAATAGAGCCCGGCTATTTTCCCGAAAATGCCCGCGAACCCGCCGTCGATATCGGCTTCCTCGCGCACATACGACGCCTTCAACAGGTTGCGCCCGATCTCCGGTGCCGGCGTGGTTGTCATCTGCTCCGCGCCAACGACGAGAACGATGCGCGCAGCCCGCGCATCGATCGACTTGATCCCCTGATGCACCGCGGCCGAGCCTGTCGCGCAGGCATTTTCCACGCGCGTGGCGCGCTTGAAGCGCAGATCGGGTGAGGCCTGCAATACCAAAGAGGCGGTAAAATCTTGCGCGGAAAAGCCAGCATTAAAGTGCCCGAGGACAATTTCGTCGACCTCTTTGGGCCCGATACCGGCGTCGGCGAGCGCGTCGCCGGCCACCCGGACGATCAGGCTTTCGACGGTCTCGCTGCTCAATTTACCGAAAGGGGTATGCGCCCACCCGACGATACATGCGGTCATCGAGGCCTCCTTTGCCGAATTTTGGTCGCTTTCGTCGGCGATGAGCTCTTCGTCAGCATATATTCAACTGCGGTTCGCCGGCTTTGCCTACCATCCAAAGCTTAGATAGCCTAGCGCGGCCACCTATGGAACTTTCCCGTTTCGAGGCCTTAGGATTGTGAACCGCGAACAATGACAGCCATCTCAAGCCGCTGCTCTCGCGTCATAATCCTCGGCCTCGCCGCAGGAGCGCTCGCATTTTCGGGCGCGAACCGTGCGCAGGCGGAAGCACAACTGCTGATCGAGGCCTCGACCGGCAAAGTCCTGCATGCCGAAAACGCGACATATCCGTGGTACCCGGCCTCTGTCACGAAGTTGATGACGGCCTACACGACGCTGCGCGCGGTCAAAGAAGGGCGCATTTCGTTCAATACCTTGCTCACCGTCTCGCGCAACGCGGCAGCGCAACAGCCGACAAAAATGGGCTTCAACGTCGGCACCACGGTCACTGTCGACAATGCGCTAAAGATGCTGATGGTCAAATCTGCCAACGACATGGCGGTGACGATCGCAGAGGGCGTCGGAGGCTCGATTGAAGGATTTGCCGACTTGATGAACGCTATCACCTCGGCACGCGACCTCGCGATCCTGGCGCGCGCACTCATCCGCGAGTTCCCCGAATACGATAGCTACTGGCACATCTCGTCGATCCGCTACGGCAATCGCGTCATGCGCAACTACAATTCTTTGATCGATCGCTATCCCGGGGCCGACGGCATGAAGACCGGATTCATTTGCGCTTCCGGCTACAACGTCGTTGCCTCTGCCACGCGGAACGGCCGCCGCCTCATCGCGGTCGTGCTCGGCGCCTGGTCGGGCGCCGTGCGTGCGCAAAAGGCGGCCCAATTGCTCGAGCGCGGCTTCGACAGTGGGGGCTTGTCCTGGCTTACACCCTCGCTCGGTACCGTTGATGCGCTGGCGCCGATCGATGCGCAGCCACCGAACCTGCGCGAAGAAATGTGCGGCGGCCACCGGCGCAAGCCTCCTTCGGAGGAAAATGAGGAGGAGCCGGAAGACGCAGCCGCAGCAACGACCTCCGCCGGTGAATCGGGCAATGGGCAGCAGGCGTTCATGTTGTCCAGCCTGAAGCCCGCCAACGGCAAATTCGTCCTCGGTCCTGCGGTCGAGACGACCCCGCCAATCGTGGTGTTCACCGGGCCCGCCGATCATCCGGACGCGATTGCGCAGACCGCAAGTGCTTCGCCAAAGAAGAAAAAGAAAGTGGTCACCAAGACTGAAGGTGTCGAAAAGCCGGCTAAGGCCGATGACGCCGCCAAGCCAGCCAAGACCGCCAAGCCGGCAAAACAAGCCAAACCGAAAGTCACCTCGGTAAGTCAATGAGCGAGCCCGGCCAAAGCGCCGAACGGCGCCAACCGCCGACACCCTTACCGCTGACCGTTCTCACCGGCTTCTTAGGGGCCGGCAAGACCACGTTGCTCAATCGGCTTCTGAAGGACCCTGCTCTCGCTGAGACGGCGGTGATTATCAACGAATTCGGCGACGTATCGCTCGATCATTTGCTGGTCGAGTACGTCAGCGACAACGTGGTCCTCCTGCAATCCGGGTGTTTGTGTTGCACCATGCGCGGCGATCTGGTCGACGCGCTGGAGACACTGCTGCGCGATCTCGACAATCGGCGTTGCACGTTTCGCCGTGTCCTATTGGAAACCACCGGCCTTGCGGATCCCGCACCGGTGCTGCACACCGCCATGTCGCATCCCTACCTTTTGCTGCGCTATCGGCTCGACGGCGTCATCACAGTGGTCGATGCGGTGCATGGCGAGGCGACGCTCGACGCCCATGCCGAAGCGGTGAAACAGGCTGCCGTCGCCGATCGTATCGTTCTGAGCAAGACTGACCTCGCGGATGGCTCGCAACGCGAGCGCATATTGGCACGGTTGCGAGCCCTCAATCCGGCGGCGCCCATCCTCGATACCGCTAAAGGCGAGGCTACACCCGATCGGCTCCTCGGCTGCGGCCTTTACGATCCGGATAAAAAGATTCCCGACGTCAAAAAATGGCTTGCCGCCGAGGCCTACGCCGACGCTCATGCGCACCATCACCATCACGATGTAAACCGCCACGACGAGCACATCGGCTCTTTCGTCCTGACCGCCGGAGAGGCCATACCGGCCGGTACGCTGGAAATGTTCCTGGAATTGTTGACCGCCACCCACGGCGCGAAGCTTTTACGCGTGAAGGGGATTGTGAAGCTCGCCGAGATGCCCGAAACGCCAGTGGTCGTGCATGGCGTGCAGCACGTTTTTCATCCGGCCGTTCGACTCGACCGCTGGCCCGATAACGATCACCGCACCCGGCTGGTATTCATTACCCGCGACCTCCCCGAGCGTATCGTGCGCGAGCTATTCGAAGCCTTTCTTGGAGTCGCCGCCCCGGACCGCCCTGATCGCGCGGCCCTCACGGACAATCCGCTCATTCCGTTCGGCGGCCGTTAGCCGCTGTCACCGGCCTTGCGTGCGCGGCGCATTGAAATCATGCTAACGGTGAATAGGGTGCCGGCATGCCAGTGAAAAAGGCCGGCGTGGGCAAGCGTCATGGAACGGCTTTGGCTTCGGCATTATCCGCCGGGCGTCCCCGGCGATATTGATCCGTCGCGTTATCCTTCGCTGGTCGCGATGTTTGAAGAAGGCTTCAAGGCTTACGCAAGCCGCGAAGCTTGCATCTGCATGGGCAAATCCGTGACCTATGCCGAACTAGACGAAGCATCGCGCGCGCTCGCCTCGTGGCTACAAAGCCGTGGACTCAAGCGCGGCGATCGCGTCGCCATCATGATGCCGAATGTACCGCAATACCCGGTCGCCATTGCAGGCATCCTGCGCGCCGGCTGCGCGGTGGTGAACGTCAATCCGCTTTACAAGCCACGCGAATTGGAATTTCAGCTCTCCGACGCCGGCGTCGAAGCCATCATCGTGCTCGAGAATTTCGCGGCCGTTCTCCAGCAGGCGCTGCCAAGGACTTCGGTCAAACACGTCCTGGTCGCGAGCCTTGGCGACATGCTTGGCCGCGTGAAAGGGATGCTGGTCAACGCTGTCGTTCGCCATGTCAAGAAGATGGTGCCCGCCTATGCGATTCCAACGGCGACGAGGTACAATGACGCACTTGCCGCCGGCCGCAAATCGACTTTTACGCCAATCGCTGTAAGCCCCGACGATCTCGCGTTTTTGCAATACACCGGTGGAACGACCGGCGTTGCAAAAGGCGCAATGCTCCTGCATCGAAACCTGGTCGCCAACATGTTGCAGGTAGAGGCATGGCATAAGCCGATGGTTGACCTTCCACCAAAGACGGACCAACTCATTATCGTTACCGCACTTCCGCTCTATCATATCTTTGCGCTGACCGCGTGTTTCCTGCTTGGCGTGCGCACCGGCGGAACCTGCCTTCTGATTCCAAATCCACGCGACATTCGCGGCCTCGTCAACGAGCTCAGCCACTACAAAGTCAATTTGTTTCCCGCAGTGAACACTCTCTACAACGCCCTCCTGCATAGTCCAGATTTCGGCAAGATCGACTGGAGCATGCTCAAATGCGCAATCGGCGGCGGCATGGCTGTACAGAAATCCGTCGCCGATGCGTGGGTGAAGGCAACTGGCAAACCGATCATCGAGGGCTATGGCCTCTCGGAAACATCGCCAGTCCTGACATGCAATCGCGGCGACATCACGGAGTGGACCGGCACCATTGGATTGCCATTGCCTTCGACAGAAATTTCGATTCGCGACGACGACGACCATGAACTGCCCGCCGGCGAACAGGGTGAAATTTGTGCGCGCGGGCCTCAGATCATGGCGGGCTATTGGCAACGCCCGGAGGAAACGGCCAAAACGATGACTGAGGACGGCTTTTTTCGTACCGGAGACATTGGCGTGATGGATAGCCAAGGCCGCGTGCGCATCGTCGACCGCAAGAAGGACATGATCACGGTATCGGGCTTCAAGGTATTTCCGAACGAGGTCGAAGACGTGGCTATGAGCCACGGCGGCCTGTTGGAATGCGCATTGGTCGGCATCACCGACGAACATTCCGGCGAAGCTGGCAAATTGTATGCAGTTAAGAAAAACCCGGACGTCACCGCTGCCGAATTGCGCACATTTCTCGCGAGCCGGCTTGCCAGCTATAAGGTGCCGAAGCAGATCGAGTTTCGCGATGAACTGCCGAAGACGAATGTTGGGAAAATCCTGCGAAGGGCCCTGCGCGACGATGCTGTTCAGCCGCCGGCCATCTGACACGTGACGCCAATGACCGCGGGCGCAAGTGAAATAGTTTCGTTTTGGCGCAAAGCCGGGCCGGACCGCTGGTTTGTAAAGGACGCCACTTTTGACAATGATATCGTCGACCGATTTCTCGGCACGCACGAAGCGGCAGCGGCCGGCAGACTTTCCGAGTGGGAACAGACCGCGCAAGGCACACTAGCTCTGCTGATTTTGCTGGACCAGTTCCCCCGCAATATGTTCCGGGGTGAAGCGCGCACTTTTGCCACCGATGCGCTGGCCCGCGCAGTTGCTGCCGGTGGCATCGTGCGAGGTTTCGATGCCCAGGTTCCGGCCGAGATGCGTGGCTTTTTTTATCTTCCCTTTGAGCACTCGGAAGATCTCGCCGACCAGGAACGCGGCATCGCGTTCTACAAGGCGTCTGGCGACGCAGACGGCCTGAAATGGGGCGAAATCCATGCTGACATTATTCGCCGGTTCGGCCGGTTTCCGCACCGCAACGCTGTCCTCGGCCGCACTACCACGGCGGAAGAGCAGGCATTCTTGGACGACGGCGGTTTCGCCGGCTGAAAAAATTTCTCAACGCAAAATCTACGGGACGCTGCCCACCGGCTTTGTTAGGCTTGCGCCAACAAAAAAGCCCGGCTTGAGCCGGATCATAATGTCAGGGAGGCGACCCATGCTACAATTGACGCAGGCGCTTCGGCGCCTTTTGCCAACTGTCATCTTATTACCAATCCTGGCGATCGCGGTTTCCACCGACCTCCGCGCGCAACAAAGTGTCGAAATCGGCGCTGCCGAAATCGGCGGCGTCGTCGCAAGCTCAAAGGGGCCCGAAGCCGGCGTTTGGGTGATCGCGGAAACTACGGAATTGCCCACGAAGTTTGCTCGCATCGTCGTCACCGACGATCAGGGCCGCTACCTCATTCCCGATCTGCCGACGGCGAACTATAGCGTCTGGGTTCGCGGCTACGGATTGGTCGACTCTGCCAAAATGCGCGCCAAACCGGGCATGACCCTTGATCTCGCCGCGGTGCCTGCACCGAACGCAGCGGCCGCGGCGCATTATTACCCCGCGATCTACTGGTACACATTGATGAAAATCCCGCCGGCGAGCGAATTCGGCGGCAAGGGCGCGATTCCAGAAAAGATCACGCAGAACGACTGGCTGCGGCAGATGAACAATGTCGACTGCATTGGCTGTCATCAGCTTGGCCAGGAGTCGACGCGCACGATCCCGGCCGCTCTCGGTCGCTTCAATTCCGGCGAAGACGCCTGGATGCGGAGAACGCAATCGGGGCAATCCGGCGAGCAAATGACCAATCGCCTCGCCGGCCAATTCGGCGGCGTGCCGTACAAATATTTCGGCGAGTGGACTGATCGGATCGCCAAAGGCGAAGTGCCGAAGATCGAGCCGCCGCGGCCGCAAGGTGTCGAACGCAACGTCGTCATCACGTCGTGGGAATGGTCGACGCCGGACAAATATCTGCACGACCTGATTTCGTCCGACCGGCCAGCAAGGTCACGTACTTCAAGATGCCGGTACGTGATCCTGAAATGCCGGTATCGCTTGGACCGGGCCATGCTGGCACGGTCAAGCCGATGGCAGATTCGCCATACTGGGGCAGCGAGGTGCTGTGGGACACGCGCGCCAACAATCACAATTCCATGTTCGACAAGCAAGGCCGCGTCTGGCTCGCGGCGACCGTACGCGGCATGGATAATCCGGCGTGGTGCAAGAAAGGCTCCGAGAACGAATTCGCGAAGGTTTTCCCGCTGGATAAAAGCCCGCGGCAAGCCGCCATGCTCGATCCCAAGACGATGAAGTACTCGTTCGTCGATACTTGCTTTGCCACGCATCATCCGCAATTTGGTTACGACGCGGACAACACATTGTGGTTCAGCGGCACCGGCCAGGTTGCTGGTTGGGTGAACACGAAGGTCTTCGACGAAACTGGCGACGGACAGAAGGCACAGGGCTGGGCGCCGTGGGTGCTCGACACCAACGGCAACGGCAAGCTTGATGAATACGTCGAACCGAACGCGCCGGCCGATCCAGGCAAGGATCGACGCATCACCGCTGGGTCAGGCCCCTATTCCGTCATGCCCAATCCGAAGGATGGTTCGATCTGGTACGCGATCGGCACCTTCGCCGGGCCACCGGGATTCCTGCGCTTCGATCCCAAAACGAAATTGTCGGAAGTTTATTACATTCCGAAGCCGGGTATTGGCATTCGCGGCGGCGACATCGATGCCAATGGCGTGCTGTGGGGTTCCGGCTCCAGCGGCCATCTGATGAGCTTCGACCGTCGCAAGTGCAAAGGCCCGCTCAACGGCCCGACTGCGACCGGTAATCACTGTCCGGAAGGTTGGGCGTTCTACAAATATCCCGGCCCCGGTTTTGAAGGCTTCCCCGACACCAGCGCCGAGGCGAGCTATTACACCTGGGTCGACCAGCACAACACGCTCGGGCTCGGCGAGAACATTCCGATCTCGACCGCCAATCTCAGTGACGGCTTCGTTGCCTTCAAGGACGGGAAGATGATTTCGCTGCGGATCCCTTACCCCATGGGCTTCTATGCCAAGGGCCTTGATGGACGCATCGACGATCCGAATGCGGGCTGGAAAGGCCGCGGCTTGTGGAGCACGAATGGAGATCGCACGCCGTGGCTGATGGAGACCGGCAAGGGTTCGCGTCCTCGCGCCGTGCATATCCAGGTTCGTCCCGACCCCTTGGCGCACTAACCATTGAACCAAGTGACTGGCCCCGTCGCATCATTCCGGCGGGGCCTTTGCTTTGCAGGCTCTATGCGGGCGCAGAAGGCCTGGAGTAGCATCGCACTGAACGGCCGCCGCCGGGGCAAGGCGCCGAGAAAACGTCACTAGGGAGTTGTCATGCGACACGTCGTATCCGCCGCATTTATCGCAACAGCATTGGCATTTGGTACCAGCGCGCAGGCGCAGGTGCCGCAAGGCTACCCGGCCGACTACGCCAAAATCGTCGAAGGCGCCAAGAAAGAAGGCAAGGTCGTGATCTATTCGACCACCGATGCGGTTGCGGCCAATCCGCTGATCAAGGACTTCGAAGCGCTTTATCCTGGCATCAAGGTCGAATACTCAGATCTCAATTCGACGGAACTTTATAATCGCTTCATCGCCGAGGCTGCGGCGAACAATGGCACTGCCGACGTGCTGTGGTCGTCGGCCATGGACCTGCAAGTGAAGCTCGTCGCCGACGGCCAGGCCGCCAGCTATCCATCGCCGGAAATCAAGGCGCTGCCGAAATGGGCGGTGTGGAAAGATTCAGCTTACGGCACGACGTATGAACCGATTGCCTTCGTCTACAATAAACGGCTGGTGCCGGAAGGCGACGTGCCGAAGGATCACACTGATCTGCTGAAGTTGCTCGACGCCAAGGCCGATTTCTACAAGGGCAAGATCACCGCTTACGATCCGGAGCGTTCCGGTGTTGGCTATCTGTTCTGCAATGAAGATATCAAGGACTTCCCGCAGGCGTGGGATTTGTTTAAGGCGATGGGCAAGACGCAGGCCAAATTCTACACCAGCGCTGGTGCCATGATGGAGCGCGTCACGTCCGGCGAGCACCTGATCGCCTACGGCATCTTCGGTTCCTACGCGCTCAGCCGCTCAAAGAAGGACCCCAACCTCGGCATCGTCTTGCCGAAGGATTACACCATGGTGACGTCACGCGTGGCCTTCATTTCGAAGAACGCGAAAAATCCGAACGCCGGCAAATTGTTTCTTGACTACATCCTGTCGAAACGCGGCCAGGACATCATCGCCAACAAAGCGGATCTCTACTCGCTGCGGGCCGACGTCGAGGGCGAGGCGACGATCAAGGGCGTTGGCCAGCTGATCGGCGAAAAGGCACGTCCGGTGCCCATCGACCAGACGTTGCTGGAGAATCTCGATCAGGCCAAACGGCTCGCCTTCCTGGCCAAGTGGCAGCAGGCAAAGAAGGGGCAGTGATAAAACTCATCGCGCCGTTGCACGCCATTCGCCTCATCCTGAGGAGCGCCCCCAAGGGCGCGTCTCGAAGATGATACGGCGCCATGTTTCGAGACGCGCGCTGCTGAGCATGAGGCCGAGAGGATTGGCAATGGCTAAGACGCTTCGGGGATAGCGCGAACGCATGCCCATTGTCGTGTACCGCTTGCTCGTGCTCGGCCTCACCACGCTTGCTGTGGCGGCGCCGCTATCGCTTGTAGTTTATCAGAGCTTTCTGACTGCGCCGTTCTTTGACCCTTCGGCGAAATTTGGGCTGCTTGCCTATTCCTTCGTCTTCGCCGATTCCGATTTCTGGCAGGCGTTCTGGACAACCATCGCGATCGCCAGCGGCATGGCACTCATCGCCGTGCCACTCGGCGGCTATGTGGTCGCGATCGGCCCGGTTGGTATTTTCTCCACGCTGGCCAAGGACGTTCTCGGTTTCGTGCCATGGAATTTGTATTCGCTGGCGGCCCTGATCGCGATCGCCGGCCTCACCCACGTGCCGCATGTCTATCTCTATAGTGCCGCCGCGCTGCGCGGCTTGAGCACCGATCTCGAAGAAGCAGCGCGCGTGTCTGGCGCCAACCCATTTCGCGTCGCCATCAGTGTCAGCCTGCCGATGATCCTGCCGGCAATCTTGTTTGCGGGCGTGCTGGTGTTCTTTTTGGGATTTGAACTGTTCGGCCTGCCGTTGGTCCTGGGGGGAAAGGGACTGAAGACACAACCGCTGCGCTTGCATGGCTGGCGCTGGTTTGCCTTCGCATGCATCGTGTTCTGGCTTTTCATTACCGTGGTCGTGCCCCTGTTCGGCATCACGTTGCGGTCCTTCGTGGTGACCTGGGGCGAAGGCGTGAAGCTGCTCGACGTACTCACGCTCGATCACTACCGCGAGCTGACCGAATACCCGAATGTGGTACGCGGCATTCTCAATACACTCGGCATTGGCGTGATCGGCGGCGCGATAGCCGTTGCTTGCTACACCGCCATCGCGCTCGCAGTGCATCGATGGAATTCCGGATGGACCAGGTTGGTCGATTACATCGTGATGGTGCCGCGCGCCATGCCAGGCCTGATCGCGGGTCTCGCGCTGCTATGGGTTTTTCTGTTTGTGCCGTTCCTGTCGCCGTTGAAATCCACAATGGCCTCGATCTGGCTCGCCTATACGATCGTGTGGCTGGCCTACGGCATGCGCCTCGTCTCTAGCACCCTGCTGCAGGTCGCGCCGGAGCTCGAAGAAGCCGCACGCACTGCCGGTGCCAACGATCTGCGCGTGAAGCGCGACGTGACCGTGCCGTTGATCAAATACGGCATGCTGGCAAGCTGGCTTCTGATCTTTTTGATTTTCGTACGTGAATATTCAACCGGCATTTATCTCCTCGGGCCCGGCACCGAGGTGATCGGCTCGCTTTTGGTGTCGTTATGGGGCACCGGCGCGATCGATCTGGTGTCGGCGCTTTCTGTCGTTAATGTGGTGATGATCGGCGTCGGCCTTGCCGTCGCGGTCCGGCTCGGAGTGCGCCTGCATGGCTGAACTCATTGTGAAAGATGTCGCCCTGCGTCTCGGCGACAATGAAATTCTCAAAGGCGTGTCGATCGCAGTGCCGGCTGGCGAAGTCGTCGCACTGCTTGGGCCTTCAGGCAGCGGCAAGACGACTCTGTTGCGGGCCGTTGCCGGTTTGGAGATTCCCCACCGCGGATCGATCGCCATCGGCGATCGCGTGTTTTTCGATGCCGCCCGCGGCGTTGAATTGCCGGCCGAAGAGCGCGGATTGGGCCTCGTATTTCAATCCTACGCGCTGTGGCCGCACCGCACCGTATTCGACAATGTGGCCTACGGCCTGAAGCTGCGTGGCGTTTCTGCGCCGGAGATGAAGACGCGCGTCGAGAAGACGCTGTCGCAAATCGGGCTTGGCCATCTCGCCGCGCGTTATCCTCACCAACTTTCCGGCGGCCAACAACAGCGCGTCGCCATCGCACGCGCGCTGGTCTACGAGCCGCCTGTGATTCTCCTCGACGAGCCTTTGTCCAATCTGGACGCCAAGCTGCGCGAGGAAGCGCGCGCCTGGCTGCGTACGCTGATTGTCACGCTGGGCCTTTCGGCGATCCACGTCACGCACGACCAGGTGGAGGCCATGGCAATCGCCGACCGCATCGTGTTGCTCGACGCCGGCGTGATTGTGCAGGAAGGTCCGCCGACCGCGCTCTACAACGAACCCGCGACGTTGTTTGCTGCGGAATTCATGGGCAGCAACAACAGGCTCGATGGCGCTCTGGTCGAAAATTCAGGTGGGCGCGCGACCATCGATCTGTTTGGCGAGCGCATCACCGGTATCGCGCGCACCGAGGCGACGAGTGGGAAAGCCACCGGCATCATTCGCATCGAGCGCGTCCGTTGCGCATCAAGCCCCGGCCCCAACCGCCTGAAAATGGAACTCAAGGCACCGATGTATCTTGGCGAGCGCTGGGAACTCGTGTTCGCTCTCGACAATCTTACGGTGCGCGCCTATGCCTCGGCGCCGCTCAAACCGGGCGAGCACTATGTCGAATTTCCCCCTGAAGCGCTGTGGGTGTTCTAGGTCACGCGTATGAGCGAATTCCACGGCGTATTTCCCTATCTCGTCTCGCCTATCGACGAACACGGAAAGATTCTCACCGATGTGCTGGGCAAGCTTGCGTCCGATTTGATCAAAGCCGGCGTGCACGGCCTGACTCCACTTGGCTCGACCGGCGAATTCGCCTATCTCAATCGCTCACAACGCGAAGCCGTTGTGCGGGCGACCATCGAAGCGGTTGGAAAGCGTGTGCCGGTGATTGCAGGTGTAGCCTCGGCCGCGACCGCGGACGCCGTCGACCAGGCCAAGGCGTATCAAAAGCTCGGCGCTAACGGCATTCTTGCTATTCTCGAAGCCTATTTCCCATTGAAGGATGCGCAGATCGAGTCTTACTTTCGCGCCATCGCCGACGCGGTCGACATTCCGGTCGTTCTTTACACCAATCCACAATTCCAGCGCAGCGATCTTTCGCTCGACGTGATTGCGCGCCTCTCCGAACATCCGCGCATCGCGTACATCAAGGACGCATCCACCAACACCGGCCGCCTGCTGTCGATCATGAACCGCGCGCCGCGCATGAAAGTGTTTTCGGCTTCGGCGCATATTCCTGCGGCAGTCATGCTCATCGGCGGCGTCGGCTGGATGGCGGGACCTGCATGCATCGTCCCGCGCCAGAGTGTGCGCCTATACGAGCTGTGCCGCGCCGGACAATGGCCGAAAGCGATGAAGCTCCAGCGTGACCTGTGGCGCATCAACGAGGCTTTCGCACGGTTTAGTCTTGCTGCGTGCATCAAGGCCGGATTGCAGATTCAAGGCTATGCTGTCGGCGATCCCCTGCCGCCGCAGGCTGCACTGGGTGCCGAAGATCGCAAGACGGTCGAGCGCATTCTGGCGGATGTCGCGAAGCTGGAAATGGCTTGATTTACCGGCTGAATTCACGTCGCCCAACCGAATGTTAACGGTTCCTTGCTAGGCGAATGCGATGGCCTCGCCGTCGCTCGCACCCCAGCCGCAGCCGGCTCGGAGGGAACCCGTGGCTTTGGCCGATTCCGAAAACACGAGATCCGCGCCGGCCTCCATAGGCGCGCGCGCTATCGCGCACGTGAAATCCATGCTTGCCGAGCGCAGCGACAGCCGCCTGGCACAAGTGATCGCCGGAAAAGTCTTTCTCGTGCGCGTCGGAAGCGCATTGCTCGCGCTTGCCTCGCAAGTGCTGCTGGCGCGCTGGATGGGAAGCTACGAGTTCGGCATCTACATTTATGTCTGGACCTGGGTGCTGATGATTGGCGCTCTGTCCGATGTCGGCCTGTCGTCCGCTGCACGACGTTTCATCCCGGAATATACCAAACTCAAAAGCTTCGACCGGTTGCGCGGCTTTCTAGCAGGCTCGCGATGGTTGGCTTTCGCCATCGCCACCGGCATCGGAATCGCTGGCACGCTTGGCGTGACATTGCTCGCGCCATGGCTTGACCATTTTGCAATCATTCCGCTGTACCTCGCCTGCATCACGATCCCGATTTACGGGCTGGTGCAAGTCCAGGCGGGCATCGCGCAATCCTACGATTGGCCAAATCTCGCGCTGATGCCGTTCTACATCTGGCGGCAGCTGGCGATCACCGCGCTGATGGGATTCATTTGGCTGATCGGCGCTCCGACCGACGCGGTGACGGCCATGATCGTCGCCGTTGTCACCGCTTGGGCGGTCACCATCGGACAGTTGGTTCTGCTCAATCGGCGGCTTAAGCAGAGTGTGCCAGACGGACCCAGACTTTTCGAACCGAAAACCTGGTTCGCCACATCGCTGCCAATCTTCGTGGTCGAAGCTTTTTACCTTCTGCTTACCTACGTAGACATCATCGCACTCGAGCAATTCCGTTCGCCGCATGACGTGGCCGTCTACTATGCAGGCGCGCGCCTGCTTGCGATTGTCGCCTTCGTCTATTTTGCGATTGCTGGCGCCACCACGCACAAGTTCGCTGAATATCATGTGTCTGGGGATCGGCAGCGGCTTGCCGCGTTTTTCGGGGAAACCATCCGCTGGACCTTCTGGCCGTCGCTCGTCGCCTGTGTAGCGATTCTCGCATTCGGACGGCCGCTGCTGTCATTGTTCGGCGCAGACTTCGAATCAGGCTACCCGGTGATGTTTATTCTCGCGATCGGAATGCTTACGCGCGCCGCTGTCGGGCCAGCCGAGCGCCTGCTCAACATGCTGGGCGAACGCAAGCAATGCGCATTCGTTTATGCTGTGGCATTCGCCATCAACTTGATACTTTGCGTCATTCTCATTCCGCGCATCGGGATCGAAGGCGCTGCGGTCGCGACTTCGACCGCATTAGTCGCCGAATCGGTCATGTTCTATTGCGTCGCAAAGCGACGACTGGGCTTTCATCTCTTCATTTTTGGCGGCGGCAAGGCCGACTAGCGTCAGGTCTGTTCGCGCAACAAGCGCCTGATTACCTTGCCTGTCGTTGTCATCGGCATGGTGTCGATGAAGGCAACCTCGCGCGGATATTCGTGCGCCGACAGCCGCGTTTTCACGAAACTCTGAATTTCGGACGCAAGCGCATCTGATGCCGTGTGGCCCTTTTTGAGCACGATAAAAGCCTTTACGATTTCAGTGCGCAGGGCATCTGGCTTCCCAACGACAGCGGCGAGCGCGACTGCCGGGTGGCCGATCAGGCAATCCTCGATTTCGCCCGGCCCGATGCGGAATCCCGCCGACGTGATGACGTCGTCATCGCGGCCGACGAAGCTGAAGTAGCCTTCGTCATCCACTACACCTTGGTCGCCTGTGGTCATCCACTCGCTGATGAATTTATCCCGGGTCGCCTCCGGCTTGCCCCAGTATTCGAGGAACATCACAGGGTCGGGACGTTTAACGGCGATCTGCCCGGTTTCGCCCGCTTTCAGCGGGTTCCCTTCACCATCAATGACAGCCACCGTGTGGCCGGCGACAGGTTTCCCGATGGCGCCCGGCTTCGAAACGCCGAGCGCATTACAAGCCGCGAGCACAATGTTGCATTCGGTTTGCCCGTAGAATTCGTTGATTACCAGGCCGAAAGCCTGCTTGCCCCACTCGTAGGTTTCCGCGCCGAGCGACTCACCGCCTGAGCCGATCGAGCGCATGTTGATGGCGTGGCGGCCCTTCGGATTCGGTGCCGCACGCAACATGCGCAATGCGGTCGGCGGGATGAAGGCGTTGCGGATCTGCGTGCGCGCCATCAGCGCAAAAGCTTCCTCCGGGTCAAATTTTTCAAAACGCCGCGCCACGACAGGCACGCCATAGTGCAACGCCGGCAATAGAACGTTGAGCAATCCACCGGCCCATGCCCAATCCGCAGGCGTCCAGATGCGATCGCCTGGTTGCGGGAAAAAATCGTGATGAGTTTCGACACCAGGAAGATGCCCAATCAACACGCGATGGCCGTGCAGCGCGCCCTTCGGCTGGCCGGTGGTGCCGGACGTGTAGACCATCATCGCCGGATCGTCGGCGGACGTATCAACCACCGTAAAATCGGATGAGGCGCGCGCCAACTCTTCAGCAAAGCCGAGCGTGCCTTCGCCGGCACCATCGAGCGAGAGCACCAGCTTTAACGCGGGCAACTCCTTCTTGATCCCGGCTACTCGTTCCACCCCGCGTCCATTGGTGATCAGCGCGGCGGCGCCAGAATTCTGCATCCGGTAAGAGAGCGCGTCGGTGCCGAACAGGACCGCCAACGGCAAGGCGACACCGCCGAGCTTGTAAATTCCGATATGGCCGGCAGCGACCTCGGGCGACTGCGGCAACAGAATGGCAACGCGGTCACCCCGCGCGATGCCGTGGGCGCGCAACACATTGGCGAGCCGGTTGGAAGTGGCGCGCAGCCAGCCGTAGGTGATCTGATCTTCGCGGCCGTCCGGTCGCACGTGAAGGATCGCGAGGCGATCGGGCTCTTTTCCCGCCCAACGATCGCAGACATCGACGCCGATGTTGTAGCGCGCCGGCACCGACCAGCGGAATTGGCGGTAAAGCGAGTCGTAGTCTTTGACGCGAGGCAATACCGGCATGGGGCGCAAACTAGTCAGCGGACAGCATGAGAGTCCAGCCCGGCTTATTTTTTGCCAAGAATTGCGAGATATTGCCCCATCCCATCAGCCGCGACCACGCCGCGCGCCGCCAAAAAATGGATGGAGCGGGCCGCCAGGTCGAAGGAGCCGTAGCAATGATGCGCGACCAGTGCCAAATGCTTCAATTGCTCCGGACTCATTTTATCGGGCTGTGTAAAATCGCGCACATAGACGATGTCTGCTTCAAGGAGCTGGTTCATCGACCCGAAAAGATTGTCGCCGAAATGCAGCGGCAGGATCATTCGCTTGTTGATCTTGTCGAACATGTGCGGAATGAAGCCAAACGCGCGCAACGCCAGATCGATCTCACCGAACACCGGTTCGTTCTTGTAGAGCGTCACGAAAGAAATTTCGCTCTGGATAGCAATCGCGTTTGAAAGCCGCGCACTGCCGTTGCGAAACACGGCAAGCTCGCCGCCCTGCACGTCGATCTTCAAAAAGTCGAGGTGCGTGATTTCAGAGATGCTGTCGAGCGTACGCGTTTCGATCGGAAGCTCGCTAACCACCTGACCGAATTGCGTAAAGCCGGGAAAACAATCGAGCACGCGTGGTTCCGGCGTAAGCAAACTGGTCATCCCTGGCGCGTGGCATATTTTCAGGATGCCCTTGCCGCCATCACCGACCGCGTAAGGCAGATAGGTTTCCAGGTCGCTTTTCACCGCGTTGAGCTTGGCCAGGCCCTCAGCCTGCGGCTCGAAACCAACAAGCGTGCAGAGGCGATTGACCAGCATGCGCTTGTAAGGCGGATCGGTGTCGATCGGATTGGCGCCGATATCGACAACCGCAGTCAATCGCTCGGGGCGCAGCAACTCCGTGAGCGGATCGGAAGTCGTCATCATGCTCGAAGTTGTCCCCAGGCCGAGAGCGCGCCAAACGGGCGCGGGTCGACGGTACGTGGTGTGCTGATTCGAGGCAAAGATGGATTGCCGGAGCGGCGGCTATTTTTTTGACCTGGACGCCAAATGAATGCGGACAAGATTTATATGGCTTCGCAGCGTGTACAATATGCTTGCGTAGGATGTCGGCAGTGACAGGTGGTTCGCACGCTGGTTCAGTTGTTCAAGTCTCGCATCAATTGATTCGGCATTGTATCCCTCACCTTGCAATTCCATCTCGCTCTCGATCGATCTCATTTCATCGTACAGCCGCCGAATTCTCGACTGCATGACCCAGTCGTATATTTGCGGCAGAAACTTGAACATGGGATACAGCAACGCCGCGATCGGAATGAATACAACAATCAGCCGTTCGACCAAGGTCGCGACCCAGAACGGAAGATAGTTTTGAAGGAACGGGCGCCCGCTTTTGTAAAAGCGCTGCGCTTCGTCACTGAGCGAGATATCGGTCGACTCGGCGGCGGGGAACTGCCCAGCTTTCTGAAAAATTCCGGGCTGAGAATGAATCTGGACAGCTGCATCAAGCAAAAGGTGCTGGATGGCCGGATGCAAACCCGCTCGCACGGCGAGACTGGCCTTCGGCGCCAGCAGCACGACATCCGTGGGCGGGCGGTTATTCAACAGATCGTTGACACTTTCGGGCAGCACCAGCTTGTTCAGGAAAGGATAAAGGGCAACGTAAGCATCTGCATGTGGAAAGCTTGCAAGCTCGATGCCGTTGGCATTCATGAGACGCTGGACGACCGGGGATTCCCAGCCTGTGACGATAAACGCGGCGTCGATGTCACCTGCGATCAATTTTTCAGCCGACGCCTGCGGCTCAAATCCCGATAGTGCGCCAATTATTCTATCGAGTTTGAATTTTTGTATGAGGTTGAGCGCAAGCGCCCGCGTCCCGCTTCCTTCAGGACCGATCGACACCCGTCGGCCACGGAGCGCCTGAATGCCTCGGCCAATTTCAGTTCTGTAGAAGAACCACAATGGTTCGTAAAATATCGTGCCAAGCGATTCCACATCCGCCGCGTCATCCACCGCGGTGGTTCCACCCTGTATGAATCCAACATCTACTCCCGCTTTGCGTAGTCGCGCCAAATTCTCGAGACCACCGGTCGTTGGCAAGAGCTGTAACTTGACGCCAGATTGCGACAGGATTTCGCGGTAGCGGATTCCAAGTTCGTAGTTGGCGCCCCCCACGGCGCCGGTGGCCATCACGACATTCCGCGGCGGCATCGTCTCAAAGATATAGACGCCAGCGCCCAGAAAAATCGCGACAACCCCGGCAATCGCCAAGAAAGGCCAAGATCTTTGCAGTTGGTCTCCGCCAAACATCAGGCGCTATCCGATTCACGTCGATGATACGAAGGTCAGGGTTTGCCTTACAGCATACAATTAGTTTGTGTTCGAAGCCTTTGCGCGTGTCACATGAATAAAACGGGTCCTGGCGAGACCATTGTACCACCCGTTGTATCAGACCGTGAGCATCTACGGCGAACACAAACTCGGGGGCGCCATCATTAAGAATTTGAGCATTTATGCCCCCCGATATGTAAGTTTTATCATTTTTTCGCGCGTTAAATCCGCGCGTATCAGGTAAACTCATAAGACAAGGCCGAAGTGCTGTATTGATCTGAAACAAAACAATATCGGCTCGGATCAATACCGTCGATTTGGCCTCGCAGCGTTGGAGTGATGAGGAATGCGCGAAACGGCATATCGGATTGCGATTGCAACACTCGCGCTTGTCCTTGCAGCGTGCGCCGCCACCTTCAATGAACCGATTAATTTGCCGGTGGCATCCAATGCGGCAATCGTTCCGCCCGGAACACCGCCAAACGTTGGCGGCGATACTGTTGTGGCAATTGCATTTTCCGGCGGCGGTACGCGTGCCGCCGCTTTTGCTTATGGCGCCATGCGCGGTCTTGACCGCTTGCCTGCCAAGGGGCGCGGCACGTATTTCGACCGGGTGATCTTCATTTCCGGCGTGTCTGGAGGGTCGGTTACTGCCGCCTATTTCGGTTTGAAAGGCCGCGCTGCGCTCGCGGATTTTCGCGAACGATTTCTGTTGAGGAACGCCGAGGAAGAACTCAATACCAAAGTTGATCTCGTGAACCTGGCCAGGGGCTTTGGAGGTGGCGTCAACGACTCCTCGCGGTTTGCGGGCTGGCTCGATCAAAACCTGTATGAAGGGGCGACGCTTGCCGATCTTTATCAACCCGGTAAGCCTATCGTTTGGCTCAACGCTTCGGACCTCTACAATCGCACACCGTTCCTGTTTTCTCCGGTGACGTTCGAAGCATTGTGCAGCGATCCACGCAAATATCCGATCTCACAGGCGGTTGCAGCCTCGGCTGCCGTCCCCGTGGCTTTCGTTCCGATTGTGCTCGCCAGCTTCTCCGACGCATGCAGCGTGCCGTTGCCGCCGTGGGTCGATCGTGTTCTCGCAGACCGGTCCGCCGGGGCCCAGGTCCGGGCGTTTGCGCAGGCACTCCGGCGATACCGTGATCCGGAACAGATTCGTTTCGTGAAATTGGCCGATGGCGGCATCACGGATAATTTCGGACTGTCAGGTGTCGTCATCGCGCGCGAAGCTGCGGGGCAACCCTATTCGCCGCTGGCCCGGGACCGGGCCGTACAATTGCGTCACCTGGTTTTCATCGTCGTCAATTCGGGATTGGCGCCGCGGGGAGAATGGGCACAGACCGTGCAAGGTCCGACCGGAAAAGAAATGATCAGCGCACTCACCGACACCGCCATCAATTCCGCGGTGCGGAGCGGATTCGATGCATTTCGGCTAACCGTCAAAGGTTGGGAAGATGCGACGCGCAAGTGGCGTTGCGGCTTGTCGCGGGCCGAAGCGGTAAAGCTTGGCGCCACGGGCGATTGGCGTTGCAGCAACATCAGCTTTGACGTTGTGGAGATCGGTTTTTCACAATTGGACCCGGCGCGCAACGCATTGCTCGAGCGTGTGCCGACTAGTTTTAATTTGCCGGAGCAGCAGGTCGACCTGGTGACTCAGGCAGGCACCGATACACTACTGGCGCATCCGACCGTGCGCGCCGTGCTTGGCAAAGCAAACTGACGACAGCCGCACTATCCCTTTTTCTCGTCAGGCTCCGCCAAAATCAGCGACCAGTACACCTTGTACTTCGACGCCGGCGTATAGACCGCGGCAATGCCCATACGGGTCGCACCCGCGAGCAACATATTGGCACGGTGCGGACTCGAGTCGCGCCAGCCGGAAAACGCCTCGGCCAGCGTGTGATACCCCGCGCTGATGTTTTCCGCCGCGGTCTTGGCGTCGTAACCCGAAGCTTTCAACCGCTGCACAAAGGGCTTTCCGGCGCCGTGATCGAGCTTGTCGCGTTTGGCCATGATTTCAGCCTGTGCCTGCGCGAGCTTCATGAGCTCGGGATCGAGCGTGAGGGCCGGTAGTCCATTGTTCGCCCGATAGCCGGAAATCATCGAGGCGGCAGCACCGGAATCAAGTTCCGCGCCCGGCTGCGCCAGGTTGTGGTAAAAAGTCGGCTCAGCTTTCGGCACGTAAGTATCGGCGCAGCCGCCGAGCACGGCGAACCCTAGCACTGCCAATAGCGCACGAGCGAAACTCATTGATGGAAATCCCCGAATCGAATTGTCAGCGCACGCTGGCCGCCGACCATGGCCGAACCATGTTGAATCCCAGCATATCGAACCTCTGCCGACGATGCGCGGAACCGACAGTTGCGAGGCCTTTCGCGACCTCCCGTGCTCCACTAACATCGGCCCAACAACAAGCCGTTAAACAATGCACCGGGAGAACAGCCATGACCACTTCAGTACCCGCAGCACGCACGCCGGGCGCCAAGCGCGCCGCCCCAGGCGAATATGTCTTCGACCTTGGTACGGTTGAGAAAATCATGGGGGGGCCCGCCTACTCAACCGCGCATGGCCCATGCGTCGAAGGCGACCGCATGATCGTCGGCCTAATGCGCATGAAGGCCGGGACGGGCGCGGAGCCGCATTCGCACCCGAACGAGCAATGGATCTACGTGCTGGAAGGAACTTTTCACGCCGATATCGGCGGCAAGGAAATCGACGTTAAGCCGGGCTCGGTCGTCTACATCCCCGCCAACACGGTGCACGCCGGCAAGGCGACGGCGGAGGGTGACGTCGTGTTCTTCACCGTGAAGGACGCGTCACACAGTTTGCATGGTATCAAGGCGAGCTGAATCATCAGCGCGACGACAATAAAAAGATTCTGGCGCGCAATTTTGGGTGGGGGATCGCATGAAACGTCTGATCGCGATGCTGTTCGCCGTTCTCGCTTTGGGCACGGGCGCTGCCACGGCACAGGAGAAATATCCGAGCCGGCCGATCAAAGTGATCGTGCCCTATGCGCCGGGCGGCGCCACCGACATCGTCGCACGCATCGTCGGCGACGAATTCCAGAAGGTTACCGGCCAGGGCTTCGTCGTGCTCAACAAGCCGGGCGCCTTCGGCATGCTGGCAATCGATGAAATGGTGAAATCGGCGCCGGATGGCTACACACTCATGATCGGCAATGTGTCGACCAACGCGATCACGCCGATCATCTACGCCAGCAAGATGAACACCGATTATACCAAGAGCGTGGTGGCCGTTACCAACTTGGTCGATGTGCCGGCATTCCTGCTCGTGACCACGGCAAATGATTTTCCGGTGAAGTCGGTCCCCGAGCTCATCGCCTACGCCAAGCAAAATCCTGGGAAAATACGCTACGGCACCGTCGGCATAGGCTCCTACCCGCACTATGACATGGCCTATTTCGCCAAACGCGCGGGCGATCTCGACCTTATGGGGTTGCCGAACAAGAACGGTGCCGCCGGCGTCATCCAGGACATGTTGCGCGGTGACGTGCAGACCGCCTTCCTCAACGTGGCCTCAACCGCTGGACAAGTGCAGGCCGGTAAATTCCGGGCCTTGGCCGTGGTCAATCGCACGCGGCTCAAGGAATATCCCGACATTCCAACCATGAAGGAAGTTGGTTACGCAGAGGTTGGAACGGTGGCCTGGAACGGTTTGTTTGCGCCGGCAGCGACGCCAAAGCCGGTGCTGGAAGCGCTCTTTACGGCCGTGAACAAAGCGCTGAGCTCGCCCGAGGCAATCGAGAAACTTCAAAAGCAGAACTTCAACGTCGTACCGAACAAGTCGCTTGCCGATGCCAAGTCCTGGCTCGACGGCGAAATGAAGCATTGGCAGACCATCACCACCGCGGTGAAAATCGACGTGGCGCAGTAACTCCCGCTACTTCACGTCCTGTAACGCCTGCCAGATGCGCTCCGGCGTCGCCGGCATGTCGAGCTGCGCGCCTTCCGGCAGCGCATCGAGAATGGCATTCATCACCGCAGGTGGCGCAGCGGTGGTGCCGGCCTCACCGGTTCCTTTCACGCCAAGCGGATTGGTCCTGCAAGCGACGGGATGATGCGCGACAGACATTGGCGGCATCAAATCTGCGCGCGGCATGGCGTAGTCCATGAACGACCCTGACACGAGTTGGCCGCCCGCATCGTAGACCGTATTCTCCGTGAGCGCCTGCCCAAGACCCTGGGCGACGCCGCCATGGATCTGCGCTTCGACAATCGTGTGGTCGAGCACGTTGCCGCAGTCGTCGACAGCCACATAGGAGACAATCTCGACCGTGCCGGTTGAGGGATCGATCTCGACTTCAGCGATATGGCAGCCGTTCGGAAACGAAGGAGGCACTTTAATGCCCGCCTGCGTATCGAGGCTCTCGGGGATCACGCCCTGCCGCTTGAGCTCAGTGGCGCGCTCCGCCACATCGAACAGCGAGACCTCGCGTCCGGAATTTTTCACGCTGAACTTTCCGTCGTTGAAATCAATCTCGCTTTCTCCCGCTTGCAGCAGCATGGCAGCGACGCGTTTGCCTTTCTCCAGCACTGCGTCGGCGGTCCGCGCAACGGCGCCACCCGTCATCATCGCGGAGCGCGAAGCAACAGCACCAAAACCGGGAACATCTCGCGCGGAATCACCCGATGACAGCGTGACCGCTTCAGGCGCAATGCCCAACCGCCGCGCGGCAACGCGGCCAAACACCGTCTTGTGCCCCTGCCCGCTGGCCCCGGCCCCTACGCTGACTTGCACGGACTTGCCGCCCGGAAATGAAATGCGTGCGGCTTCCTCCGGAAAAGCGCCGGAAATTTCAAGGTAACACCCGATGCCGATGCCGCGCAGCTTGCCTTGCTTTTTCGCCGCCTTTTTTCGATCGCGGAACCCGTCATAAGCAATGGCCTCAAGCGCACGCTCGAAGATCGCCGGGAATTCGCCACTGTCGTAATTATTGCCGAACGCGGTGGTGTAGGGGATTTTGTCGGGCTTGATCAGATTGCGACGGCGCAATTCGGCGGCATCGATATCTATGGTATCGGCTGCGACGTCGATCACACGCTCAATCAGATAGCTCGCCTCGGGGCGGCCTGCACCGCGATAAGGCCCCGTCGGCAGCGTGTTCGTGAAAACACAGCGTGTATTAATCTGCGCGTGCGGAATGTCATAAACCGTCGGCAGGCAGCCGGAGATGTGCGTCGTGAAAACGAAATGCGCGACGCCGGTAAAGTAGGCGCCGAGATTGCCGATGCAATCGACGCGCAAGCCCAGAAAACGACCCCGCGAACTCAGCGCAAGTTCAACGGTCCAGAATGAATCGCGTCCCTGATTGTCGGTGAGAAAGGCTTCCGAACGCGTCGAAACCCAGTGAACCGGCTTGCCGAGAGCGCGCGCGGCATGCAACAGCGGGACGTATTCGGGATAGCACCAGCCCTTCATGCCGAATGCGCCGCCGACATCCTCCGTGAGAATCCGCAATTCCTCCGGCTTGATGTTCATGGCGCCGGCAATTTGCCCGCGCACGCTCGCCACACCCTGGGTGCCAACGCGCAAGGTGAACTGCTTGCTGGCGGCATCGTAACTCGCGCTGGCCGTGCGCGGCTCGAGCGAAGCGACGACCAACCTCTGGTTGACCAATTCGACGCGCACCACATGCGCGGCTTCCTTGAAGGCGCGCTCGAGCGCAGCCTGCTTTTTGGCTTCGGGATCGGCCGGGGCGGTCCAGTCGAAACCGATATTGCCCGGTGCTTCCGGCCAAAGTTGCGGCGCACCCGACTTCACCGCTGCGCGCACGTCGGTAACAGGCGTCAGCGCCTCATAGCCTACGACGATTTTGTCAGCGGCATCCTGCGCAGCGGCAGCGCTAGTCGCCACCACCATAGCGACCGGTTCACCGACATGCATGACGCGCGTTTCGGCAAGCGATGGGCGATGCGGCGAGATTGCGGCCTTGCCGCCGCGGCCGGGGATCGGATGCCCGTGCGAAATGGAATGATAGTGCGCGGGCGCAAGATCAGCCCCTGTCAGCACAGCGATCACGCCCGGAGCGGATTTCGCGGCCGCGACATCGATGCGTTGAATTTTCGCAAAAGCGTGTGGCGAACGCACGAAATGCGCCGCAAGCGCGCCTTGCGGTTTCACATCGTCACCAAAACGGCCCTGCCCACGCAAGAGCGCATCGTCCTCAATGCGTCCCGACCAGGCTGCGTGGTCGTCGTTGCGGGCGGTTGTTGATTGCGTCATGCGGTGCTCCGGCGAAACTTAAAGTTTGCGATCGGTGATGCCGGCTTTGGCGTAGAGCGAATTGATGTGCGCCTTCACCTCCGGATCGATGGTGTCGTGCTCAGGCGCGTGCGCCCAGCCGACTTTGGCTCGGGCATAAATGGCCATTTCTTCATCTTGCTGCGATGTGCCGCCGGAGATGCCATAGGCACCCACCATCTCGTCGCCCTTGAACACGGGCGCCGAGCCGCCGCTCGCGGCGATGCGCCCGTTGGTCATAGCGGCGAGGCTGACGAGCAGTTGCGGATTGCGCTCCTTGAACCATTGCTGGATCACGAGCCCGTCCGGAAATCGCGGACTCATCGAGCGAAACGCTGCTACGGTAAAGGCCTTGGCGATGGCGGTTTCGGGCGTGATGAACCCGGCGTCATCCATCCGCTCAACGGCAATAAGGTGGCCTTCGGCCCCGACCACGGCGATCGAAACCGGCACGCCCATGGCGTCCGCCTTTTCCACCACAGCCTTGATGAATTCCCGGCATTCCGCCGCCCGCAACTTGGCCATCCCCCGCCCTCCTCCAGCGCGTTCCCTTAAGTTTTGCTTAACCTGTTATGCCCGGCAATTAACTGCAAAAAAACGTGTTGGGGAATAGCGTGCGACCCTACCTGGACGCGAACATGGCCGAGCATACATCCGCACACGCAAGCGCGCGCGATTGGCGTATGGTCGCTCTCGCCGGTTTCGCGAGCTTTGCTGTTAGTTTCGCACTGTTCCATTTTGTCCTGCCGGTCGAGAACTGGGTTACAACGGCATCTGAACCTATGGCCTCGTTATCACTCGCCGCGGTCGTTGGATTGCTGGCCATGGCGATCGCCACGGCCATGCTCGCCCGCAAACTACGCGTAGACAATTTGCGTATGCGGGTCGCGATCAACAATATGTCGCAGGGCCTGTGCATGTTCGATGGCAACGAACGACTGGTTATCTGCAATCAACGCTACAGGGAGATGTACAAACTCTCCGACGATATCGTTAAGCCGGGCTGCACGCTCCAAAGCCTTCTCGAATACCGAATCCACAACGGCAGCTTTTCGCGCGATCCTATCGATTATCGGCGCGAGTTGACCAGCGCCATGGCCGCCGGCCAGACGACCACTACCGAGGTAAAATCCGTCGACGGGCGGTCAATCTCCGTTATCAATCGTCCGATGTCCGACGGCGGCTGGGTAGCGACCCATGAGGATATCACTGATCGACGCGACGCCGAGCGCGAACGCATCTCGATGCAGGAGCAGCAGCAGCGCCGCGCCGTGATTGAGCAGGCGATTGCAACATTCCGCCAGCGCGTTGAAGACCTCCTTAAGACCGTGGCCGAAGGCGCCAAGGCCATGCGTTCCACAGCCACGACGTTGTTCAGCAATTCGGGCCAGACCTCGCAAAGCGCCAATAGCGCTGTGTCGACCTCAAACGAAGCTTCGACTAACGTCGAAACCGCCGCGGTCGCGGCCGACGAGCTGTCCAGTTCGATCAACGAAATCGGCCGCCAACTTGCAATGACCACCGATATCGTGCGCGGCGCGGTGGGCGAGGCACACGGCACCAATCACCAAATCACCGCACTGGCGCGAGCCGCGCGGAAGATTGGCGATGTGATCAAACTAATCCGCGCCATCGCAGGCCAAACCAACCTTTTGGCGCTCAACGCCACGATTGAAGCGGCCCGCGCCGGTGACGCCGGCAAAGGTTTCGCGGTCGTAGCCTCGGAAGTCAAATCGCTGGCTGTGCAAACCGCCAAGGCAACGGAAGATATTTCAAAGCTGATCATGGCGGTGCAGGCGGCAACGACGAGTGCAGTGTCGGCGATCGGCCGTATCTCCGGCCGCATGCAGGAGATCGACAGCTGTGCGACGGCCGTCTCCGCTGCGGTCGAAGAGCAAAACGCTGCCACCGGTGAGATCTCGCAAAACGTCGCCAGCGCCTCCGATGGAGCGAAAGTCGTTGTCTCGGTGCTGGGCGAAGTTTCTGGAGCCGCCGCGCAAACGCGTCAATCGGCGGAAAGCGTGCTCACCGCCTCGCAGGCAGTGGAAGCTGCAGCGGCTGAGCTGCGCAAGGAAGTTGAAGGCTTTCTCTCGCGCGTCGCTGCTTAGCCAACTAATCCCGATAGCCAGTAAAACGTCGCGGCAAGCAGCGCGGCTGCCGGTATCGTGATGACCCATGCGGTCATGATTTCCTTGGCGACACTCCAGCGCACCGCAGACAACTTCTTGGCCGCGCCCACGCCGATGATCGAGCCAGTGATGGTGTGGGTGGTCGATACCGGAATGCCAAGGCTGGTGGCTGCAAACAGCATCACCGAGCCGGCGGTTTCCGCGCACACACCCTGCATCGGAGTCAGACGCGTTATGCGGGAGCCCATAGTGCGCACGATTCGCCAGCCGCCAGCTA
>WNFD01003281.1_pt1 | contig 43821 bp, 39 predicted proteins | sample 5400491 | NCBI WGS metagenome assembly WNFD01 (sample SAMN13153343, study PRJNA577476) | soil metagenome | isolation source: 120 cm saprolite under Douglas fir tree site 2 hole 2 replicate 2 | place: USA:California | collected 2015-04-18
TCGAACTGATCATCGTCGACGAAGCTGAGCGGCTACGGCCCCAAGCCCTGGAGCACCTCCGTGCCAGATTCGACCGATCCCGCGCCGGGCTGATCCTCATCGGCATGCCCGGCATCGAGAAACGCCTGGCCCGCTACCCCCAGCTTTACAGCCGCATCGGCTTCGCCCACCACTACCGGCCACTCGGCAAGGACGAGCTGACCTTCGTCTTGACCCAGCACTGGCGCAAGCTCGGGCTTGAACTCGACACCGCCGACTTCAGCGATGCCCAAACCATCGCCGCGATCGCCCGGATCACCAGCGGCAACTTTGGCTCATCCAGCGGCTCTTCGTCCAGATCCAGCGAATCCTCAGCATCAACGAGCTGACCTTGGTGACCAGTGACGTGGTGGAAGCCGCCCGCACGACTCTCGTCATCGGCGACACCGGCCCCTGATGTCCTGTCTTGTTGATCATGAGGCACGGGTAGCGCGCTGAGCTGCGGTGCCTCAAGTACCTGAGACGGCTGGGGCGTCGGCCGTCTCGCCGATCATGAGGCAAAGCGATGCGCCCTCGGTGCTGTCTCACCAGGTCAAAGGAGCCGATGCCTCATCTTGGCGAGACGTCGACCCGGATGCCTCACATTCGCGCCACTTGTCTCGGTCTGGATGAGACAGGACACCTGAAGATCACTTATCGCTGAAGGTTCAACGCCACAAACCCCTGAACTTCACACGACGCGCGGCGCCGTTGCCAGGGCCTGTCGAGAATCGTTCGATTTGCAACACGGGGAGCACCCCTGGGGGATCAGCCCAGATCGCCCGGCCGCGCACACCCTGGACGGGGCCACCGTTGGGCCGCCGTATCCGCAGGTGACCGTCGCATTCACCGGTCAGGCCTTGCGGGCCCGGGTCATCAGGCACGCACGCTGCGCTGATAGCAGCCTTCCGCCGGGCAATGGTTCCCGGTCAGCGTGGAGACTGAAAAGGCCCGCCTGCAAGCGGCCGCGGCGATCGCCGTCTGGACCACCTGCCCGGTCCGCGGCCTGTGCCTGGCGCTGTCGCTACGGCACTGGGAGATCGGCCAGCACGGTGTCTGGGGCGGCCCGGTCGCCGGCGAACGCGCCTACCTGTCCGGCATGCGCGACACCAGTAGTCCGCGAACTCGCCCGCGACTGCGCATTCACCGAACCCGGCCATGGCGGCCGCACCCGCTGCAAGCTCCGCGGCCGGGTCTTCAAAGACCGCTGTCTCGGCGGGGACGCCGAAGAATGGGTCGTCCTGCACGTCGTCCACCAGGCCGTCGACGTGCTGCTCGCCATCAACGACGACCCCACCCGCCTGTTCGGCTACTCCGGAGTCCGCAAGGACGGGATGAACGCAAACATGCTGACCCGCCTCAACCGCTTCGCCGCCCACGTCAACGACCTGCTGACACCACCCGGCGGTGAGGCGTTCATCCCCGGCCGCGGCGACAGCCAGGCGCCCTGGGAGCTGACCACCCGCCAGTTCCGCCGCACCCTGGCCTGGCACATCGCTCACCAGCCGTTCGGGATCGTGGCCGGCGCCCGCCAGTACAAACACGCCCAGGTCGCGATCTTCGAAGGCTACGCCGGCACCTCAGCATCCGGGTTCGCCGCCGAAGTCGAAGCCGAGCAGGCCGCCGCCCGCCTCGACTACGCCGAAAACCTCTACCGCGACTGGCTAGCCGGCGGGCCATCCGGCGGCGGCGCCAACCACAAGATCAACGCCGAGTTCACCCGCATCCACGCCGAGCTCGCCGACCTGCCCGGCACCGTCGCCGACCCGCGGCGCCTGCGCGCCCTGCTCAGCCACCTCGCCGCTACCTTGCACCCCGGCGTGCTCGGCGACTGCTTCTACCAGCCCGGCACCGCGCTATGCGCCAAGCGCGCCAGGCCGCCCGCCAGCAAGAAGCCCCTGCCGATGCTCAACACCTGCCTGACCTGCCCGAATGCGCGCCGTTCCAGCGTTCACCTGGCACGCCTGGAACAAGCCCGCGACCAGGCCCGGCAGATCATCGGCGACTGCCGCGGGCCGCTGCCGCCGCTGCAGCAAGCAGCCCTGACCGGTCACCTCGGCCAGCTCGACCAGCTCATCAGCCAGATCACCAGCACCGACCCGGAGACCGCACAGCCGTGACCATCGACGAGAAAATCCAGGCCGCCTACGACGCGCTGACCGCCGGGCGGCCCGGCATCTCCGACGGGCAGCTCACCGTCTCCAACATCTGCCTCGAAGCCGGGATCTCCCGCGCCAGCTTCTACCGGTCGCCGCTCGCCGGGACGATCCGGCGCGACCTCGCCGACCCCGGCAGCACCAACCGTCCCGACACCGAACAACTGCGGGCCAAGGTCCGCGAGCTCACCGCCGCTGACAAGCAGCTACGCAGCAAGCACGCAGCCGAGATCCGGGACCTGCGCGCCACCGTGCGCACCTACGCCAACCAGATCCAGATCCTGACGCTGCACGTGAGCCAGCTCGAAGACGACAACCAGCGGCTCACCGCCAGACTTCAGCACGCCGGCGACAACGTCACCCCGCTGAACCGGACCTTACCGGCGACAGCTCGCTGCCGTGAGACACCGGGCCGCGAGCACGACGACACGCAATGAGGCACGCCACCACGCGGACACCTTGACAGATCAGATAACCACCGCCCAGCGGGCGCCGGCGACCGCGAACAGCTCGGCCAGCGCCGCGCCGCGCGGCGCGTAACACCAGAAGAACGCCAGCTCCTTCTCGCCTTTCTCGTTCGGGCGCAGCGACCTGCGGGCCAGCAGGCGGTGATCGCCGCTGGCTGTATCGATCAGCGCCCAGTCATACAGCCGCGGCCCCTTCGAGCCGTCCGCGCACGACAGCTGCTGCCACGCGCCGGGGGGGACCAGGGAGGCCAGCGCGTCCGCGCGCCGGGGTCTCCCGGCCGGCGGTGACCGGCTCATCGCACGGCACCGCCATCACATAGCTGATCTCCCGGGCTTCCAGCCAGGCCCGCAGTTTCGCGTTCTGGCCGTACACCTCATCGGCGGCGAACCAGGCAAACGGGACCCCCGCCGCGACCGCGCGCTCCAGCATGGCGCGCCAGCTGCGACTTGGTGGCGAACGCCACGTCATCGCCGATGTCGGCCTGGCGGCACCGGTCCCGGTCGGCGCACCACTTCTCTGGCAGGTACAGGTCCCGGTCGCCCTAGCACGCCGACGGCCAGCCAGTTACGTTGTGTGCCTGCCAAGCCGCGACACAGGCGTCGCTCGAGACGCTGAGCGGGGTAGGTAGCTCATGGCTGAGCCGTCCACGGCAACCGGATCCGGGGTTGCCGAGTCCGAGCAGGATGTCCTGCTGGCCACCAAGCTGCACGTGCCCCGCCGGGGGCCGGGTTTCGTGCCCCGCTCGCGCCTGGTGGAGGCGCTCGATGAGGGGCTGGCGCGAGGGCTGGTTCTGGTTTGCGCCCCGGCCGGGTTCGGCAAGACGGCGTTGCTGGCGGACTGGGCCCGGCGCGGTCGCCGTCCGGTGGCCTGGCTGTCGCTTGACACGGGCGACAACGACCCGGCACGGTTCTGGCGCCACGCCGCTGCGGCGCTGGACCAGGTGCGGCCGGGGATCGCCGAGCGGCTCGGTCCCCTGCTCGGCCCGCCGCGGGCATCGGGTACGTGGGCCTGGCGGAGGTGGCCTACCAGCGGGGGGAGCTTGACGATGCCCTGCGGCATGTCACCGAGGGCATCGCGGCGTGTCGGCAGCTCCCCTACACGCAGCCTCTGGCCGCAGGCCTAGCCACGCTGGCGTGGATCCGGCAGGCTCGCGGTGACGCGGGCGGTGCCTTGGACGCGATGCGTGAGGCCGAGCGGGCCGCACCGGCCGTGACCAGCCTTCTCAACCCAGTCCCGGCGCACGGAGCACGGCTGCTGCTGGCTCAGGGCGACGTCGACGCCGCCGCCCGCTGGACACAAGAACGGGGGCTCGACGCGGGCGACGAGCCTGGCTACCCCCGGGAGCCGGAGTATCTGCTGCTCGCCCGCGTGCTGCTCGCGCAAGACCGCCCCGGTCAGGCACTTGCGCTGCTGGACCGGCTGCACGCCGCGGCCGCGGCTCAGGGCCGGACGGGCAGCATCATTGAGATTCAGGCGCTTGAGGCGCTGGCGGCCAGCGGAGACCAGGCCCGCGCACAGGCCGCGCTGGCCGGGGCGGTCGCGCTCGCCTGCCCCCAGGGTTACGTCGCCGTCTTCGCCGACGAGGGCCCACCGATGCGGGCTCTGCTCGGCCAGCTCGTCGCGGCCCGTCAGGCCGAACCGCCCGCCCTCCGCACGATCCCGCTCGGCTGCCTGGCCCGGCTCCTGCAAGCTTTCGACGGAACTCACATCCTCCCGCGATCGGGGCGGGGCGCCGCCGTGCCGGGTCTGATCGAGGCGCTGACCGGCCGAGAGCTGGCAGTGCTTGAGCTGCTGGCCGCGGGCAAGTCGAACCAGGCCATCGCCGGCGAACTCGTGCTCACCCTCGACACCGTGAAAAAACACGTCAGCCACGTCCTCGCCAAGCTCGGCGCAGTCAACCGCACCGAGGCCGTCGCCCGGGCGCGGGAGCTAGACATGATCAGTTAGCGCAGGTCAGACAGGCAGCATCAGCGGGGCGATCGAGGCGCTCGCATAGATCGTCCAGGTCACCGGGGGATGTCAATGCGGAACGGGCGGATGGCTTTGGGTCCTGGATCTTAATCGAGTGTCAATGCGGTGCCCCGTTTCTGGCTTCACCACCGTCCAGCCGACGCACCGAGATCAGGCACAGCCCGAGGTCGCGGATCTTGGCCAGCACTCCGTGTAGTGCGGGCTGGTCCGGGAGCAAGCCCGAGATGACCGTCTGCGTGCCCTCGCAGCTGACCTGAAGGCCGCCGAACCAGTCTGCCCACCGGTCATCGAGGACGGCCTCAATGCGGATCTCGTAATGTGCAGACCTTCCCGAGCCATTCACGCCCTTTCGCTCCCTCGCTTGACCGCCAGGACCAAGCAAGGTCCGTGCGATCGGCGCCTGGTGCGCATTTCCTCGGTGTCTGCGGGATCGATCCTGAAGCGGTCAAGCCTGGGAACAGCCATTGCCATCCCTCCGGTCGGTGCACGTCTGGTTCATCCGTCACGCTACGGATACGCCGCCGGGCAGGCATCACCCGAAGGTGCCCATCGGGTGGAAACTTCCGAAGAGGGCGCGGGCACGACAGTGCCGCCCAGGCATCATGCGCTGAGCTCGCTGCGCTGATGGGCGCGCTGTCTGGCCGTACGGTCCTCGAAGAACCAGTCCCAGACGTCCGGGGCCCCCTGTTGCCGGGCCCCGGACATGGCCACCGGCCGAGGAAATGACCGTGAGATGCACTCAATCGACCACCGACAGGAGCCCACATGCTTAACGACAACGCTCGGGGCGACCGGATCCCGCTCACCGGCAAGGTCAACTTCACGATGATGTACGCCGCGCACGACGCGTTCACCCGCGACCTGAAGCGCCTGACCGCCGCGGTCGAAGCGGGTAAGACCGCGGATCCCGCCGTGCGCGCCGGATGGGCGATGTTCAAGAACCAGCTGCACATCCACCACACCGCCGAGGACACATCGCTGTGGCCGGTGTTGCGCGGAAGGGTCACCAGGCATGACGACGTCGCTGTGCTCGACGCGATGGAAGACGAGCACGCGCGCATCGACCCGCAACTCGAGAGTGTTGACAAGGCCCTGGCGGCCAGCGACGCGGTCAGCCTCGCTGAGAGCGTCCAGGCCCTGGGCACGGGCCTGGACGCCCACATGCGGCACGAGGAGAACAAAGCCCTTCCGCTGATCGAGACCTTCCTCGGCCCCGACGGCTGGGCCGCATTCGGGCGAGCTATACGCAAGACCCAAGGCATTCGCAGTGGCGCGGAGTACCTTCCATGGGTGCTGGACGACGCACCGATCGCGGCGCAAGCCAAAGTCCTCGGACTGCTCCCCCCACCGGTCAGGCTCCTGTACCGCCTGGTATGGGCGCCGAAGTACCGGCGCATTCCGCGGCGGGACGGCTACGCCAGCGGTTGAGAGGAAGCCGCCCACGATGTGACGACTCTGACGACCAGCGAAGGAGACGACCCATGGCCTCACCCCACACCATCCAGCGCGCCGACCTGTCCGACTGGACGCTTATGACCGCGATCCACGACGCGCTGCGCCGTGACCTGGACGAGCTGCTGCACACTACGACCAGCCGCCCGGCCGCCCAGGCACGCTGGATTGTGTTCCGCGACCATCTGCACTTCCACCTCGCCGCCGAGAACACGGCCGTGTGGCCCCTAGCCCGGGCCAGGCTCACTGGCGACCCGCACGGCCAGGCCTTGCTCGACGCAATGGAAGACGAGCACGGGCTGATCGGCCCCCTACAGGCCCTGACCGACGACGCGTTCACCATGCACGCCGACCCTTGGCGGCTCCGCAAGCTGCTGACCAGGCTACGGACCAAGCTGACCAGTCACCTCGCCCATGAGGAGGCCGACGCGCTGCCGCTCATCGGCAGAATCATGTCCCAGCGCGAGCTCAGCCGGATCGCCAGGGCCATCCGCGGAGGGCCAAGCATCCAGCACGCATCGCTCACGGTCCCATGGGTCCTTGCCCACGCCAGCCCCAACGTCCGCGACCAGGTACTAAGCCAGCTGCCGGCACCCGGCCGCCTCCTCTACCGGACAGTCTGGCGGCCGCGCTACACCCGGAACACCATGCCGCTGTGAACAACACCACATCCGGCCCCGCCTGTGCTTCTACCGCCGAGAGCACCAGCAGGCGATCACCGAAGAGGAGGCTACTAATGTCTGTGTCCGCGGCTACCCGACCGGCTTCGGCCGACTGGGCATCACGGGGTGCCTGCCTGGACAGGGACCCCGATCTGTTCTTCCCCATCGCCCCCTCCGGCCCCGGGCTGCAGCAGATAGCGCAGGCAAAAGCCGTCTGCGCGCATTGCCCGGTGCGCATCGACTGCCTCAGCTACGCGCTTGCAACCGGCCAGGACGCGGGAGTGTGGGGCGGCACCAGCGCAGAAGAGCGCCGGGAGATCCGGTCAGTCAGAACAGCCATCGGGACACCGCCACCTCGCCGGGAAGACTTGTGAAGCAGGGGACGGGCCTGTGAAAGCTCACCCCTACTGCGGATCCATGCGTGACGTCAACCCCTCCGCACACGACCCATGGCGTTCCAGCGCTACCAGCAGCCGACACAAGCAGACGCTCCGTGATCATCACGCAGGCGGGGGTTGGACGCGGGCGGAAGTTGGGCGGGTTAGGGGAGCATGTCTACGGTGAGGCTGGCTTCGGTGCTGGGGAGGCCCTGGTCGGCGGCGCGGCGGTCGGCCATGGCCAGCAGGCGGCGGATGCGGCCGGCGATGGCGTCCTTGGTCAGCGGCGGGATGGCGAGCTGGCCGAGTTCCTCCAGGCTGGCCTGGCGGCTGGCGGTGGGCCATCCGCAGCTGGCCCGCCATGGTCAGGTGCTGCGGCGCGTCCGGGCCGAGGATCTCCAGGGCGCGCTCTACGCGCGCGCCGGCCGCCACCGCGGCGCGCGCGCTGCGGCGCAGGTTGGCGTCGTCGAAGTTGGCCAGCCGGTTGGCGGTGGCCCGGACCTCGCGGCGCATCCGCCGCTCCTCCCAGGCCAGCACGGCCTGGTGCGCGCCGAGCCTGGTCAGCATGGCGGCGATCGCCTCGCCGTCCGTCCCTGATCACCACCCGGTCCACGTCGCGCACGTCGCGCGCCTTGGCGTGCACCTTCAGCCGCCGCGCCGCGCCGACCAGGGCGAGCGCCGCCTCGGACCCAGGGCAGGTGATCTCGAGCGCCATCGAGCGACCGGGCTCGGTCAGCGACCCGTGGGCCAGGAACGCGCCGCGCCAGGCGGCCTCGCAGTCGCACACGGAACCGGACACCACTTGCCTGGGCAGGCCGCGGACCGGGCGGCCGTAGCTGTCGATCAGCCCGGCCTGGCGGGCCAGGCTCTCGCCGGCCTGCCCCTTGCTTACCCGCACCAGGTAGCGGTTGCCCTTGCGCAGGCCGCTCGGCGCGAGCACGAGGAACTCGGCCGGGTGCCCGAACACCTCGGAGATGCTCGCGCGCAGCCGCCGGGCCACCGCGCCGGTGTCGAGTTCGGCCTCGATCACCACCCGGCCCTCGGACAGGTGCAGTCCGCCGGCGAATCTGAGCAGCGTGGAGACCTCTGCCTTACGGCAGCAGGGCTTGATTACCTGGACTCGGCTGAGCTCGTCCTTCACCACGCCGGTCATTGCCATGCGGCGTCACTCCCCCAACTCGTTCCCGCCCCAGGATTCCTGGGGACCGCACGGTAGCTCGCGAATACGTGCGCGTACAGCCCCGCCAGCAGCCTCGGGTCATGCCTGGGTGTCCCGTCGGCCGCGGCCACGTCCGCCATCACCAGCCGGGCGCCGAGCGCCGCGGCCGCCTTCTCCAGGTCGGCCAGGTTACCGGTTCCCGCGGCCTTGGTGTCGGCGAGGACCACATCCACAGTAAGCCCAGGCGCGTGCCCGGCGAGGACCTCGAGGTGTTTGTGCGGGGAAAATCCGTCCGTCTCCCCCGGCTGCGGCGCCAGGTTGAGGACGAGCAGCCGCCGGGCGGTGGTGACGTGCAGCGCGGAGGAGAGTTCAGGCACCAGCAGGTGCGGCAGCACGCTGGTGAACCACGAACCGGGGCCGAACACCACCCAGTCCGCGTCAAGCACCGCGCGCACCGCCTCGGGCACCGCGGGCGGGTCGGGCGGCAGCAGCGTGATGGACCGCACTTGGCCCGGCGTGGTGGCGCACTCCGCCTGCCCCCGGACCGTGGTGACCCCGTCCGGCTTGTCCGGGTCGACGCCGACCACCTCGGCCACGATGTCCAGCGGCACCGCGGCCATCGGCAGCACCCGGCCGCCGGTGCCGAGCAGCCTGCCCACCCAGTCCAGGCCCGCGACCGTGTCGCCGAGCAGGTCCCACAGCGCCACGATGAGCAAGTTGCCGACGGTATGGCCAGCCAGCTCGTGGTCACCGCCGAACCGGTGCTGCACGACCTTGCTCCAGGTGGTGCCCCACTCGTCGTCCCCGCATAGCGCGGCCAGCGCCATCCTCAGGTCGCCGGGAGGCAGGACGCCGAAGTCGCGGCGCAGCCTGCCGCTCGATCCGCCGTCGTCCGCGACCGTCACGATCGCGGTGAGATCATCTGTCACCCTGCGCAACGCCGCCAGCGACGCCGCCAGCCCGTGCCCGCCGCCGAGCGCTACCGCCCTTAGGCCAGTCGCCAACTGCTCACTCCCGACCCAGATCCCGGTGCACTACCTGTACATTTGCCCCCGCGCCTAGAGAACCGGCGACGCGCGCCGCCATTTCGTCGGCGATCGCCACGCTCCGGTGCTTGCCGCCGGTGCAGCCCACCGCGAGGGTAACGAACCTCTTGCCCTCGCGTTCATAGCCGGGCAGCACCACATGGAGCAACTCCGCGTAATGGCGCAGGAACTCTTTGGCGCCGGGCTGGGAAAGAATGTACTCGCGTACCGGCTCGTCCTGCCCCGTCATCGGGGCAAGTTCCGGGATCCAGTGCGGGTTCGGCAGGAACCGGCAGTCCGCCACCAAGTCGGCGTCGACCGGCAGGCCGTACTTGTAGCCGAACGAGACGATGCTCAGCCGAAGCCCGGCCGCCGTGCCGCCGCCGAAGAAGTCCCGCATCCTGGCCCGCAGCTCGTGCACGTTGAGGCGGGTGGTGTCCAGCACCAGATCGGCGTCGCCGCGCACCTCGCGCAGCCGTTCGCGTTCGGCCGCGATGCCGTCGGTGACCCGGCCGTTGCCCTGCAGCGGATGCGGCCGCCGCTCGCTGTCGAACCGGCGCACCAGCGTGTCCTCGGCGGCCTCGAGATACACCACGCGCGCGCTCGCTCCGCGCGCGCCGAGGTCGCTGATCGCCGACTTCAAGTCGGTGCTGAACGCGCGGCTGCGCACATCGACCACCGCGGCCATCCGGCTGACCGCGCCGTTGGACCGGGCCGCGAGGTCCACCATGGTGGGCAGCAGGCCCGGCGGCAGGTTGTCGACGACGAACCAGCCGAGGTCCTCGAGTGATTTGGCGGCAGTGGACCGTCCCGCCCCGGACATGCCGGTGATGACGACGATGTCCGCCGGGTCGTCAGCCATCCTCATGCACCCCCCCTGTGTCGCTGCCCGCTGCCTGGTTTGAGCCCAGGGCGGCCGAGATGGTGGCGGCCAGCCGGGCGCCGATCCCCGGCACCGCGGCGATCTCCTCTACGCTCGCTGCGCTGAGCTTACGCACCGAGCCGAAGTGCTTGAGCAGGGTCTTTCTGCGGGCCGGGCCAAGTCCGGGCACGTCTTCGAGCACGCTGGTGGTGGCGGCCTTGCTGCGCTTTTGCCGGTGGTAGGCGATCGCGAACCTGTGCGCCTCGTCCCGCACCCGCTGCAGCAGGTAGAGCCCTTCACTGCTGCGGGGCAGGATGACCGGGTACTCCTCCCCCGGCTGCCACACCTCCTCCAGGCGCTTGGCCAGGCCGCAGACGGCGATGTCGTCGATGCCGAGCTCGGCCAGGGCCCGGGCCGCCGCCTGGGCCTGCAAGGGGCCGCCGTCCACGACCACCAAGTTCGGCGGATAAGCAAATTTCCTGGGGGCTGTCACCACGGTCCGTTCGGCATCAAGGTCTTGATCTTGATCTTCCCCTGGGTCGGGGTCGCCGAGAATGTCCAGCTCACCGGTCTTCTCGCGTTCAGCCAGGTAGCGGCGGAACCGGCGGGTGATCACCTCGTGGATCGCGGAGATGTCGTCGGTGCCGTCGGTGCCGTCGGTGCCCTTGATCGCGAACCGGCGGTATTCGCTCTTGCGGGCCAGGCCGTCCTCGAACACGACCATCGACGCGACCACGTGCGTGCCCTGCAGGTTCGACACGTCGTAGCACTCGATCCGCAGCGGCGCGTCGTCCAGGCCGAGGCTCTGCTGGATCTCGTTCAGCGCCTTGCTCCGCGTGGTCAGGTCGCTGGCGCGGCGGGTCTTGTGCAGGGCGAGCGACTCGCCGGCGTTGCGGGCCACGGTCTCGAGCAGGGCCTTCTTGTCGCCGCGCCGCGGTACCCGCAGGCTGACCGGGCCGCCGCGGCGTTCGGCCAGCCACTGGGTCATGGTCTCCGGGTCCGGCGGCAGCTCGGGCACCAGGACCTCGCGGGGGATGCCGGCGTTGACCGCCTCGGCGTCGGCCGGGGTGTCCGCGTAGACCTGGCCGAGGAAGTTCTCCACCAGGCCGGCCGGGGTCACCTCCTCGATCTTGTCCAGCACCCAGCCGCGCTGCCCGCGGACCCGCCCGCCGCGCACGTAGAACACCTGGACGGCCGCCTCGAGCTGGTCCTCGGCCAGCGCGATCACGTCGCAGTCGGTGCCGTCGCCGAGCACCACCGCCTGCTTCTCGATCGCGCGCTGGAGCGCCCTCAGGTCGTCGCGGAGCCGGGCGGCGCGCTCGAACTCCTCCTCCTTCGCGGCCTGCTTCATCTCCGCCTCGAGACGGCTGGCGAACCGGCTGGTCTGCCCGGCCATGAAGTCGCAGAAGTCCTCGGCCAGCTGGCGGTGGTCCTCCGCGCTGATCCGCTTGACGCACGGCGCGGAGCACTTTCCGATGTAGCCGAGAAGGCAGGGCCGGCCGATCTGGCCGGACCGCTTGAACACGCCGGCTGAGCAGGTGCGCACCGGGAACACCCGGAGCAGCGTGTCCACCGTGTCGCGGATGGCCCAGGCGTGGCTGTACGGGCCGAAGTACTTGGTGCCCTTCCGCTTGGCGCCGCGCATGACCATGACCCGCGGGTACTCCTCGCCCATGGTGACGGCGAGATAGGGATAGCTCTTGTCGTCCCGGTACTTGATGTTGAACCGCGGGTCGAACTCCTTGATCCAGGAGTACTCGAGCTGGAACGCCTCGACCTCGGTGCCGACCACGGTCCACTCGACGCCCGCCGCGGTCGTCAGCATCATCTGGGTCCGCGGGTGCAGGCTGGCGAAGTCGGCGAAGTAGGAATTCAGCCGCTGCCGGAGGGACTTGGCCTTGCCGACGTAGATCACCCGGCCGCGCTGGTCGCGGAATCTGTAGACCCCGGGGGACTCGGGAATCTCGCCCGGCGCCGGCCGGTAGCCGTGCGGATCTGTCACGAAGTAACTTTACGCTCCCGCACGTCTGACGGGTCCGCCTCCGGCCGGCCACGATGGCCTTCGTGGGTACCTACTTCGCCGCGGCCGGGCGGCTGTCCGTCCGCTTCCGCTGGGTGATCGTGCTGATCTGGGTGGCCGGCGCGGTCGCGGCCACGGTGCTGCTTCCCTCGCTGTCGAGCGTGACGCAGAGTGACAATACCTCCTTCCTGCCGGCCAGTGCGCCCAGCCAGAAGGCGGCCAAGCTGGCCTCGCCGTTGCAGGGGGCCACGCTGACCGCGGTCACCGTGGTGGCCGCTCGCGCGGACGGGACGCTGACTGGGGCGGACCAGGCGTTCGTGGCGCGATTGGCGGGTTCGCTGTCGCGGGTCGCCAAGGTGTACGGGGTCGTCTCGGTGCGGGACGCCGGGCAGTCCGCCGACGGCCGGGCCGAGCAGCTCTCTGTGCTGGCCGCGCTGGCCCAGTCCGGCGGGCGCGCCGCCTCCCAGCAGGCCAGCCTGGTGGCCGGCCTGCGTGACGTCATCCGCTCGGCGGGGCCGCCGCCCGGGTTCTCGGTGCACACGGCGGGCACGGTGGCGACTCGGGTGGACACCAACGCGACCTCCACCAAGACCGGCGGCCAGGTGCAGTGGTTCTCGATCATCTTCGTGATCGCGCTGCTCGTCGCGGTGTTCCGTTCGGCGCTGGCACCGCTGATCGCCGTGCTGCCCGCCGTGGTCGTGGTGCTGGTCGCCGAGCGGCTCACCGCCGAGGCCGCAGTGCACGGCCTGGGCGTGTCGCAGATCGCCTCGCTGCTGCTGATCGTGCTGGTGCTCGGTGCGGGCACGGACTACGCGCTGTTCCTGATGTTCCGGGTGCGGGAGGAGATGCGAGCCGGGCTGGCGTGTCACGAGGCGATCGTGGTCTCGGTGGCGCGGGTCGGCGAGACGATCACGTTCTCCGCGGGCATCCTCATCGCCGCGCTGCTCTCGCTGGCCACCGCCAGCTTCAGCCTGTACTCCGGCCTGGCGGCGCCGCTGGCCATCGCGATCGGGCTGATGCTCATCGCCGGGCTCACCCTGCTGCCCGCGTTGCTCGCGATCTTCGGCCCGGTCGCCTTCTGGCCGTCCTCGGTCAAGCCGGGCGGCGGGTTCTGGGGTCGGACCGGGTGGTGGGGACCCGCCTGCGCCCGGATCGTGCGGCGGCCTACGACGACGCTGGTCATCGGCCTGGTGGTGTTTGGCGTGCTCGCGGTGGCCTCGGCCGGCTACCTCGCCGCGGGGTTCGGCGGGGCGGTGACCGGGCCGGCGGGCAGTGACTCCGCGATCGGCGACGCGCTGCTGACCAGGCACTTCCCGCAGACGGCGGCCAACCCGACCATCATCGTGCTGCGCCTGCGGCAGCCGGCCTGGGCGTCCGCGGCTGCGGTGGCCGCCGCCGAGCGGCAGCTGGCCGCCGACCCCGTGTTCACCTCGGTGTCCGGGCCCCTGGACGCCAACGGCACGGCGCTGACCGCGGCGCAGTACTCCGCGCTGTACGCCGCCTACGGTCCGCCGCGAGCGCTGGCGGCCACGTCTTCGGGGTCTTCGGCTCGGGTCTCGCCGGCCAAGCTGGCGGCGTACCAGTCCTACCGGGCCAGCGGCTCGTACGTGAGCAGCGACGGGCACACGATCTCGTTCGCGACGTCGCTGGCGGCGGGGAACGCGACCGCCACCGCGGCGGCCGAGGCGGTGCCCGCCATCCGGGCCGCGGCCGCCCGCGCGGCGCGGGCCACCGGAGCGTCGGCCTCCGGGGTCACCGGGCAGGCAGCGTTCACTTACGACGTCGCGCAACTGTCCGGCAGCGACCTGCGCACCGTCATCCCGATCGCCATTGCCGTCATCGCGGTGCTGCTCGCGCTGGTGATGCGGAGCCTGATCGCGCCGCTGTACCTGATCGTCTCGGTGGTGCTCTCCTATTTCTCGGCCCTCGGGCTGACCGTGCTGGTGTTCATCAAGGCGGCCGGGCAGCCGGGGCTGACGTTCATCCTGCCGTTCCTGCTGTTCATGTTCCTGCTGGCGCTCGGCGAGGACTACAACATCCTGGTCATGACGCGGATCAGGGAGGAGGCCCACCACCTGCCGCTGCGGGAGGCGGTAGGCCGGGCGCTCAGCGTCACCGGGACGACCGTGACGTCCGCCGGGCTGGTGCTGGCCGGGACGTTCGGGGTGCTGGCGGTGGTGGGTTCGGGCAGCGCCGGGGCGCAGAACGTCCGGACGATCGTGGACGTCGGCGTGGGCCTGGCGCTCGGCGTGCTGATGGACACCTTCCTGGTCCGGACGCTGCTGGTGCCGTCGGCGGTGGTGCTGATCGGGCGGTGGAACTGGTGGCCCTCCCGGCTCTGCCGGGAGCAGCCTGCCGGCACACCGGACGAGTCCTTTACAATGTATAAGTTATTACTTAAGCTGACGGCCGGGGGCCTTTGGGGGCTCTTTGGCTCCTCACCGAATCTGACTAGGGCGCACATGACAAAGGCGGGCACGAACCCGGTAACCGTCGAGAAGCTTGGCGCGGATTACTTCCAGGATCCCTATTCCGTGCACGAGCGGCTGCGGGCCGAACGGCCGGTTTCGCCCGTGATCATGCCGGGCGGGACGCCCGTGTGGCTCGTCACCGGGTATGCCGAAGCACGTGCCGCGCTGGCCGATCCGCGGCTGGGCAAGAACATGCCGGGCTGGCACCCGGCGCCGGACTCGATCTTCGCCGCCCTCGACGTGCACATGCTGAATAGCGACCCGCCGGATCATGAGCGGCTGCGCAGGCTGGTGAACAAGGCCTTCACCGCGCGCCGTGTCGAACGGCTCAGGCCGCGGATCACGGCGATCACCGCGGGGCTGCTTGACGACATGTCGACCCGCCGTGAGGTAGACCTGCTCGCGTCGTTCGCGTTCCCGCTGCCGATCACGGTGATCTGCGAGCTGCTCGGGGTGCCCGTCGCGGACCAGGAAGACTTCCGGACCTGGTCGGCCACCATCGTGTCGACCACCGTCTCGCCCGAGGTGTTGCAGGCGCACGCCACCGCGATGATCCGCTACTTCATCGCGCTGCTGGCCGCCAAGCGGCACGAGCCCGCCGACGACCTCCTGTCGGCGTTGATCTCCGCGCGGGACGAAGGGGACGGGCTCAGCGAGAACGAGCTGGTGTCGATGGCGTTCCTGCTGCTGGTGGCCGGGCACGAGACCACAGTGAACCTGATCGGCAACGGCATGCTCGCGCTGCTGCTCAACCCCGGGGAGCTGGCCCGGCTGCGCGCCGATCCGTCATTGCTGCCCAGCGCGGTGGAGGAACTCCTGCGGCACGTGAACCCGGTCAACAACGCGACGTTCCGGTTCGCTGCCTCGCCCATCGAAATCGGCGGAGTGCACATCGGCCGCGGCGATCCAGTGCTCATCGCGCTGAGCTCGGCGAACCGGGACCCGTCCCGCTACGCAGATCCGCATCGGCTGGACGTCGGCCGGGACAGCTCGGGGCACCTGGCGTTCGGGCACGGCATCCACTACTGCCTGGGCGCGCCGCTGGCCCGGCTGGAGGCTGAGATCGCATTCGGCGAACTGCTGGCGCGGTTCGGCTCGATGCGGCTGGCGGTGCCCGCGAGCTCGCTGCGCTGGCGGCCGAGCACGCTGATCCACGGCCTGGAGACGCTGCCCGTACGCCTGACTTGAGCTGATGAGAAAGGCTGGTGGTATACCGTTCCGGTGGGCAGCTTGACCGAGATCGCGCCGGGCGTGCTCATCGCCACTAGTTCGTACGCCTTGACCACCACCACCCTGGTGGCCGGCGCCCCCGGTTCCGGTGAGTGCTTGATCATCGACCCGGCGGTGACCGTGGCCGAACTGGCCGCGCTGGCGGCCGCGCTCGGCGACCTGGGGCTGCGGCCCGCGGTCGCGCACCTAGGTACGCCGCGCCCGCCGCCGTGCGCATCGCCGAGACCGCGCGGGACGGCATCCTCGAGGAGCTACAGCCGGCCGCGCCGGGTCATGACCTGTCGCTGATCGGGCGGCTGCGGTCGCTGGACGCTTCCGCCATCCCATGGGAGGGGCCGGCGGCCGAGCTGATCGTGCATGACGGGCACGCGCCGGGCCACGGCGCCGTTTTCCTTCCCCATACTGGCGTCCTGATCGCGGGCGACATGTGCTCTGACGTGGAGATCCCGCTGCTCGACATGGTGGCGGCGGACCCGCTTGGCGACTACCGCACCGGGATGGAGCGGCTGGAGGCCTTGCCCGGCGTGCGCCAGGTCGTGCCCGGCCACGGGCATGTCGGGGACGCCAGGGAGTTCCGCAGGCGGCTCGCTCTGGATTCCGCCTACCTAGACGCCGTAGCGGGCGGTAAGGCGTTCGGCGATCCACGGCTGACGCCGGATTGCCCGGAATGGATGCGCATCACGCACGACGAGCAGGTGCGCTACTTCCAGCGCTGAGCTGTGTATCAGGCGCGCAAGCGGCAAGAGCCTCAGACGGGCAGCAGGAGCACCGAGGGGTGTTCCGCGTCCAGGCCGATGTCGTACTGAGTGGGGACGAGCTCTTCGGCGTCCGCATCGACCTGCCCGTTGCCCGGGTTACGGGCGAAGCGCGGATGCGCACCACCGGATACCTGCAGCCTGATCCGGTGCCCGCGGCCGAACCGGTGGGCCGTGCCGAGCAGGCTCACCCGCGCGGTGCCGGCGAGCGGGTCTTCGCCGGTGAGCCGGACGATGCCGTCGCAGACGTTCCGCGACCGGCCGCGCGGGTCCACGTCACACAGCCGCACGAACAGGTCGGCGTACGGGTTGTCGCGCGTGACGGAAAGCTCGGCGGCGACGTCACCGATGACCTCGACCGGCTCGTCCAGCGGATCACTGCTGAACACCAGCACATCGAGCCGCCGCTCCAGAACCCGGTTGTCGCGCGTCCCCGCGGTCAGGGCCATGATGGCGCCGCCCGCTGAGGGCGTGGGGTCGGCCGGGTCGTAGCCGAAGCTGGCCGCCGGGACATCGAGCCGGGCGGACGGCTCCCGGGTGCTGAGCGAGCCGTGCGCGCCGAGGTACCAGCGCTGCCGGGTTGCGCCGGGCGGCGGCCAGTCGGGGATCTCGCGCCACTCCCCCGCGCTCTCGCCGCCGACCCAGATGCGTACCGAGTGGTCCGGGTGAGACGCGGGTCCGGGACCGGTCCGCGCCCGGTCATTCTTTCCGGGGCCATTCCTCCCCGGGGCGGCGTAGCGGTCGAGCCAGGCCAGGCTCTCGCTGATCGTGGCGGCTGCGCCCTTGGCCGGGACGTCAAGGTGGGCCCACGGCCCCACCAGCAGCCGGGTGGGCACGCCCCGGGCGGCGAGCGTGCGGTACTGCTCGAGGGTCTGCTCGATGAACAGGTCGTGCCAGCCGCCCACCAGCAGGACCGGGACCGTGATCCGTTCCAGCGCGGCGCCGCACTGCAGCGGTGCCCAGAACGGGTCGGTGACCTGCGGGTGCTCCAGCCACCTCTCGGACCAGGTGGGCTCGCGGCCGAGAATGTCACGCATGCCGTCCGTGACCGGCAGCCGGTCGAGCACCGGGCGCAGCCGTCGTTCGGCCGTGACCGTGCGCAGGAGGCCGCGCAGCACCCCGGTGCTCTCCTGGTGAGCGACCAGGTCGCTCCAGCAGACGTAGTTGTACAGGTCGAACACGCCGTTGCGGTACGCGGTCCGGCTGAAGTCGTGCGGGCCCACGTGCACGACGGCCGCGACTAGCTCCGGCGGCGGGTCCATGGCCAGCGCCCACTGCACGAACCCGAGGTAGCTGGCGCCGTAGGTCGCCAGCCGTCCCTCGAACCAGCTCTGTTCGCGCAGCCAGGCGACGGTGTCCCGGCCGTCCGCGATCTCGTTGCGCATCGGCTGGAACTCCCCGCCGGACCCGAAGGTGCCGCGGCAGCTCTGCAGCAGCACGTGGCAGCCGCGCTCGGCCAGGATCTGCGCGTTCTGCAGGCCGAACGGTCCGCCGCGGCCGTACGGGCAGCGGACCAGCACGGTAGCCGCCGACGCCACGCTGACCGGGATGTAGTGGTCGGCCAGCAGGACCGTGCCGTCCGACATCGGCAGCCGGACGTCACGCTCGACCGCGACCTGGTTCCGCTGCGGCGGCAGCGACCACGCCCAGGCCACCACCTTGCCGAGCGCGGCCGCGCCCGGGCCGAGCGGGCGGGGCATCTCGGCTGTGTTGGCATCCGGGCTCTTGACGTTCTGCTGCCGCATCAGGCTGTCCTTTCCGCCACGACGACGCCGGCCGGGACCGGCTGGGTGTAGAGCAGCTGGACCAGCGGCGCACGGCGGGCGAGGACCTGCCGCTGGTTGACGTAACCCTTGTCGGTGATCTCGCCGGCGTCAAGGTCGGCGGGGCGGGACATGACCAGCAGCCGCTCGATCCGGGCGGCGGAGCCCGCATCGTCATTGTGGATGGCCAGCGCCCTGGCGAGTTCCTTGAGGACAGGCTCATCGGTGATCGGCTCGCCCTGCGGCTGGGGGCCGGCGCCTTCTGGCCTCCGGGAGGACGCCCTCAGGCCAGCCAATTATTCGACAAGAACATCAAAACCCGACATCTCTTTGTAGCGCTTGTGCCGGGTAGGCGCAACCATGGTGGGCGGCCACGGCCGCAGCGACTGGCTGGGTACCGGCACGCTGACACCGGGCGCCCGGGGGGCGGTGACCCCGGGCGCCCGGCGGATTCGCGGGTCTAGCGTCAGGTGGCGGGCTGGTCGCCGTCCCGGGCGCTAGCCGCGGTGGGCGCCGTCTCGCGGTCCGGCGTCACCGCGCTGCCGGTGTCGTGCTCTTCCGGCACCTCGCCGGGGTACGCCGCGGGAGTCCAGGCGTAGGCGCCAGCGCCGGCTGACGGGCCGGGGACCGAGCGGGGCGCCTGGTGCGGCGTGAAGAGCATCCACGCACACGAGACGACCAGCGCGACGAGGAACCCGCAGTAGATCCAGAACGCCGGCGTGACGCCGGAGCTGATCGTGAGCCCGATCTGCGAGGCTTGCGCGGGTGAGATCCCGAACTGGGTGGGTGAGGGCGACCCGCCGGCCTGCACGAGGGCCGAGATGGCCTGGGCCGTCATCGGGATGACGGCCCCGGAGAGCAGCACCGCCCCGTGACGGACCGGGCGCCAGAGCGCGGCCACGATCACCACCGCGGCGAGCGCGATCATCACGGCCACCTCCCCGGCGATCACGAGTCCCGGGTTGGAGAAGGCGTTGCCCGCCGTCAGCGACTGCGATTGCCCGGCCGCCGTCCGCAGCGTGAAACTGTCCCACGCCGGTGCGAACGCGGCGGCCACCCCGAGCCCGGCCAGCACCAGCAGCGCGACCGGACCAAGCTCGGACCCGCGCGGCCGCCCCAGCCAGGGCGCCCGGCCGGCGGGGCCCGGCGCTCGGGCCGGGCGGAGCAGGAAAGCCAGCACGGATCCGGCCGCGCAGGCGAGCCAGCCCACGAGGGCGAGCACGAGGCCCGCGCCGCCCGCGTTGCCGCCCCCGGTGATCGCCGTGCCCGCGTCCGCGAAGAACAGTCCGAACGTGACCACGCTCAGCCCCAGGCTGAGCAGCGCCCCCGTCCGCAGGCGGGTGCCGCCGAGGAGGATGAGCGCGGCGCTCGCGGTCCAGACGGCGAGGTAGATCGCATGCGGGATGAGCTGGTCGGCCTGCTGGGCGATGCTCGACCCGCCGAGATAGGCCGGGAAAAGCCCGGCGACCCCGAGGACGACACCCACGGCGAGCAGCGCCGCCGCGGTGATGGCGCCGGTTCTCCCGCTGACCACCGGAGCGACGCGCTGACCGTACGACCCCGGGCCCAGGCCGTACGGAGCGGTGCTGCCGGCCGCGGGCACCGGGATTTCGCCGGTCGGCCCGGCGGTCTCATCCAGCGGGGCTGTTTCTTGGCCGAACGGACCTGGACTCTCGCCTGTCTGCACAGCGAAGGGGCCAACCGGAGGGGTACGCCGGCCCACCGGGACGATCGTGCCGGTCGCCTCGATGCTCGCGAACCGGGTCCAGGCGGCGGACCAGCCCTCCGGGGTCTCGGGCCACCGCTCGAGCGGCTGCGACCGCGGCGCTCCCGCCGTCCAGATGCCGTAGAAGTCCCGTCCTCGCCCGATCTCGTACGTCGCTCCCCGGTACGTGATGGTCACCTTGTCAAACACGATCTCAGCCCTTTCGTGCTCCTGCTTCAGCCCGCCCCGTAGTGTCCAGTCCGGAACCTAATCGAAAACTTAAGGAGCCGGCCTGGATACTGGCTGAGCAGTCTCTCCAGCATTGCTGACTCTTTATTCCGCGGGTTCGGGGCAGCGAACGCCTGTGGGTGCCGAAAACGGTGTCACCTCATGCGACCTGGGCATATTCATGGATCAGGCCGCCGAGCCGGTCCCGCCGCAGTATCACTAGGTGAGCTTCCACTCGCCTGTGAGCCACTCCAGGTCGGCTTCGTTGCGGATCCGCGCCTGGCGCTCAAGCTCGAAGAGCGCCTGGCTTTTGGTCAGGACAAGGGTATAGGGGCGGCCCTTCCGCCTGGTCTCGTGGCGGACCGGCAGCTCAGCCGCGTCGATCTGGGAGTGGACGTGCCGTCGGCGCTCCTGGTTAAGCGGCCACTCGAAGGTATGCCGCGCCGGGTCTGCCAGGAACGTGCGGAGCGTGCCGGCGGCCCGCAGCGCCGGCATCACGCAGGCGATCACCTCGTCGCCCTGCTGGCGGCCAAATCCGGCCACCTCGTCCCGCAGGCTGACCGCTCCCGTCACCGCGGCGGCCGTAAGAACGGCGGCGAGCGGCTGTCCCAGGTCGCCGAGCCGCTTGTCGCGGTGACTGGGTGACTGCGTCGCGAGCCACTGGCGGATCGTCTTGCCGAGCCAGTCCCACGAGAGATCCAGCAGACGGTGGGCGGTCGCCGTGCCCGGGCTCCCCTTGGCATGCAACGCCTCGCACAGGCCGGGCAGCGACGCGAGCCACTCCGGCCGGTCCTGGCCCGCGGCAAATGCGCCCTCGTCGTCCCGGTATTCGTCTTCGTCTTCGTCGTCGTCGTCCCAGTCCCGGTACCCATACCCCGGTTCGGACTCGTAGGCGCTCCATGTCTCCTGGATGTCGGCGAGGGCCAGCACGGCCTCGCAACCCGACCTGTCCGCCGCGGCCCGCAGCAAAGACACCCGGCTGGCGTCGGTTCCCTTCAGGCGGGACCAGCTCAGCCCGCGGGCGGTGTACTCGTGGTCGAGCAGGTAGACGAGCCGGTGCGGCGGATCGGTTTCGGCGTGGCGGTACGGGTTGGTGACCCTGGTGGTGAAGTGCTCGTCGAGACGGCGCGCCAGCTCGCTGACGCATCACCGGGCCGGCGCAGGATCCCGCGGCCATCGCGGTAGCGCGCGAGAGCCTGCGGCTCAGTCTGATCGCCTGCCTGCAGTATCTGCCGGCCCGGCAGCGGGCGGTGCTCATCCTGCGCGACGTGCTGGCCTTCCCGGCGGCCGAGGTCGCCGCCATGCTCGACACCAGCACCGTCGCGGTCAAGAGCACGCTGCAGCGGGCCCGGGCGCGCCTGGAACAGGTAGCCCCGGTCGCCGATGAGGTCAGCGAGCCGACCGAGCCCGAGGTCCGGGCCCTGCTCGAGGCCTACATCTCAGCCTTCGAGAACGCGGACCCGGCCGCGCTGGAACGGGTGCTGAGGAAGGACGCGGCGCTGGAGCCGGTCGGCTCCCTGACCTGGTTCTCCGGCCGCGACACCTGCCTGCCCTACATCACGCGGTTTCTCGGCGCTCCCGGCGACTGGCGGATGGCCGCCACGACGGCCAACGGGCAGCCCGCCGCGGCCGCCTACCTCCGCGGCCCCGACGGCACCCACCAGCCGTTCGGCCTGGCCGTGCTCACCGCGACCGGCGCGGGCATCGCGCGCATCACGGTGTTCGGCGATCCCGGCCTGGTCACCAGATTCGGGTTCCCGTCCGTGCGGTGATGTCGAGGCGGTGATGTCGAGATCGGCCCGCTGCCTCCGACCTCTGGGTAGACAGCTGCCGCCGAGGCAGCACAGCCAACCTGAGAGGAGTAGGGCCGATGCTTATCCGGTCACGCATGGGAGTTAGTGCCGACGGTTACGTGTCGACGGACGACGGTGTGCCCACCCAGGCGATCATGCCAGGCTTCAGGCCCCGCGTCTCGCACGGCTTCCCCGAGTTCATCCAGGGATGCGACGCGGTGGTGATGGGCCGGAACACCTTCCTCCCGGCGCTCGGCGCCCCCGACTGGCCCTGGCCGGGACTGCAGGTCTACGTCTTGACCTCCCGCCCCCTGCCCGCGAACACCCCGGACGATGTCGTCGTCGTCCGGGACGGCCCCGCCGCGCTGGTCGAGCGGCTGCGGTCCCGCGGTTCTGACGGTGACGTTCACCTGGTCGGCGGTCCGCGGACCATCCGGGCGTTCCACGAGCTTGGCGCGCTGGACCGGCTCGAGCTCCTCATCCTGCCGATCCTGCTCGGCAGCGGGGTCCCGCTCTCACCCCGCCAGGCCCCGCCCGTATCGCTGCGGCTGCTGCGATCGGACCGGACCTTTCCCGACGGATCGGCCGAGCTCGTCTATGCTGTGAAAAAGCAGGAAGCGGCGGACCGCTGAGGACCCGGCCGTTCTTCGCCCATCGCGAACCTGGCCGCGGCAGCTGCCCGCAAGTGCTGGACTTGAGCTCATGGAGGTACTCGTTCTCGGCGGTACGGCCTGGCTGGGGCGTGAGGTGGCCCGGCAGGCGGTCGACCGCGGGCATGCGGTGACCTGCCTGGCCAGAGGCGAAAGCGGCGCGGTAGCCGACGGCGCGGTCCTGGTGAGCGCGGACCGGCGCGAAGACCGGGCCTATGACCAGGTGCGCGACCGCGACTGGGACACGGTGATCGAGATCTCGTGGCAGCCCGGCCTGGTTCGCGGCGCCCTGGCCGCCCTGGGTGAGAGGTCCGCGCACTGGACTTACGTCTCCTCGGGCAGCGTCTACGCCTCGCACGCGACCATCGGCGCCGACGAGACCGAACCGCTGCTTACCCCGTACGACGGCGACGAGACGGACGCCGCGTGCTATGGCGAGGCGAAGGTGGCGTGCGAGCAGGCGTCGGTCGCGATCGCGGGCGGCAGGCTGCTGATCGCGCGCGCCGGGCTGATCGGCGGACCTGGCGATCACACCGGACGATCCGGCTACTGGGTGGCGCGGGCCGCCCGTGACCCGCGGGGCCCGATGCTCGTGCCGGCCGTCCCGGACATGCCCACGCAGGTCGTCGACGTTCGCGACCTGGCTGCCTGGCTCCTCGACTGCGCGCAGACCCAGACCACGGGCACCTACGACGCGGTCGGCCCCGTGGTCTCGTTCGGCAACTGGATCGAGCAGGCGAGGGCGGCCGGCGGGCACACCGGGCCGCTCATCGGGGCGGCCCCGGCCTGGCTGCTCGGCCAGGGCGTGGCCGAGTTCATGGGCCCGGAATCGCTAGCGATGTGGATAGCCGAGCCCGGATGGGAGGGCTTTTCTGCCCGCAGCGGCCAGGCCGCGCAGGCCGCCGGGCTGAGGCACCGCCCGCGGACCGAACTGCTCGCCGACGTGCTGGCGTGGGAACGCGAGCAGGGTCTGGACCGGCCGAGACAGGCCGGACTGAGCGCGGAACGCGAGCGCGAACTGCTGGCCGCTCTCGGTCCGGCGTAGGCACCGCCGGCGCGTGGTAAGGGACGAAGCGGGGGCTCGCGTGGCATGTGTTGACGCTCCTTCACCGTCAGCATATGCTGACACCCATGGAACCGGTACTTGAAATCGCTGAGGGCGCGACGAGCAACGACCCCGATATCGGGCTCCGCGCGGTGGCGGCCCTGCGGGCCCTGGCCGAGAGGCTGGAGATCCTCCAGGTGCAGACCGCGCGGGAGCTTGGCTGGTCGTGGCAGGACATCGCGGAACGCCTCGGCGTGACCAAGCAGACCGTACACCGCAAGTACGGCCGGCGGATCGGGAGGCGATGATGTTCGAGCGCTTTACCCCGGACGCTCGCACCCTCGTCACGCACGCCAGCGAGCACGCCCGCCGACTCGGGCACCGCTACATCGGCGGCGAGCACATCCTGCTCGCCGCCGTTTCCGCCGGCCATCCGGTCAGCGCGGTCATGTGCGCGCACGGCGTCACGCCGCAACTGGTCGAGGAGGAGATCGTCCGTCGGGTCGGGCTGGGCGCGGGGGCCGGCCTGTTCGGCGGCCTGGACCGGGACGCGCTGGCCACCATCGGGATCGATCTCGACGCGGTCCGGGCCAGGATCGAGGCGTCCTTCGGGCCGCAGGCACTCACCAATGCCGCCCAGGCGGCACACCGGGACCTGCACAGGCGCCCCAGTCCCAGGCCGCCCCGGCTCGTGCGCAACTGGCGCCGCAGGCGCCGGGCCAGACGCGCCATGGCCACGGTGCACGCGCCCGGTCCCAGGCCCCCGGAGGTTACCGGCCGCTACTGTGCTCCCGGCCCCCCGCCGAGTGGGCATATCCCGTTTACCCCGGCGTCCAAGAAGATCCTCGAGCTCAGCCTCCGCGAGGCGCTCGCCTTGCACGACTCGCACGTCGGCGTCGAGCACATCACGCTCGCCCTCACGGTCATCACAAACGGGCTTGTGCCCCCGATCCTGTCCGCGGCGGGCGCGTCCGCGCCGACCCTGCGCGCCGCGATCCTCGACCGCTACCGGCAGGCGAGCTGATCCGGGGCCGGCTTATCGGCTGCGAGCCACCAGACCCGGGACATCCTCCGGACGGCCGCGATTGGCCTGCACCGTGAGGATCACGGCCGTGGCGATGATGGCCGCGCCCGCGATCCCGGTCGCGCTCAGCCGCTCCGCCAGCACGACGGCCGCGAGGATGGCCCCGGTCAGGGGCTCGAGCAGGGTCAGCAGGGCGGCCGTGCTGGCGGCGGCGGACCGAAGGCCGCGGAAGTACAGCGTATAGGCCACGGCGGTCGGGCCGGTGCCCAGCGCGATCAGCAGGCCGACGGCCGCTAGGCCCGGCCTGAAGCCGAGTCCTCCCGCCATCTGCGCCAGCGGCATCAGGGCCAGTCCGCCGATGGTGAAGCCGAACCCGGTCACGGCCAGGTCGTCGAGTCCGGGCACCGGCCTGGAGCCGATCAGGGTGACCGCGGCGAAGCCCGCCGCGGCGAGCACGGCCATGCCCGCGCTGGCCAGGACCGCGGTCTCGCGGAACCCGGACGGCAGGCCCACGAGCAGGCCGAGGCCGGTCAGGGCCAGGCCGGTGGTGGCGGTCGCGAACCGGCCGGTCCGCCGGCCAGTCACCCGGTCCACGCCGAGCACGATGACCGGGGCGGCGCCGATGGTGACCAGGGTGGCCAGCGGCACCGAGGTCAGCGACACGGCGATGAAGTAACAGCTCTGGTAGAGCGCGGCCAGCAGGCCGATCACGGTGATCCGGATCCAGGCCGCCCGGCTCGCCGGCCAGCGCCTGCCGGTGACCGCCATGAAGACGACGATCAGTCCTCCGCCGACGGTGAGCCGGTAGGCGGCGACGGAAATGGCGGACAGGCCGGTGGCCCGGCTCAGCAGGCTGCCGGTCAGGCCGCCAGTGCCCCACAGCAGCCCGGATATCACCAGGTAAAGCAGGCCGGTACCGGGCCGGCGGCAGGCCGCCGCGGGCACCGTGGTGAACGCACGCATCGAGAAATCGCTCCTGCGACGAGAAGGGAATGGTCGCGGAAGCGGGGCGCACCGAACTCACCCATACGGTGAGCACGAGTCGGTACTCACCAGGGACGGGAAGGCGCGCGCCAGCTCACTGGGCTCGGCGCGCGCGGGCTATCGCCCCGCTAGCCTGACTTTCCTGGATAAGTTGATCTTGCAGATGTTTCCGCAGGTGAGCGGTGGCGTCTCCGGCCTCGGGACCTATGACCTAACCGCGCGGCGCCCAGCGGTCCAGGCGGAAGATCTCATGCAGCTTGCGCTGGTCACCGCTGAGTTCTGTGGTCATGCGGCGGGCTTTAGGCCGGCCGCCGGCGGAGGGGTAGATCAGCACGGTCTCGCCGATCCCGGCGAGTTGTCCGAGCAGCTCGCGCACTGAGAGGCGCAGGCCGGCCTGGGCGGCCTTGCGCCGCATCAGGTGGGCGATCTGGAGTGCGAGGACGCAGGTGAACACGTGAACGCCACGACGTGGGGGTCTTTCATCTGCCGGAAGGAGAATTCGGCCTCGGACTGGGACCGGTAGCCGGCGACCACGTCGGGCACGGGCCAGTCGTCGTGGTCGGTGATCAGCACGTGTTTGCCGAACAGTTCTTCTTCCAGGCCGGTGCGGGCATCGGGGTTGACGGCCCACGACAGGCGCAGGTCTTTGGGCTGGCCGCCGGCCAGCTGCCAGGTGATCACCCGCCGCACCCAGGGCTTGCGGGTGATGGCCTCGATCTCGGCTTCCACCTTGTCGCGGGGGCGGCGGGTCTTGCCGCGCGCCAGGGTTGCGGCCAGCTCGTCCAGCTTCTTGCCGGCCTTGGCCAGGGTGGTGCCGTCGAAGCTGCGGGCCTGGCTTTCGTGCAGCTCAGGTGAGTGGGTCAGGATGGCGCGCCGCTCCGCGCCGTAGACCTGGCGGCGGGTGTCGCAGGCGGTCAGCCCGCCGAACCGGTCCTGGTCAACCAGGGCCCGGGCTGAGGCGGGCAGGGCGGTCAGGTCCGGGCAGTCGGAGGCAGGCACTGACCCGACGTAGCGCAGGCCGGCGGCGGCGAGGCGGGCGAAGTTGTCCTCTGAGTTCTGCCCGGCGTCGAACACCACGGTCATCTCCGCCCTGGCCTGGCCGGAGGCGGCGCAGATCGCGGCGTGCCGGGTGGCCAGGACATCGATCATGGCGGGGAACTGAGTGACGTCGGGCCTGTTGCCGGGGTAGGCGTGCCAGGTCAGCGGGATCCCCCCGTCGCGGGTGACCACCAGGCCCAGCCCCACAAGCCGCAGGTCGGAGCGCTTCTGCTTGGCCTTGCCGCGCTGCGCGATCGGCGCTTTCTCGTTGGCGCTGTCGATGAAGCTGGCGAAGTTGGTCATGTCCAGGGCCACCGAGGAGATGTCCAGGTCGTAGGCGGCGGCCATGCGCACCGCGATCCGGCAGGAGATCTCCTCCAGCTCCGCCAGCCCGACGGCATGCATCGCCTCCCAGAAGCGGCGGTGCCCGAGCGCGCTGGCGCCGATCTTGGTGAACCGGTCCGCCGCGGTGGTCTTCCACCAGTCCGCGAACCCCAGCTTGGAGCACGGGGCGACCAGCCGGTTCAGCGCCGCCAGCACCAGGTAGACGCCCGTGCTCGCGCCCGCGTCAGCGCGCCTGGCCCCGGCAACCTCATCGATGATGGCAGCCACCCCCAGCTCGGCCAGGATCCCCCATGCCGCGGCCACGTCCCCGAAGGCCAGATGGCGGGTCCGCTCGGGGAGCACGGCGGCCTCGCGGGCATCCAGCAGGGCCTCGATGTCGGCTGCGGTGCCCAGGTACCGCTCGGAGATCATCTTCGGGCGGCCGTCCACCCAGCCCATCTCCCGCAGGTACCAGTACGGCTTCCCGCTGATCACCTTCTTGTACAGGCTTGCCATATCTTTAGGTCATAGGATATTTCGCGGCAAAAGGCAAGGCGACACACCGGATTGCCGCAGGCCAGGACTGACCAGCGACGTGCGCCAGCTCATCAAGATCGAGATAGCCAGGAAACTGGGGCTAGGAGCGGGGCGGCGGGGTGATAGGAAAACACCGGTGCACGCTGAGCATGGTATCCCAGCGCACCGAACCCGGGAACCAGCTGCGGTCACTCCCCGCCGGGGGCCGGCTCCGGCGGGCGAGGCGCAGGCCGACTGCTGGGGTCGACCTCGGCATGCTCGTCGACCTGGCCTACGGCGTGCTGTGGTATCGCCTGCTCGTCGGTCACGCGCCGCTCGACGTCGGCGCGGCCCGTGACCTGGCCGCTCACCTCATCGCCGCCGGGCAGGCAACGCGCGCGTAGGATCGCCGATGAGATGCTGCTGACGTTCGGGCACGGGACCGCCACGACCGAGCGGATGACCGAACTGCTCCAGGGCGCCGACGTGGCCGTGCTCGTCGACGTCAGGACCGCGCCGGGCAGCCGCCGGCATCCGCACGTGGCGCGCGCCGAACTGGAACGCTGGCTGCCCGAGGCCGGCATCTCCTACCGCTGGGACAAGCGGCTCGGCGGCTTCAGGAAGCCGGGCCCGGACTCACCGGACACAGCCTGGCGCGAGGACATGTTCCGCGGCTACGCCGGGCACATGCGAACCGCGGGCTTCCTGGTCGCGGTGGACGAGGTGCTCGCCCTGGCCGGCACCGATCCCACGGTCGTGATGTGCGCCGAGAGCCTATGGTGGCGCTGCCACCGCCGGCTGCTCGCCGACTTCGTCTCGGCGGCACGCGGCGCGCCCGTCCGCCACCTCATGCACGACGGGCGGGTCGAGGAGCACCGCCTCTCCCCCGGCCTGCGGCGGCGGGACGACGGCCTGCTCGTCTACGACGCGGGCCAGCCGACCTTGCTGTAAGGGGTCAGCCCAGGTAGGTGCCGAAACCGCTGGTCTGCCAGGTCGCCCCGGCCGCGGTGATGGCGAACGCCTCGTACCCGTCCAGGCCCTCCACCCAGTCGCGGGCCGCCGAACCCATCGCGAAGGCCGCCGTGGCGTAGGCGTCCGTCTCGGCCAGCCCCGCCCCCACCACGGTGATGCTGGCCAGGCCGGCCGGGGGCTGCCCGGTGTACGGGTTGATGATGTGCGGGCCGCGCTCGGCCACGCCAGAGGTGGCCACCGCGAAGTCCCGGCCAGTGACCACCAGCGCGAGCCGGCCGGGACGCAGCGGGTCGGCGATCCCCACCCGCCACAGCCGATCGCCGACGCACTGGACGTCGCCGCCGCCGTTGACGCTGTGCTCGCCCGAGCCCGCCGCGGTGAGCATCGCGGCGGCCCGCTCGATGGCCCATCCCTTCACGTAGCCGGAGGGGTCGAACCTGCCGCCGGGCGTGGTGGTGAAGTACCCGCCGCTCCGCGCGCTGATGGCCGCGCATGCCTGCAGGACTTCAGCGAGTTCCGGCGCGCAGTCCGCCAGCGGCAGCGACCCGCGGCCGAACCGGCTGACGTCGCTGTCCTCCAGGTAGGGCGAGAAGGTGGCGTCCACCCAGTGCAGCCAGCGCACCGCCTGGCCGAGCGGTCCCCCAACCTGGCCAGCAGGGCCGCGGGGATCCCCGGCGCGGGCGGGCACGTCGAACGAGACGACGGTGCCCATCACGTGCTCGGCGTGCCTGCGCCGGCCCGGTGACCCGCCGCCCGTCATGAACGGCTCAGGCGCGCTTGTCCAGCGCGCTCTGCAGCGACTGGATGTAGCCGGCGCTGGTGTAGCTCGCGCCGGACACGGTGTCGATCTTGCCGTTCTGCGCCGCCAGCGTCTCGCTGATCAGCTTGGGGAAGGCGAACGCGCCGATCTGGATGTCATGGAGGGTGTTAGCTGGCTGCTCGAGGACCGCGATCTTGACGATCGTGCCGTTCCGCTTGATCAGCTGGATCTGGACCGGGCCGTAGGCGGTGTTGGCCACCTGGCCGTCGACCGCGGTCTCGCCCGCGGGCAGCTGGCCGGCCAGCGACCCCTGCGGGAACTCCCCGGGGACGGTCGCCGTCGACCCGCCCGACGACGCAGACGTAGAGGAGGAAGAGCTACCGCCCGACCCGCCGGTCGTCGCCGCCACGGGTAGGGACGGGAGGTGCGACTTGAACGACAGCAGGGCCACGAGACCGGCGATCGTACCGGTGACGGCCAGGATCACCCGGCGCATTTGGCGGATCTCCTCCCTCAGAACTCGAACGACTCGACGTGGATGCGCTGCCTGGGCACCCCGGCGGCGCGCAGCGCCCGGACCGCGGCCGAGGTCATGCCGGCCGGCCCGCAGACGTAGGCGTCCTGCTGGTCAAGGCCGGGCACCAGGGACCGCAGCACCCGGGGGGACAGCGGGTCGCCGCCGATCTCGGCCCGGGACCCGACCAGGTAGTGGACGGTCGCCCCGCGCGCGGCCGCGATCGCGTCAAGCTCGTCGCGGAACACGATGTCCCGCTCGCTGCTGGCGCGGTAGACCAGGGTGACGTGGCCGGGCAGCGTCGCGAAGATGGCCCGCAGCGGGGTGATGCCGACCCCGCCGGCCAGCAGCAGCACGCCGCGGCCGGTGTCGGCGGGAGTGAACGCGCCGTAGGGCCCCTCGGCGAGCACGCGGGTTCCTGGCCGCAGCCGCGCGAGCGCTTGGCTGTGGTCACCCAGGTCCTTCACGGTGATCCGCAGCCTGTCGGGCCCCGGCGCGGCGGACAGCGAGTACGGGTGCGACGACCACCACAGCGACCTGGTCAGGAACCGCCAGCGGAAGAACTGCCCGGGCTGGGCGTCAAGCTCGTCGAGCCGTCCGCCGCCGACGTAGACCGAGATGACGCCGGGTGCCTCCGCCTTGACCCCGAGGACCTCGAAGCGGTGCCTGCGGTACGCCCGCAGCGGGACCGCGACCCGGTACCACAGCACCAGGACGGCCACCGTCAGGTACATCGCGGACCACCAGAACCGCGCGGCCAGGTTGTGGCTGAACGCGAAGCCGTCGGCGAACTGGTGGCTGAACGCCAGGGCGATCGCCAGGTAGGTGTACAGGTGCAGGTAGTACCACGTCTCGTAGCGGACCCGCCGCCGGGCGGCGCGCATCGAGACGATGCCGATGCCGAGCAGCAGGAACCCGGCCACGGTCGCCATCAGCACGTCCGGGTACTGGGTGAGCAGCGTGGCCGACTCGCTCACCACGCCGGTGTGCGCCTGGACCGCGTAGCCCCACACGATGAGCAGGCCGTGCGCGACCACCAGGCTGACGACGTACCTGCCGCCCATGGCGTGCCAGCGGGCCAGCTTGTCGGTGCCCAGGCCCCGCTCGAGCGGCGGCAGCCGCGACATCAGCGCGACCAGGACCACCACGCCGTACCCGCAGAGCAGGCCGAGGATCTCGCCTGCGCCGGTCAGCCAGCCGCCGAGCCCGCTGACGCCGGGGGTGCTGTGCCACCACAGGGCGGTGACCAGGACCGCGCCGGCGACGATGACGGTCAGCACACCGCGCGCGCCGACCCGGCCGGGGCTATTTTCGGGCCGAACGGGCATGGTTCTCGCCTGGGGACGGTGCGACGGACCCGGGCGGGGCGCCGCCGGCGCCTGTCTCAGCCCCGGGTACGGTTCCGCTCCGGCATGGCGAGCCGGGCCAGATCGCCTCGCAACGCTGGTCACCCGTACCTCCCCTGAGATCTGCCCTAGCTGGATCGTATGCTCAGCCTGGGCGGAACGGTCCCGTCCACGCGCGGTCAGGATTTCGCCCTCATCTCCCCTAGTTATGACGACGTAGCGCGATCCTGCACGGTTCAGTCCGCTCTCGTAAGCGCTTCGTAATCGGCCAGCGGGCTCGTGTCAACTCAGGTTGACACATGGCTGGTGTCAACATAGATTGACAGCATGGATAACGCACCCGCCTTGGCGGCCGCGGCCGACAGCTCGGACCCGCGCACCGGGCTCCGGGCCGTCGCCGCCCTCCGCAGGCTGCTGGAGCAGCTGGAGGCGCTCCAGGTGGACAACGCACGGGAACACGGCTGGTCCTGGCAGGAGATCGCCGAGATTCTCGGCGTGTCCCGGCAGGCCGTACACAAGAAGCACGCGCGCCGGTCAGACGGCAGCTATTCCGCCCGCCGCACGCGCGTCCGCTGACGACACGAGCCAAGACGAGAGGAGAACACGGACGATGTTCGAGCGATTCACCGACAAGGCCAGGACGGTCGTCATCCTGGCCAAGGACAAAGCCACCGAGCGCGGCGACCAGATCCGCCCGGTGTACCTGCTGCACGCGCTGGCGTCCGGAAAAGGCGTGGCCGCCCGGGCGCTGGCCGGCCTGGGCGTTGACGCCGAGTCGGTCGAGCGCCAGCTGGACCGCACCGCGCCCCTGGGCAACCCGCTCGAGGGCGAGGCGACCAGCGGCGACGCCGAGGCGCTGGCCACGATCGGCATTGACCTCGACGAGATCAAGCGCAAGATCGAGGAGAGCTTCGGGCCCGACGCGATCGGGCGCGTCCCGCTGGCGCGCCAGGGCCCGCTCAACTGGATCGGGCGGATGACGCTGACCCGGGAGTCGAAGCAGTCGCTGGCCTTCGCACTCAGGGAGGCCCGGGCCCTACACCACGACTACATCGGCACCGAACATCTGCTCCTCGGCCTGCTGAACACGGCCGAGCGCAACCCGCGCGGGGACTTTACCGCAGAGACCCTCCGGGATCTGGGCATCGATCCCGCCCAGGCCAGGCAGCGCGTGCTTGACGAGCTGCGGCTTGCCTCGGCGTAACCGGAACTTACTTTCTGGACAGGTCTTCCTAACTACTAGGACAGGACTTATTGACTGTACGGAGAGTATCTATACGAATACACACAGCCATAACCTGTCATAGGGGAACATCACGGATAGGATATGGTCAAATGCTCAGAGTAAGCGACGTTTGGGAGAGAGCACTCCATACACCCGCCATGGCCGTCGCCAAACCAGGAGACGTCATCGTCATCCGCTCCAGCGACAGCTATGACGGCAAGCAGGGAATGAGCCTGGCCACCGGCGTGAGCAACCGGTCCGCAGGCGCCCAGGCCCTGTGCCTGCACCTGGTGACGATTCCCCCCGGGACCCGCGGCGTGCCGCACGTCCACGACGGGCACGAGTCCGCCATCTATACCGTCAGCGGCGAAACCGAAGTCTGGCACGGCGAGGGCCTGCTGCAGCGCACCGTGGTCCACGCCGGGGATTTCATGTACGTCCCGCCGGGCACCCCGCACCTCCCGGTGAACCGCAGTGACGTCATGACGGTGGCCGTGGTCGCCCGCACCGACCCCCAGGAGCAGGAGAGCGTGGTCACCATGAACCTGCCGCCGCACCTCGCCGAACTGGACGCCTTCCCTATCGCCAGCCGGTGACCCAGCCCGGGAGACACTGCTTAGTGCGCGAACGCCTCGGGTGGCGGGCACGAGCAGACCAGGTTCCTGTCGCCGTAGGCCTGGTCAATGCGCCGCACCGGCGGCCAGTACTTGGCCCGGCGGTCCACGCCGGCCGGGAACGCCGCCTCTTCGGTGTCATACGGGTGCTTCCACTCCCCCGCGATGAGCATCTCGGCGGTGTGCGGGGCGTTCTTCAGCGGGTTGTCGAGGGCGTCGTACTCACCGGAGGCGACCCGCTCGATCTCCGCCCTGATCGCGATCATCGCGTCGCAGAACCGGTCGAGCTCGGTCAGGCTCTCGCTCTCGGTGGGCTCGATCATGAACGTGCCCGCGACCGGGAACGACATGGTGGGCGCGTGGAACCCGTAGTCGATCAGCCGCTTGGCCACGTCCTCCACGCTGACGCCGGTCTCGCGGGCCAGCGGGCGCAGGTCGATGACGCACTCGTGCGCGACCAGCCCGTTCCGTCCGGTGTACAGCACCGGGTAGTGCGGCGCCAGCCGCCTGGCCACGTAGTTGGCGGACAGCACCGCGACCTGGGTGGCCCGGCGCAACCCGGCCGCCCCCATCATCGCGACGTAGGCCCACGAGATGGGCAGGATGCCGGCCGACCCGTAGGGCGCTTCCGCCACCGGACCCACGATGCCGCGGTCGGGCAGGAAGTCCGCCAGGTGCGCGCGGACGGCGACCGGGCCCACCCCGGGACCGCCGCCGCCATGCGGGATACAGAACGTCTTGTGCAGGTTCAGGTGCGACACATCGGCGCCGAACGACGGCAGGGTGGCCACCCCGACCAGCGCGTTGAGGTTCGCACCGTCGATGTACACCTGGCCGCCCGCCGCGTGCACGTCGGCGCAGATGGCGCCCACGTTCTGCTCGTAGACGCCGGCCGTGGACGGGTAGGTCAGCATGATCGCGGCCACCTGCCCCTCGTGCGCTTCCAGCTTGCCGTGCAGGTCGGCGAAGTCGACGGCGCCGCCGGAGTCGCACTTGACCACCGCCACGCGCAGCCCGGCCAGGACCGCGCTGGCCGCGTTGGTGCCATGCGCCGACTCCGGGATCAGGCAGACGTCGCGGCCCTGCTCACCGCGGGAAGCGTGGTAGGCCCGGATCGCGAGCAGGCCCGCCAGCTCGCCCTGGGAGCCTGCGTTCGGCTGCACGGACACCGCGTCGTAGCCGGTGAGCCTGGCCAGCCGGAGCTCGAGCGACTCGATCAGTTCCAGGTACCCTCCCGCCTGCGAGGCCGGCGTGAACGGGTGCAGGCCGGCGAACTCCGGCCAGCTGATCGGCTCCATCTCGGCCGCCGCGTTCAGCTTCATCGTGCACGAGCCCAGCGGGATCATCGACCGGTCGAGGGCGATGTCGAAGTCCGACAGCCGCCGCAAGTAGCGCAGCAACGCCGTCTCGCTCCGGTGCTCGCGGAATACCGGGTGGGTGAGGAACTCCGAGGTGCGCCGGAGCGATCCGGGCAGCAGGTCGGGCTCATCCTCGGCCAGCTGCACGTCGCCGGGCCGCTCCATCTCGCCGATGGCGGCCACAAGCTCACGCAGCTGCTCGTCGGTGGTGGTCTCGTCACAGCTGACCTGGAGCGCGCCGTCCGACGCCAGGTAGAGGTTGTACCCGGCGGCCCGCGCACGTTCCAGGGCGTGAGCCGCCTCGTCACGCCCGCCGGCGAAGGCAATCCGGATCGTGTCGAAGAAGTCACCCGCGCTCGTTCGGTGCCCAAAATCGCGCAGGGTGGCGGCCAGGACAGCGGCGCTACGGTGCGTGCCCCGTGCGATGGCGGCCAGCCCGTCGGGACCGTGGTAGACCGCGTACATGGCTGCCGTCACCGCCAGCAGGACCTGCGCGGTGCAGATGTTGCTGGTCGCCTTCTCACGGCGGATGTGCTGCTCGCGGGCCTGCAGCGCGAGCCGGTAGGCCGGCTGGCCGTCCGCGTCAATCGATACGCCGACCAGCCGGCCCGGCAGCTGGCGCTTCAGCGCGTCGCTGACCGCGATGTAGCCTGCGTGCGGCCCGCCGAACCACAGCGGCACGCCGAACCGCTGGGTGGAGCCCACCGCGACGTCCGCGCCCGCCTCACCGGGCGGCCTGAGCAGGGTCAGCGCCAGCAGGTCGGCGGCCACCGCGGCCAGCGCCCCCCGGGCGTGCGCCGCCTCGATCAGCGGCGCGGGATCGCGGATGACGCCCGAGGCGCCGGGGAACTGCAGCAGGACGCCGAACAGGTCCGGCTGCGCGGCGATGGCCTCGGCCGTCACCGGCGCGACGACGAGGTGGATGCCGAGCGGCTCGGCCCGGGTGCGGAGCACGGCAAGCGTCTGCGGCAGGCAGTCGGCGTCGGCCAGGAACACGTGCCCGCGCCTAGCGGCCCGCCGGGCCAGCGTCATCGCCTCGGCGGCGGCGGTGGCCTCGTCCAGCAGCGACGCGCCGGCCCACGGCAGTGCGGTCAGGTCGGCGACCATGGTCTGGAAGTTCAGCAGCGCCTCGAGGCGGCCCTGCGAGATCTCTGGCTGGTACGGGGTGTACGCGGTGTACCAGGCCGGGTTCTCCAGCACGTTGCGGCGGATTACGGCCGGGGTGATCGTGTCGTAGTAGCCCAGGCCGATCATTGAGGTCAGCACCTGGTTCCGGCCGGCCATCCGGCGCAGCTCGGCCAGGGCCTCGGTTTCGGTGAGCGGGGCCGGCAGGTTCAGCCGCGCCTGTTCGGTCCCCTCGGGCAGAGCGGCGGTGGTGAGCTCATCGAGTGACGAGTAACCCAGGCGGCCGAGCATGTACCGCTGCTCGGCGGACGATGGGCCGATGTGGCGAACAGCGAAGTCTGTCATGGAGAGCCTCCCCGGACGAGCGTGGTCGCTGGCTGGCTCCCCGTCTGTCACGGCGCCTGGAGATAGCGCTGCCCGCTCCAGAGATGCCTGTCCCGCCCGGTTCGTGTGCCTGAGAGGTTCCGGGGATGTTGCCCCTTCGGCGCCCGCGCGGTTAACGCGGAGACTCTCCCGGCCGGTGTCATCAGCATCTGCGATCCTACCTGAGCAAGACCAGATTGTGGGACAACAGCCACCTTTACTGGTTAGCTCGTGCGGCGCAGGCGGCGCTTGGCCAGGTCATCCTGGCCGCCGGGGGCGACTGCGACGAAGCCGTCCTCGGCCCGGACGGCGGGCAGCACCGCCAGGTCTCCCTCGACCTCGCGCCAGACCCGGCCGAGCGCGATGCCGAACACCCCCTGGCCGCCCTGGAGCAGGTCCACCACCTCGTCGGCGGACGTGCACTCGTACACGCTGACCCCGTCGCTCATCAGCGTCACCTGGGCCAGGTCGGCGCTGCCGCGATCGCGGAGGTGCTGGACCGCGGCCCGGATCTGCTGCAGCGAGATCCCGGTGTCGAGCAGCCGCTTGACAACCTTCAGCACCAGGATGTCGCGGAAGCTGTACAGGCGCTGCGAGCCGGAGCCGTGGGCGGCGCGTACGCTCGGCTCGACCAGCGCCGTGCGCGCCCAGTAATCGAGCTGGCGGTAGGTGATGCCGGCGGCGGCGCACGCGGTCGGCCCGCGGTACCCGATCTCGCCAGGGTCCGCGCCAGCCTGGTCCGAAACCCCGGGCATCCCGGGAACCTCGTCGTCGTCGAACAGGGTGCCTTGCGAGCCGGCCGCGGCGGAGGCCCTGCTGTCCGAGACTCTGCTGTCCGAGACCCGGCCTCCGTCGTCACCCCTGGTTACCGCCACGCCCACCTCCACGGGAGCTGACTACCCACGGTACTCGCACCGTAAGCCGGCCCAGGCGGCGGCGTCAACGACCACGGGCGGCGCGTCGCGACATTCCCGCCAGCACCGAGGCATACCAGCACGGACAGGCCCATCGGGTCGGGGCTAACCGGGCTCAGGTGGCCCGGCCGAAGTCCTCGGGCGAGATGGTGTCGAGGAACTCCTTGAACTTCTCGACCTCGTCTTCCTGCTCATCGGGGATGGCCACGCCCGCCTCGTCCAGGATCTCCTCGCTGGCGAAGATCTGCGCGCCGGTGCGCAGCGCCAGCGCGATGGAGTCGGACGGCCGCGCGCTCACCTCCGCGCCGTTGGAGAAAACGAGGTCCGCGTAGAAGATCCCGTCCCGCAGCGCGGTGATGTTCACCGTGCGCAGCTGGACGTTCAGTACTTCCAGTACGTCACGGAAAAGATCGTGCGTGAGCGGCCGAAGGGAAACCATGCCCTGCTGGGCGAAGGCGATCGCCGTTGCCTCGACCGCCCCGATCCAGATGGGCAGGTACCTATCCCCCTGCGCCTCCTTCAGCAAGACGATGGGGCTGTTCGATGGCATCTCGACCCGGACGCCGATGACCTCCATCTGCCGCACTACAGCTCCGTCCTCACGTGCCTGGGGAACCTCTTCTCGCCACCGCTCCCTTTTGCCAAGGTACACCCGTAATCGGCCGGAGGCCGACCGCAGCCCCCCGGCCGCGGTCCCGGCCGCCCCCGAAGGTCGTTGGGTCGGGCCGGATCCGGCTGGGCCCAAATTCCCCAAGTTCCCCAGGGTGCCCAAGGCCTCAAGCTCGTATTCGCCGGCCCGCAGGGGCGCCGAGGCCAGCCCGGCCTCGGCGAGCGCAGATTCCACCAGCGTCGCGTGCAGCCGCAGGGTGAGGTCGGCGATCTGCCACGCGGTCCTGGCCGCCGCGTCCCGCGCCCCCGGGCCGCGCTGGCGCAGCTGCGGCGCCACCACCTGCTCGACCAGGTTGGCTTCCCGGTCGGCCGCCGCCTTGACCGCGCGCAGGTGCCGGGCCTGGACGCCGTACTGACGCAGCGCGGCCAGCGCCCTGGCCACGGCGAGCGCGTCTCCGCCGTACTGCCGGCCCACCCGGCGGATCAGGCCGTAGTCTTCGAGCTCGGTCAGCTCCGCCTCGCTAATCTCCGCCGCGTCGAGCAGCTGGCGGCGGGTCATGTCGGCGGCCGCCCCGCCCCCCGGCGGCTGGCCCTTGGCCGCCCCGTCGCCGTCGGCCAGCCGTTCCCTGATCACCCGCAGTGGCAGGTAGGAGTCGCGCTGCATGGTCAGGATGTACCGCAGCCGCTCGATGTCGGCCGCCGAGAATCGCCGGTACCCCGAGCGTGACCTGGCCGGCTCGATCAGCCCCTCGGCCTCCAGGAAACGGATCTTGGAGGTGCTGATGTCCGGAAATTCCGGGCGCAGCTGGGCAAGCACTTCGCCGATAGCGAACTGGCCGCGCGCGGACTGATCGCTCATGTTGTGTCCCCCGCGCGCCTCATGCTCTGGCCCCCCGCGCGCTTCCGGGGCGCTTTAAGGCGCCGCCTTCCCTCGTCGCTCGTTCCTCGCTCCTCAGTCCAGGCGGCATCGCGCCCCTTCAGCGCGCTCATGCGTAGTCCTGGGCGCCCCTGCCGCGGCGGTCAGCGGACGGGGTTCTCGGGTCCGGGCCGAGGTCCTGGCTGGTCAGGAACAGCATCCGGAACTTGCCGATCTGCACCTCGTCCCCGCCGGTCAGCTCGGCCTCCTCGATCCGCTCCCGGTTCACGTAGGTGCCGTTGAGGCTGCCCACGTCACGGACCGTGAACCGGGCGCCGTACCGGTAGAACTCGGCGTGCCGCCGGGAGACGGTCACGTCGTCGAGGAAGATGTCGCTGTCCGGATGTCGGCCCGCGGTGGTCAGGTCGCCGTCGAGCCGGAACCGGCTGCCCGCGTTGGGGCCGCGCATGACCAGGAGCAGGGCGCTGCCGGGCGGCAGTGCGCCGAACGACGCGGAGTCGGGGAACAGGTCCTCGCCGAGATCGCCGTCGTCAGTGCGGCCCAGCGAGATGGTCGAGGTGGTCTCACCGGGGCGAGCCGGGGCTCCGCCCGCGGGGTAACCGCCCGTCCCGCCAGGTCCTTGGGATGCCGGGCCGGCCGGCATCCCGGTTCCGGGCGGCACCGGCGCGGTCAACTGGGTCCCGCAGTACGAGCAGAACCTGGCGCCGTCGGGATTCGGCCGGCCGCACCGGGCGCAATAGACGCGTGGCATGGCTCCGCTCGACCTCCCCTGGTGGTACTCATCGTCTTCGCCCGACCCAGCCCAAGGTACGCGAGAGGAGGCGGGGCGGTCCATGCGCCACGCGAACAGCCCGCGCCGTCCGCGCCCGCTATTTTCGTCGCGACGCTTCCGCCACACCGCCGTCTCACCTCCGCCCGGCCAATCGCAATGGGCGCGATTCTGTCACATTCGCGAATTCCGCGTGGTAGGCGCCTTTCGCATCATCGCGTGAGGGACACAGCTTACCTGGCCACAGAGCGAATATCCGGGGACCTAACCGCAGTATCCGGGACACTTGGCGGCAACCGCCAGCCCGCGTTCAGGTACAGGTCCCTAACGCCCTGCCTGTTCCATCCCTAACGCCCTGCCTGTTCCACCACTGACGCCCACTCATCGAGCAGCAGCTGCGCGGTGTCGGCGTCGCTCCCCTCGGCCCACAGGTGGGTGACGGCGTCCGCCGGGTCCGGCAGCACGAGCACCCAGCCGCGGTCCCGCTCGACCACGCGCACGCCGTCGGTCGTGTCGATCTCGTAGTCGCCCGCGGCCTCCATGACCGTGCGCATGACGCCGCCCTTGACCGCCCACGGCGTCGGGATGGACCGCCGGAGCAGGTGCGCGACCGGGATCCTGGCGTCGATCTGGCTCAGCGTCAGCCGGGTCCGCGCGACCAGGCCGAGCAGCCGGACAAAGGCCGCGATGCCGTCGATGGTCCTGGCGCACTCGGGCACCACGAACCCGCCGTGGCCGTCGGCGGCGAAGATGACGTCATCCTGGGCGGCGGCCAGCGTCAGCGCGTGCATCGAGGTCGGCGTCCATTCCACCTGGACGCCGTGGAACCGGCATACCTGCTCGGCCACCCTGGTCGTGGTCACCGGCAGGGCCACCCGGCCCCGCTTGCGTTCGGCCGCCACCAGGTCGAGCACGGCCAGCAGCGCCCGGTCCTCGCTGACCAGCTCGCCCTTCTCGTCCACGAGCTGGATCCGCTCCCCCACGGGGTCGAACCTGACGCCGAACGCGGCCCGGGACGACGACACCACGTCGGCCAGCCGCTGCAGGCCGGCCCGCTGCTGCGCGACCGTCTCGGTCGGCGATACTTCGTCCAGCCGGTTGTTCAGGGTGAGCACGTCCACCCCGATCGTGCCGAGCAGGCTGGGCAGGACCAGCGAGGCGGTGCCGCCCGCGCAGTCCGCCACCACCTTCAGGTCGGCTTCCCGCACGCCGCTCATGTCCACGCACCTGAGCAGCTCGTGAGTGTACGACTCGACCACCCGGGGCGGGTAGCTGAGCTCCGCGATCTCGCCGGGGAAGGCCCGCCGGAACTCCTGCCGGGAGAACACCCGCTCCAGCTTGCGCTGGTCCGCCTGGGACAGCTCGGCGCCGCGCTCGTCCAGGAAGATGATGTCGACCGACTGCGGGTCACCCGGCGTGGTGCGCAGCGCGATGCCGCCGCTGTAGTGATCCCTGGCGGTCTCGAACCTGGCCACCGGGAGCGGCTGGACCTCCAGGTCCACCACGTTGATCGCGCTGGCGTTGAGCGCGCTCTGCACGGCTCGCTTGAGCGTCCGCCCGGCCCGGGATACGTCCCGCGAGGTGGTGACGGTGGACCCCTTGCGCAGCATGCTGGCGTAGGCGCTGGCCAGCCGCACCGCGAGCTCCGGGGTGACCTCCACGTTGACCAGCCCGGACACGCCGCGCGGGCCGAACAGGGTCCGCTGGCCCCTGGACTCCCAGATCACGCTGGTGTTGACCACCGCGCCGGCCTCGATGGTCTTGAACGGGTAGACCTTCACCGAGGCGGACAGGTAGGCCTCGGGCTCGATCACGCACTCGTCCCCGACGACGGCGCCCTCCTCGATCCTGGCCAGCCGCATCACGTCGGTGTTCTTGCCGATCACGCAGCCGCGCAGCGTGACGCCCTGGCCGACGTAGACGTTGTTGTGCACCACGGCGCGGTGCAGGAACGCGCCCTCCTTGACCACCACGTTGCTGCCGATCACGGTGTACTCGCGCAGGTGCGCGCCGGCCTCGATCTTGGCGTAGTCGCCGATGCACAGCGGGCCGGTAAGCACCGCGTCCGCGTCGACCTCGGCGCCCGGGGCGACCCAGACGCCCGGCGAGACCTCGAAGCCGGCGATGTCCGTCTGCACCCGGCCGGCCAGCACGTCGGCCTGGGCCTTCATGTAGCTCTCGTGGGTGCCGACGTCCTCCCAGTAGCTCTCGGAGACGTAGCCGCACAGCGGGGCGCCGCGCTTGAGCAGCTTGGGGAAGACGTCACCCGACCAGTCCACCGCCTCGCCCGGCGGGACCTCCGCGAGCACCTCCGGTTCCATCACGTAAAGCCCGGTGTTGACCGTGTCCGAGAACACCTGGCCCCAGGTGGGCTTCTCCAGGAACCGCTGGATCTGGCCGTCTTCGTCGGTGATCACGATGCCGAACTCGAGCGGGTTCGGCACCTTGGCCAGTGCGACGGTGACCAGCGCGCCCTTTTCCTTGTGGTATTTGACCAGCGCGGTCAGGTCCATGTCGGTGAGCGCGTCGCCCGAGATGACCAGGAACGGCTCGTCGCGCAGTTCGTCCTCGGCGTTCCGGACGCTGCCTGCGGTGCCGAGCGGCATCTCCTCGGTGGCGTACTGCAGGCTCATCCCGAACTCCTCGCCGTCACCGAAGTAGTTACGGACGAGGGCGGCCAGGAACTGGACGGTCACGACGGTCTCGTCGAACCCGTGCCGCTTGAGCAGCCGCAGCACGTGTTCCATGATCGGGCGGTTGGCCACGGGCAGCAGCGGCTTGGGCTGGTTCGCGGTCATCGGCCGCAGCCGCGTCCCCTCGCCCCCTGCCATGACGACGGCCTTCAATGGCTTCGCGGCTCCTTCCCGGTTTCCGCCATTATGTGTACACCGTCACGGGCGGAATCAAGGACGCGCCTTGTCACTCAACGGGCTCGCCGTGCTACTTATCAGGCTTCTCACCTGGGCGAGATACAGCATCGCGGCCCACCAGTACAGGACAGTTCCCCAGGTCGCGAAGGACCAGCCTAGTACCCGGGCCAGCGTCCCGCCCCAGCCGGGGTGATCGCCAAGGAAGAGCAACGGGAAGGCATAAAGCAGGCAAAGGGTTGCCGCCTTGCCGACCAGGCTGACCTGCAAAGTGCCGAACCCGGCCCGCCGCCGCAGCACGGCCAGCGCGACGCCGACGGTCAGCTCGCGCAGCGCCAGGACGGCGACCAGCCACCACGGGATGATCGCCCGGACGCCGAGCGCGACGATGGTGGCCGCGATGTACAGCCGGTCCGCGGCCGGGTCGAGCACCTGGCCGAGCCTGCTGGTCTGGTTCAGCGCGCACTCCGGCCAGCCTGGCGGCGCTGATCCCATTCGGGATCGTGAGGACGCGGTCCACGGACCCAGTATCCTCACGTAAGTGACTATGGCGGATACGGGGGCGCCTCCGCGTGCCGCCGGCATGAAGGTGCCTGCCGCGCTGGAAGCGCGGGTGCTGGGCTCGAAGGTGCTGGCCGAGGCGGCCAAGCGCCGGGCGTTCGCGGTCATCAGCCACCCGGACGCAGGCAAGTCGACTCTCACCGAGGCCCTGGCGCTGCATGCGTCGGCGATCACCCAGGCGGGCGCGGTCCACGGCAAGGCCGGGCGGCGCGGCGTGACCTCGGACTGGATGGCGATGGAGCGTGCCCGGGGCATCTCGATCACCTCGGCGGCGCTGCGCTTCGACTACCACGATACGGTGCTCAACCTGCTCGACACGCCGGGTCACGCCGACTTCTCCGAGGACACCTACCGGGTGCTTTCCGCGGTGGACTGCGCGATCATGCTGCTCGACTCGGCCAAGGGCCTGGAGCCGCAGACCCTGAAGCTGTTTGACGTGTGCCGCAGCCGGGCCGTGCCGGTGATCACGTTCGTGAACAAGTGGGACCGGCCCGGCCGCGAGCCGCTCGAACTGCTCGACGAGATCGAGCAGCGGATCGGCCTGCGCCCGATCCCGGTGAACTGGCCGGTGGGGGTGGCCGGCGACTTCCGCGGCCTGATCGAGCGGGCCACCGGCGACTACGTCACCTTTACCAGGACCCCGGGCGGGGCCGGGCGCGCTCTCGAGACGGTTTTGGACGCTTCGGCCGCGGCGGCCCGGGACGGCGCCGCGTTCGCCGCGGCGCAGGAGGAACTAGCGCTGCTCGACGAGGTTTACGGCCCTGGTATCGACATGTCGTCATTCCTGGCCGGGGTGTCGAGCCCAGTGCTGTTCGGGGCCGCGCTGCCGAACTTCGGCGTTCGGCGCCTGCTCGACGCGGTGACCTCGTTCGCCCCGCCGCCCTCCTCGCGGGACGATGTAAAGGGTTCACCTCGGTCGGTTGACGCCCCGTTCTCCGGGCTGGTGTTCAAGGTGCAGGCCAACATGGACCCGGCGCACCGGGACCGGATGGCGTTCGTGCGGGTGTGTTCGGGCCGGTTCGAGCGCGGCATGGTGCTCACCCACGCCGCGACCGGGCGCCCGTTCGCGACCAAGTACGCGCAGTCGATGTTCGGCCAGGACCGGGAGACCGTCGAGGAGGCCTTCCCCGGCGACGTGATCGGCCTGGTCAACGCGACCGCGCTGCGTCCTGGCGACACGCTGTACGACCAGGCTCCTGTTGAATTCCCGCCCATCCCGAGCTTCGCGCCCGAGCACTTCGCCGTGGTGCG
>WNFD01001718.1_pt1 | contig 43811 bp, 31 predicted proteins | sample 5400491 | NCBI WGS metagenome assembly WNFD01 (sample SAMN13153343, study PRJNA577476) | soil metagenome | isolation source: 120 cm saprolite under Douglas fir tree site 2 hole 2 replicate 2 | place: USA:California | collected 2015-04-18
GGAAGGAGGGCTGCAACGATGCTTTGTCCATATTGCGGAGTTAAACAGACCGATGTTCTGAGAACGGTCTATCGCCGGCACAAGACGTATCGCTACCGCAGGTGCCATTTCTGCAAGGCGCGTTTCCGTACGCAAGAGAGACCAGTGCGTTGGGAGGGGGTAGACCGAAAATGGCCCGGAACACCACCGGCGCGAAACGGTTGGAAGAATCACCGCATCCCGGCGCTGCGCGGAAATTGTGAAATAGTGCCCTGCGGAATAGACTTCAAACAGGCTGGAACACGCCGCCATGTGGACCACATTGTGCCGGCAAGGCTCATCCGGCGATTGAATGCCGGTAATCCAGACCGCCGGGAAAACCTTCAGTGCATCTGCGGGACCTGTCATGGATACAAGCTCCAAGCCGACCACAAGCTGTGCATGGGGGATAAGCTGGGGTACCTGGAGATTCTGCGCATCCACCATTTCGATCTTGGACGCGCCGAGCGGGCGTTAGCACTATATGGCCTGTAGCTTTCTCTGAAAGAACTCGGGCCTATGAACCACCTACGCCAGGGTCTCTAGAAAGGTCGTCCACAGGCGTTCTTACGGTACGTCAAATTAAGGTCGTGGGTTCGATCCCCACCGCCCCTACCAACCAACCCATCTGCTATGAAGAAGTTAGCGATTTCGCGAGGCGGCAAAAGGCGGCAATAAGAAATAAATTGAGCCTCATGGGTGGCACCTTATGGCTCTCGCGAACGAGAAATCAATTCCGATGCAGAAGCACTGTGCTAACTTTCGTGTCTGCACTCGGCCCAAGTATGGAATTCACCGACAACATCTTCGGGCGTTCAGGAGTGGCCGAGGCCTCTGCCGTGACAGAATCAACATAATTTGGTAACTGATTGAAATTAGGCGGCACGGATGGCTACCAAAACCGCCCGAGGGCACTCTCGGATCTTGTTATTGGCCCCCAAATGGACCCCGGACTACGTTGGGATTTGCCGCAAATCGGCTAATCGGATCCGCCTCTTGAATTCTTCATCGGAGCGTCATCGTCAGTGTTCAGCCAAATAGGTTCCGGTAACATATCCCAAAGTTGCGCCTATGAGGATGTCCGAGGGGTAATGCTTTTTCGCTGGGTAGCGCGAGAGACTGACTCCCGTTGCAAGCGCATACGCTCCCCACTTCACCCATTTGTTTTTGGGATATCGGTGAGCGACCACCGCCGCAAACGCGAAACTTGTGGCTGAATGCCCGGACGGAAAAGACCTTCCGCCGCCCCAGAATTTTCCCGTGCTGTTCGGTGTGTAGGGAAACTGGCGATCGAACGCGAGCTTGAGAGCCAGATCTGCGGTGCCAGCTGCTCCCATCGCCGCGAGTGCTTTGAATCCCGTATCCCGCAAATAGGAATGGTGTTTGCCACACCCCATGCCATACGCGAGAGCAGCTGATCCAAGCTCCAGCCCGAGGCCGACGTTTGACCACCGCCCTGCGGTTTGCTGCAAGGACTTGGATTGAATGCGATTGTCAGCAGGCCGGTCTACCTTTGCGATCAGTACCCCGGTGGCTGCCAAGATTGGCAGCTCCCACTTCAAATTGTTGGGACGAACAGCGCTTTGGGGAACAGCTTTCAATCCATGCCCGAATTGCAAGGCTTCATTCCAGGTCTCGTGGGAAAACCCGCGGAGACTGCAGCCCGGATCTTTGGCGGCCTCTTGCGCGTGTGGTTGTTGATTTTCCGGCGCCTGCTCTGAGAATCCGAGCGTGCCGAGGGGCGGTTCGGCCTTTTGCGTCCGTTCACCGGATGAGTCAGCCGTCTGAGCGAATGATGTTCTTGGGCCATGAACTACGGCGGCACAGATGAGCAAAGAACACGCAAGAAGCCGGAAGGCGCCTGTGATTCGGTAAATCGCCATGATTTTCAAAACTCCTATCGAACTCAGATGCATTCTCAACCGCAAGCGCTGGGATGGATAATCCTCAGAACTCAAAATCTAAAGAAAACTGGATTTGGCGGGCGCCGGTTCCGGCAACCGGTTGCCTAAATCCGGGTACGGGCGTCAAGCCTGAGCCGAAGACTGAATTGATTTGCGATACGTTCGCTCGGTTGAACAGGTTGAAGAACTCCGCTACAAGGTCGAGGCGCTTCGCTCCGCCGAATGGGAAGTACTTAAGGACGCGCAAATCCATAGTGAACAGTGCAGGTGTCTTGACAGAGTTTCTGCCGAGAGCGAGCGGTCTCGCCGAAAGGGGAAAAGCGTGGCTCTGATTCGAGTCAAGGCCGGTCAGTGGGTTCACGGGTCGGCCGCTTTCCAGTGTCAGAATCGGGGCTACTTCAATATGACTGAATGTTTCCGTGAGCCATCCCGCGTTTTTTTCTGACTTCCCACGCTTTTCTTCTTCGTCACCAATAGGTAGGTCCCACAATGCGTTGAATACAAACCGTTGCTGTTGGTGCTGCCGCGAGATGGCATTCTCTGCCCTCAAATCAAAAGGATTTTGCGGCTGCTCATCGTAATCCGAAGCATCGTCGAATGTCTTCGACAGTGTGTAACTGGCGGAAAATTCCAGTTCTGCGTTCAGTCGGCGACTGAGCGTCAATGAACCGCCGTTGTAATTGGACACTGCGGAATTCTGCAGCTGATAGATGTCATCAAACTGCGGATTGAGGCGACCAGGCCCAAAGACTTCTCGCCCAATCTGTTGGGGCATAGGGTTTGGGATACCGAGGTTAGGAGCGTTTACAGGCGTCAGGACAACGGGCGGCAACAGATTTATGTTGATAGTCCTAGGCAATTTAAGCCCGTGAACGAACAGGTAGTCACCGCGTAGCGTCAGATTCTTCGCGAGCAGATATTCAGCCCCTGCGCTGGCCTGCTGACTATAGGGAGTGGCCATGCCTGGGTCGGGGCGAAAAATAGATGGCCCAATCGCCGGTGCTGGTGCGGACAGCGGACCGCCTCCCGCGGCCGCAAAAATGCTGGCTGAGGCGTTACCGTCCGCTACCTGTTCAAATGCCATTGAACCGTTTTTCTCGATGGCGCGCGTCAGGTTAGCCAGAACGTAGCGGTCGAAGAATATTCCGTACCCCGCGCGGAAAATCCACTTGGAGGACGGACTCCAGGCTAAGCCAATTCGCGGGCTGATGTTGTTAGTGTCTTGATTGAACCCTGCGGGCAGTCGCTCAAAATCGTAACGCACGCCCAGATCAACTGTCAGTTGGCGGGCGAGGGACCAATGATCCTGTACGAATCCGCCGACACTTGTCACCGGAAAATCCGTGGTCGAATTCCCGAACGCCTGCCGAAACTGGCTAGGATTTCCCGCGAGGAAATCGCCGAGAGAGCCAAAGAGATATACGCCATCGAATCCGTCTGGTACCTCCGCCCGCAGTCTGACGTGATTCACTGTTCCGCCGACCTTCCAAAGATGTTTCCCTCGCATGCGAGAGTACGTATAGCCGGCTTGATAATGATTTTCACGACGTTCGCTGTTTCCCGCATAGGGCCGCCCGAGGGTGACCAGTCCGGCGATGTCAATCTCCGGGCCGAAAGGCTCATTCGTGCGCAGGACGACGTGGCGCGTGGCAGCCTGAAAGCGCAAATCGCTAACGGCTTCCGAACTCAAGACCGTTGTGAGGGATGCAGAGAGAGCGTTGTCGCTCGTGAAGCTGCTGCCGCGCGCGCTCGCGTCTATGAGGCCGTCGGTGTTGAACGCATCGCCTGGTTCCTTGTTGTTCGTGAAGGTGTAACGCAGCATCAGGGCAGTATTTTTCGCGACCTGGTGCTCGAGCTTGCCCGCAGCTTCCGTTTCCGCGCGCGCAACGGGAGAGAAAGCTGTCGTGATCTGGCGCGTTGCTAGCCCTGGAAATGCTCCCGCCGCGAGGAAGGCACTTATGGTTGATGCTACGGTAGAGTCAATATCAGAACCGATTTGCCCTCGGTTGTGTTCTTGTTCGAGGGCGGCGTAGTAAAACGTTTTGTCCTTGATGATAGGTCCGCCCAGGGCGAAGCCAGCGCGGAACCGTCGAAACGATGGCTTGCCGGACTCAGTTTCGAAAGGGTCCCGTGCATTGAGTGTTCCGTCCTGCGCGAATAGGAATGCATCTCCGTGAATGATATTCGTGCCGGAGCGCGTGATGACGTTAATTGAGCCCCCTGAAGCGCCACCCGATTCCGCCGAGAGCCCGTTGTTGACAACCTGAAATTCCTGAACGATTTCAGGAGACAGTTCGGTGCGGCTTGACCCCGTGTATTCATCATTGTTGTCCAGGCCATCGATGGAGATGTTGTTGCTGCGTGTGCGCAGGCCGCCGAATGTGAAACCGCTGCCGCTCAAGGGTGCGGCCCCAGCCGAAGAAGATGCGGCGGGAGCGGTCGAAACGCCCGGTGAAAGGAGTACGAAATCGAGGTAGTTGCGGTTTCGTTCTGGCAGTTCCTCGATTCTTTCCTGATCGATGGACGATACGACTGAGGTCTGCGATGTATCCATCACGGAGGGCTGTGCGCTGACCGTGACACTGGTGGACTCGGATGCTGGCGCAAGCACGATGTCGAGATGGACGGTCTGTCCGAGACCGAGTTGAATAGCTGCGCGCTGATACGGTGCGAAGCCGGCTTGTTCGACGCGCACTTCATAGGTGCCCACGGCAAGTTGCTCTGCTCGAAAAAAGCCCTGCTCGTTCGTTTCTACACTGCGAGTTTGATTCGTCAGAGCATTGCGCAGCGAAACCTTTGATTTGGGGATGACAGCACCGCTGCCGTCAGTCACAGTACCCTCAAGAGTGGCCCCAATTCGCGAGGTCTGAGCTCCCGCACTGGCTACACAAACCAGGAAGAGTAATGACACCACAGCGTCGATAGCAAAACGGCGTGCAGACAATAGCCGGCGTTCAAGAAACATCTCAGGTCCCCCCGTTGCAGCGAATGTTGAAGGTGAGGGTTCGTAAGCCGAATTTCAGGGAGGGCCCATCGCGCACAGTTAAGCGGTGAACCCTACTCTGAAGCGGGCGTTTGCGGATCAATTATTGAGGATTTCTAGATACGCAGTTCGAGAGGAGGGGAACTTATCGCATTAAAAGGCAGCGAGGCGAAACTGAATTGTGCCGATCGGAAAGATATCTGGACGGAGGAGGTGAAGGCACTTCTTGTAATAAGGCGAGCCAGAGGAGATTTGACGATGAAGCGTGAGAACGAATACGTCACTCCCACGCACAATGCCAGAACGACCAAAGCATACTCGGTATCGTTCCCGGTTTGAATTGTGTGGTCCCAGTGGTCGAACACCTCGACTAGCGGGCAAACAAGGCAGATCGCCAAAACAAGCGTCACGACAATACTGGGAAATCTGGGTTGCATCTAGGCGAGTATATCACCGCGCAACGAAGCCAAACATTGGAATCTTCGAACTTGTCTTAGCTCCATAATTTTGTCACCCCTTAACAGCAACGTGAAAATGTCACCCTATGCGACAGGAGACATTCACGTTGAGTCAGAAGGAACTGCAAAGAGTGAGCGTGATCAGCGCATGCATCAAGGGAGACATGGCGTGTGCCAGAGCCGCCGGACTCCTGTGTCTGAGCGTGCGCCAGGTCAAACGCTTGAAGAAACGTATGCGCGAAGAGGGGGAGGCGGCGCTGGCACACGCCAACCGCGGGCGGCCCAGCCATCGCCGCCTGCCCGACGCCTTGCGCGAGCAGATCGTCCAGTTGTCGCGCAGCACCTACGCCGGCTTCAACGATCACCATCTCTGCGAAAAGCTGGTCGAGCGCGAAGGCTTCTCGCTCAGTCGCGAAACGCTGCGCCGTCTGCTGCGCCAGCACGGCCTGGGCTCGCCGAGAAAGCGCCGAGCTCCCGCTCATCGCCAGCGCCGCCTGCGTTCCGCACGGCTGGGAGAACTCGTGCAACTCGACGGCAGCCCGCACGACTGGCTCGAAGGCCGCGGCCCGCGGCTCACTGCTCTCGGCATGCAAGACGATGCCACTGGTAAAATCCTGGCTGCGCAGTTCTTCCCTTCGGAAACCACTTTCGGCTATCTCTGCTTGCTTCGCCAGTTGCTGCGCCGCTACGGTGTGCCGCTGGCTTTCTACGGCGATCACAGTGGCATCTTCGTCCGCAATGACGACTGCTGGACGGTGGAAGAACAGCTCGCTGGAAAACGCCAGCCTACGCAGTTCGGCCGCGCCTTGGAACAACTGGGCGTCACCTTCATCGCCGCCAACAGCCCGCAGGCCAAAGGCCGTGTCGAACGTCTCTGGGGCGTGCTGCAGGATCGCCTCACCAGCGAACTGCGGCTTGCCAAAGCGGTGGACATCGACTCCGCCAACGCCGTGCTGCGCAAATTCATCGCCGACTACAACCGTCGTTTCGCCCGGCAGCCTCGGGAAAACGCAACCGCTTGGCGTGCGGCTCCGGAAAGTCTCGATCGCATCTGCTGCTTCCTGCACGAACGCACCGTCAGCAACGACAACGTCGTGCAGTGGGAAGGCCGTCGCTTTCAAATCCCCCAGCAGGCGCGCCGCTTCAGCTTCGCCGGTGCCAAAGTGCAGATCTACCAAGCTCTCAACGGGCGCGTCGCGCTCTACTACGGCGATACCCGCCTGGAACACTCAGCAATGCCAGGGGGGTGACACTTTTATGTTGCCGTTAGGGTGACAGAATTACGTTGCTACAACATTTGGAATCTTCGAACTCAACCACAAAATGGGTCCGACAAGTGACCGCCCTCATGCTAGTGTTGCGCGCTGCCGCGATTCGACTGTCTGCACAGAAGCTTGTCAAATTTCCTCCAGCAAACATCGAAACGCTGGAAGATCGGCACGAGCACACGACGCGTGGGTGCGTAAATTAAAAGTAAAAAGAAATGCGTGTCGCGCTGATAGCATCACGCGCCGTAGGTCGGGAGCTGGGGAGGCGGTTTGGATGGGCGAATATCCTATCGAGCTAAAAGAGATTTAATACTGTTTTCAGGAATATGACTTTGGCAGTGTCATAGTCTCATCAGGACGATCGATCCTATTTGTGCAACCATTGTTGAACAAGTCGAAGCCACGGCAAAGTGCCCCAGGAAGGGAAGCATGAGAGATGGACGAAACAAATACCGACCGCCAGACAACGACCGGGCAATTCTTTCCCGGCGCAGTCTGCTCGAGCTCGCGGGCCTGGCTGCTGTAACTGCGGCGTTTCCGCCCGTTTCGGTGATGGCCAAACCATCCGCCAGCTCGGGCGCGACCGCGCCAGGAGTGGGCCCCGTCATGGAGAAGGTCAGCGCCTACATGAGCGAAGCCAGGGGCCGCGCGCTGCCCGACGACGTGACGGAGAAGGCGAAACAACACATCCTGGACACAGTGGCGGCAATGATTTCGGGTTCGGAGTTGACACCCGGGCGTGCGGCGCTGCAATTCGCTGGTGCCTATGGCGGCAAAGAGGTCGCCACGGTAGTTGCGTCAAAAATAGTGTGCGGCCCGATCGAGGCGGCACTGACGAATGGGATGTTGGCTCATGCGGACGAAACCGACGATTCGCACGCCCCGTCGCAATCGCATCCGGGGTGTGCGGTAGTGCCTGCTGCCCTTGCGGCCGGGGAGCGGTTCGGCATCAACGGGACACATTTTCTGCGCGCCGTGGCGCTAGGCTACGACATTGGACCGCGCGTCACAATGACCTTGGGCGGACAGCAGTTTGAAGCGGAGAGTCACTGGAGCACACATAGCATCTCTCCACTTTTCGGCGCGGCCGCGGCCGCTGGCTGCGCGGCGAGCCTGAACGTGTCCCAGATGCGATTTCTTCTGGGTTACACCGCCCATCAATCCTCCGGCCTTGGTGCATGGAACCGCGACAGTGAGCATATCCAGAAAGCGTTCCATTTTGGCGGCATGACGGCGCGCAGCGGCGTCACTTCTGCTTTGATCGTTCAGGCCGGATGGACCGGTGTCGAAGACATCTTGTCGGGGAAAGATAATTTCTTTGAGGCTTACAATCCTCATGTCGATCCTGCCGGACTCACTGAACAGCTTGGCGAACGTTATGAGATCACGCGAACGAACATCAAGAAATGGACTGTTGGATCGCCGATTCAGGCGGTGTTGGATGCCCTCGAACTGCTGCGGAAGCAGCGGCCTTTCCATTCGAATGAAGTGCAGGAAGTCACCGTGCAACTGGCGACGGATGAAGCAGCGATCGTGAACAACCGCGAGATTCCGGACATCTGCCTGCAGCACCTGGTCGCGGTAATGGTGACGGACAAGACGGTTACGTTCAGTACGGCACATGACAAAGCACGCATGAAGGATCCGGCGACGCTCGGGGAACGCGCAAAGGTGAAATTGATTCCGGATGAGCAGTTAGAGCGCCTCATGCCTTTGCGCGTGGCGATTGTGGAAGTCCAGCTGACGGATGGAACGCACCTCACACAACGGGTTGACAGTGTCCGGGGCACACCCAAAAATCCCATGACCCGCGACGAAATTGTTGCCAAGGCGCGCGATTTGATAGCGCCGATCCTCGGGACAGCACAATGCGCGAACCTCATTGAGAAAGTGCTAAACCTGGAACGAGTAAAAGATATACGGGAATTGCGGCCTTTACTGCAGCGAGCCTGAGCAAAATAGGTTTTCGGGCGGAAAGGCGGAGTGGTGAGGATTGTAGATATCCGCGAGACCGTAGTGCCTATCAAATCGGAAATTCGCAATGCCTACATTGATTTCAGCCAAATGACCGTGAGTGTCCTCGCGCTGGTCACGGATGTGATGCGTCACGGAAGGCCGGTGGTCGGTTTCGGATTCAATTCGAACGGCAGATACGCGCCTAGCGGACTGTTGCGCGATCGATTTATTCCCCGGCTGAGAGCCGCGGAGCCTCGAACGCTGCTCGACGAAAGCGGCGAAAACCTAGATCCGGTTCGAATCTGGGACGTTGTCATGCGGAATGAGAAACCCGGAGGACACGGCGAAAGATCAGTGGCGGTAGGGGTGCTGGATATGGCGGTGTGGGATGTCGTGGCGAAAATCGCCGGGCTGCCGCTTTTCCGGCTACTCGCAGACCGTTATCGGGGAGGACTCTTCGACGACAGAGTCTTCGTCTATGCAGCGGGTGGTTACTACTATCCGGACAAAGACTTGTCGGCTCTGCAAAATGAGATGCAAGGGTATCTCGATCTTGGGTATTCCACGGTGAAGATGAAAATCGGAGGAGCGCCGCTATCGGACGACCTGCGGCGCATCGAAGCCGTACTCAAAATCCTGAAGAATTCGGATCAATTGGCGGTGGATGCAAATGGCCGCTTTGACTTGGAGACCGCCGTCGCCTACGCGCACGCACTCGCCCCCTACCGGCTGCGTTGGTATGAGGAACCAGGTGATCCGCTGGACTTTCAGCTGCAAGCGAGGCTCGCGAGTCATTATCCAGGTCCAATGGCGACGGGAGAGAATCTCTTTTCATTGCAAGACGCACGAAATCTCATACGTTACGCGCAACTGCGGCCCGATCGCGACATCTTGCAGTTCGATTGCGCATTGAGCTACGGACTAGTCGAATACCTTCGAATCCTTGGCATGCTGAAGGAATATGGATGGTCGCCGGTTCGCTGCATTCCGCACGGAGGACATCAGATGTCGTTGAACATCGCCGCCGGTTTGGGGTTGGGAGGCAACGAATCCTATCCTGGAATCTTTCAGCCGTTTGGCGGATTTGCCGATGGGATACCGGTCGAAGACAGCTACGTCAAGCTACCGGAGATTCCCGGTGTCGGGTTCGAGGCGAAGGACGAGTTGCTCCGTGTTATGAAGCCACTAACGGATAACTAGGCGACCTTCATGGGAATAGAACGGAACGTATCCTATTGAGCTAAAAGGAAATTAATGCTGTTTTCAGGTAAGTGAATCCCTGAATGACGTAACTTCAATTGCGCAATTGGGTCCGCTGCGCCGGGCCACCCTTGAGCAAATACAGTCCAGCGCGAAGTGCCGGAGGAGAAGAAGGCACATGGGACATGGCGGAGGCAAAGATAAGCTGGCAGGGAGTAGCGGGGCTATTCTGACCCGGCGCAACCTGCTTGAATTCGCCGGCCTAGCGTTGGCAACCACGGCCATTCCGCCCGGGATGGTGGCAGCTAAGACAGCGGCCAGCCAAGATGAGGCGGCGCAAGGCGTGAGTCCAATTATGGACAAGCTCAGCAGGTACATGAGCGAAGCGGGTGAACGAGCGCTGCCGGACGAAGTGATCGAGAAGGCGAAACATCACATTTTGGATACACTGGCTGCGATGATTTCCGGCTCCGAGATACGCCCTGGGCGCGCAGCGATCGAGTTTGTCCGCGCCTATGGGGGTAAGGAAGTTGCGACGGTAATCTCTTCTAACATTGTGTGTGGACCCATCGAAGCCGCGCTGGCGAACGGAGTGCTGGCTCACGCTGACGAGACTGACGATTCGCACGGCCCGTCCCGCTCGCATCCCGGTGTCTCCGTGGTTCCCGCGGCGTTGGCTACCGGCGAGCAGTTTGGAATCGGCGGGCAGCTCTTCTTGCGCGCCGTGACGCTTGGTTATGATGTCGGGACGCGCGTGACGATGAGCATGGGGGGACCGGGCTACCAGGCGGCGACACACAGGAGCACGCACGGGACCGTAGCGGCCTTCGGGGCTGGTGCAGCCGCCGGCTGTGCTGCGGGTCTTGGGGCTCAGCAGATGCGTTTCCTGCTGGATTACAGCGGTCAACAAACATCGGGAATTGGGGCCTGGAGCCGGGATGCCGAGCACGTGGAGAAGGCTTTCCTCTTCGGAGGGAAGCCCGCGGCCGGCGGAGTTACTGCCGCGATGCTGATCCGCGCGGGTTGGACAGGTGTTGATGACATTTTTTCTGGCTCCGACAATTTCTTTGAAGCGCTGGCGCCCAGGGAAAATGGTGTTGTCAAGGCCGATCCGACGCAACTCGTCGACAAACTCGGGGAGCGCTACGAGATAACGCGGACAAACATCAAAAAATGGACAGTAGGCTCGCCCATCCAGGCTCCGCTCGACGCACTCGCGGGTTTCTTCAAACAGCGCTCGTTTACCGCCGACGATGTACGGAAGGTGGTTGTGCGGATCGCCAGCGACGAAGCCAACACGGTCAGCAATCGCGACATGCCGGACATTTGCTTGGAGCACATGGTCGCAGTGATGTTGCTGGACAAGGCGGCCACGTTCCGATCGGCTCATGACAAGGCGCGGATGAAAGATCCTGCCGTGTTGCGGCAGCGCGCCAAGGTCGAGGTTGTTGCCGACGCGCGGATCGACGCCCGCCGTCCGAGGCGCGAGGCCATTGTCGAGGTGACACTCGGTGACGGCACACGAATGAGCGAGTGGGTCCGAGATGTGCGCGGAACGGCGGAGAATCCCATGACGCGGGAGGAGGTCGTTGCGAAAGCGCGTGACCTTATCGCGCCGGTCCTGGGAAGTGCAGCTTGCTTGGCCCTGCTCGACAAGGTGTTGGCTCTGGAGGGCGTGAAAGACATCCGCGAGCTTCGGCCGGTGCTTCAACGGAGCTGATGGGGCGAGGCTTTACGTAAAGTCACCTCTGAGGCCGCTTAGTGAGTGGATGTGAAGATCGGGAAATGCCAACTGAGGAGCGAAAGAATGAAAAAGTACGTAGCGGTTCTCTGGACTTTGTGCGTGGTCTTGATTCCGAGGGCTCAGTGCCAGACCAGCGCGCCGCTGAAACAGATCCAGAGCATCCCGTTGCCGAATGTTGAGGGCTACTTCGACCATATGGCGGTGGACATCAAAGGCCAGCGCCTCTTTGTTCCTGGGGAGCATCAAAGGACGATTGAAGTTGTAGATCTGCGCGCGGGCAAGGTGATCCACACGATCACAGGGTTCGGAGGAGATCCTCGCAAAACAATCTATCTCCCCGATACGAACGAAATTTGGGTGGACGACGGAGATGCAACGTGCAAAGCATTCAGCGGAGATACTTACGAGCTCGTCAAGAATATCCCATTGACAGGACACGAACTGGACAAGGATTCAAGAAGGGTACCAGACAACGGGGTTTATGATCCGGCCACCCACCTATTTTATCTGGGTGACAGGGCCGATGGCCTAAAGAAAGAGGGTGTCAAAGGCTCGATCGAAATCGTGGACATAAAGAACGGCAAACTCGTGGGAAGCATTGAGGTCGAGGGGCTGAATCCCGCAGGGCTGGTGCTCGATCCGGCGTCATCAAGAATGTTTGTAGTTATGGGTGACACAAGCCAGGTTGTGGTCATTGATCGCGAAAAGCAAAAGGTGATCGCCACGTGGCCTATCACCGGGGGACCAGAGCCGCATGCCGTAGCGCTGGATGCAGCCCATCACCGGCTGTTTATCGGCAGCCGGGTCAAGCGCTCGCACATTTATAAACCAGGGAAACTGGTGGTGATGGATTCGGACAGCGGGAAAGTGATCGATGCGATCGACACTGAGGGTGGGGTGGACGAACTCGTGTTTGACGTGCCAAGCAAACGCATCTACTACACAGGGACAACCGGCTTCGTGGAAGTGTTCAAACAGGTTGACGCGGACCACTACGAACGACTGGGGAGAGTTGCGACCGGGCCGATTGCGAAGACTACGCTACTGGTACCGGAACTCAAGCGGTTTTACGCGGCGATCCCGAAGCTGGTTATCCTCGTGCCGCCCATTCCCCAATCAAAAGAGGCAACCATCGAAGAGGCCAAGATATTGGTCTACGATGTGGTTCCATGAACGGTTGACCGGGAATTTGGAAAAGAGTCGCCTGTCGGCTGGCGGGAAAACAGGGCAGGAGCGCGCATCTTAGAACTCTCCGGAATTGTGATGTTTGGCATAACGCCCAAATCGCCTGGCGACCGGCGCGGTTCTGACGCCGGTAAAAGCTGGAAGCAAGAATACATTTGCTGGGCAGGTGTGTCCCGTCTCGAATTGTTAAGACCAAAACTAGTTCTTGCTCTAGCGCCCATCGCCTTCTTGCTGATATTTCTGAGGCCATCTCAGGTTTTCTCACAGGTGGCAGAGAGAACCCTCTCCGGGAAAGTAACAAGCGAATCCGGGTCTCGCATTCGAAGCGCGCATCTTTCCATACGCAATTCAGACACTGGCAGTAGCGTCTCAGCCACAGGAAAAGAAGACGGTTCCTACCAGGTGTCAAACCTAGCGCCAGGAAACTACGAGGTTACGGCCAGTGCTCCGGGTTTCGAGTCAGGCAGCGTGCCGGTGACGATTCGAGCTGATGCCGATGCGGTGGCGGACTTCGTGTTGCAACGGGAAAAAGGGCAAGCGGGGTCGTCGACCGTCAGCGGAGTGGTCAATTCACGAAATGTGACGGAGTTGCCGTTGAACGGGCGATCCGCTTCCGATCTCGCAGCCCTTGAGCCTGGCGTGGCTACAGCGCGTACCCAATCTTCCGGTCAGGGGAGATATGGCTTCGGAACGCAAATGACGATCTCTGGGGGAAGGCCGCGCCAAAATGACGCGCGCCTTGACGGCATCAGCGTGAATGACTATGCCAACGGTTCGCCTGGAAGCGCGCTGGGCGTAAACCTTGGAGTCGATGCCGTGGAGCAGTTCACGGTCCTGACGAGCAACTATCCGGCGCAAATCGGCCGCTCTTCTGGCGGAGTGGTCGGGGCGTCTACGCGTTCGGGGACGAACAGTTTTCATGGGGATGTATTTGAGTTTCTGCGAAACAGTGCGCTGGACGCGCGTAATTTCTTTGATTCCGCAAAGCCGCCTTTCCGCCGCAATCAATTTGGAGCGTCGGCGGGCGGGCCCATCTGGAAAGACCGCACGTTCCTATTCGGCGATTATGAGGGCCTAAGAGCAAGCACCGGCGTCACGCAGGTTGACACGGTGCCATCGGCGGCAGCGAGGGCAGCGAACCTATCTACCGGACCAGTTGCAGTTGATCCGAGCGTGCTGCGTTTTGTGAATGCGTTCTTCCCACTGCCCAACGGAAGTCTTCTAGGTTCGGGCGACACCGGGATTTATACATTTTCGGGCCAGCAGATCACACCCGAAAATTATTTTACGACGAGGATGGATCACAAATTCTTGGGAAGGGACGAAGTCTCGGGAACCTACATGTTTGACAGCGGAACGGTGCGACAGCCCGACGAGCTGAACAACAAGCTGACGGGATACGATTCGCGGAGGCAATTCTTCACAATGCACGAAACGCATACCTTTAGTCCACTGATTCTCAATTCTTTCCGGTTGGGGATATACCGCGTGGTGGCGACGACGGGGCTCACCTTCGCCAGCGTTAATCCGTCGGCAGGGGACCCGTCCCTCGGTACTGTCCCTGGACACAATGCCGCGGAACTTACCGTGCCGGGTATCACCGCCTTCACGGGCGGCCTGGGCACGACAACGAATTATCATTTTCATTGGACTTCGATTCAGGCCTATGACGACGTTTCATTTGTGAGAGGAAACCATTCGCTCAAATTCGGCGTTGGCATTGAGCGAATTCGGGACAATAAGCTGGGCGTTTCCACACCAGGAGGGGAATTTCTTTTCAATTCACTTTCGGATTTTCTGACCAACAAACCATTTTCGCTGGCAGGGGCGATTCCGAGTGCAGTCAGCCCGCGAGGATTCCGGCAAACCATCCTGGGGGCGTACGTTCAGGATGACTGGCGCTGGCGGCCAAACCTGACGATTAATCTGGGATTGCGTTATGAGATGAGCACGGTCATGACAGAGGTGCACGGCAAACTGACGGTACTGCGGCAGATCACGGACGCCACGCCCCATCTCGGCGATCCGCTGATTTCGAATCCTACGCTTGGCAACTTTGAACCGCGCGTGGGCTTTTCTTGGGACCCGATGCGCGATGGCAAGACGGCGGTGAGTGGAGGCTTCGGAATCTTCGACGTGTTGCCGTTACCCTATTTGTTTCAAATGAACGAACTGTTTTCGGCGCCATTCTTTGAGTCCGCGAGCACAAGAAACTTGGCTGCTGGAACTTATCCGGTGGCGGCGTACGCAGCGCTTACCTCATCAACCAACACGCTTCGCCAAGCATACTTCGAACCGAAACCTGGCCGGAACTACGTGATGCAGTGGAATCTCACGATTCAGCGTGAACTTCTGGCGGGCCTGAGCTTGCGGGTTGGCTATGTGGGCTCCCGCGCCGTGCACCAACCCTTTCGCACCGAAGATGCCGACATCGTACTTCCAACTCTGACTCCCCAAGGCTATCTATGGCCTTCACCGGTGGGCAGCGGAACGCGTCTAAACCCGAATGCGGGCCGGATCACGGCCGGTTTTTGGGACGGCCGCTCGTATTACGATGCGCTTCAAATCCAGGTGAAGAAGAAGATCGGGAGCGCCTCTCAGTTGGCCGGTTCTTACACGTGGAGCAAGACCATAGACACTGGCTCAGGAAGCATGGTGGGCGATGAGTACACGAATTCCATTGCCAGCCCGCTGTTCTTTGATCTCAAACTCAATCGGGGGCTTGCGGATTTTAATGTAAGTCACAACCTGAATTTGAATTACACCTGGGCGCTTGGGACCCCTAAGCGGAAAACGGGATTCGGCGTGTTGGCCCTGGGAGGCTGGCAGCTGGGCGGAGTGTTTGAAGCGAGTACAGGAGTCCCCTTTACTCCAGGATTTGCCGGAGATTCCCTCGGCGTCGGCAGCACGGAACCAAATGTCGATGTACCAAATGTGCTGACGGGCCCCGGCTGCGGTTCCTACGTGAACGCGGGCAACCCCAACCACTACATCAGAACACAATGTTTCCAGGTGCCTAATCCGATTACGCTTCGCGGAAACTTGGGCCGCAACACATTGACCGGCCCGGGACTGGTGAACTTCGATCTTTCAGTGGTCAAGAACAATTACGTCAAGAGAGTCTCAGACGCCTTTAATGTGCAGTTCCGAACGGAGTTTTTCAATGTGTTTAACCGCGCGAATTTTGCGCCGCCTCTTGACAACAGAAATATATTTGACGCGACGGGGGCAGCGATCGCCAACGCGGGGCTGATCACGTCCACCCAGACGCCGTCGAGACAGATTCAGTTCGCGCTGAAAGTCATTTGGTGAGCCAAGGCCGAGCCGAGAATCAATTGGGGCACCGCCAAGTTCAGTGAAGGACCAAAGTGTTGATTCGCTTGGGCACTTCTCCTACCGGGATCACACCCACTAGCTTCAAAGTTTTCGCGTCGATGGCGGACACCGACCGATTACCGGAGTTGGAAATATAGACAAGCTTGCTATCTGGGGTGAAAGTGATCCACTCGGGAACGGAACCGGTGGGTGCGTGTCCCAGCGGATGAACGAGAGGTAGCGAGGTGTGACCAACCAATTCCAGATCCGGCAGCGAGTATTCGAATACGGCGTTGGCCAGAGTACTGTTCACCCACAATGATTTGCCATCGGGGGCGACCCCAATCCCGTGGGCAGGTGTGTTCACGCGCCCCTCGGCAATGCCGAATCCGCCGGGCTCATCCGGGAGCGTAATTCTAGCTACTTCGGAGCGCTTCGCAAAATCCACGATAGCAAATCCGTTGAAGTTGGAAAGCTGGACGAAGATGCGATGCGTGGATCCGTCAGGATTTACCTCAAAGGCCATGGGACGCACCGGGTGGTCGAAATTCAATTTCCAGGCGATTTGATCGGTCTGGAGATCGGTCACTGTAGCTGACTGGCCTTCCAGGGAACCGCTGACCGTATACTTGCCGTCAGGGGTGACATAAACATTGTGAACGCTATCGACGGAGATGCTTTTGCCGCGGGTCATTGAAGCTGTTTCGATCACATCGAGTGCGCCCTGCGGCGCGCGGATCCCTACGAGGATGCGACGACCATCCTTGGTGATGGCGATATTGTTTGGCCGGCCGCTCAGGAGCACTTTCTTCAGAATCTCACCGCTCTTGCGATCCACGACGTCGAGGACGCTTTCCAATTCGTTGCTGACATAAACTCGGGCGCCATCGGGAGAAAAGGTGATTCCATGCGGCAGCTCAATACCATGAATCACCTGGACGACAGTGTTGACGGTGGGGTCGATGACATCGATTGTGTCTCCGGCGCTATTGGTAACGTAGATGAGTGCCGCGGGTTTTGGTGAAGACGCAGGGCTGGTTTCTGTTTGCCTACTTCTCACCCATTCCGCAATTGTCAGCCAGTCGGGATCATTCTGGGACTGGAATTGATAACCGCCGGAATGGAACGGATCACCCCCCGCTTCGGGTGCCAGCGGATGGGTCAGCAGCCGGCTTGCACCGGGATCTCCCGGGACAATGTGCTCGAGAATGTTTTGAAAATTGCGCTGAGATTGTTCCGCTGTCCAATTCGCGGCGCCTGGAGACAGCTTCTCCAGGTGAAAGCTTCTGTTGTATTCCGAATGACAGCCGTAGCAGCGGGCGTGTCCGGGCCTTTCTTTCAGGAAGATAGGCTCGACTCTCGATCTAAATGTTTGGAAACTAAGGACGTCCGTCGCCGGAGAAGACGGTTGCCTTCCGGTCGTATCAGGCGAACTGTGGCGAACCCAGGCAGAGAGTATTTGCCATTCAGGATCTTGCTGGGACTTCCAGAACTTGCCGCCCGCATGCGACAGGTCGCCGCCCGCTTCCTGTGCAAGGGGGTGAAGCATGAGTCGGCTGCCGAGCGGATCGCCGGGAGCCACCAATTGGGAAACGATTTCAAAATTTTGGCGCGACTGCTCTTCCGTCCACGAAGAATCCCCCGGCAAGAAGGATTGCAGGCGAAAACGAGTGGTTAGTGTCGAATGACAGTCGTAGCAACGCACTCCGCCTTCACGCCTCTTGAGAAAAATTGGCTCGACGCGAGTGCGATATTCTCCGAAGTTGAGAGGAGATTGAGGTTGCGCGCCTGTCGCCGGCTGCTGTGAATTCGATTGCGACTCTTGAACGGGCATTGGGCCTGCGAGAGAGCGCAAAACAGTCGTGTCCTGGACGCGCGCATGCAGCGCGCAGATTCCCAATGCGGCGATTACGACTGAGCTCGGAATCCTTCTAGTTTGCGAAGTCACTTTCCATGTCCAGCAAAGCGGCAAAGGCTGCTTATTCACCGGCCGTAGACTAGCAATCGAAATGTCCCCGAAACAGGAGTGGGCTGCGGCTTGGGTTGGTCCGTGGTGGGTGCCGCAGCAGGAGCAAAGTCTGCGGTATCAATGAAAAGTTTGTGCGACTTGGGGTCGAGCGCCATGTTACGAGTCCAAAATTCAGTCTTGACGGTTTCTACCACACTGAATTTGTCGGGAGTGTCTTCATGAAAGATGTGGAGAGTGCCTTCACGCGTGGCGGTAAAAAGCAAACCTGTTTCGGGCTCATAAATGTTCGTGTCTACCCCATCACCGATGGGAAACGTCTGGAGGACGTTCCCGCTGTCAGCATCCATGATGGCCAGCACCTTGTTGCGCCCGCCGATAAAGAGGCGGCGATGTTGGACGTCCATATCCATGGCAGTGGCCGCTCCGGAGGGAGCGATGGGCCAGCGGGTTTTGACGGTATTCGTGCGGGAATCCAAGGTGACAACCTCGTCTTTATCCTCGATATTGTCGTAAATCATGCCCTTGCCATCAGCCACGGCGTACTCAGGCCGGCCGCCCATGGGGATTGTTGCTACGACGGTCCCTGTGGCTGGGTCGATCACGGAGGCGTCGTTACTTTTTCCGTTCATCGTAAAGATATGTTTGGAAGCCGGATCGTACAGAATGCAATCCGGATTTCCACCCGTTTTGATATGGCCGCTCACTTTCAGAGTCTTCAGGTCAAATACCACCGCCTCGTCCGCGCCACCGTCGCTGATGAATCCCCGCCCAAGACCCGGGACGAGCGCGATGCCATGCACTCTTTTCAAATCAGGGATACTGCCAATGATCGCGCCGTTGTCCGCGTCCACGACTTTTACTTCCGTGTTGTGTGAGATGTAGAGGCGGCGCGTCGAAGTGTCAAATGTGATGTAATCCCAGTATTCTTTTCCGCCGGGCGCAGCGCCGAGTTCGTATTTCTTCAGCAAGTGATAGCCGCTCCCCGGCGGGCTTGCGAGCACAAAGCCGCCCAGTAGCATGAAAGCGCCGCATGTTCCTAGGCGGTGTAAATTTGAAAACTTCATGTGGAAACCTCCGCACAATGATCAGTACAAACTATTGGCTGCTGCGGTGCGAGAATCGCGACGTTGTGGATGCCTCTTCCGGAATCGCAGAAGCAGGCCGCGCCACAACTGTGCATCTTTGTGACGGTTCAGGGCTGCAGTTCGTAAACTTGGAGTGCGAGCTTCGCATCCGCCTTGCCCTTGCCGGAGACGGCGATATAAAGCCGATTCGACTCCGGGACGAGGATCGAAGTCCTGGCGCGAAATCCTGTGGGCACATCCGCGATATGCGTGTAATGATCGGCATCCCTCTGCTCGAAAACCGTCGTTGTTTCCGTGCCGGTTACATAGATACGCTTGCGCCGGAGATCCCGCCACATGTCGTCGTTCTGAGCTGCGCAGGGGAGCTTCGCGACGACTTTGCCCGTCCCGGTATCGAACACAAAGAATGTGGGCGGCTTTCGCGTGGCGATAAACACTCGATGATTTGGCTCATCGAGAGCAAGCGCGTTCGCGGTTTGAGCCTCGGGTATTAGCCATCTCGCAATAACCTTGCGCGCTTCGAGGTCAACGACGCCTACCTCATTCGTACCTTTTAGATTGACGTACATTATCTTGCCGGCTTTGTTGATGGCCATAGCTTCGGACTGATTGCCGGGAAGCGCAATTTCACCGACTTGCTTGAACGTCCTCGTGTCAATGATGCTGAGCACATGAGTCTTTGCGGATTCTTCGCCGCCACTTGCGACATAATAGTATTGGCTCGTGGGGTCAAATACTGCGCTATCCACGCCGTTGGGAAGTTTGATTGTGCCGAGGATCTTGTAATCCTCACCGCTCACCAATTCGACTCTCCCGAAATCATCATCGCCGTCCGTGACGATCAGCTTGTTGGATTCTCGGAGGAAGAGTGCCGCATGCGGCTGGCCGAACCCCGTAATGCTCTTGAGGTGCTTCCCCTCGAGATCGAACACATCCACGGTTTTGTGGTCCTCGGCAGTGAGAAATAGCCGCTTGCCCTTCAGATCCAGCGCGAAATGGTCGAAGTCCCCCGAAAACCCCGGCAACGGTGTCGTTGCCACTAACTTTAGCGGCTGCTTCACTTGCGCGCTGGTTGACAATGCAATAAAACCAATCGCGGGCATCAGCCACAAGATCACTCCGAGCACCTTTTTCACGTTCTCTCCTCCTCAAGATGAAAGTCCCTGACTTCGTTCGCTGGCACCCTGGGCCAACTTTTGTACAACGCCCCAGACCAGCTCTTCAAACCTCGCGAGCCACGACTCGCCTGGGCTGCATCTTAAGTGCCGTAGACATATGGACTTGATTCGAGATTGCTGCCGGGCAGTCAGCCGAGCACGTTCACAGCCATACCGCTCAGGGACGCGCCCATCGCTGCCTCCTCTACGATCAGAAAATGAACTTGATAGCGAATTGAATTTCCCGCGCGGTCGTAGTCGTTCTCGACAGCAAACCCGCCACTCCAGTTGGTGTTCCGTCAGAGAAAAAGATGTCAGAGTTGTCGGGAGTAGTGGGCGGCGCAAAGTTCGCGTGGTTTATAATGTTAAAGATCTCCGCACGGAACTGCACGTTGAAGTTCTCCGAGATCCTCTTGATGTGGTTGTTCTTAAACACTGAGAAGTCCAAATTCGTTATGCCCGGGCCGATCAAGATATTACGACCGGCATTGCCTCGGAGATTGAAACACTGCAGTGAGGTGGCATCCCCACCTACGCAATTCGCCGTCCAAAAAGCAAGGTCGGGTGCGGTGGGGACGGCGAAGCACTGCGTCTTTATGTAGTTGTTGGGGTTGCCCGGATTCGTAAGTGTCCGGCACCCAGGGCCGCCAAGCCGGTTCGGGAAGGCCCAATCGTCGTTGTTCTGCGTAAGAGCGGGATCATCGCCGGTCCCCCATGTCGGGGTGAACGGAACCCCGTCACTGACCGTAAAGATAAGCCCAAGTTCCCATCCATCCGTCACCCACCGTGCAGGCCCGGAGAGCGACTTAGCTGAGGGGAGATCCCAAGTTCCATTCACAACAAGTGTTCGCCCGACGTTGAAATCGGAAAGGCCACGGACTAACCTCATGTTGAACCAATTCAGACTTGAGATCGAGTTGCCGAACGCGTCGCCCGCCACAGTCGCGGAACTGGTATCAATGCTCTTGCCCCAGGTGTAAGTCCCCTGGACCTGAAAGCCATGGCTCATGCGCTTCGCCAACTGCAGCTCAAGCGCGTTAAAGTAAGAGCGCCCTTGGTAGAACAATCCTCGAACGGAGCCATAGTTATCATTGAGCCTGCTTGCGTTGGGGTCCCATAGGTACCCTGCGGACGTGAGTGTTGGAAGGGCCATGTCGGCGTCATCCACCCGGAAGGGCTGATGCACGCCGCGTGACCCCACGTAGGCAACCATCGACGTTAGGCTTGGAGTGAGCTGGTACTGCACATTGAGGTTCCACTGTGTCACGTAGTTGCGCTTGGGATTGGGATCAATATAGGTTGCGCGCAATTTGTTCCCCGGCAGCGGCGGAAGATTGTTGAAGAACGTGCCGGTTCCCGGATTTTTAATGGAGGTATATTGGAAGAAAGGAGCCGCCAGTGTGGTCAGAAGTGTGAACTGATAAGGCAGCGGCAGTACATCAAATAACCCGGCACCACCGCGTACTGCCATCTTTCCGGTACGGAATGGGTCCCAAGCAAAACCGATGCGCGGCTCGAAATTCTTTGTTGTGGGATTCCCAAAAAATGGGTCGCCTAGGTGAGGCGTGGCGTCCGTGAGGTTCCTTAGGACGGAAAGCTTACCGGCAGTCTCGGTCGGCACAGATGTCATTTCGTAACGCAGACCCAGATTTAATGTCAAGTTGGATTTCCAGCGCCAATCGTCTTGCACGTATACCCCGAAGAGGGTCTGACGAAGGTTGCGCGGTGAAAGGGAGCTGGCGATGCCCCCCTGGAACCTGCCCGGCTGATTCTGGTAGAAAGCCTGCAAGCCGCTAAACTTGAAGTTCCTTTGTTGGTGAAGGCGTCATCATAAACCTGGAACGAATTCCAACCGTAGTAATAAGCGGATTCCCCGCCCACCCCGCCCAAGAAGGGCGTAATTCCGGTAATAAACACCTGAGGCGCAGTGCGACCCGAAAAAGTGCCCAGAGATGTTTTGGCTGCCTCCGGTACAAGAGCACTCAGGCCTTGGTTGTTGTTTACGACTTCGTGATTGTAACCAAAACGGGCGCTATTCGCTAAGTTGGTCTTGAAGAGATGAGTCTCCTCGACGGCGACTATCTGCCTCGCGGTATTGCTGCCAAGCAAGACATCATTCACACCGTCGGGAGAAGTGTAAGGAGTTTTGTCGAACATGTAGGTGCCAGACAGGTTGTCCTTTTCGGATATTTTGTGATCGAGGCGGGTGGTAACGAAGTTCTCGTTGACAACCTGCTGACCGGCGAAACTGTAGAATGCGATGTCTGGGTTCGCGGTAAGGCCTCTGTTGGGCAGGTGGAAAAAGGAGAGGTAAAGTATGGCGTTATCATCTACACAGATGTTCGACTGCCCAGGCACAATTAGTGTTGTTGTAGTTCCGGGTGGGGGAGGGGGGCACGAAGTCAGCGGAGGACCTCCGTTGTTGAGGATTCCGTTGCGGGCGTTTGCAGAAGGCACTTCGGTAAGTGCCGTGATGCCCTTCGCCTGCCGAATGCCTTCGTAGTCAGCAAAAAAGAATGTGCGGCTTTTCACGATCGGTCCCCCGATCGCGCCGCCGAACTGGTTGCGCTTGAAGGGAGGAGTGCCGCTCGGATCATCAAAAAAGTTTCTGGCATCCAGATGGTTATTACGCAGAAATTCGTAGACGCTTCCGTGCAAGCCGTTGGTCCCGGAGCGGGTAACGGCGTTGACGACTCCTCCGGAGGTCTTACCGTACTCCGCCGAATAGTTGCTCGTGAGGACCGAGAACTCCTGAATGGCGTCCACGCCCAGGTTTCCTCCCAGCACACTCCCGGGGGCTCCATTAGCGTAATCGTTGAGACTAATGCCATCCAAACGATAATTGTTCTGCTGCGGCCGCGCGCCAGAGATGGTCAACTGTTGTCCGAAACCACGATTTCCGCGATCCGCGCCTACTGAGAAGGTCGGCTGGGTCTGGATAGTGCTGACACCGGGCTGCAAGGCTGCCAAATCCGTCCAACTGCGGCCATTGAGCGGCAACTCGCGAACAGTGTTCGCAGTCACGACCGCGCTGATGTCAGAGCTGGCAAGTTGTACAGCGGGAGCTTCCGTGGTGACCTCTACGACGGTTTTCGCAGCGGACCCGACATGCAGGCCGAGGTTGAAGACCTGCTGAGCTCCCACCGTAAGCGAGATCCCCTTACGAGCCTCGGTGGAGAACCCTTTGGCAGAGACCGTGACTTCGTATTCTCCGGGCAGCAGGTTCGCCGCTATGTAGAAGCCGTCCGAGTTCGTCGTAACCGTAGTGGTAATTCCGGTCGCCACATTTCTGATCGAAATCTGTGCCTGAGGCACAAATTTGTCGGAAGGGTCCGTGATGGTGCCAGAGAGCGTTCCTCCTGCCACTTGGGCGTCGGCTGGAACTGAAAAACAGATTCCCATTATCAAAAGGACTGCTGCTGTGCAGCAAAACAAATAGTTTGTAGAAATTCTTCGAGAGGACACCGGATCACCTCCACTTTGCGGCTGAGCCTAGTGCAGAAGGGAAGCCGATGCCTTAACGGAGGATTAATTTCTGTTTAGGTACGCTCTCGGGGACTGCTTCGTGCGGCTCCGTCATGGGCAGATTCACCGTGAAGGTTGAACCGACTCCCACTGTGCTGTTACACTCAATAGTGCCGCCCTGGGCGACGGCGATGGCCTGCGCAATGGCCAGACCGAGCCCTCCGCTCTGCGCCTCGCCGCTATTCAATGGTGCAGCCCGGTAGAACCGGTCAAAGATAAGCGGCGTGTGCTCCGGTGAGATGCCGATGCCCTGATCTTGAAAACGGGCTTGAATCGCGCCGTCTCGAATCCCCAACGTCACGTGGATGCGCGTCCCATCGGGAGAGTACTTGATCGCATTGTCGAGAAAAATCAGAAACAGTTCGTGCAGGAAGGCCTCGTCTCCGGTATAAGCTAGTTCCTCATTCAAATCCCGTACGATGGAGATATTCTTCGCGCGTGCTCGCGAGGCGGCTAGGGAGCAGGCTTCTTCAAGAACCTCGTTGATGTAAAGGGGTTCGCGAACCAGATGTAATTGTCCGGCATCGGCCATCGAGAGAGTAAACAGACCCTCCACGATACGGGTCAGTTTCTTGAACTCATCGTCGAATACGCACAGCGACTGGCGATATTCCTCCGCGGTTCGCGGTTTGGAGAGCAGCAACTCTGTCTCGCCATGAAGAACAGCGAGCGGAGTGCGCAATTCATGAGAGGCGTCAGTCACAAACTGGCGTAACTGAAGCACCGCTGAATCAACGCCCTTCAATAGATGGTTAAACGTTTGCGCCAATCGCCCAAGCTCGTCATGGGGTGCAGCCACCGGCAGCGGTGTCCAAAACCCTTGTCGGTTTGTGACACGTTTGGTCATCAGCGCAGCGTGCTTTGTCAGCTCCTTGATGGGCGCAAGGCTTCTTCCCACATACAGTGCCGATATTCCGGCGGTCAGCAGGAGGCTTAGAGGCAGAAGCAGCAAGGCCACTCCTCCAAAACTGTCGAGCACTCGGTTGGTCCCAAAGGTAGGAATTGCTACGGCAAGAATGCGAGCCTGATTTCCTTGCTGAAAAGGAATGAGTGCCACGCGCACCGTTTCGCCATTATCCAGGGCAGCGATCCCGAAAGTCGGCCGTGAACCGGCAAGGTTCAACTCATTTAGCTTCATTGGTGCCGCGAGATTTTTGGACTGCTGGAGGACTTGGCCATTTTGATCCAGAAGCTCAAAAAACTCGCCCGGGAGGTCCAAACGGTTTATGTCTTTCGCGTCAGGTTCGGAGACCATATCAGAAATGATGGGGCGGGCAGTCTCCAGCAGTTGACGATTAAGTTGGGTATGGACCGCATGGGCCAACAGGCCCCAAAACGCCAGGTACGACGCCGCCAGAAGTACACCGACGACGGTGCAGAAAAGCAACATCATCCGGAGACGGAGCGTTCTGATTTTCATGACCCCGGCGTCCCCAGGCGGTATCCCACGCCACGGATCGTGTGAATGAGTTTGACGGAACGGTCTTGATCAATCTTCTGGCGAAGACGGTTGATATAAACCTCGACGAGATTAGTTTCGCTGTCGAAGTGGCAGTCCCAGACATGCTCCACAATTTCACTGCGGGTAATAAGTTCAGGCGCCCGAAGTAGAAGCAACTCGAGGAGTGCAAACTCCCTGGATGTCAATGGGATCGTCTCTTTGTCGCGCGTGGCACGCCGGCGGTGACGGTCGAGAGTGAGGTCTGCGTAGCGAAGCCTCGCGTTGCTGCTATGAAAGCCCCGGCGTACTAGTGCCCGGACACGTGCCAGGAGTTCCGCCAAAACAAAAGGCTTGGTGAGGTAGTCGTCTGCGCCAGCGTCTAGCCCTTCAACCCTCTGCTCGACTAATCCTCGCGCCGTAAGCATCATCACGGGAGACTCAATTCCTCGTTGACGCAACTCCCGGCAGACTTCGATTCCGCTGAGGTCGGGCAAGCGCACGTCGAGAAGAATCGCATCGTAAGGAACGTCTGCTCCTAGTTCGAGGGCCTTCTGACCGGATTCCGCGACATCCACAGCGTAGGTGTTTTCCCTCAAAGCGCGTGCGATAAAGCTGGCGACCTTCCGTTCGTCTTCAACTAGGAGAATCCGCATGGGCGCACCCAGTATTCTCGCACAACGAGGCGCTCAGGGGGCCGAGTCAAGTCGTGCCGAATGCTCGTCCGGTTCCGAGCCACGCGCCTTTTCAGAGAACTTCGAATACAAGCACTTTAGCGCTTGTGGTGCCGTGCTGTGGCACGGCCACAAAGTAGCGCTTTAGTTCCGGCACTAGCCGCGCTGTCCGTCCCATGGGGCCCGTAGAGATGTTGCCGAGCAACTTGTAGCTATCGGGGCTGGACTGCTCAAAGACGTCCACGGCACCGTCGCAAGCGGCATAGACGCGTTTGCTGGCGGCATCGTAGGTAATATCGTCAACCCCTTTTGTGATCGGGAAGGACGTAACTTCCTTGCCCGTTTGAGTGTCCAGTACTGCAATCTGCGAAGTGCGGCAGGCAACGAACAAACGATGGTTTGCTTCATCGAGGGCCATAGCGACGTTGTTCTTGCACACAGTTACCGGCCAACTCGCTATTAGCTCGCGCTTTTCCCGGTCCACCACGGATACCTGGTTCCTGGCTCTGTTGTTTACATACATTTTGGGCGTGGACTTCTCCAGCGCCATGGCTTCGAGAGTCTCTCCGTCAACCTTGAGGTCGGCCAATTTTTGATTTGCGGTCGTATCAACGACGCTCAACATCGAGTACGTCTGATGAACGTCACCACCGCCATTGTCAACGTACAGGTACTTTGTCGCCGGATCGTAGCCGATGGAATCTGCGTCCTCCAGGAGTTTCACGCTCGATACTAGCTTGTACGTTGTGCCGTCGAAGATCTTCAAGTCGCCCGCATCTCCATCAGTTACGTAAATGCGGTTAAGATCTTCCCGATAGAGCACGGCGTGTGGTTTGCCGATTCCATCTATCTTATGAACTAGCTTGCCTGTCTTAAGATCGAAGACAACGACGGAGTGGTAGCCTTCCGGAGTAGCAAAGAGCCGCCCGCCTTTCAGGTCAATTCCGAAATGGTCGAAGTTCCCTTTCACGTCTGCCGGTAGCTCATAAGTCTGGATCAACTTGATTGGCGCAGTTACTTGGCACTGGGCTTGAGCGACGAATACCCCGGGGATCGCGACTAGGACCAAATACCGTTTCTTCATTTTCTCTCCCTAAAATGGAATGCTTTCACGTGAAGCTGATTTGTCGATCACGGCCCGATTCAGCTCCCGCCTGGTCCGTGGGGGGACTGCCTTGCCGCCTGCTGTGCCAGGTGGTCATTTCGTACCACGGGCAACAAGCTTTTCGAAGAATCCTTGCGTGGGCAACAGACCGCTCCAGGACGATTTAAACTCCGCAAGAGGACAGCACGAGAGAGCATAGTGGATTCATTGCGGTTCAGACTTAAAACAAGATTAATTTCTGTTTAACTCAAACGTGATTGTTGACCTGCTATTGACCGCGGGTATGCTTGGTCGGGAAATGATTTCATTGTCCGGGAGCGTGAAGACCGCATCGAGGAGCAAACGGTTGAGAACAGAGTGTAGGCGTACTCAATTCCGGCAGGTACTCCACGTGAGCGCAGCGCTGGCGTGCGTGATCTTACTGTTGGCACCAATCAGGTCAAACGCGCAACTTTCTGTTGACAAACACGCAGCGCCAAGGCGAAATTCCATACAACACGTCCTACTCCTCAGTATTGATGGGATGCATAGCCTCGATCTCGCCAATCTGGTCAAAGACAGGCCTGATTCGGCGCTTGCGAAATTGAGCTTGCACGCTGTCACTTATTCCAACGCTTCCACGACATTCCCATCCAACTCATGGCCGGGCCTGCTTTCCATGGTGACAGGTGGTTCTCCCAATGTAACTGGAGTGATTTTCGAGAACTCCTATGATCACAGCTTGTCGCCGCCCGCCTCCGATTGCTCCAAGATCGGAACGACTGTGATCTTCGATTCCTCAATCGACAAGAATCGCGATGCGGTGGATGGTGGCGGTGGCATTGATCCCGATCGGCTGCCGAGAGATCCCAAGAAGGGCTGCACACCTGTATTCCCTCACAACTTCGTCCGAGTCAACACGATATTCGAAGTCATAAAGAGCAGGGGCGGCCGCACGGCATGGTGTGACAAGCATCCGGCTTACGACTTGGTGAACGGTCCTTCAGGCACTGGAGTGGACGACCTGTTTACGCCAGAAGTGCGTTCCTTCCATGGCGTGAAAAATGTTGAATCGTACGATGACCTGAAGGTAGCGGCGATTCTCAACGAGATCGACGGAAAGGACCATGCCGGAATGCGGCAAGTAGGCGTGCCCGCAATTTTCGGGATGAATTTTCAGGCGATCAGCGTTGCGCAAAAAACCTCAGGTGGAGGTTACCTTGACGGGAGCGGCCGTTCAAGTGTGTCTCTAGAAGACGCATTGATCTACACGGACCAATCCATCCGAAACATCATGACCCGGCTTAGAGAGCGAGATTTGCTTAACTCAACACTCGTCATCATCACTGCCAAGCATGCTGATTCTCCGATTGACCCCGCAAAGTTGAAACATGCAAACCTGGAAGTCATCCCCAGGACTGTCAACGCCGTTCATGAGGGATTGTTGGCCGGCTTGGAGCAGGATGGAAGTGTTGCCTTGCTATGGCTCTCAGATCAGGACCGGACGGCTGAGGTGGTCAATGCATTGCGAAACATCCAGGAACAGGCAGGCATTCAGGAAATCTATTCGGGCGAATCATTGAAACTCTTGTTCAACGACCCGAAGAGCGACCCGCGTGTGCCCGATATCATTATTCAGCCGACTCCAGGGCAAATCTATGTGGATGCCGGGAGCACGTTCATCGCAGAACATGGTGGCAACGCGAGCACCGATCGGAACGTTCCACTTCTTGTGGCGCACCCAAAATTCAGTCGTCTGGAAATCAAATTTCCCGTGCAAACATCGCAGATTGCTCCCAGCATTCTCAAAGCTTTAGGACTGAAACCGGATGACCTGGACGCGGTGAGAATTGAAAAAACACCGGACTTACCAGGCCTGAATCTTGACCAACTTCGGTGATCGGTAGTGCCGTCGGCAAGAAAGCAATAGTATCCATCATGGATGTGAAAGAATCCCCTGCCCGAGGCCGATCAAACTTGCTTAAGTCCGTCCGAAGAATCTTTGCGATCCAACGCCATCTTCAACACTTCAGCCAGGTGCATCGCCGGCTTGCCGGTGCCTTGGAGGATCTGCTCGCGGCAACTGAAGCCATCCGCGACAATCAAAGTATCCTGCGCGGCGTTTCGCACGGCTGGCAGCAAAACTCGTTCCGCCACGGCCTGTGACACTTCAAACTTGTCCTTCTGAAATCCGAACGGTCCGGCCATTCCACAGCACCCGGAATCCGGAGATTGTAGCTCTGCCCCCAACACTCGCAGTAGCGCTTCCTCATGATCCATTTTCATTAGCGCTTTTTGGTGGCAGTGGCCATGAAGCAAAACTTTTATCGAGGACTTGGAAGAAGGATAGTCTGGGGCGTAATTCTGCAGAAACTCGCTTAGAAGGAATGTTTGGCTTCGGAGCCTGTCGGCCCGCTCGTTGGCGGGGAAAAGATTGTGCAGCTCATCCCGAAATACCGAAGCGCAACTCGGCTCCAGGACGACAATTGGCAGCCCTGCGTCAATCTGGGAGCCGAAAGCACTCATGATCTGGCGCAAATTGTTTTTGGCTTTCTCAAGCATGCCGAAGTCATAAAGGGGTCGCCCGCAGCACAAGGGACGCCGGGAACAAATCGCTGTGAAACCTGCATCCTCCAGCACTTCCAGCGCGGCCCGGCAAGTTTCTGGATGAAAATAGTTATTAAAGGTATCCACCCACAGAACGACTTGCCGTCCCGTGGATCGTGCCCCCAACACTCTGTTCTCCTCTCCGAAAATGGAGCGGCGATGCCATCGTACCCATCGCCTGAAACTCATTGTCGCCAATCGTGGCATTCGCCTCTGTGGCGCCAGCCCCAGGAATTTTTGCAGCAGGTGACGGCATCCTGGTGCTTGGCTGAAAAAGTTTGCGATTCCAGGGATAACCGAACCGATCCTTGCCCACCGCTCCACCAGGCCAAACGCATAGGCATTTAACGGCCGCCGCTTCTTTTCGTAATAGTGCGACAGAAACTCAGCTTTGTAGGTTGCAATATCGACGTTTGCAGGGCATTCCGACTTGCAGGCCTTGCACGAAAGACAAAGTTCCAGTGCATCCTTTACGTGGTCGTCTTCCCAACCCGAACGCAAAACCTCGCCCTGAAGCATCTCAAAAAGCATGTGAGCGCGTCCCCGAGTGCTGTGTTCTTCTTCCAGCGTCACCATATAACTCGGGCACATCGCGCCGCCGTCAGTCTTCCGGCACGCGCCAAGTCCAATGCATCGCAACGTTGCCTTTGCAAAGGAACCGTCGTCGTCGGGAAATTTAAAATGAGTCTCAGGCTCCCGCGGTTTGTAGTCAGCACCCAGCCGCAAATTCTCCGTTGGCAGGTAAGCATCAACAACCTTGTGCGGGTTCACCTTATTATCCGGATCCCAGGCCGCCTTGAACTCGCTGAAGGCCTTTATCAACTCGGCTCCAAACATCTTCGGAAGCAATGCGGCTCGCGATTGTCCGTCACCCTGCTCCCCGGAGAGCGAACCTCCGTAGCTGACCACCAAATCAGCCGCACGCTCGATGAATTCTGAATACTTGCGAATCCCTTTTTCACTTTCGAGATCGAAGCTGACGCGCATGTGGACACAGCCATGTCCAAAATGACCGTAGAATGCGCCTCGGTATTCATACTCATTCATCAGCTTGCGGATCTCTCTCAGATAGTCCCCGAGCTTTTCGGGAGCCACCGCAGCATCATCCCAGCCTTCCCACTCCGCCGGCGCACCGGGAGCAAACGCAGCCGCCCGAGGCCCGGCCTCGCGGATCTGCCATACCGCCCGTGCTTCGCTCTTTGAATACAGCCGTGCATTGGGAGCCCCGCTGACCTGTTTCAGGTGATCGACGAGCTCTACGGCGAGTTGCTGAGCTTCGTTCGGATCATCAGCTCCAAATTCCACCAGCAAAAACCCTCGACCCGCAGGAAGAAGATCCAGGTTTTGCGTTCCCTTTCTCTGGAGCCCGTCGACGATACTTCCCTCAAAACCTTCAAGCCCGATCGGACGGAACCGCAATATCGCCGGAACGTGGTCGGCCGCGCAAAATGCATCCTCATATCCCAGCCCAACAAGCGTGCGATGTTGAGGGCTATGGATCAATTTCAACTTGGCTTCCAGCACAATTGCGCAAGTGCCTTCTGTCCCCACTAGCGCCCGCGCAACATTGAATCCTCTCTCGGGCAGCAGCTCATCCAGGTTATAGCCGGAGACTCGTCTTGGAATTTGCGGAAAGCGTGCGCGTATCAAGCCGGCATATTGCTGCTGGATCTTGTATAGCTTGCTGTAAATCTCGCCGCGGCGGCCACCCTGAGCGATGATGCTCGCTACCTCCGCTCCGCTCGTGGCTCCCACCGTCATCTGCGAGCCGTCGCAAAGCAGAATTCGCAGCTCTTCCACGTTGTCGACAGTTTTCCCTCCGAGCAGCGAATGGGTTCCACACGAATTATTCCCAATCATCCCGCCGATCGTGCACCGGTTATGCGTAGAAGGGTCCGGCGCGAACGTTAACTGATGTTTCTCCGCGCGGTTTCGCAAGGAGTCAAGTACGACACCCGGCTGAACTCGCGCGAATCTCCCATAGACGTCAATCTCGAGGATCCGGTTCATATACTTCGTAAAATCCAATACGACTGCTACATTGCAGCATTGGCCGGCCAAACTCGTACCCGCCCCTCGCGCCAGCACGGGAGCACCATACTTCCTGCATGCCGCTACCGCTGCAACGACATCTGCGTCATTGCGCGGGACGACTAGGCCAATGGGAATCTGCCGGTAATTCGATCCATCCGTGGCATACAGCGCCCGGCTCCCTCGATCGAACCGTACTTCACCATTCAGCGTTCGCTTGAGTTCCTTCTCTAGTTCCAACGCTTGAGAGAACGAGTCCACAGGTTTTACATGCGAGCTCAACGGTAATGGGGTGAGTGTGTGCACGGCTTGTTAGATTGGATCAGAGAGAAGCAGAATAGAAGTTGAAAGATAAGTTTTCATATCTGATTGTTCTAAAGTTTTGCCTCTTTCGCTGCGGGCGTGACGTTCATTCCTGCACCAGGGAGTTCTTCCTCCGGTTTCATCCAAAATGCAAGTATTGCGCCAATCGACAGCAATCCGATGCTGCCGAGAAAGGGAAGCGTCCAATCTCCCGCCTTGTCGATCACATATCCGAAAACCAGAGGCGAGATTATTGCGGCTAGCGCTGAGCCGGTATTCATCAGACCGCTCGCTGAACCAGAAAAGCGCGGTGCGATGTCCATCGGAATAGCCCACATGGGCCCAATCGTGAACTCGGAAAAGAAAAACGCGAGGCTGAGAAAAACGGCCACCCACATAAGATTGTGCAACAGAAGAATCGGCAGCATCGAAGCCACGGAGCAGACGAAGCCTGCGACCACGAGATTCCGACGTGCTTTATTGCGGTCACCAGTCCGGTCGAAAATCCAGTCGCTTATTACCCCGCCTACCGTATTACCCAGTACCCCAGCAAAGAAAACGCCGGCCGAGAAGAGCGCCGAACTCTTCAGATTGAGCCGGTAGCTATGAAGAAAGAACGATGGTATCCAAGCTAGATAGAGCCAGAGCGTCCAACCGTAACAGAAATAGACGACGGTGACAGGAAACATCCTACGGACTAGCAGGAGCCAGGGCACAGTTTCTTTTTCTCTGTTCTTTCGTGCTGCGTAGCTCGGCAAGCGCTCCAGTTCAAGCGGGGTGATGTCCGGGTGATCACCGGGATCGTCCCGAAAATACAAAGCCCATGCGATGACCCAGGCTAGGCTGATGATGCCTAGGAAGATGAACGAACCTCGCCACGTCACGGCTACGATCAACCAAGCCACTAGGGGTGGCGTCAAGGCATTGCCCAACCGAGCACTCGCATGGGTGATCCCCTGGGCAGACGCTCGTTTTTCTTTTGGCGTCCAATCACTCATCGCCCGCGTCGCAGTGGGAAACGTCGCCCCCTCTCCGAACCCAAGCATGACACGAAGAAAAAGCACTGCCGCTAGACTGCTGACCGTACCTGTCAGCAGGGTGGCGGACGCCCAGATAACGCCGCAGACGGTCAGCCCAATTCGCGCTCCGAACCGGTCGCTGACCCAACCACCGATGATTTGGAAGATGAGATATGGATAGGAAAAAGCAGAGTACACAAGCCCGATTTGCGTGTTGGTCAGATGCAGGTCTCGTTCGAAGATGGGGGCAACCGTACTCACATTGTTACGGTCTATGTAAGTAATCCCATACATCAAGCAAATCAGAAATAGCACGATAGTGGAGGCGGAGAGTGCTTTCGCAGGCATCGGGGCTATCTTAGGATTAGCGGCCATTCAGTGAGTCCGGCATTGGGTGGGTGGCTTTTCTTCCACGCTGGTATGAACTACGCACTAGCTGCCCCCAAGTTCAAGTTCTATCGCCGCGCCTGCCCGGTCGAGCCGATCGAGGGCTACCATGACACCACCTTTTTTGTGGGGCACACTCGCCAGGCGCAGGCCCATTTCGATCCCGCTGAGCGTTCCCATCAGCATGAGATCGTTGAAGTGTCCTAGATGCCCGATGCGGAAAACTTTGCCCGCAAGTTTTCCCAAACCGGCCCCGAGGGAGAGGTCAAAATGATTGAGGATAGTTGCTCGTAGTTGGTCTGCATTGTGACCGTCTGGAGTGAAGACTGCCGTGACTGTGCTCGAGTACTCGTGAGGCATGCTACAGACAATTTCCAGGCCCCACTCCCAGGCCGCCGCACGGACTGCTTTCGCATGGCGTTCGTGTCGGCGAAATATGTTCGCCAGGCCTTCTTCGCTCATCACCTGCAATGCTTCTTGCAAACCGTAGATGAGGTTCGTGGCTGGTGTGTATGGAAAAATCCCCGTCTCACTAGACTTCAACATTCCCTGCCAGTCCCAATAGGACCTTGGCATTTTTGCGGTCTTGTTCGCCGACAGGGCCTTCTGCGAAACGGCGTTAAAACTCAGACCGGGAGGATTCATCAAGCCCTTTTGCGAAGACGCGACCGTGACGTCAACCTCCCATTCATCGTGGCGATAGTCCATTGATCCTAAGGAGGAAATCGCATCTACCATCAGCAGCGCAGAGTGGCCGACGCGATTCATCACGCGACGAAGCTCGGCGATTCCGCTTGTTACCCCCGTTGAAGTCTCGTTGTGAACCACAAGCACAGCTTTGATAGCGTGGCCCTTGTCCGAGTTCAATCGTGACTCCAGCTCTCCAGCCGCCGCGCCTGCCCGCCAGCTTCCAGGTATGGTTTCCACCTGAAAGCCCATCTTTTGTGCTAGTTGCCCCCAGAGTTGCGAAAAGTGGCCCGTCTCGAACACCAAAACACGGTCGCCCGGAGATAGCGTGTTGACCAGCGCCGCCTCCCAAGCCCCTGTGCCAGAGGACGGATACATCACCACGAAAGAATTTGTTTGGAAAATTGAGCGCAGACCTTCCAAGACTTGCGTTGCCAATTTCGCAAATTCGGCGCCACGATGATCAATGATGGGCCGACCGATGGCCCGCAGAACGCGATCGGGAATGTTTGTAGGACCGGGGATTTGCAAAAAGTGGCGGCCGGTATGAATCATATAATTGATGATACGGCCTAAATACGCCAGCAACGCGCATGAGGAACTCACCCAAGACGTTTCATTTACAAATCATGCCAGCATCAAGACGGCTTGCAGTAACCTCAGTCATTCTAGACGTGGCCGCCCCGCAACAATAATTAGGTTGCGAGTGCATTCCTCTTGGAAAGCCAGCGGGCGAGAGCATACCCTAGCCGTCGCGATGTGAGCTTAACGTCATATTAATTTGCTTTTATCTGACCCAGGGCCCAGCGCAATTTCTAGGTTAGGGTGCTGCGCTGAAATATACTTCCCGCTGAGACCTCGTTCTTTGCCGCGCGCACCAAGCTAAATGCGACCTCACCCTGGCAATGACGCCGGGCCATTGAATGGCAACGATGAAGACGACAGGCAATATGATGGAGCAAGTACACAAGTCCGACGTATCGGTCGAGGACCAGGAACGCGACGTCTCAGCGATGGGTTCGCATCATACCTGTCGCGCTCATCATGTACATGATAGCGTTTATCGGTCGCACGAACATCTCGCCCGCCCTGCCGCGAATCAGCCTGGACCTCCATTTGGATCCGCAACAGGCGGGAACGGTCGCCGGCATTTTCTTCTGGGGTTACGCCAAGAAATCTATCAGTATCCTGCTGGTCGCATGGGGCAGCTTTGCGGTGGGTTGTGGTCTGGCACGAACCTATCACGAGCTCTGGTTGCTTCGTTTGTTCCTCGCTTGAACGCGCGAAGTTTGGTATGAAGGGCATACAGATCGTACGCAATGACCTGAACTCTTCGGGGGGCAATGGATGCAGCCAAAAGTAGATCTGCAGATTATCAGGGTGAAAAATGCGCAGGCGTGACTTTGGGATAGCTTCTCTAGGCGTGATTGCTTCAACCATGCTCGCAGATTCCACAGAAAGTGCGGAACTCATGTCCAGGAGTGACTTTCCCAGGGCCCCCGGCCTCACGGATTACGTTGCCAAATTTGTCTCGCACGCAAAGTACGAGGATATTCCGGGGGAAGTAGTTGAACTGGGGAAAAAGTCGATCCTCGATGGTTTGGGATTGGCATTAGCGGGTTCCAATGCGCAGACAGGGACTCTATGCCGTCGGTATCTGGAAAAGATCGGTGTCTGCGACGGAAAATCTACCATCATAGGATCAGCCCGGAAAACTTCACCACGCTTCGCTGCCTTCGTGAACGGCGTTTCAATCCACGCGGATGATTTCGACGACACGCAGCTCGCCGTCGCCAAGGACCGTGTTTATGGCCTGCTCGTGCACCCAACTGTGCCCGTTCTTCCCCCTCTCCTCGCGCTCGCGGAACGGGGTGGCGTTTCGGGCAAGCAATTGACACTGGCCTATCATTTGGGTGTCGAAGTGGAGTGCAAGATCGCGGAAGCAATCTCACCTCGCCATTATCAAGACGGATTTCATTCCACGGGAACATGCGGACCGTTTGGTTCCGCAGCAGCATGCGCAAAGCTGCTTCGGTTTGAGCATTCGGAAATACTGAATACGTTTGGACTGGTCGCTAGTCAGTCGGGGGGGCTCAGAGAAAACTTTGGCACCATGACCAAACCGTTTCAAGCCGGTCACGCTGCAGAAAGCGGGCTTGTGTCCGCGGAACTTGTTGCCTTGGGTTGGACGGCAGCCGGGGAAATTCTGGAAGCGGACCGGGGCTTCTTTCACGCCTTCGGAGGTTCCTACGATACTGCGGCGATTATGGACCGTCTTGGGAAGCCTTGGACGTTCGCTTCCCCGGGAATCTCACTGAAACCTTATCCATCAGGATCACTCACTCATCCCGCGATGACTGAGCTAGCGCGGATGATCGAGGCCAACAATATTCAAGCAGCCCAAGTGGAAAAGATCGATGTCGGCGCCAATCACAATATGACGACAACTCTTCTCCACCATCAGCCAAAGACCGGACTGGAAGCCAAATTCAGCATGGAATTCTGTATGGCAATCCTGCTCCTGGAACGAAAGGCTGGGCTGGGCGAGTTCTCGGACAAAGTGGTTCAGCGCCCCGACGTTCAGGAAATGATCCACAGGGTAAACTTTTATGAAGACCCGGAGGCCGAGAGCGCCGGCTACGACAAGATGACCTCCCTGCTGAAAATTAATTTGAAGGACGGGAGAGTCATCACCGGCCGGGCCGATTTTGGCAAGGGCAGCCCAGCGAACCCCATGACTTTTGAAGAAGCGGCGGCAAAATTCAGAGGATGTGCCGAGTACGCGGACTGGCCTGGGGGCAAGACAGAAAGAATAATCGCCTTTGTTAGGGCCTTGGATTCGGCCCCGGATGTACGTGCGTTGTCGCCGTTGTTGTCAGCGGAGAGGGAATAAAGAGCGGCGTACATGAAAACTTTCAATATTGCAGTCATTGCGGGAGATGGCATCGGAAAAGAAGTGGTGCCCGAAGGCATCCGCGTGCTGGAAGCGGCAGGACACCGCTTTGGATTCCAATTCAACTGGCACGCGTTCGATTGGAGTTGCGAAACTTACGTCAAAACCGGAAAGATGATGCCCACCGATGGCTTGGAGCAACTCCGGCCTTTTGACGCCATCTTCCTTGGCGCTGTGGGACATCCCAGTGTGCCGGATCACGTTTCGCTCTGGGGCCTGTTGATTCCTATCCGCCGCGGATTCCGTCAATACGTAAACTTGCGGCCCGTGCGACTTTTTGAAGGGATTGAAACTCCGCTGAAGAACTGGAAACCCGGCCAGATTGATTTCTGCATCGTCCGTGAGAACAACGAGGGGGAATATTCAAACATTGGCGGGCGTCTTTATGAGGGAACCGATGAGGAGATGGCTGTACAGCAGACGGTTTTCACACGACGGGGAGTGAACCGCGTGCTGCAATTCGCGTTCGAATTGGCTCGCAAGAGAAACAAGCATCTCACCTCCGCGACAAAATCAAACGGCATCATTCACACCATGCCCTTCTGGGATGAGTGCTTTCACGCGATGGCGGCCAAGTTCCCGGAAATCCGCACGGACCAGTTTCACATCGATATCCTGACCGCACATTTTGTGCGGCACCCGGATTGGTTTGATGTTGTCGTGGGCTCCAATCTTTTCGGCGACATTCTTTCCGATCTGGGCCCCGCTGTCGTGGGATCAATCGGCATCGCACCTTCCGCGAATCTCAATCCCGAAAAGGAATTTCCATCCATGTTTGAGCCCGTTCATGGCTCGGCCCCTGACATCGCCGGAAAGGGAATCGCGAATCCGATCGGGCAGATTTGGTCTGGCGCGATCATGCTAAGACATCTGGGCGTTCCAGACGCCGCGAATGCCGTCGAAAACGCGATCGCGGAGATTCTAGCGCAATCGAAAGTGCGTACTCCGGACGTTGGCGGTACCTCGACGACCAAGGATCTCGGGGCGGCTATCGCGCTGCAAGTGAGCAAGTAGGAGCGGTCACTTTGTCGGTGCTGTCGTTGCTTCCACAGGCCCTTGAGGTTTCAATCGAAACGAAATCAGCCGTGCTTCCTTGTCGCTGTTGTTCTTGAATACGGATGCCGCCTGGCCAATCGCAATCCACTTAAAATCGCCGGGACGCATTGGCTTAGCCGGGCCCGTTTCGCCTGCAGTCGCGACTAACGCATCGTCGAGCGACACGATCAATTCCGAACCGCTAGTGTTGCCTAAGCTGACGTTCTGGTGGGGCAGCACCCCAATAAGAGTCACAGACGTCTGGTCGGTTTCATATTGGGGTTGTTCCGTGTGCGTCGAGCTCGGCGGTGATGCCTGTTCACTGGCACAGTTCAGCCCCTGAGTGGCGATCACCTTGACGCAGAGATTGTGTCCTCCTTGCTGACGGAAAAGAAGCTCTACGGTGACGTTCCGGGAGAGGGTGTCGCCCTCGATCGACGTAGAATGCACATAGCCGCTGGACTGAAGCCGCACTTGACCCTCGGAGAGTTTCTGTCGTGCGTCCGGTTTTCCGGGAGCCCGGACAACGACTTCCGAATTGCTCATCATGATGCTAATCGCGTCAAATTCATGCCGGTGCAATTGTACGGAATCGTGCGGTGCGACTTCGACCTCGTACACGTTCACGTATTCGTTGTGCAGTGCAAGATGATGATGAGGCTCGGAAGCCAGCGGAATAACGGTCGGCATCTGCGCGAAGATCGCCAAGGGATGACAACACATCGTGAGTAACAACTCCCGTTTCGCTTTCACGAAGGTTTTTTCATAGAAAGAGTAAGTCTGCACTTATTTTCTCAAGAACGCACTTTTATCACAATTCACCTGTTGGAGTTGAGAGCTAAGTGCTGGTGCACTGGCGTTCGGGAATCTCTGTCAGAACGATGGCCAGTTTCCCAGATCCCCGTAGTGGATCGTCACCGCTCACCGGGTGGTGTTTAGCGCGCTTCACTTTCTTCCCCCGCCAGTTTCTTTTGCAGAGTGTCGCTGTCTAGCTCGTTTTCCCACCGGGCCACGACGAGGGTGGCAACCGCATTGCCGGTCATGTTGACCGCAGCACGGCACATGCTGAGGAAACGATCGATGCCGAGAATCAACGCCATTCCGGCAACCGGTATGGTTGGGATCACCATCATAGTGGCGACGAGCGCGATAAAGGCGGCTCCTTGCACACCGCTCGCGCCTTTGGAGGTGAGTAGCGCGACGCCCAGGATCGTGAACTGCTGGGTTAATGTTAGATGCGTGTGGGTTGCCTGAGCCACGAATAAGGCGGCAAGAGTCATGTAGAGGCTTGTGCCGTCGGCATTGAAGGTGTAACCCGTGGGTACAACCAGGCCAACGAGGGCTTTGGAGCAGCCGAGCTTTTCGAGCTTGGCCATGAGCGAGGGCAACGCGGGCTCCGAGGAACTCGTGGCCAGGACGAGGAGAATTTCTTCGCGTAGAAACCAGAGGAAACGCAGGATTCCGAAGCCTGCGACGCGAGCGATGCCCCCCAGCACGAGGATGACGAAGAGTATCGATGTAATGTAGAGCGTGGCCATCAGTTTGACGAGAGGACCCAAGGAAGCCAGACCGTATTTGCCAATGGTGAAGGCCATGGCGCCAAAAGCTCCGATGGGGGCAAAGCGCATCAAGATGGCGACCACGCCGAAGACGACGCGGCTCAGGGCTTCCAAGAGGTCGAGGAGCGGTTTGCAGCGCGGGCCGGCGAGCGATAAAGCGAAGCCGAACAGAAGACTGACAAACAACACTTGCAAGATGTCTCCCCGCGTGAACGCATCTACAACAGTGTTCGGAATGATGTGGACGAGAAACTCCGTAACACTCTGCGCTTTGGCCTGGCCGGCATATTCGGCGACGGCTTTGGGATCCAGCGTGGCGGGATCGACATTCAGACCGCTACCTGGATGCACCACATTACCCACGACGAGTCCGATAAGCAGCGCGAGTGTAGATACGACTTCGAAATACAGCAGGGCCTTGCCGCCGACACGGCCGACTTTCTTCATGTCCTCCATGCCGGCGATTCCCGTGACCAAGGTACAGAAGATGACCAAGGTGATGATCATGGTGATCAAACGGATAAAGACGTCGCCAAGCGGCTTCATGGCGACCGCTCTAGTGGGGCTGACATAGCCGAGGATTATGGCAATGGCAACACCGACCAGCACTTGGAACGAGAGGCCCATATAAAAAGGCCTTTCGCGCGGAGGTGAAATTGTTTCAGGCGGGGTGGCGGCCGGGACCAGCATCGCTTGGGCTAGCTCCTTTGAAGCACGGGCCGGAGCTCGCGGACATCGCGCAGAGTCTCCAGAGCGAGCAATTTGCTGATGAGAGCCTTCGCGAGACCGGGCGGAAGCGCCGCGAGGACCGTGGACACACCGCTGAGCCTGATCAAGCAGCGCCGGGTCACCATCTTGGAGTCTCTAATTTCGCGGACATTTTCCTCCGATTGGCGCGTTCCTATCCTGTTCCGCAAGAGCTTGGCGGCCGGTCCATGGGGACCGGTGCAGCATCGAAAGTGCGAGAACTGAGGTTATGCTTCGAGTAAGCTGGATACCTGAAATCAGTATTAATTTCTCTTAATCGCAATTAGTTTTCGCACGCCGCCAAAAAGTTGGCTAAGCCTCCGCCCTCGCCATCATTCTAACTTTGGATGCGATCTATGTACGCCCCGACAGACGCGTCACCGAACCGGTAAGGGGGGCCCTAAGCTCCTATCCTTGTAATCGCTCTGTGGTCGCGCTCTTCCGGGCGACTCCCAGAAAAATGTACTGGTACTAAGATTTTTTCTCCCTTTTTCCCTTCTCGATGTTCCTTATATAAGTAGGGAGATTGCGGCCGAAATACCTACCCGGCTCGGGCCGCTCAAGAAAGTTCAAAATTCTTTCTTACTTTTTCCCGTTTCGATGTTCCTTAAATAAATAGGGGGCTGTGGCCGGGATTTCCCTGGCAACTCGGCCGCCCCTAGGGATTAAAGTTTCTTCTTACTTTTTTCCGACTGGATGTTCCCTAGTAAGTAGAGGGCCCCGGTGAACTTCTTACGATGAAGCGGTTCGCTACGGTTTCTCGTAGGTTAGGCGGCTAACATTCTTATTGAGCTTTTTCATTTTCGAAGCCTCTTAATGGTGTGGGACATGACTATTTCAAAGAGCCTCGATCGCTATTTGCAACGCGGGAAGGTGACGGGTACATGAAAGACACAGATCACCCTACCCGTCACCCTCGCGGTCACCTTGGCGATCGAGCAAGTGCCCAAGGAACATGCGGTTGCGCATGGCGCGACGATCAATTTGGACGCGGACAAAACACCGTGTTGGGCTGGAGCGACCCCACTTTTGCACACGATTCCGTGCCCAAGTGAGTCGTGGGTCGCTCCAGCCCAACACAGAAAACTTCACGGGTGCGTTGCCCGCGTGCCTCTCAAGATTTTGTACGAAAAACGTGAAGGAAGAAGGTGGTTAAAGTGAAGACAGCAAGAATTACACGCTTCAGCTTCTTCTTCTCCATTTTCTTCACCCAGAGCTCAGCCCACGGAATTGATAGTCGGAGATTTGCAACCACTGCCCCTGTGAAAGTCACCGCACAAAATGCACCGAATCGGGCGGGAGCGACCCCACCGTGCCGCAAAATCGCGGCCCCGGTCCCTTCGGGCTTCGGGGGTCACTCCCGCCTCTTGTTGCTGGAAGACGCAGCTCGTGTTTTGGCCGCGCAGGAGAAGGGAACGAGCGCATTTGTAAGACAACATGTATGACCAAACCACAGAGGAGGAACGGAACAAAACATGGCGATCATTAAGGCACCACCCAAACAACCGAAGGCGGTAACGATTCAGGCTCGCGTCGAGGAGTCGGTGAAAACCCAGCTCGATCAATACGCAAAATTCATCGACTCCACTCCGTCTTACGTCATTACCGAGGCTCTGAAAGTCTTATTTAAACGCGATGGCGAGTTCAAAGTCTGGCTAGGCCAACACGCCAACGATCAGAATCAAGAACAGATCCAAGGAGAGGCTCTCACAAAGACCGCGTAGCAAACATGAAGTCCCGTCCAACCCAATTCGGTGTGCGCGAGAATACAGCGTCCTCACGACAGCATGCCCCGCGCCTTGCAATGAATGCTTCGGTTCTACAATCCGATCCGTTGTCTGCAACTGAGCGGCCCGACAAGAGCACGCATGAACTGGCGCCTCCATTTAAAGAAACTTTCGAGTTATCTCTCGCAGAACCAGGCAAAGGGGCCACAGGGGAAGGGGAAAGCGGGACGACCAAGTCAGAGCGGCTTGGGGACGACAAACGACCAACTGTCGAACGCCCTTTGACGTGCGAGGAAGCAGCGGACTTTGTGAGAGTTCACCCGAGGACTGTCAAGCGCATGGCGCGGGTGGGCAAGGTGCCAGGGCATTTCCGTTTTGGACGTTGGTATTTCTACGTGAGTGAACTGGACTGTTGGATGCGAATGGAACTACACTCGGCACGCCACCCTTGAGGCTCAAACATAAAGGAGAATGCCAATGTTTGAGCGCAAGAGGTACCAGTTCGGGTATGTGCGCCAGAAAGTTCGCAAGACTGGTCCGCATGTCTGGGTCTGGGAGTATCGAGATCGTAGTGGTTCGCATTCCGTGATACTTGGAACAGTGGAGAAAATGTCGGAGGTCGAAGCTTGGAAGGCTACCGAGAGTCGAAGGCTCATCATCAACGACCCTCAATCGGCTGACCAGACTTCGTTCGGTGCGGTCGTAGATCGGTACATCCGGGAAGCGCTACCCGAACGGGAAGTGACGCGCTCCCGGTACTTGAGCTGGATCAACTGTCACATCAAGCCGAAGTGGAGAGACAGTCCAATCGCCGAGGTGAAGCCACTTGCAGTCGAGCTCTGGATCAGAGATCTAAAGCTGGCAGGCAAGAGCAAAGGCCACATCCGTGAAATGATGCATCTGCTCTTCAATTGGGCCATGCGGTGGGAATTGATTCCGATTGATCGAAATCCAATGAGTCTCGTTCGCGTGAAAGGTTCTTCGAAACGAACGAAGCTTCCACGGATTTTGACCATCAAAGAGTTCAATCTCTTGCTTGAGAGACTGAAGGAACCGTACCGGACCATGACGCTCGTCGCTCTGTTCTTGGGTCCACGAGTGAGTGAAGTCGTGGGACTGAAATGGAGCGATGTCGATTGGGACGGTTTCAATATCTCAATCGCTCGGTCCTGGGTGGAGGGTAATGTGGAAGACACAAAGACAGAAGGTTCCGCAAAGCCGCTTCCCATGGATCGGGATCTCGCGACCATCCTTCGGCAACATCGAGAAAGAACGAAGGCCATTGATTCGGAATGGATCTTCGCCAACCCGGAGACAGGAAATCCGTATTGGCCGAGTAAGATTCGGGAGAATCATTTGGTTCCCGCTGGCATAGCAGCCGGCATCGGGCGTGTTGGATGGCATACGTTTCGGCACACGTACTCGTGCTTGTTGCGCGAGCACGAAGTGGATGTGAAAGTTCAGCAGGCTTTGTTGAGGCATGCGGACATCCGAACGACCATGAACATCTACACGCAAGCAATACCGAAAGCAGTACGCGAAGCGAATCGCAGAGTTGTTCGCAGCATCATGGGAAAAAAGGCGGCATTGAGGCGGCAATAAGGGTTCTGGAGACTACCAAGTCCTTCCATTTCAGTACGAGCCCTTCTGTGTAAGTCCTTGAAATACCAGGCGCGCGTGGTTTCGATCCCCACCGCCCCTACCAAAAGTCCCGTTGAGTCCGTTGCCCTTACCACCCGAGGTACACGGTTTTGGGCCTAGAAGGCCCATGTTTTGGCCCCAAGTTGGCCCCA
>WNFD01000498.1_pt1 | contig 43781 bp, 45 predicted proteins | sample 5400491 | NCBI WGS metagenome assembly WNFD01 (sample SAMN13153343, study PRJNA577476) | soil metagenome | isolation source: 120 cm saprolite under Douglas fir tree site 2 hole 2 replicate 2 | place: USA:California | collected 2015-04-18
CCGGCGCCGAAAACAAACTCACCCAGATCAGCCGCCGAACCGCCACCACCGCAGACCTGGGCATCCCATCAATCCGCCACTAGCCGCCACCCACCAAAACGGACAAGAAGAACAAAACGTCAAGTTCAGAGAATCGGAGCAGAGCAGGACGGCGTCCTCAGCCACCGGGCAGCCGTCAAGCAGCCGCCCGAGGAGCGCCCTGGCCGCGCCGACCTGATCGAGTGTGCCCGGGTAGCTGACGCTGCATGTCCGCGACGGCACCGGGGTGGCGATGCGCGGCAGCACGCTGGCCCATGTGCCCGTCACCGTGCTGCCCGCCGGCGGCGCGGCGAGCTGGCTTCTTCCCGGCGGGATGTCCCGGCTTCGGCCCGTGTACCGGGCCGTGCCGGATAGCCGCTGTTGTACGCTCGTGGTGAGCATTCCGTCACGACAGGTAGCGGAACGCGTGCGTGCATGTCCATGACTCCCCCCACGGAAGCCCCTCCTCACACCGCGTCCGAGCGCGGCTTACAGGGCGTTTCCCGGTGCCCTTAACAGCACCGATCCTGTGCGTAGAACGGATTCAAGCACTACCGCGCACAGGAATGCAAGACTTCGGAGTAATTCATCGGAAAGAAATTGGTAGCCTGGTAATTGTATTTCGGAGCGAGCGTGCGGACTATTTCATATCGGGTGCAAGACGGCCCGCGGATGGAAGGTTCCGCGCGGTCAGAGGGAGGGGCAGGAGTGCCTGGGGAGATGACGGGATCGACGGTGCCGCGCAGGCAGCTCGGCCGGCACCTGCGTGAGCTGCGCGGCCGGCAGCGGATCACGGTCCGGGCGGCGGCGGAGAAGCTGGAGTGGTCCGAGGCCAAGATGTGGCGCATCGAGACCGGCCAGACCTCGATGCGCAGCCTGGACGTCGAGACCATGTGCAGGATCTACGGCGCCCCGGCGGACCTCACCGCCGCGCTGATGGCGCTGGCCAGGGAGACCAAGGCGCGCGGCTGGTGGCACGCCTACGGCGACGCCATCCCCGATTACTTCGACATGTACATCGGCCTGGAAGAAGCGGCGTCGCAGCTCTCGTCGTACCAGGCGGAACTCGTGGATGGCCTGCTTCAGACGGAGGACTACGCGCGCACACTGATCCGGGCCGACAATCCGAGCGTCCACGAGGACGAGATCGAGCGGCGCGTGCAGGTACGGATCGCCCGGCAGGCACTGCTGACCAGGTCCTTGGCGCCTCCGCAGGTCGACGTGGCGCTCAGCGAGGCCATCCTGCGCCGCCCGGTGGGCGGGCGGCAGGTCATGGCGGGCCAGCTCCGCCGGCTACTCGAAGCCGGCGACCTGCCGAATGTGTCACTTAGTGTGATACCGTTCAGCGCCGAACTGCATCACGGCCTGTTGTCCGGCCCGTTCGTCATCCTGCGGTTTCCGCAGGGCGGCGACGGCAGGGACACCGAGCCGGCCACGATATACGTCGACGGATTCACTGGCGCTCTGTACCTTGATAAGCCCGTCGAGGTTGAGCGTTACAGCGCGGCGTTCGCGAGCATCTGGAGGTCGGCGCTCAGCGAGCCAGCGTCAAAGAACCTGATACATAACGCAATAAAGGAGATATGACAGTGAACACGGCAGACCTGGCGCACGCGGCGTGGCGTAAGAGCAGCCGCAGCAACGGGCAGGCCCACTGCGTCGAGGTGGCGGTCCTCGGCGGGGACGCGGTCGCGGTGCGCGACTCCAAGGACACCGGCGGCCCGGCGCTGGTCTTCACCCCCGGCGCGTGGCGCACGTTCGCCGCCAGGATGAAGGCAGGATCTGATCCGGCCTGAGCGCCGCTGAAGCCAGGTCCGCACCGCGCGCAGCGCAGCGCATTCCTGGCACGAGCGCATGCCCAGCCCGGGGAGGCCGTGCGGAGGATATCGCCGTGCGGACCGCCGGGCCGTCGGCGCCCGCGCCCCGCGCACGGGCGGACCTGGTCAGCGCTGCCGGGATCCTTGACGATGCCGACACGGCTGCCCAGGCTCAGGCGGTGCGCGAGGCCCTGGCGGCCTGCCCTGCCAGCCCGGTCACGCGGACGCCCTGTTAGCTATACCCGTTCACGGGGCGGTGACCGGCCCGTACTGGGCGCGTGCAGGCGCCGGGCGAGGTAGCTGAGGTGGGCAGGCATGCCTGCCAGCGGCGCGGTGTAGCGGACACCGTGGGGGTAGCCGGCTGGCAGCTCGCCGGGCCTGCAGGGCCGGGCGTCCCGGAGCAGGCCGAACCAGACAGGCGGACCCGTCGGCTCGCGGGCAGCGTCCAGCTGACGGCGCGGACCATACGCTGCCGGTCGCACTGGCGCAGGCACGGGCCGGAGGGCCGTAACCGCGAAAGCCGTTCTGGAGGCTTATTCAAAAGCCTTCATGCCGTGATCTTGCCAGGCCAGCCCTGCCCGGCCGCCGCATCGCCGCAACTACAGCAGTGGTCCATTCACACACACCAGACTGCGTGAATGGACCACTGCTGTAGTTCGCTGCCGACCGTGGCGAGGATCGCGAGGCTGCTGATCTTCATCAGAAACTACTTGTGAATAACCCTCCTGGATAAAGCTCTATGAGCATGCGGAAGAACTGCTCGGATCGGCGAGCAGGTCACCCGCCTGGACTCGACCGTCTCGCGATAGCGGCTCTCGACCGCTCGCTTCAGCAGCACACAGCCACCATACAGAACGTGCCAGTGCATCATACGGTTCGCCACCTGTCCAGCAGACGATCCGGCGATCATCAGACTGGGAGCGGCGTGCCGTGGGATCCGGCATGCGCTGCCGGTAATCCTGGGGCCCTGTGCACGGTGGCGGTGCTGTCGTGTGCGTGAGCCTGGCCGAGATCACCTGCTGGATCGCCAGTGCCGGCCAGGAGCTCCTGGCCGCGATGGGCTGCACCGGGGCCCGCTGGGGTGCGTCCCGGACTGCGCCAGGCGCTCGCCGTCGACGGCAAGGCCCTGTGCGGCGCGACCGGACCGGACGGGCAGATCCCCTGCCTGCTGGCGGCCGCCACCCATGAGAACACCGCGGTGACCGCCGGGCGGGCTGGCCGGGGCGAAGACCAGCGAGGTGCCCGGGTTCCAGCCGCTGCCGCGCGGCCTGCCCCCGGGCGGCCGGGTGCTGACCATGGACGCCGGCCACACGGTCCGCTCGCATGCGGCCTTCATCACCGGCGAGCTCCTGGCGCACTACGTGATGATCATCAAACACCAGGGGCAGCCGCAAGTACAAGACCGCGGAAGTCAGGACCGCTGTCGCGGTGCCCGGGGTCACCCGCCTGACCGCCCGGGAGGCCGCACCGGAGCATCCTGCCACGTACGTGCGCGGCCACTGGTCCACTGAGAACAAGGTCCACTGGGTCCGTTCTCCGGGATATGGCGGCGCCACTGCCCGTTCGGCTGCTGATCGTTTTACATTCCAGAACCCGGCACCGCGGCTCACCGGGCAGTTGACCCCGGCCGCTGGGGACGTGGCCGCCACGGGGGCTGATGTTACGGCGGTCACGGGCGGGCAGGTGGTCACCGGCAGCTCTGGCGTCAGCCGGGCGCCGTGGGTGGTGACGCTCGCCGCAGCCGCGGCGGTGCCCGCCGTGGGGCAGCACTTCCTGCTGGAGAATGTCGAGGCACACGTCGAGGTCGACGTCGGCAGCCTCTGGAGCAAGCCGTTCGTCGACGTGTGGGTCTCCTACCAGCCCACCCTCGCGTTCAGCCTGACCGCCGAGGCCACGGCCGAATGCACGCTGCCCGCCGCCTGGCAGAACACGCACCAGAAGCTGTTCATGCTCGGTGACACCGGCGCGACGATCGCGATCGCGCCGGAGGCGGCGTTCACGGTCAGCGCCAGGGGCACGGTCTCCTTCCAGCAGCACAGCTACCGGATCCTGGGGTTCGTCTCCAACCCCGACGGGTCGATCAGGCGGCTCAGCGGCCAGTCGTCCGATCCCGCGCAAGTAAAGGTCTCCGCCGAGCTCAAGGTCGAGGCCCACGGCGGCGTCCAGGTCCAGGTCGGCGAGCTTAACATCATCGGGGTCGGGATATCACTCGACGGGGGAGTCACTGGCACCGCGTCGTCGGACTGGCCGCCGCAGGTATACCTGAGCGCGCACCGTCGCGGGCTTCCTGCCCGCCCTGGAGACCGCGCTGGCCGACCAGGCAGACCCTGCCTGACGGCGGTACCGTCGAGGGCATGGTCGAACCCGGCACCGCGGATGTGGCCGTGCTCGGCGCGGGAGTGATCGGCTTAACGACCGCCATCACCCTCGCCGAAGGCGGACGCCGCGTGCTCGTGCGCTCGGCCGAGCCGCCCGGGGCCACGACCTCAGCCGCCGCCGGGGCATTGTGGGGCCCGTGGCTCGCCGAACCGCGCGACCGCGTGCTCGGATGGGCCAGGCACACCCTGGATGTCCTGACCCGGCTCGCCACCCTGTACGGCACGGGCGTGCACATGACCGCCGGGAAAGACATCTCCACCCGCCATCACCAGCCGCCCAGCTGGTTCAGCCTGCTCCCGGACGCCCGGCCCTGCACCCCCGGCGAGCTGCCAGCCGGCTACCCCCACGGCGTCCGCTACACCGCGCCGCTGGTCGACATGCCTGCCCACCTCAGCTACCTCACCGGGCGCCTGGCCGCCGCCGGAGGCACCATCGAGATCAGCCCCGTCACCACGCTGCAGGAAGCCGCCGCGCTCGCGCCGGTCGTGCTCAACTGCACCGGCATGGGAGCCCGTGCCCTCGCCAGCGACGACACGCTCTGCCCGGTCCGCGGCCAGCACCTCGTCACCACCAACCCTGGAATCAGCCAGTTCACCGAGGTCGACACCAGTGACTCACCCGACCTGATCGCCATCTACCCCCACGAAGACCACCTCGTACTCGGCGGCACCGCCGAACCCGGGCGCTGGGACCGGGAACCCTTCCCGCAGACCGCTGCGGCCATTCTCGCCCGCTGCACCGCCATCGAACCCCGGCTCCGTACGGCCCAGATCACCGGGCATCGCGTGGGCCTTCGCCCCACCCGAGACGAGGTCCGCCTCGAAGAACAGGCGGGCACCGGCCATGCACGGCTCATCCACAACTACGGCCACGGCGGCGCCGGCGTCAGCCTGGCCTGGGGCTGCGCACACGAGGTCGCCACCTTGATCGACGCGCCTGCATAACGGCACCCGCCCAGCCGGGACACAGCATCGTCGCTGCTAGCGTCCCGCGTCTATGTCTATGTTGAGCGTAACCCTGAGAAGGTCGCACGCTTAGACGCTAGGTAGAACGCCGCCATCCTTGAGGCACTCCGGTGGGTAGCTGACAACGAGGATGAACTGCGCGCCAAGCACCCGGAACTGCGGCTCAGGCGGAAGAGCAAGACCCGCAGGATCAAACGTGACCGGGAACGCCTTCGCGATGCCCCTCCTGTTGTCGACCCGCCACTGTGCGGGTGACTGCATAACGGTCGTAGTCCAGCGCAGCCCGGTTACCGTCGGCCCGCCCTGCGGTCTCTCGCGGTCCAGTGCACGGGGAATGATAGCCGCCCTGTCCCCGCCGACCCGGCAGCAACAGCGGGGTCATGCAGCGCTGGTCGCCAGCCCAGCGGCGTTTTGGCCCTAGCGGGCAGACCCGGCCAATGGCTCGGGCTCGCCGGTTCAAGTATGGCCGGCGACGTTGATCGCTCAGGGCTGGTGAACCGAGCAGACTTCGCCGCCCAGCGCCGCTAGGCGCTGGATGGTGTAAGTCGCGGCGTCAAAGGCGGTGCAGCCACGGTAGATCTGGCCGCGCTCGTTAAACAGCCGTCCGATGAACTGGTGCTCGCCGATTTCGTCCTCGGTCCACCTGTCCCAGAGGATGTGGCGCATGGCCGCCGCCGGGTCGGTTGCCGGGTCGTCGAAGGCGAGGTCGTAGCCCTGCTGGCAGATGGCGTCGATGAGGTGGGCCGTCGCCTTGGCCTGCATCCCGTCGACGAGCACTCCATCGTCGTCGTACTTGATTCCCGGGAAGTCGATAGGTGCCCAGGCAAAGTCGAGCGCATGCCCAGCTCGGGGAGGCCGTGCGGAGGACATCGCCGTGCGGACCGCCGGGCCGTCGGCGCCCGTGCCCCGGGCACGGGCGGAGCTGGTCAGCGCTGCCGGGATCCTTGACGATGCCGACGCGGACCATACGCTGCCGGTCGCACTGGCGCAGGCACGGGCCGGAGGGCCGTAACCGCGAAAGCCGTTCTGATGCTATATTCATTTTCAGGTACGAGACAGCGTTGCACGTGAAGGATCGCGAATGAGATTCGGCATCACTGGAGCATCCGGCCACCTCGGCCGGCTTGTCACGGCCAGACTCACGACAGAAGTCGATCCAAGCGAGGTCGTGCTCATCACCCGAACTCCTGACGCGCTCCGCCCCGAGCCCGGGACGACCGTGCGCCTCGGCGACTTCTCGCGACCCGAGACGCTCGATCACGCCTTCGCGCAGATCGAGACCCTGCTGCTCATCTCCACCGACGCCGTCGGCGTCCGCCTCGGACAGCAGCGCGCGGCAATCGGGACGGCCGTCCGGGCGGGCGTCGGGCGGATCCTCTACACGTCCGTGCCGAACCCGGTCGCCAGCAACCCTGCCTTCGTCGTTCCCGATCACGCCGGCACAGAGGCCGCGTTGCGCGAGAGCGGTGTGCAGTGGATTGCACTGCGCAACAACCTGTATGCGCACATGCAGCTGCCCAGTATCCAGAAGGCTGCCGCCGTGGGTAGGTTCGTCGCCAGTCAAGGCGAGGGACGGGCCGCGTACGTTACTCGCGAGGACTGCGCCGCGGTGGCCGTCGCTGCGATGCTCCAGAACGGGCACGACAGCCGTGCCTACGACGTTACGGGTCCCGCGGCGCTCGGCGCTGCCAACCTTGCGGCCCTGGCCGGCGATCAGGTGGAGGTGGTGCCGGTGACCGACGACGAGTACGTTGCCGGCCTCGTCGCCGCGAACCTGCCCGAAGCTCTGGCGCGTGGGCTCGCGTCGTTCGGCGCCGGGATCCGCGAAGGCTATTTCGCGACAGTGACGAATGTCGTGCATGATCTCACCGGGCGGCCGGCCACTTCGCTGACCACACTGTTGGCCTGACGGGCCTGTACTGAGGTCAGTCCAGTTCAATACCCACTGACTGGGCGACGTCGCGCAGCGCTTGTCCGGCCCGGCGGCCCGCCTCGACAGCGGCCATCGTGTCGAGTTCAGTCGAGAAGATTTCGACGCCGATCGAACGGATGTGCCCGGGCCCGATCGCCTGCAGATGCCCGGTGATGTCGAATGCGCCGGTACCAGGGAACATGCGGTGGTCAGTCGAGTCCTCCATGACCGACGCGCCGAGCGGCTCGGCGGCACCGTCGTTGACCTGAACGTCGATGGGACCGGACTTGTGCAGCTCGGGCAGCAATGGCAAGTCAGGGCCCGCGCGGGTGAAGTGCCAGCTGTCGAACAGCAGCGCGCCGTTCGGGCGCCCGGCCTCGCGCACGACCTCCGCCGCGAGGCGGAAGTCCTGCATTCCGAAGAACGCCATGGGCTCCAGCGTCACGTCCATCCCGCGCTCCGCGGCAAGGTCGCACAGCTGCTTGAAGCCGTCAATCAACTCGTCTGTGCGGTAGAGGCCCTCGTCGAAGAGCCCGACCGTACATATGCGGTGCACGCCAAGATCGGATGCCAGATCGAGTACTCGCTCACGGGGAATGCCGAACCGGCGGATGAGTCGGGGTGTCGCGCCGGTCGGCAGCGCTACGGGCATGAAGCCGATACCGCCGTCAAGATCGGAGAGTGTGATGCCGCGGTCCTCGGCCATGGTGCGCATCTGGCGTGCCGAGAGGCCACGTTCGGCATTGGCCAGCGCGACGTGTGGCGGCATTGACAGCGCGTCGAAGCCACCCGCGACCGTCGCGTCGAGTTGCTGTTCGTAGGGATGGGCCCGCACACATGCTTCCCAGAGAACCCGTTCGATGCTCATGTTCTGCTCCTCGCTACGAGCGGGCCATGTCTGCCAGCGGCACAGGCGCTTCGATTTGCAGCCCGTCTCGCATTCCAACTTCGCGGATGTCGACGGACGGTTGCGGGGTCACGCCGGTTCCCGGACCAGTCCGCGTTTGAGTAGGTCCGAGATCTGCTGATCGTTCAGGCCCACCAGATCCTTGAGCACGGCCCGGGTGTCCTGGCCGAGTTCGGGGCCGACGCCGCGTACCTGACCTGGCGTGCCAACGAACTTCGGGACTATGCCGGTCATCGGCCCGAGCGGTCCGTCCGGTCCGTCCGGCCGAAGCACCATGTCACGGGCCAGGTAGTGGGCGTCCGAGATGATGTCTGGCGCGGTATAGATCTTGCCAGCGGGGACCCCGCTGTCGGCGAGAATCCTCAGCAGTGCCGCCGATTCGCGTCCGCGGCACCATGCCTGAACCTGCGTATCCAGCTCGAGCGCGTTCTCGCCACGGGAGGCGTGGTCGGAGAACCGCGGATCGCTGGCGAGCTCTCCGCGGCCCATGGCCTGGCTCAGCCTGCGAAACACCGCGTCCGCATTGGCCGCGATCACGACGTCGGCGCCGTCCGCGCAGGTGTACACGTTCGACGGCGCAACCCCAGGCAGGATGCTGCCAGTCCGCGTGCGCAGCACCCCCCCGCGCTCGTAGTCGGCCATCGTGGACTCCATGAGCGCTGCGACCGCCTCGTAGATCGCGACGTCGACCTCCTGTCCGCGGCCGGATGTCTGCCGCGCCGCGAACGCCGCCAGCGCGCCAATGACGGCGAACATCGCGGCCAGGGAATCGCCCAGGCTGATGCCCGTGCGCGAAGGGAGATGGTTCGGGTCACCCGTCGTGAACCGGATGCCGCCCACCGCCTCGCCGATGCTGCCGAACCCGGCTTCGGTCGACCGCGGTCCGGTCTGACCGAAGCCCGACACATGCACGACGATGATCGCGGGATTGATCGCCGACAGGCGTGCGTAGTCGAGCCCCCACCTCCCAAGCGTTCCGGGCCGAAAGTTCTCGATCACGATGTCGCACCGCGCGGTGAGCGATCGCACCAGCTCCTGGCCCTCCGGATCGCGCAGATTCAGCGCGACCGACCGCTTGTTGCGCGCGATCGCGGGCCACCACAGGCTCCGTCCGTCGATGGTCTTGCCCCACCGGCGCATCGGATCGCCCTCTTCGACTGGCTCGATTTTGATAACCTCCGCGCCGTAGTCGCCGAGCAGCTGCCCGGCGAACGGTCCGGCGATCAGGCTGCCCATCTCAAGGACGCGCGTGCCCGCAAGCGGGCCGGTCATCTGGCTGGTTTCCCGAGGAATGCCTGGATCCTCGCCTGCGCCGTCGGCGTCTCGATGACGCGCAGCTGGTTGGCGGTCTCGGCGGTCAATGCCTCGCGCAGTGTGCTGTGCCAGCCGTCGGCCAGCAGTCGTTTCGTACCGGCACTAGCGGCCGCGGAGAGCGTGACCAGGCGTGCGAGCAGGGCCTCGCACTCGGCGTCCAGCCGGCTCTCGGGCACGACCGCGCTGACGAGGCCCCACGTCACCGCCGTCGCCGCGTCGACCCAGTCACCGAGCAGCGCGAGCTCGCGGGCCCGACGGTCCCCCACGAGCCGGGGAAGCAGCCAACTCGAGCCGGTGTCGAGCGAGAGTCCGATGTGCGTGAAGAGCTCAGCAAAACGCGACCGATCCGACGCAATGACGAAATCGCATAGCAGCGCCAGATTCGCACCTGATCCGCCGGCCAGGCCGTCGACCTTCGCGACGGTCGGCACGGGGAGATCATGGAGATCCAGCAACACCTCATTACAGTCTTCGATGCGGTCAGCCAGCGGCTCAGGGTGCCCGATGAACCCGGAGACGTCGCTGCCGGCCGAGAAGACACCGGCGGCGCCACTGAGCAGCACGGCCCGATCGCCTTCGTCGGCACGCACCCGGGCGAACTCTTCACCCAGCTGCGCCCACATCGCGTCGGTAATCGCGTTCAGCTTGCCGGGCCGGTTCAGCACGATCGTCACCACGCCGTCGTGCCGCGACACGATGAGATCGCTCACCGGCGTGCTCCCACAACCGCGCGTCCGATGATCTCCTTCATGATCTGGGTCGTGCCGCCGTAGATCGTCTGGATGCGGGCGTCCAGGAAGGCACGGGCGACCGGGTACTCGCTCATGTATCCATAGCCACCGTGCAGCTGCAGGCAGCGGCTGACAACGTCCTGCTGCAGCTCGGTCATCCAGTATTTGGCCTTGGCGGCGTCTTCTGCCGTCACGTCGCCGCGGTCGAGACGGCTCACCAGGTGGTCTACGTACACCTGACCGATCTCGGTCGCCGTGGTCATCTCGGCAAACTCGAACCGCACGAACTGCTGGTCGGTGAGCGGGCCTCCGAATGCGGTGCGTTGCCGGCAGTAGTCGAGCGTCCATCCCAACACCTCGCGGGCCCCGGCGATGGCGTTCACGGCCATCGACAGCCGCTCCTGGACGAGGTTGCCCATGAGAAGCGTGAAACCAGAGCCCTCCTCGCCAAGCCGGTTACCGACCGGAACCCGGGCGTCGTTGAAGAAGAGCTCGGCGGTGTCCTGGCTGCGCTGCCCGATCTTGTCGAGCTTCCGCCCCCGCTCGAAGCCCGCGGTGGGCTCCTCGACAACGAGGAGGCTCATGCCCTTATGCCGCTGGGTCGGGTCCGTCTTCACGGCGAGCACCACGATGTCGGAGTTCAGGCCGTTCGTGACGAAGGTCTTCGAGCCGTTGACGACGTAGTGGTCACCGTCGAGACGAGCGGACGTGCGAATCGACGCCAGATCGGACCCAGCGCCGGGCTCCGACATGGAGATTGCCCCCATCCGCTTTCCGGTCACCATTCCGGGCAGCCAGCGACGGCGCTGCTCGTCGTTGGCCGCGGTGAGGAAATAGGGCAGCACGATGTCGTTGTGCAAGGTGATGCAGGTGCCGGACGCAATGACGTTCGCCCGCTGCAGCTCCTCGCTGATGACCGCGTTGAAGCGGAAGTCGGGCTGGCCGAGCCCGCCGTACCGCTCGGGGACGGCCATGCCAAGGAATCCCCGGGCGCCGGCTTCGGCGAACATGCTGCGATCGACTCGCCCGGCCTGCTCCCACGCGTCGTGGAAGGGCACGATCTCCGTGGCGACGAAAGACCGGAATGCATCGCGAAACGAGTCGTGAATGTCGTCGAACAGCTCGCGCGTGGTCATCGCGCGGTCCATCCGCCATCGACGGCGATCGTCTGACCGGTGATGTAGCTGCTCAGGCCGCTGGCTAGCAACAGAAGCACGCCGTCGAGCTCGTCCAGCCGTCCGGGGCGACCGATCGGCGCGTTCCGGCGCACGTACTCGGCGCCCTTGACGCTCCGCAAGAAGTCTCTGGTGAGGTCACTTTCGAACCATCCGGGCGCGATCGCATTGACCCGGATGCCGTGGCGGGCCCACTCGCAGCCGAGCTGGCGGGTCAGTCCGACGACCCCCGCCTTCGCTGCGGTGTAGGCCGCGTGCGGGATCGGTGCCGCGGCCACGAGTCCGTACATCGAGGCCACGTTGATGATGCTGCCGCCAGCGCCGTCAATCATCGATCGGGCGAACGCCGCGGACATCGCGAACGTCGCGGTGAGGTTGACTGCGAGCGATTCTCCGAACGACGCAGCCGTGAGGTCGAGCGCCGGACGGGAGGTCGCGCCACCGGCGTTGTTCACGAGGACGAGAGGTGTGCCGCCCGGGTGCACGATTTCGATCAGCCGTGCTATGTCAGTCGACGAGGTGACGTCACACCGGACTGCCGTCGCGCTGGGCACCTCCCCGGCGAGCTCGGCGAGCAGGTCAGCCCGCCGCGCCGCGGCGAACACGGTCGCGCCCGCGCTACCGAGAACGTGCACGAAGTGTCGACCCAGCCCCGAGGACGCGCCAGTCACGATGGCCGTCGTCCCGCTCAGATCGAAACCGGGGACTGGGCTGACGTGCGGGGCGGCCGCGACCATCAGCCGAGACGCTCGATGATCGTCGCATTGGCCATGCCGCCGCCCTCGCACATCGCCTGCAGCCCGTAGCGGCCGCCGACCCGCTCAAGCTCGCAGAGCAGCGTCGTCATCAGCTTCGCGCCCGACGCTCCCAGCGGGTGCCCGAGCGAGATCCCGCCGCCGTTCACATTGAGCCGGTCCAGATCCGCCTTGGTGTCGTGCAACCAGGCAAGCACGACCGGGGCGAACGCCTCATTGACCTCGTAGCGGTCGATGTCCGAGATGGTCAGGCCCGCCCGGGCCAGCACCTGAGCCGTGGCCGGGATCGGCGCCGAGAGCATCTCGACCGGATCGGCCGCGACCACGCTCATGTGCCGGACAGCCGCCCGTGGACGGAGCCCGAACTCGGCCGCCCTGGTCGCGCTCATGAGGAGCACGGCCGCTGAGCCGTCGACGATCTGCGACGAGTTGCCGGCGGTGATCCGGCCGTCGGGCACGAACGCCGGTGCCAGGCCCGCAAGGGCCTCGCGCGACGTGGAGCGGATGCACTCGTCGACGGCGAGTCCGAGTCGGTCGTCTTCGACCATGACGGCACCGCTGTCTCGGTCGCGGCGGCGAACCTGGACCGGCCAGACCTGCGAGTCGAACCGCCCGGCGTCTCGGGCCGCTGCCGCGAGCTCATGACTGCGCAGGGAGTACTCGTCCAGCTCGGTGCGGTTCAGCTGCCAGCGATCGCAGATCAGTTCGGCAGAGATGCCCTGCGGGACCAGGCCGCGCAGGCCGTACGATTCCCGATCGCCGAAGCGCTCCTGCACGACCTCCCCGTAGACCTCGCGGATGTCGCCGCCCGGCGCGTTAGAGAACATCGGCACGCTGCTCATGCACTCGACACCGGCCGCGACGACGACGTCGTTGACCCCGGACATGATCGACTGGGCGGCGAAATGGATAGCCTGCTGCGACGATCCGCACTGCCGGTCGACCGTCGTTCCGGGAACGCTGATCGGCCATCCGGCGGCGAGGACGGCCGTACGGGCGATGTTGGTGCTCTGCGGTCCCACCTGAGTGACGCAGCCCATGATCACGTCGTCGACGAGGGCCGGATCGATGCCCGTGCGCGCCTGCAGGGCGACGAGCAACTCGGCCGCGAGCTCGGCCGGATGCCAGCCCGACAACGATCCGCCGCGCTTGCCGGCCGGGGTCCGGACGGCGTCCACGATTACCGCATAATCCACCGTTGCCGCTCCTAATCTGAAGATGAATTCAGAATCTACAGAAGTCCGGGCGATCGCGTCAAGCGTCACGCTCCGAGGCCCCGCGTGATCAGCGCGGAACAGTTCCGCCGCGCCGCCTCGAGCCGGAGCTGCCGGACGCTGCCGAACCAGGCGGAGGTCGACCGGGCGCGGCGAAAGAAGAGGTGGGCGTCGTGCTCCCACGTGAAGCCGATGCCACCGTGCAACTGCACCATCGTGTCAGCGGCGAACAGCGATACCTCGGACGCCGCCGCCCGGGCGAGCAACGCGCTCCGCGCCAGCACCTCGGTGTCTCCGCTCTCCGCGGCAGCGGCGACGCGCTCGACCAGTGCCGCCGCCGCTTCGATGTGGACGGCGACGTCGGCACATCGGTGTTGCAGGGCCTGGTACCCGCCGATCACGCGGCCGAACTGCTCGCGGATCTTGATGTAGTCGAGGGTCCGGTCCAGGGCACCGAGCGCCGCCCCGACCTGCTCGGCCGCGGTGAGCAGTTGCGCCATGTCGAGGACATGCGATACCTGGTGCGGGTCGGCCGAGATCACGGTGCCGGGCACTCCGTCGAAGATGAGGTCCGCGTACGCGGTGCTGAAGTCGATTCCCCCGCGGGAACGGCGGATCGCCTGATCCAGCGCGGCCGGCTGGACAAGCACCAATGACGTACCCGCGGACGTGCGGGCGACCGCTACGAGGAGGTCCGCACTGGCCCCGTGCGGGACTGCCCGCGCAGTTCCTCGAAGCAGCTCGCCGTCGAGCGCGACCCCGCATCCCCCCCGAACGTCCGCGGCCGGTACGGCCAGACTCGCGACGGCGCCGTCGCTCGCGATCGCCCGCAGTGCGTCGACCACCCCGGGCCGGGCGCCGCCGCCGGCCGACGCGGCAGCCAGCGCAGCGGTCGCTGACGCGGTCGAACGCAGTGGGCCAGGGTACAGCTCGTGTCCGGTCTCGAACAAGGCACTGGCGACGGCCCGCAGGCCGAGGCCGAGCCCGCCGTACTCCTCGGGCACGCTGAGGGCGGCGACCCCGAGATCCTCGGCCAGCCCCCGCCACACAGCCGCATCGAAGGGCGGCCGCCCGGGAGCGGACCGGTCGGCGTCGGCGATCGAACGGACGTCGGCCAGGCAATCATGGTCAGCGAGATAGTCGCGTATCCCGCGACGGATCTCGTCCGTCGATATCTCAAGGTCCATCACGTGCCTTTCGTCAACGCGGTAGCCCGAGCCCGCGCTGCGCGATCACATTGCGCTGGATCTCGTCCGTCCCGCCGGCGATGTGCAGGCTCGGCGCGCCCAGCACGAACTCGGACCAGAGGAACGTCTCGTCCTCGTCGAGGAACACGCGCGGACCGCACAGGTCAGCGATCAGATGCCCTATCAGGTCGACGGTCTCGACCAGCAACAGCTTGCTGACCGAACCGGCCACGTTCCCCAGGCGGCCCCAATCGGCCGGCTTTCGGGCGGCCAGCGCGTGACCGGCCAGGACGTTGGCGGTGACCTGCGCGACCTGCTGGGCGATGACAGGGTCGCCGCAGCGATCGCCGCTGGCAACCAGTGCGTGCAGACGGGACAAGATATGTGGTGACAGCGGGCCGAGGCCGGACATCATCGCCTCGCGTTCGCTGCTGAGGCTCGTCCTCGCCACAGACCAGCCGGCGCCGAATTCGCCGATGCGGTTGGCGTCGGGCACCCGCACGTCATCGAGAAACACCTCGCTGAAGGCCGCGCCACCGGTCATCTGGCGCAACGGCCGTACGGTCACACCGGGGGTCTTCATGTCGACGACGAACATCGACAGGCCCGCATGCTTGCCGGCGAGCGGGTCGGTACGGGCGAGCAGCTCTCCGATGTCGGCGATGTGGCCGCCCGACGTCCATACCTTCTGCCCGGAGACGATCCAATCGTCGCTATCGCGCCGTGCGCTGGTCCGGGCCGATGCGAGATCCGAGCCAGACGACGGTTCGGAGAACAGCTGGCAGCCGACGATCTCACCGCGGAACAGCGCGGGCAGGTAGCGTCGCTGGATGTCCGCCGAGCCGTGGCTCGCGATCGCGGGCGCGATGATGTGCACCCCGACCAGCAGTTGCGCGCGCGACGGGAGGTCGTATTCGCCGAGCACCCGGTCCAGCGCGAGCGACCACTCCCTGGAGCGTCCGCCACCACCGAACTCGACCGGGCCCTGCGGCCACGCGAGTCCGGCCTCGAACAGGGCACGCTGCAGTTGCCTGGCCCGCGCCAGTACGGCCAGCTCGCCCGGACCGGACTCCTCCATCAACCCGACCCGGTGGTCGGGTTCAGCGACGGCGTTGCTGGTGGCGAAGCGGGTCTCGAGCGCGGACAGGGTCTCCCGGATCCGGTCCAGGTCTTCGCCCAGGACGGCCGCGACGTCTTCGTCGCAGTCCGGGGCATCGGTCGTCATCGCGCTGGATCGGGCCGGCCCGGTCACTGCAGCCCTGCGGCAGCCAATGCCAGTTCCTTCGCGCGTTCCATGTCGTAGTGCTTTCGCGCTACCATCCGTTGCGCGTAGAGACCACCGCCGGACTGCAGCATCGTCACGAGCTGCCAGCCGCCGTAGGCGTCGGCGCTGATATCGCGGATGGCGTGGAACAGCCGCGTGCGGTACTCGCCGTCGACGCCCTCCATCGTGCGCATGTACTTGCGGACGTCATCTCCGACTTCGGGGCTCGCGAGGTCCAGCGTGGACGGGGCAGTGATGATCGATCCGCCACCGATGTCGTGCAGATGACGGACCATCATGCTGTACTCGGCGGCGCCGTAGTGCTTGGCCGCGTTGGTGTAGAGCTCGCTGGGGAAGTACCAGCCTTCGGGCGACGGTTCGGCGTTGGCGATCGCGGCCTCCAGTCCCGCCCGCACAAGCGTCGAGTAGATCACCATCTCGGCGATCTTCTCCTTGATGTGGACGATCGACTGGGTCCCGTTCGCCTCGGCGACCAGCTGGGCAAGTCCGACCAGCGTGTCGCCGAACTCGGCGAGGTGGGCCGTACCGCCAAGCCGCTCCCACAGGCCGAGAGCGTGCGCGAAGATCGCCGAGAACTCGCTCTCTCCGGCGAGGAATACGCGCTCATTCGGCACGAACACGTCGTCGAAGATGACGAATCCTTCGGGCGTGTTGAACCGGCTGCTCGTCGGGAAGTCGCTCTCGTTGAATCGCGGCGCGTAGTTCGTGTTGACGATGCGCACGCCGGGCGCGCCCACCGGCACTGCGCAGGCGACGGCCCACTCCTCCTCGCCCGGCTTCATCATCTTGGTCGGCATCACGAGCAGCTCGTGGCACACCGCAGCAGATGATATGTGCAGCTTCGCGCCGCGGATCACGATCCCGTCTGGCCGGCGCTCGACGATCCGGGTGTAGACATCCGGGTCCTCCTGCTTGGACGGGCCGACCCGTCGATCGCCCTTGGCATCGGTGATCGCTTGCACACAGCGCAGGTCGTTGTCGCGGCAGTAGGCGAAGTAGCGCTCGATGCGCTCCACGTACTCGGGCAGCGCGTGCCGGATCCGCGCGGCAGCGGTCAGGTAGGCCATCAAGCCCTGCGACGTCGTGACCGTAACCATGTCCCACTCGAGCAGCTCGTGCATCAGATAGCGCAGCTCCTCCCGCGAGTGCGGGATGGTGAAGTACGGGCCGGACGCGTCGGCACCGGGCTTGTAGTAACGCTCGTAGCCGTCGCCGATCCGCTCGACCGTCGTCCGGAACGTGACGTGCTCGGCGAGGTTCGGCACCAGCTGACCGTCTGCGTACATCCGCCGGCCGTCGTCGAGCGACGCCAAGTAGTCGGACCGCGTCTTCATGGCCACGAGACCTGCCTCCACATCACAAGTTCCTCGCTCGTAAGGAGCAAACCCACGAGCTGATTCTACATTCAGATTCAGTCTGTGGGCAACGACAGGCGTTCCCGGCTAGGGATCCTGGTCACACGGCCGCGAGCTCTCGATACTCCCTGATCGGATTGGAGCCGTCCCAGCCGCGTGCGGCCCGGGCAACGGACTCGTAGTGGCGCCTGATCTGCGGGGTGCCCACATAGAGCTCAATGAAGTGGCCGAGGTCGGGCCGCGCGTCGTGGAACAGGGCGCGGGTGCCCGTGTGCCCGGTCATGTCGAGCACACACGGCCAGCCCAGCTCCTCGAGACGGGCGCCCTCCGCATCCAGGTCGTCCGGGAACCAGGTCATGTGGTGCACGCCGATCTTCCCGCCGCCGAACGCCTCGCGGAACGGGGCGGGTTCCAGTTCGTGCAGCTGGATTAGCTCGACCTGCACGTCCCCCCACTGCCCGAAGGCGGGCGAGTGATCCAGAACCGCCGGCTCACCACGATGAGAGGCCGTCAGCTCGAAGTGGTCGAACACGAAGAACGGTCCGGCGCCGACGCGGTCGACCCACTGCTGAGCGGCTTTGCGCACGTCGGGAACGATGTAGGCGATCTGGACGATCGGCCGGCGAAGTGTCACAGCGAAGCTCCGGTGTGGTCGGGGACCTCATGGGTCCGGTCGGGCAGAACGGTCTCGTGCGGGATGCGACGCGATCACTGCGTCGCGGCGTCGGACGCGCAGGCAGCGGCTATCCGGGCCAGGTCCCAGTAGGTCGGGTCGTCGTGCGATCGCGCGTACTGGACATAGCCGGCACTCGGCGCCAGCGTGAAGTCCTTCCCGTTCGTCAGCGATCGCGGCACCACGCTGACGAAACGGCGGACGACGACGCGGTGCAGGATCTTCCACTGTTCGTTCCGCTGCTCGAAGACATCGACGTAGCTGCCCCAGAACTGGAAGATGCCGCCGCCGAGCTCGTCCCTGACGAGGTGATCGGCGCGCACCTGGCACTGGCTGAACGCCCGCGCGCCGTCAAAGTCGATGAGCACATTGCTGATCGAGTGCATCGTCGCCGCGAAGCGTCCGGTGAACTGCGGCTTCACCCACTCCAGGAATCCGGCGACCGGCCCCTGGTACGCACCGTGCCGATCGGTTCCGTCCTGGTGATAGACGGACGCGAGTTCGTCCCAGTCGAGGTGATCCACGGCATGGCAGTACCGGGCCAGCACCTCGGCGATCGCCGCCCGGTCGGCGTGCCGATCGCCCGTCATCGGCGGGCTCGCTCCCGGCGCAGCATGGAGCTTACCGTCACGGCGCCAACGAGCACGGCACCGTTGATGACGGGACTCGTCCAGGGCTGCGCACCGAGGTACTGGAGGCCGTCCACGAGGAACGCGACGAAGAAGATCGCGAGCACCGTTCCGGTCACGTTGAACAGGCCAGGAAGGAATGCGCTGGCCCCCAGGAAGGCGGCGGCGAGCGCGGGAAGCAGCTCGGTGCCCAGCGTGACCGACGGGTCAGCTGATCCGCTCTGCGCCACCAGGGCGATGCCCGCGAGCCCGCCCAGAACACCCGACATCACGAACGTGGTCAGGGTGAGCCCCCGCGTGGGGATGCCGAGCAGCCGGGCCGCTCCGGCATTGGAGCCGATCGATCGAAGATGCCGGCCGAACGGGGTCTGCTCGATCAGGTACCACATGACGACCGCGACCGGGAGGAACCAGAACACGCCCTTCGGAATGCCGCCCGCGCCGCCGGCCAGCGACGTCTCCAGCGCGTTGATGTTCACGCCGGTGAGCACCGCGCCGCCGGTGTACCCCTGCACTACGCCTTGGAGCACCGTCGCGACGCCGAGGGTGACGATGAATGCGTTCACGTTGACGAAGGCGACCAGCACGCCGTTGAGCAGCCCGATGAGCACGCTGATGACGAGGGCGACGAGGATGCCGACGCCGAGCGGCGCGTGGAACCGACTGACCGTGGTGACGAGAGCGATGCCGGCGGTGCCGGCGATCGCGGCGACGGACAGGTCGAACTGTCCGACGACCAGCGGCACCATCGCGCCGACGGCGAGGATCACGAGTGGGGCCTGGGTGCCGATGATGATGCGAAGATTCTGTCCGCTCGAGAAGCCGTTCGCCGTGACACTGAAGACGAGCATCATCACCACGAAGAAGAACAGCAGCGCCCACTTCTCGGCGAGCTGCGCCCATGGCATCTTCCGCACGCGGCCGTGCTGACCAGGAAGCGAGCTTCCGCTGTCGCGCGTGGGCAGATCCCGTTGGTCGACGGGGCTGTTCATGCGACTATTCCCATCGTCATCACGAGGGCGTCCGGCAGGTCGGGCAGCGCCGACCCGGAGCCCTTTTCCATCTGGCTGGCAATGGCCAGCTCGGTGATCTCGTCGCCAGCCAGCTGGGTCACTATCCGCCCGCCGACGAGGATGAGCACGCGATCGCAGAGATCGACGATCTCCTCCAGGTCGGAGCTGACGACCACCGCGCAACCTCGGGCGCTGATCGCCCGCTTGATAAGGGCGTGGATGTCGGCCCGCGCGCCGACGTCGACCCCCTGCGTCGGCTCGTCGATCAGCAGGACGGTTGGCTCGGAGCGGATGGCCGCTCCGACCAGCACCTTCTGCTGGTTACCACCCGACAGGGAGTTAAGCGCCGCATGAGCCGAGCGCGCATGCACGCCGAACTGGCGGATGAGGTCCTCCCCCGCGCGGCGTTCAGCGCGCCGGTTGAGGTACCCCCGCCAGTACCGGGCGACGTCCGGCGCCGAGGCATTGATCGCCACGGACATGTCCGCGAAGCCGATAAGGCGGCGTTCCTCCGGCAGGAATCGCACGCCGAGCGAGCGTGCGGTCGGGACGTGGCCAGCGCGGAGCTCGGTACCCTCGATCATCACGGTTCCGGCCCGACGCGGCAGCGCGCCGTAGATGGCCCGCAACAGCGAACTGCGGCCCGAACCCGAGATTCCGACCAGCCCGACGATCTCACCCTGGCTCACTTCCAGGTCGACTCCGTCGACCGCTCCGGCGGCCAGGCCGCGAACCTCGAGCACAACCGGTGCCTGCTCCTCGACGCGCGAACTGCCGACGCGAGGGACGGGATGGCCGACGATGAGCTCGGCGAGGTCCGCCGTGGTCTTGTGGCCGAGCGGCATGGTGCCGATGTGTGCGCCGTCGCGCAGCACGGTGATGTCATCGGCCGCCTGGCACACCTCATCCAGGCGGTGGCTGACCCACAGGATCGTCTGGCCCTGATCGGCCAGGCGGCGCAACGACGACAGCAACCAGGCCACGTCGCCGCGGGGCAGGGTCGCCGTCGGCTCGTCCAGGACCAGCACCGATTCGATGGAGTCGACCTGGTCCTGCAAGGCCCGGACGATCGCCAGCAACGTGCGCGCCGCCGGCGGGAGCCGGTGCACGGGCTCCCTGGGCGACGCGTCTAGGCCGAATTGCGCGAGCACACGGCGGGCCCTGGCGTGCTGTCGTCGCCAGCGGATCCGGCCGCCGGCACCGCGCTCGTACCTCGAGCCGAGCGCGAGGTTCTCGGTAATCGACAGCTCCGGGAAGATCGGCACGTCCTGGTGTACGAACCGGAACCCGAGATCGCGCGAGATTGCCGGCGTCATATCGGTGAGCACGGTCTCGACGCGCCGGCCGCCGATCGCGCGGGTGACCGATCCGCCAGGCTGGGCCCGCACCACGCCAGCCAGGATCTTGATGAGGGTCGACTTGCCCGAGCCGTTGCCGCCGAGCAGCGCGTGGACGCGACCATGCCGCACGGCGAAGCTCACGTCAGACAGTGCTCGGGTGGGTCCGTAGTTCTTGGACACCCTGGCGATCTCGAGAGCTTCGCCGAGCTGCTGGCTCACTTGGCTTGCCAGATCTTCTCGTAGGCAGCCTGGTAGTTGACCGGCGCCGTCCACGACGATCCGGACGGCAGGTTGTGGGTCTTGTCGACGATCTGGAAGCCGAGCCCTTCGTCGACCGGTGCGCCGCCCGGCGAGGCGAACTGGCGGTTGAGCTCGTCCATCGCCGCCCACGATTCCCATCCGAAGTCGCGGGCGACGCACATCTGTTGCGGCCCGCTCCCCTTGATGGCAGCGATGGCCGCGCTGTCGCATTCGTCGCCCACGACCACCAGGCTGGTTCGTCCGGTCGACTTAATTGCAGCGTTCGCGAATCGCCCGAACCAACCGCTCACGCCGACCTGGACCGCATTGACTTGCGGGTTCTGCGTGATCGCGGCCTGCATTTTCTGCTGCGCGGCCGTTCCGGCCTGGTCGGTGGCGGTGATGCCGAGGTTGCTGCCGACCGAACAGCCGGAGCACAGCTTCATCTCCTCCATGAAGCCCTTGTTCTGGTACTCGGCGACGAGGTAGCCCGGCGCGTAGCTGTTGACGACCTTCGCCCTGCCGTCGGTCTTGGCGATGATCCAGGCCGCGTTGTATTTCTTCCAGTCCTCGTACGTCGTGCCGTAGCCGTCGATGCCGCTGTACTTCACGTACGTCGAGTAGACCGGGCTGCCGGTGTTGCTCAACGGGTCGTTACAGTCGAAGTTCGAGACGCCGACCGTGTGGATTCCCGCCTGCTTGGCCTGCAGCAACGGCGATCTGGCGATCGCACAGTCCACCGCGACAGTGAAGATGCCGTTCGCGTGGTTGGCGATCGCCTGCAGGATGCCCTGGGAGTACAGCGACGGGTCGAGCTTGCCGTCGAACAGCGTCATCTTCCAGCCGAGCGCCTCGCCGGCCTGCATCGCGGCGCCGGCGATCTCGGCACAGCTGGCGGCGACCTGGCCGCACGAGATGACCCAGACGTTCTTGCCCTTCGCCGCCTTCGGGCCGCTCGCCGGCGGGGCCTGGAACGTGCCTTCGTAACCGGACTGGAGCAGCGACGTGACAGCCGCCGGAACCCCGCTGGCTGAGCTGCCGCCATCCGACTTCGAACCTGGCGTCGAGCCTCCGGACGAGGAAGGCGAGGACGCGGTACTTGAACATGCGGCCATCGTGAGCGCAGCTACGAGAGCCGCGACGGTCACTGATGTCCGTCGCAGTCGAATTCCATGGACGCTACTCCGCGTCATGTTCACCTCTCTGGGTGGCGTCGAGTCACGGCAGTGGCCGAACAACCGAACATGAGACTGAATTCACATTCATACAGATCGTCGTCTCGATTGTCAACAGCCTGTTGCCGATGGGTTGCGTGGTCATGCACGAGTTGGACGGGCGGGCACGGGTGCGACGCCGTGAAGCTCAGCGAAACGTTCGCCGATCATGAAAGATGTCGCGTTGGCGTTATTACGCAACGGAACCGGCACGATCGAGACGTCCGCGATGGAAAGCCCGTCGACGCCGTGGACGCGCCCGCGGGCGTCCACGACGCCGCCGTCGCCGGGATCACCGATCGGGCACGTCCCGCTTGAGTGCGCGGCCGTCGAGACGCGGCTTCGTATCCAGGCGTCGAGTTCAGCCTCGCTGAGAGCGGCCTGCAGGTCGGGACCGCCGTCGGCGGCGATCTCGGCAAGTGGCGGCGCCATCATGATGCGCACTGTCTCTTCGACCCCGGCGCGGAGCCGCGCCAGATCGCCGGGATGCGACAGGTAGTTCAGCTGGATCCGCGGGCCTTCGCGAGGATCCGTCGAGCTGAGCCGTACCGAGCCTGTGCTGAACGAGCGGTTCAGCATGATCGTGAGCGCCAGCAGGTTGCCCCGGTAGGACGGCATGATCTGCAGGTCGTTGCGATGGGGCGATCCGGGTGCCGTGAACGTCAGGGCCGCCTGGAGCCGACCAGGCGCACCCGCAGCCGGGATGATCTCCTCCGACCGGGGCCGGGCCTGGATGTGGACGGTCGGGTGATCGTGCAGCATCGCCCCGACACCGGGAAGATCGACGAATGCGGGCCGGCCAAGCTCGGCAAGATCATGCCCCGGTCCGATCCCCGACCGCAACAGTACGGCCGGCGTCATGAACGCCCCCGTGCACAGCACGACCTCCGGTGCGTAACGGCGGACCATCTGCCCGCCCTCGATGCTCTCGACGCCGCGGACGACACCGTTGCCGACGAGAGCGCGTGCGACGACGCTCTCACCGCGAACGCCGAGGTTGGGCCGGGCGAGCGCGGGAAACAGGTAGGCGAAGGCGGCGTTCGCGCGCATACCCCGCTCGAAGTTGCGTGGCAGCGGCCCTACTCCGGCAGCCTTCGGGTGGTTTAGGTCGTCGCACTCCGCGTGACCGAGCAAGCGACAGGCGGCGTCGAACGATGCGTATAGCGGCGTGTAGTCGGCGCGGCGAGCCCGCTGCACGGTAACCGGCCCGCGGTCGCCGTGCACGGGATCGGCGCCGAAGTCCAGGTCCCGCTCCGAGGCGCAGTAGCACCGCAGTACGTCCGGCCAGTCCCACAACCCGTCGCCCCAGCCGGAGAAGTCCTCGGGCACGGCGCGCAAGTGGATGCCACCGTTCACCGAGCTCGAACCGCCGATCACCCGGCCGCGGCTCACCGGCATGGGTTCGGGCCGCTCGCGGGTGAGCGAGACCGCATGCCACCAGTTGTGATCCGGGCCAACCCAGGCACTCTCGTCCCGGCCGAGCAGTTGAGGCGGGAACTCGTCGACGCTGGTGAAGATCTGGCCTGCTTCAAGCAGCAGGACCCGGCGTCCGGGATCTTCGGACAGCCGGGCCGCGACGACCGAACCGGAGGTTCCTCCGCCGACGACGATGACGTCGTAGTCCGAGTCGGTCATGCGCGATCACCGGGATCAGGCAGCTCGCTGCGCTGCCGCGACGACAGCCGCGACGTGTCCCAGCCGAAGGCCATCTCGGCGATGCGGCCGTCGGCTGCCAAACGCACTGCGGTGACACCCGCGCCGACCGGCTCGGCGAACGCCAGGCTCGCCGTCCACTCCCAGGCGCCACCGCCCGCACCGCCGACGACATTGGTCTCCCGGGCTCCCCGTCCGTACGGAAGCGCCGCCGACCATCGCGCCACGTAGGCCGCGACGGCGTCCCTGGTCACAACCCGCACTCCACAGGCGAGATCCGTGAGGACGGCGTCGTCTGCGAGCAGTCCGGCGATGCTCGATCCCGATTCGAGTGCGGCTCGATGCGCCGTGGCCGCCGCGCCCAGTACAGGAGCCCAAGGCGAACGCTGCTCGCCCGCGAGCCGGGCCGGTGGCATGTGCGCCGGATACGCTGCCCGCATGCCGGCCAGGGTCGAGGCGGGAAGCGCCCGGCCGTCCCAGTAGTCGCGCTGGCGGGTGACCCGGCCGCGGTCGAGTTCGATCACCGCCACGACATGCATCGGCGCACCGAAGAGCGCGGCGTCATTCAGGAACTGAACGGCTCCTCCGGCGTCGTTCCCGGCCGACCAGATTAGGGTCGAGCGCGCCGAGCCGGGAGCGGCGGCGAAGACGGTTGCGTACGTGGCACGCATCCGGTCGGCGCCGGACGTTCGGCGGCACAGCACTGCGTCTTCGTAGGCGATATCCGGATCGAAGGAGCCGGCCAGGGCGTCCAGATCATGCCTGGACTTCGCGGCGAAGTAGCTCCGCGCCCACACGTCGAATCCGGCGATGCCTGGCTGGACCTCATCGTCGAAACGGCTGGTGCTGACCTTGACGTCGCTTCCCATAATCTGAGTCTGGATTCATTTCCAGAAAATTACAAGAGGTGGCACAGTGGATCTACGTGCTGTCTTACTCTGTGATGGCCGTCCAGTCATCGGGACCGAAGCGGGTGGTGATCATGGTCGACCCGGCCGACGCCGGAGTGGCGAAGCTAAGCGAGCTGATTGGACCCGACTCGGCCCGGGCATTTCGGGGTGAGTGCGCGCCCTACGAGCGCCGGCTGCGCCAGGCCGTCGTGGACTACGGCTACGGGCAGGTGTGGAACTCGGGCAGGCTCGACCTGAAGTCGCGGATGCTGATCACCATCGGGGTGCTGGCCGCGACCGGACGGACCGCCGAGTTGCGTACGCACCTGAATGCCGCGTTGGACAACGGCATCAGTGCCGAGGAACTCGCGGAGGCGTTCCTTCATGTCTCGCTGTACGCGGGATTTCCCGCCGCGCTCGACGGCACGCGAGAATTGCGCCGGCTGCTGGAACGCCGATGAGGCGGATCGTCGACCTGACCCGCCCGGTCGACTCGGCCTTGATCAGCTACCGCGGACGGGCTTCACCGGCCCGGCCGTCAGCATGCGACTGAATACCTGGCCGACGACCGCGAAGCCTGATCGCCGCGACGAGCTTGGATCGAGCCCGCGCATAAGGTTGACGCCGGCTCCCGACGCGAAGAGCGCGCTGGCGAATGTGCGCGCGTCCACGTCGACTCCGGCCGCCGCCACGACTGGTTCGAGGTAGGCCGTGGCCAGCTCGCGGATACGCCGGTAGCCGTCGACGTAGATCTCTCGAAGACGGCCGTCACTGAGCGCGACCTCGGGCAGGATGCGCGCGAAGACCCGGCCGGGCGTGGACGCCGTGACGTCGCGGTGCGCCTCAAGAAAGCGCGCCACGGTTCGCGGCGCATCGTCCTCGGCCAGAGCGGCGAAGCGCGCGAAGACGGCCTCGAACGCCGCCTCGGTCACCGCGCAGGCCAACCCGTCCTTCGAGCCGAAGTGCCACCCGACCGAGGTGTGGCTGATTCCGGCCCGCTCGGCCACGCCGTGCACCGTGGCCGCCCGCAGACCCTGTTCGGCCAGCAGGTCGGTGGCGGCCCGCAGGATCCGGGCGCGGCTCTCGGCCGAGATCTCCTCGCGCCGGGTCGGGCTCACGCCCCGCCTGCACTGTGATCGAAGGCGTGGCCGATCGTCGCGCCGGCTCGCCGGCCGAGCTCCGGATCGAGCGCGTACTGGAGCCCGAACCCGAGCATCGACGCCACGAACATCGACGCAACCAGCGTTCGCTCGGGCTCGGCAACCCCCGAGGACGCCGCTACGGCGGCGGCCACGTCGACTAGCCTCCGCACGCCACGGTCGTAGGCCACCGCGACGTTGTCGCGGTGGGAGAGCGCGTGCGCAAGCGTGGCCACGAGCACCCGGCCGGAGACGCCGCCCGCCGTCGCGGCGAACCCCGCGCTCAATGCCGCGAAGGAGGCGGCCGCGGTGCCCGACACTGAGCGGCGCAGTGCGCTCTCGACCTCGCTCATAGATCGCTCGACGACCTCGACGACCAATTGATCCTTTGATCCGAAGTGCCAGCTGATCAGGCCGCGACTCACCTGAGAGTGCTCGGTGATCGCCTTTACCGAGGCCGCCGCCGGGCCGCGTTCGGCGATCAGTTCCGCCGCGACGTCGATGAGCCCGCGTCGCGTCGCGGCAGCGGAGTCCTGCCGGCTCGTCGCGGCCGCCCTTCGCGCCTGGCCAGCGCCGGCCATGCCACCACCTCGCTGACGCCCGGTCCTGGCGCCGGTATCGATGCCAGCCTATCCCGGTCGGCGGAAAGCCCAGCAGCAAGATCGCTTACCTTTGAGGACATCCTGTGATGGTCGTACAGTGTCCGTCATGCGCCTGGTCACATTCGTACCACGGGGCGCGGTCGGCTCGGGTCACACTCGGCTCGGCGTGCTCATCGACGGCGACCAGGCGGTCGCCGACGTCACCGGCACCATGCGCGGCGGTCACGAGCTGGCCACGATGCTCGGGTTGATCGAGGCCGGGCGGCCCGCGCTGGACGCCGTTGCCGCGGCCGCCGCCCGGCCCGGTCGCCATCGCGTGGCCGCGATTGACAGCGTGCGCCTGCTCGCACCGCTGCCGTGGCCGAGGCGGATCCGGGATCTCGGCGTGCTCACGTCACACCTGCCCGATGCCTTCCGCCAGATGGCGCGACGGATGGCCGGTCCCGACGAGGCCGACATCGAGGCCGAGTACCGGCGAATGGAGCACCGCTTCGGCCTGAACCGCACCATCCGCCGCAGTCCGAACACGTTGCGCGATCACCTCTACATCAGCGGCCCGGACGACGAAGTGGTTGCGCCGCCGTACTCGGCGGAGCTCGATTTCGAGCTCGAGCTTGGCATGGTCGTCGGGCGAACGGCTCGTGGCGTGGACGAGGCAGAGGCCGAGTCGTGCATCTTCGGCTTCACGATTTTCAACGACTGGACAGCTCGCGACCGCCAGGTGCGCAACCACAAGATGGGTGCCGGGCTGAACGAGGACGCCAAGGATTTCGACGGCTCGAACGGGCTGGGTCCATGCATCGTGACGGCTGACGAGATCGCCGATCCGAACGCCCTCGAGGGATGGGTCCGCGTCGAGGGCGAGGAGTGGTCTCGAGGGAGCACGTCCGAGGCGAACTTCACGTGGGAGCACGTAGTCGCCGACCTCAGCCAGGCCCGCAGCATTTTCGCCGGCGAGGTCTGGGGCTCCGGAACGATCCGCAGCGGATCGGCCTTCGAGCAGGGCCGTCGGCTTCCGGCCGACTGCGTTGTCGAGCTGGAGATCGAACGCATCGGCATCCTGCGCAACAGGGCCATCACTCCGCAGCGGTAGCGCTCGTCACCCGTCGATCGCATAGCGCACCTGCCGACGCGAGACCTTCCCGCTCGGGCTCAGATCTAGTCAGACCATTATGTGATGACCGTACAATGAGCCGTGATCCTCTCCAGCATCGGCCCCGGCGACTGGCCGACGATCGGCGCCCGCTCCTCGCCCGAGGCTGCTGCGCTGAGAACGTCGGCGGCGGAGATCGTCACCTATGCCGACCTCGAGTCGCGGACATCGCGCCTGGCCGACAGCCTGCGCAAGCGGGGGTTCGAGAAAGGCGATCGCGTCGCGATCCTGAACACCGACAGCGTCGAGTACGTGGTCCTGGTCCTCGCGGCGATGAAGCTCGGTGTCATCGTGGCGCCGTTGAACTTCAGGCTGGCACCGTCGGAACTGGCGACCCTGGTCAGGGTGATCGACCCGACCGTAATCGCCCTCGGAGCGCGGTACGAACCGATGCTGGACCCTCTGCGCGAGTCGGCTCCGTCGTGCCGGCTCACCGTCTGCCTCGACGGCTGGCTGTCCGGCGGGATATCGCTCGGGGATCTGATTGCCGAGTCCGACATGTCGACGATGGCCGCCGCCACCGCCGACAGCGACGTCCTTAGCTGGCTGCTGACCAGTGGGACGACGGGGACTGTGCGCATCGTGGCCCAGTCGCAGCGAATGATCAAGGCAGACATCGTCAAAGGCGCGGTCGAACACGGGTTCCGTCCGGACGAATGCCTGTATTCCGGCAGCCCGCTCTTCCACGTCGCCGGGATGGGCTGGCTCTTGTATGCGGTAGCGCGCGGCGCGTGCTACCTGCTCATCCCGCAGTTCGACGTCGACGCCGTGCTGGCGAACCTCAAGTCCGGGCTGCTTACGCGGTGCATGCTCATCTCCAGCATGGCGATCGCTCTCGTCGAGCATCCGGATGCCGACGGCGAGTACCGTGCGTTGCGCGGAATAGCGTACGGAGGCGCTGCGACGCCACCGTCGGTAGTCCGCAGGCTGCACGAGATCTTTGGCTGCGATCTGTACAACACCTTTGGCGCTGGCACCGAATGCGGTGGCCAGACCGTGTTGCGCCCGGAGGACCACCGCCGAGCGCTGGCCGGTGCCGATCACCTGCTCGCGTCGATCGGGCGGCCGATGTACGGCGTCGACCTCGAGCTGCGGGGCGTGGACGGTCGGCCCGTGGCGGCTGGTGATATCGGCGAGATCTGCACGCGAAGCGACAGCGTCATGGACGGCTACGTCGGCCGCCCCGATCTCACGGCCGAGCGCGTCTCCGACGGCTGGATCCGCGGGGGCGACATGGCCCGGCGCGATACCGAGGGCTACCTCTATCTCGCTGGTCGCAAGGACGATATGATCCTACGGGGCGGCGAGAACATCTACCCAGTCGACGTTGAGAACGCGTTGTGCGAGCACCCGGCGGTGTCCGAGGCGGTCGTGGTGGGACTCCCGGACGAGTTCTGGGGGCAAATCGTCGCCGCCGCGGTGCTCCCGGTGCCGGGGGCTCAGGTCGAGCGGTCCGAGCTGCTCGCGTTCGCTGGCCGACGCCTGGCGCACTACAAGCTCCCGTCGCGCCTCACCGTGCTGCACGAGTTCCCGCGCAACGCGACCGGCAAGGCGCAGCGATCGGAGATCCGCGACACCTTTCTCTGATCTCTTCGGCTGGGTCGGCGACCTGTTCGGCTGAGCGGGCGGCCGTCAGTCGATGAGGTCGCGGTCGCCCAGCCACGTCGTGATCTTATCTACGGCCTCGTTGAGCATCAGGCGTTGCTCGGGTCCGTTGTAGTAGTGCGTCGCACCGCGCACCTCGTAGCATTCCTTGTCCGCGGTGTTGCCGATGGCCTCGTAGAGGCGCCTCGTGTGGCTCGGCGTGCAGGCATTATCCGCGGTGTTGCCGATGACCAGGGTGGGCACCGCAATGTCGCGGCCGCACTTCTCGCCATCGGCGCGAGCGTCGTCGTAACTCCACTGCGAGAGCCAGCTGCGCAACGTGCTGAACCGAGCCAGGCCGACCGGGCCCATGTTCACGACCTGCGGATCGCCCAGGTAGCACGTGCCGGGTTCGCGATCGTTCGGGTCGATGGCCGGATCGAGCCAACGGGGATCGGCCATGGTTCCGTGCACGACGAAGCCGCGCTCGTCCAGCGGCCGGCCGGATGCTTTCAGCGCGTCAAGCTCGTCCCGCACCCATCGAGTGATCCGGCGGTTCCGTTCGATCTGGGCCACGCGGTAGCGCGACAAGAACTCCTGTGTGTACGGCGGCTGGCTCGGGTTCTCCGGGTCGTAGATGTCGAGTTCCGGATCGCGCCTGGTGGGATCGCTCTCGTCGAGGATGGACGGATCCATCCACTCGGTGAGCGTGCCGTGCCGGCTGATGTGCGCCGCCAGCAGCAGCAACGCATCGGCTGGTGGCATCCGCTCCCGGGTTAGGTCCGGCGGATCGCCGGCCGGCGACGAGGTGACAGTCGGGTGTTGCGCCTGCTGCTGGTAGAACACGGACAGCGAGCCACCGCCGCTCCAGCCGGCGAGGACGATGCGCTCGTATCCGAGCCGCTCGCGCGCGTCGTGGATCGCCGCGCCGAGATCCTGAGCGACCTTCTCCATGATCAAGGCGTAGTCGGCGCCGCGATACCTGCTATTCGCGTAGATGACGTGGTGCCCGGCACGGGCTAGCGCATTGGTCATGGGCAGGTAGGCACCACCGCCGATCGGGTGCATGAACAAGATCGCGGTCTTCGACGGGCGGCCGGCGGGACGCAGGAGGTAGCTCTCCAGCGCCACTTGCTCCCCCACGCCACCGTAGGTATCGCGGAAAGCCGACTTGTCCTCGAACATGACGAGGTACGGAATGCGCTGGTAGCGCGGCCCAGGCGGTGTCACGGAATCGTCTCCGGGGCGATGTCGAATCGGAAGTACGCCTTGGCCGCATCGGTGGGAACGAGTCGCCTGCGCGAGTCGATGTTGATGACCTGCCACTCAACCCGGGTATGTTCGTCGTGCAGCCGGCGCGCGCGCTGCCGGGCGCGCTCGGGCGCGCCGTGATGGATCCCCTGCGGCGCGTGGGACACCAGACCGAGCGGCATCTGTATGCCGAACGTGTGCCCACCGTGGTAAAAAGCCACTTCGTCGAAGTCGACATTGCGGTGATACCACGGCGTTCGCTCGGTGCCCGGCTTGCCCTCGGCCGGCCGCGGCAGGAAGTTGATCAGGAACAGGTCCGTGGTGCTCATTACGACCGACGCCGACGGTGGCAGGTGAACCGTGTCGGAGGTCATCACGTTGTACTCGTCGATGTTCACGCGGAACGGGAAGTTGTCACCCCTCCACCCCTCCGCGTCGCACGGATCGTGATCGTACTCGATCCACGAGTGCTCACCGCTGTGCGCCAGGCGAACCTCGTAGCGTTCACGACCGTCTCCCGACAGCACCTCGGCCTCGGGCACGAAGACCATCGTCGAGTCGAACGGCCAGTGCCGGCCGAGCGCTCTGGACGAGGGCACCTGCAGTTCTGTGTAGGACTCGAGCAGCAGCAGGTGATTGTCCTCGCCGTCGGGGACGTGCCGGTACGTCGTCGCCTTCGGCAGGTAGATGTAGTCGCCCGGCCGGTACGGGATGGTGCCGAATTCGGTGTAGAACCGGCCGGTGCCGCGATGGGCGAAGTACACCTCGTCGCAGTCGATGTTTCGCGCGTAGAACGGCATCGGCTGCGATCGGCGTGACACCGAGATCCGGGCGTCGGCGTTGCTGAACAGAAGCAATGGCCCGCCCGCGGCGTCGCTCAGATCGGACGGCTCGAGGTCGTAAGTTGGCACGTGGACGTCACGGATAGGGCCGCGAGCGCGGAAGGCGGTCGGATCGCTACGACGATAGAACTGCGCCTGCCGTCCGATGAAGCCGTTGCGGCCCATCTCGTCGTCCTTCAGCTCGCCGACATCGGCGTGGATTCGTTCCGGCGTTGTGCCCCGCCGCAACTGGACGAACGACTCCATCGCAGTTCCCATCGACCGTTGATCTCCTTGCCCGCGTGGTGCAACTGACTCTATATTCAGATTCAGTCAGGTAGCAACCCCGCCGCTGTCAGGAGCCCGCCGTTGATCACTCACACGGTCCACGTCATCACCAAGCCTTCCGAGCACGAGCGATTCGTCGCCGCGGCCCAAGCGCTGCGCGACGCGTCCGTTCACGAGGAGGGCAACATCGAGTACACGCTCTGGACGCCCTTGGACGGCGGCAACGAGGTTCTCGTGGTGGAGCGCTGGCGTGATCAGGCTGCTGTCGAGTCGCACCACAATGCCGAGCACATGAGCACGTTCCGCAGCGCGGTGAAGGGCGCTGTCGCCGCCCCGCCTCGCTCGACGCAGGCGGAGGACGATTCCCCATGCCTGACCGGCCGCCGAGCGTGAATGGAGGGATCTGTGCCTGAATACTTGAAGCGGGCCGCCGCACCGTTGTCGACGGCGGCCGGAGACCCGGGTGTGGCCAAGGTCGTCAGCGAGGTCATCGCCAGCGTCCGCGAACGCGGTGACGTCGCTGTCCGACAGTATTCGGAGACGTTCGACCGGTGGTCGCCGCCGGACTTCCGCCTCTCACCGGACGAGATCGAGCGGATCGTCGACAGTGTCGACCCCCGGGTGCTCGACGACATCCGCGCCGTGCAGCGCAATGTTCGTGACTTCGCCGGGCACCAGCGGGACTCCTTGACCGACTTCGAGGTCGAAGCCCAGCCAGGCGTCTTCCTCGGCCAGCGCAGCATCCCCGTCGGCTCGGTCGGGGCCTACGTACCCGGAGGTCGCTACCCGCTGGTGGCCTCGGCCCACATGACGGTCGCGACCGCCACCGTCGCCGGTGTCGAGAACATCATCGCCTGCACGCCGCCCATTCGGGGGGAGATACCGGCGACGACGGTCGCGGCCATGCACCTCGCCGGGGCGACTGACATCCTGCTGCTCGGCGGCGTGCAGGCCATCGCCGCGCTCGCGGTCGGGACCGAGACCATCGCAAAGGTCGATCTCATCGCGGGCCCGGGCAACGCATACGTTGCCGAGGCCAAGCGCCAGCTGTTCGGTGAGGTCGGTATCGACCTGCTGGCCGGTCCGACCGAGATCCTCATCATCGCCGACGAACACGCCGACCCGTTCGTCGTCGCCGTCGACCTGCTCAGCCAGGCCGAACATGGGCCCGACTCCCCTGCTGTCCTGATCACCACGTCACTCGAGGTTGCGCGGCGAGCGCAGGGGCACGTCGAGGCGCTGCTTCCCGGCCTGCCGACCCGCGGCTTCGCCGAGCCAGCCTGGCGCGATCACGGCCAGATCATCGTGGTCGACGCGATGACCGAAGCTTACGAGCTTGCCGACGACTTCGCCTTCGAGCATGTCGAGGTGCTGACCGAACACCCCCGCGAGGCCCTCGATGCGATGAGGAACTACGGCGCCCTGTTCCTAGGCGAAGGCACCTGCGTCTCATACGGCGACAAGGTCATCGGGACGAACCACACGTTGCCGACACGGCGCACCGCGCGACACACCGGCGGCCTGTGGGTGGGCACGTACCTGAAGACCGTCACTTACCAGGAGATCGTGGATCCGGCAGCGAGCGCGGCGCTGGGCGAACTATGCGGTCGCGCGAGCCGTGTGGAACAGTTCGAGGGACACGCGCGGTCGGGGGACGTGCGATCGGCCAAATTCGGCGACGCCAATCCTGGATGGATCGATGATGGAATGTTCGCGGACCGCCGGTAGCCGTCCGATCGCGCCGCGCCGGATTCCTGAAACTGAATCCGGTATCCTGTACATGTGGCGCCGACTAGTCAGCAGACGATGATGCGCGCAGGCAACACGCTCCGTCGTGATGATTTTGCAGTGCTCCGCCCGGTCCAGACGCGCTGGGCGGACATGGACACCTATTCGCATGTCAACAACGCTGTCCATTACGAACTGATGGACACCGCGGTCAACGGCTGGTTGGTCGAGGCGACCGGCACCGACATCCGCGGGCTCGACGCCGTCGGCTGGGTCGTCGAAACGTCCTGCCAGTACCTCGCGCAGCTCCACTTCCCCACCGTCGTCGACATCGGCATCGCGCTCGAACGACTCGGGCGCACGAGCGTCGCCTATCGCCTGGCCCTGTTCGGCGGCGACCCGGGCCCCGTCGCCGTCGCGCGCTTCGTACACGTGTACGTAGATCGGAACGACCACAAGCCCGCGCCAGTACCGGAGGTGGTTCGGCGTGCCCTCGAGACGCTCGGTTGCGATCCGGCCAAAAATGAATGAGCGCGCCTCGTTGCGGGCGCGATCTCCGCTCGTCTGAATCAACGATCTCTGACAGGCAGGACTGGATATGCCCACAACTCCTCGCGGCGAGCGGACCAGGAAAGCATTTCTCGACGCCGCCAAGCAGGTTTTCGCCGAGAAAGGCTACTTCAACGCGAAGATCACGGACATCAGTGCCGCAGCCAACCGGTCCCCGGGGTCGTTCTACAACTACTACGACAACAAGGAAAGCCTGCTCGAGGATCTTGCCGCGGACTTCATCGACGAGGTGCTCGGCCGCGCGAAGCACGTCCATCGTGGTGACCCCTACGTCAACATCAAGGAGATCGTCACCGTCTACTGGAATACGTACAAGGAATACGTGCCGACCCTAATCGGCCTCTTCCAGCTGTCGATGACCGATGCCAGGTTCGCGGAGAAATGGCGGAAGCTGCGCCTGCAGGGGGTCGAGAACGTCATTGCCGGGATCCGGAAGGCGTACCGAGATGGCTTTGCCCGCGGCATCGACGAGCACGCCTTCGCGTCGGCCATCATGTCGATGCTGGACTTCTTCTGCTGGACCTGGCTGGCGAACGGCGGCGAACCGGGATCCGGGCCGATGGACGACGAGGTCGCGATCGAGACCTTGTCCCAGGTGTGGTACCGATCGCTGTACTTCCCCGTCGCTGCCACACCGGGCAAGAAGGCGGAGAAGTCCCTGGCCCGCGCCGACTAACGCACGTCACGAAACGAGGCCGTCTCATTATCAGCTGTCTGCTGATTCTGAATTCATCTTTATACTAATCCCGAGCGAACCTGCGTGAGGGGGCTTTCATGGGACGAAGCGATCGGGTCGTCGCCGTCACCGGCGCGTCGGGCGGCATCGGCCTGGCGATCGCGCAGCATCGCGCCGACCTCGGAGATCGCGTACTAATCACAGGCCGTCGCCTGGGTCCTCTGCAGTCGGCGGCCGAGGCGCTGGGGCCGCGGGTCAGCGCCCTCGTCGCCGACTCCGCTGATCCCGCAAGCGCTGCTCTCATCGTCGACACCGCGCTCGAACGATTCGGCGGCCTCGACGTGGTCGTCGCGAACGCCGCCCACGTCCCGCCGCTGACGCCGCTGCTCAAGGCAGAGGAGAGCGATATCGACCTTGTCTGGCAGACCAACGTTGCCGGCCCGCTGCGTCTCGTGCGGGCCGCCGTCGGGGGCCCGTTCGCGGGCCGGGGCGGAATCGTCGTGATGGTCGGATCTCTCGGCGGCCAGTCGCTGCAGCCGGACATGGGCCTGTACAGCGCGAGCAAAGCGGCCCTGCACCACCTCACGCGGATCCTCGCGGCCGAGCTAGGCCCCGAGATCCGCGTGAACGCCGTGGCGCCCGGGCTCGTGCGAACCGAGGGCGCGCGGATCGGCTGGGAGGCTGCCGAAGCGACGATTCGCGCGCGTAGCCCGCTCGGACGCCTGGGCGAGGTCGACGACATCGCGAACACCATCGATTTCCTGATCGACGAGCGCTCGTCGTGGATGACTGGTCAGGTTCTCGTGGTGGACGGCGGCGCGTCCGTCCAGCTCGGCCGCCGGGGGCGCCGGCCCGCGGCTGCGTTGACGGAGGCGGCGCGGCCGTGACCACACGAGTCGTGCAGTGGGCGACCGGATCGATTGGCCGGGTGTGCTTGCGTCACGTCATCGACCATCCGGCGCTCGAACTAGTTGGTCTCAAGGTGCACAACCCAGACAAGGTCGGGCGCGACGCGGGCGACATCGTGCGTCGTCCCCCCACCGGCGTCACCGCGACCGACCAGATCGAGGACATCCTGACGCTAGATGCCGACGTCGTGCTGCACGTTCCGATCAACGGAGAGTCTCCTGACGAGCACGTCGAGGACCTCTGCCAACTGCTGCGATCGGGCAAGAACGTCATCACGACTGTCGGGTTCACCTATCCGTGGGCCGTGGATCGGGACCGGGCGGCGACGCTGGATCATGCCGCGCATGAGGGCGGCGTGACGCTGTTCGGGACCGGAATCAACCCAGGGCTCGTCGCCGAGCGCCTGGCAGTGACGGCGACCAGCATCTGCACCGACGTCGATCACGTGCTGATCCAAGAGGTCTACGACTGCACGCCGGTGGCCTCGCCTGTCTTCATCTTCGACCTGACCGGATTCGGACGCGGCGAGGAGGACTTCTGGACCGCGTCCGCGGGCCGGGCGCGGTTCTTCGAGAGCCTGTTCGGCGAGGTACTCGGCTATCTCACCAACACCCTGGCGCTGCCCGTCGAACGGATCGAGAGCGATCACACCGTCGGGCTCACGGCAGAGGACCTCACGCTGCCCGCCGGCATACTTCCAGCCGGGACGGTCAACGCGGTCCGATGGCAGTGGAAGGCAGTCGACATCGACGGCCGCTCCCGAGCGACCCTCAGGATGATCTGGCGCGCCGGTCCGGCCCAGCCCGGCTGGGACGAGGAGGACGGCTGGATCGTCGAGATCGAGGGCACGCCGCGGGTTCGGATGAGCCTGCAAGTGCTCGACCCGATCGGACGCCCGGAAAAGTCGAAGGCCATTCAGTACGCCGTAGCCGGCCCGGTAGTGCGGGCGATCGACGACGTGTGCGCGGCGCCGCCGGGGATCTTGGTGCCACCATCGTTCGCCGCATTCAGAGCCAGCTGATCCAAATCAGCCAGCTGACAGATCGCGGCTCCCGTGTCGGCTCTTCGCATCACGGGATGACACGGCGCTGGCAGCCGTCCCGCAACCGCCTGCATCGACGCTGGCCATCATGCTGTCCCGCACCCTCCCCCGGATTACCTTGCCGGTCGCGTTCCGCGGCAACTCATCAACGAAGACGACGCGGCGCGGGCACTTGTATCCGGCCAGCCGCTCGCGGCAGTAGTCTATGACCTGCTGCTCGGTGAGCAGCTGATCGCCATTCGCGACAACGGCGGCCGCGACCATCTCGCCCCAATGCCGGTCGAGAATCCCGACCAGGGAGGCATCGGCCACTCCGGGGAGCGTCGCCAGGACTTCCTCGACCTCACCGGGGTGCACGTTCTCTCCGCCGGAGATGATCACGTCGTCCAGGCGGCCGCTGATGTAGACGTAACCGTCCACGTCGAGATGGGCGGCGTCGTGCGTGTGGAGCCACCCCTCCTCGTCCATGACGAGGTCGGTGGCCTCCTTGTCGTGCCAATAGCCCTGCATCACCCATGGCGTGCGGACGACCAGCTCGCCGATCTCGCCGGTCTCGAGATCCGCCCCGGACGCCGGATCGACGACCTTGACCGCTACGCCTGGCATCGGCCGGCCGGCCGACCGCAGCCGACTGCTCCGCGGCCCGTCGATCACATGGTCGGCGATCGGAAGGCCGGTGATGACGCCGCCAGCTTCAGTGCTGCCGTACATCTGCGTGAACGAGCAGCCGAGCCGAGCCATCGCCCGGGTCAGCAACGACGAAGTGATGGGCGACGTTCCGTAGGCGACGAGCTGCAGGCTCGGCGTCGCCCGGCCGGACTGGTCCTGTTCGTCGAGCACCATCTGAATAAGGGTGGGTACCATGAGGGCGTGGGTGACGCCCGCGGACCCGATGAGTTCCAGAATGGTGCTGTCACCGTCGGTGAAGACCATCGTCGCCCCCGCGAGCAGGCTCTGCGATGCCCACACGGCGCCAGCGACATGGAAGACCGGCGGAATGATCAACATCACCGCAGCGGCGTCGAACCCGGGCAGCATAGTGCTCTCCAACGCGTCGTTCACTCGCCCGTAGGAGTGCAGGACGGCTTTCGGCCGACCGGTCGCACCGGAAGTGAAATAGAGCAGGCAGTCGTCCTCGTCTCGAGCGGAGAGGACATCGCAAGGATCGGGATTCACCTCTTGCCACGGCAGGTCGTCACCGTTCGCGATGACAATCTGGCGCACTGATCCTCCGAGCTGCGCCGCCGCGGCCGAGCTGGACACGTCGGCGACGAGGAGCATGGGATCGACCAGCTCGCACGCCCGTCGGAGATCGCCGGGTTGGTCGCGCCAGTTAAGACCGGCCAGGCACGCTCCGCGCCGACGTACCGCCAGCGCCGTCACAACGTAAGCGATGTCGTTCCGGCCGAGCCATGCGACTCGCGTGCCCGGTCCGACCCCGCGTCGCGCGAAGTCGGTCGTCGCGTGATCTACCGCGCGATCCAGCTCACGGTAGGTGCATCGTGAGCGCGTGCCCACGACAGCCAGATGATCGGGTGAGGCATCGGCAAGCTCCCGCACCCTATCCTCGACTCGGGAATTCGTCACCTCCGGATCGTGAAGCGCATTCACCGGCGAGCCTCCTTGCTGCGGCGGTCGACCCACAACTGACCGCGAGTCGCTTCCCTACTGCTTGCTGATACTAGATTCAGTTTCATCCATTGCCAAGAGGGGCGTTCGCACGGCATCACCGACGACGTCCGCTCCGTCGCCGTCGTACCTGTTAGCCAGCAAGCTCAATCTTCACAGCCGGATGGCACGCACCTACCATGGCCCCCAGAGGATGGCAGGCGGCGATCATGAACGCGTCGTCGAACCAGCCGCGGATTCTCCGGGCGACTGCGATCGCGATGTCGTAGTCCTGCCAGAGCTGGTCGTAGCCGCGTTCCCGGAGCCATGCTTCGGCGGCAGCGGCCTGCTCGCCGGTCGTCATCGCCGTGTTGCCGTTGACGCTTGCCCCGCAGCAGCTGACAAGCTGGCCGGTGCGCCGGTCAAAGGCGAAGCGGCGGGTCGTGTACTGGTACGTCGTCGCGTTGGTGGCCCGCATGGCGACGTCCGGCTGCACCGTCAGCGTGCTCGGGGTGATGTAGGAGACCCCGGCGCCCATCAGGGTCGCAGTCATGCACTCGTCCAGCTCACTGGCACGCCCACGCTTATACCTAACGGGCTACGCAGCAATGGCAGCTCAGCAATTGACGGCTACCACCCGCGAGTCAGGGCGGCGAGACCCGATCGTGTCGGCGATCATGCTGGGTTCGGGCACGCTGTCACAAGGTGCGGCGGCGCCTGGGGCTGCCCAGGTGACGCGGCGCCGGGTCGTCATCGAAGAACCGGTCTCACTATCGCTCGGCAAGTACCTGGACGATCCTGCAGGACTGAGCCAGGTACTCGAGCGGACTCGCCCCGCTGACCGGTATCGCGTCCCGGCGGATAGGTCAATGCCGGACTGCAATGGCCCTGGGTGACGAGGTGATAACACTTTGGTATTGCGCGGGGCTGGGCTGCGTGCTTGGGCTCACCCACTGACGTGACGAGCACGGGCTGGCCTGGCGCCCGTGACCGGGAGGTGGGGGGAGTCTATGGGTAAGGCAGGGCTGCTGTAGGATCCGCGGATCAGTGAGCATTCCGGATGATCATGAGCACCGGATGAGCAAAATCCGCCCGGGTCAGCGACGGACGCGGTAGCGGATGTGTGTGGCCTCCGGCGTGTCGATCACCCGGATGATCTCCAGCTCGACACGCGACGGCAGCACCTCGAACAGCCGGCGGCCTCCGCCGAACAGCACCGGGACCTGGTGGACCTGCAGCTCATCCAGCACTCCGGCCTCCAGCGCCCGCTGTGCCGTATACGCGCCGTGCACCAGCACGTCCCGGTCCACGGCCACCGCCTTCGCCTGCGCCATCGCGTTCTCGATCCCATCGGTCACATACGTCACCAACGGGTAGCTGGCCACCGAGGGAGGCGCCGGCCGGTGGCTGAGCACGAAGATCGGCACGCCGTGATGATCACCTTTGTAATGACCGGCCTGCTCCGCGGTACGCAGGCCCACCAGCACCGCACCGGTCGCCTCCATCTCGTCGAGCAGATCCCCCGCGGGTCCGGGCGGTCGGTCGGACTCCCCGTCCGTGGTGGCGAGCCACTCGTGCAGCCGCATGAAACCGTCGCCGCCGGGGTTGTCCGGTCCATCGTTCGCACCCGCGATGTACCCGTCGAGGGACATCGACATGTAGAGCACTGATGCAGACACTCCGGCCTCCTGTGTGGTCTTGATCAAAGCCCGCTACCTTGCCGTAGACCCGCATGGCGGAGATTCCTCATCGGCCAGCCCCGACTCGAGCACCACGGAGGGCGTGGGCGGCCCGTATCGCCGAAACTTATGCGGTCTTCATGGCTGGCAGGCTACCGACGAACCGAATCGGTGTCTTGAACGAAAACGACAACTACGGATCGCCAGACGAGCGAGGGTCAACAGGGGTGTCGATCGACCAATGGCTGCCCCGGTTGACTTGGGCGGGGGTCTGCCCGATGAATCGCCTCAGTGTCCGGGTGAGGTGGGCCTGGTCGGCGTAGCCAAGCAGGAGGGCCGCGTCTTGAGGCGACAGGCCCTTACCGAGCGCCTCGACGGCCTTCTCGGCTCGGGCGATCTGCGTGATCATGCTGCGGGTGAGGCCCGTTGCTCGGGCCACGCGGCGGCCCGGCCAGGTTCGTACGCTATCTGAAGGACCCGGCGGCACGCCGGGGCTGGCGGGCCAGGGTGATGGCTGCCTCAGCGTTCGGATCCGCGGCAGAATGGGCAGGCTGTGCGGTGGTGCCGATCTTGATATGCGTGCTGGTTGCGGTCGGCAGCAGGGCCGTCAGGACCGCCGCTGCTAGCTTTGCCGCAGTCTGTGCCGTTCAGGTCGTCCTAGCTGAGACGTGGCTTGGCGCGGCAGGGCCGTTCCGCATGCGACTGGCGCGCGTGATGGCCTTTCCGCTGGCCTGCACGGTGCACGGCGTGGGCGGTATCGCCGGGGCGGCTCGCCTGCTGGCCGGGGCACGGCTACGGCAGGTGGCGGGAGACCGCGACATCGAGGGAGCCGTATGAAGCAGGTGCCGCTGTCCGGGCGGGTCATCTTCTCCGACTGACACGGCGTGCTGTCACGTGACCCGTTCTGGGTGTCCATCCGGGGCAGCGCCGCGCACCCGCTGCACGACCAGCTCGAGGCGGGCATGGCCGGGGTGTTCGCCAGCGGCGCGGACACCGCGAGCGAGTGGATGAAGGGCCTGCTGTCCTCTGACGAGGTCATCGCCGAGATGGGCATCCAGCTCGACCGGCGGTTCCGCGACGACTTCCTGGCCCGCCGCCTGGACCTCGACTGCGCGCGGATGAAGGTCAACGCAGAGCTGTTCGAGGTGCTGCGCGTCATGCGGGCCGAGACCATCGTGGTGATCGCCACCGACAACATGGACTGCTTCGCCCGCGCCTTCGAGCAGGCCCGGCGCCGCAGGAGCCGCCGTGCCCGCGAGCGGGAGACCCTGGCCGACTGGGCCGTCATCTGCGACGACATCATCTGCTCCAGCAAGGCCGGGGCGCTGAAAAGCGAGGACCCCCGGGCGTTCTTCGGGCCGTGGCTGGCCGCGCACGGGACGGGGTTCGCTGACGCCGTGCTCATCGACGACAGGGCGGACAACTGCGCCGCCTTCACCCGCCAGGGCGGCACGGCCATCCAGTGGAAGATGGGCACCCACGACATCAGCGACGTCACCGGCCAGCTCAAGAGCTGGCTGGACAAAGCGCCTGCGCCGCAGTGCGAAGAGATTTATTCAGAACGGCTATCGGCTACGGCCCGCACGGCCCGTGTCAGCAGCTGATCCGAGTGTGCCGTGGAAACCTGACAACCCTCAAAATGTGTCTGTGAGTAACTACCCACGGTTCCGGTAACCAGGATCGCATCAATCACGGCGTCCATCGGGAGACACGATGGCACTCCTACGGCGACGGTCGGACGCCAGGCGCTCCCGTTCCACGCCTGGCCACAGCCCGGCAAGCACACCTCCGGTTCTCAATGCCACGTCACACCGCGTCGCCAGATCCCAGCTCGGCCAGCGTTCGCCCTTCTCGACCTTGGCCACGAACTCCTGGCTGTGCCAGATGAGTCTCGCGAGTGCACGCTGAGTCAGCCGACGCGCCGTTCGCCAGCGGCGCAGCTCAGCACCGAAGTGGTCACGCGCCGACGCCTCCGGCGTCAAAGTCCGCGGCCGTCTGCCCATGCCGAGCCTGGCCACAGGAACTGGTGCCCCAGCTGAGAGCCGATCACCTAAACCGGGCTTTGTCTCGTTAGCCGACTTCGCTGCCGACCCGGCCGCGCGTAGCCGCTGGCTGCGGTCGTCGTGCGCATGCCCACTCCCTTGCCGACCCGGATCCCGCAGGGTACGTTCACGATGCCCTGACCAGGGCAACCGCAGGACGCTTACGGGCGAGCACACGCGGACACGCCGGGGGCGTGCGTGCGCAGGCGCAGGTGCCCGCTGTGGCGGGCGTGGGAGGGAAGCCGTGGACGTCGATCCTGGACGGCGGAGGGACAGGTGACGGCCCGCCAGCATCCGGTCACCCCGTGCGGCATGCCGCCGAGCGAGCACTGACTGCCGCATAATGCCGGACTGACTGCCGCATAAGGTTGGCCTGGCGTGACATGGTCTTCCGCCGCCCTCCAGCCGCGATGAGGCGCGCTCAAGGCGCCCGGGGAGTGAAGTTCAGCCGCATGTGCTGGAGCTTGGCCCGGTCGGTTACCAGGTGAAGTTCGGCGATCTTGCCGTGTGCCACCGTGAACCCGAGCACGCATAGCGGTTCGTCCCAGGTACCGTACAGCGCCCCCGGTGTGCCGTTGACCGTGGCGGGGATCGCATAGGGCAGGAAGCGTGGTGCTGTCCGCAGGATGTGCTGGGCGACTGCCTGTGCTCCGGCGATCTCGAACGGCGCCACGGGACCCGGTTCCGGGAACCGGGCTCCGGCCTGGTCTTCCCGCCGCGAGCCAGTCCGGCTCAGTCATCGCCCACCGCCTGGCAGCGCGCACACGTCATGAATCTAAGACGATCCGCCCGCGCGGAACGTGACGGGCGTGCAGCCGGTCACGTTTCGCTTCATCCGCTCGTCTCCAGCACGGACGAACGCCGTTCCGGCGTGTTCCAGCCCGAGACCGGAGGACAACGACATGCACCAGCAATCAGCGGCTGAGCCACTGCCCGGATGGCTTGCAGGCCCTGAATGGCCACTGCCCAGCCGCTTCCTGAGCACCGGGCAGGGCACGATCCACTACATCGACGTGGGGGACGGTCCCACCATCCTGTTCGTCCACACCGCTGCCTGGTCGTTCATCTGGCGCGACGTCATCACCCGGCTCCAGCCCTCGTTCCGCTGCGTCACCTTCGACTTTCCCGGTACAGGCCTGTCCAGTTCCGCCGCCCCCGGCAGCGCCCGCCTCGCGGCCTACTCCGGGCTGCTGGAAGAGGTGTGTCAGCAGCTGGGGCTCACCGACCTGACCCCGACCTGTTCGCCGGCGCCGTCCGCGACTTCGCGGCCAGCGCTCAGGCTCACGGCGCTTCGCAGCAGTAGCCCGGCAGGCCTTGTGCTGGCCGCTGCTCTCAGCCGGCCAGTCATGACGTGGCCTGGAAACGAGATCTCAGCGCAGAGAAAGGGACAGAAATGCTGCACATGGTCTTGATGGCGCCTGCCCGCCGATGGGCCGCGCGTGGCCTGGCGTTGCTGACATCGCTAGTGGGTACGCCGCCGGTCCTCCCCGTCAGCCCCGGCCCCGGCGAAACCCGAACGCGGCAACGTCCTCCGGCGTATCGGGGGCATCCCATCCGAACCCGTCCATGGCCACCAGCTGCCATGGCCCCAGGAATGCCCGGCGGTCAGCTCCTCTCTCGCGAGCGGGGCTTCCAGATCCGCGGGCGTCACTATTCGCGACCTCGTCTCGTCCTTACCTGTGCCGCCATCCGGGCGGCACCGAGCAAGGCACCCTGCCCATGTCTACAACCGATAATCGCAGCCCAGAGCAGGAGAGCATCCGATGACCGTCACCCGCGCCACCACGACACGATCCCGCGGAGCCATGGTGCCGGCTCCGGCCAGCCCGCTCGGCAGACTCGGGTCCTGGAGCTACCGGCACCGGCGGCTGGTGGCGGTCGCCTGGTTGGTGACCCTTGTTCTAGTTACGCTGGCCGGCCGCTCGGCAGGCTCCCAGTTCAAAGACGATCTGAACGGAGGCAGCACGCAGTCACAGCAGGCTGCATCGTTCCTCCAGAGTCACTTTCGGAGCCAGGCTGGTGA
>WNFD01000380.1_pt1 | contig 43681 bp, 36 predicted proteins | sample 5400491 | NCBI WGS metagenome assembly WNFD01 (sample SAMN13153343, study PRJNA577476) | soil metagenome | isolation source: 120 cm saprolite under Douglas fir tree site 2 hole 2 replicate 2 | place: USA:California | collected 2015-04-18
GTTTGCTGGCGACTAGCGCGACAGGGCCACACCCGTTCCCATCCCGAACACGGTCGTTAAGCCTGTCAGCGCCGATGGTACTGCGACTGCGAGGTCGTGGGAGAGTAGGCCGCCGCCAGCTTCGCTGTCCGAAGCCCGCATGGATTCGTCCAGGCGGGCTTCATTTTTTTTCGCCCGAGCCGCTCGGGCGCCAGGAGTCCGAGCACCGCGACCACCGCCGGCCGAGCCCTGCCCTCCGTCCGCGGCCGGCTGACGCCCGTGGCTTCCCGGCTCGCCGCCGGTGTAGTTTCCGCTCCATGACCCGCTGCGGCACCGTCGTCTTGGCCGGCCGGCCCAACGTCGGCAAGTCCACGCTCTTGAACGCGCTCGTGGGCGAGCACCTGGCGATTGTGTCGCCCAAACCGCAGTCCACGCGCCTCCCCGTCGTCGGGCTGCTCACGCGCGGCGATGCGCAGTTCAATCGCCGATGCCGAAGTGATCGCCTACTTGCACCCGCTGCCTGAGTATCCGGCTCCCGAGCTCGCCACCGTCGCGCGGCTCGAGCACCCGCCGCGCGCGCGCCTGGTCACGGTGTACACGAAGGCGGATTTGGTGCTCGCCGACCGGTGGCCGGGCGGGCTCGAGCAGGGGATCGCGATCTCCGCCCTGACCGGCGTGGGGCTCGAGCCGTTGCTCGACACGCTGCGCGGCTATCTCCCCGAGGGGCCGTTCCACTACGATCCCGAGGAAATGGCGACGCAGCCGACGCGCTTCTTCGCGGCCGAATTCGTCCGCGAGGCGGCATTCGAACTGCTGCACGAGGAGCTGCCCTACAGCGTGGCGGTCGAGATCGACGAGTTCCGGGAAGGCGCGGAGCCCGTGTATATTCGCGCCGTGGTCTACGTCGAACGCGCCAGCCAGAAGGGCATCGTCATCGGAGAGGGCGGCCGCACGATCAAGGCGCTCGGCCAAGCGGCGCGCACGAAGATCGAAGCCCTGCTCGGGCAGCGCGTCTTCCTCGAGCTCCACGTGAAGCTGCTGCCCAAATGGCGGCGCCACGAACCTTCGCTCAGACGGCTGGGGTACACGCGATGAGCCTCGCTCCCGATCTCCTCGAGATCCTGGTCTGCCCCAAATGCAAGGGGCCGCTCGAGCACCGCACCACGCCCCAGGAGACGCTGGTGTGCAACGCCTGTCGCTTGATCTATGCGGTCGAAGACGACATCCCCATCATGCTGATCGACGAGGCAAAGCACTTCTGAACCGTCCGGCGGGCGGTTTGTTTGACACCCGGGTCGAGCAGGCCTAAGTTTAGGCGCGCTCGACCCTTACGCGAGGAGCCTGGTGCGCGGGACGCGCCCGACGATCCTGTTTTTCTCGCCGGCTGGTCGCGCCGTGCCTGACTTCCTGGGACGCTGGGTCGACGGTAAGGGGTTGACGATCATCCCCGTGCCGGACCCGGCCGACGTCGAACTCCAGGTGCTGCGCTCGCTGCCGCAGCTCGTGGTGATCGACGCCGACGGCGGCCCGCAGGGCCTGGCGCTCTGCGCTCGGCTCAAGGCGGACTCGTATTCGGCGATCGTCCCCTTGGCGGTGCTCACGAGCCGCCACACGACCGAGCGCGTCCAGGAATGGTTCACGGCCGGCGCGGACGAGGTGATTACTCCGCTGTTCGAGCCGGCCGAGCAGGCGAGCCGCCTGGACGGCCTGATGGCCCGCACGGCGCGCGACGTCGCGGTCAATCCGTCGACGCGTCTGCCCGGGACGACTGAGATCGAGCGCGAGATCCGGCACCGCATGGAGAACGGCGAGCTGTTCGCCGTGTGCTACGCGGATCTCGACCACTTCAAGGAGTACAACGACCGCTACAGCTACAACGACGGCGATCGGGTCATCTACATCCTGTCGCGCATCCTGCACGACGTGGTGAAAGGGATCTTGGCGCGGCGCGGCTTCGTCGGGCACATCGGGGGAGACGACTTCATCTTCATCATCCCCTTCGACGCGATCCCGGACGTGTGCGGGGAGGTGCTGGACGTGTTCGACACGCTGATCCCATACCAGTACAACGAGCAGGACCGGCGCGCGGGGTACTACTTCGGCAAGGACCGGCGCGGCCAGCTGCACCGCGTGCCGCTCATGACACTGTCGATCGGCATCGTCACGAATCAGCACCGCCGCTTCGCGCATCCGGCGCAGGTGAGCGAGCTCGCCACTGAGATGAAAAGCTATGCCAAGACACAGCCGGGGTCGGTGTTCGTGGTCGATCGGCGCCACGATCCGGACAGCGAAGACGATGACGCGCGCTAACCGGAGCAGGGCGTGAACGTCACATGCCCGTCGTGTGAAAGCGTGTATCGCGTGGACCCGCACAAGGTCCCAGCGGGCGGCGTGCGCGCGCGCTGCGCCGTGTGCAGTGCGGTATTCGCCGTGAACCCGGGCGCCGGCGCGGCCCCGGGCGCCGCCCCCGCGCCGCTCGCCCAGCGTGCTCCCGCGACCGCGGGCGTGCGAGCGGGCGCCGCCGCCCTGCCCGCGCCGCCGCCGCTGGCGGCGCCGCGTCCACCAACCCCACCCCCGGCCGCGCCGCCCACGCCGATGCCGCCGCGGCCACCGGGGATGCCCCGCTTCTCGGGGCCAGTGGCCGCGCCGCCCGCGCCGCCACGCGCCGCCGCGCCGCCCGCGGCCGCGCCCACGCTCCGACCGGGAGCACCGCCCGCCGCGCCAGCGGCTCCCGCTGGCCCCGCGGCGCCCGCGAGGGCTGCGCCTACGGCTCCCAGTGCGCCCACGGCGCCGCGCGCGCCCGCCGCGGCCGCACCACCGGCGACCACCGCCGCCGCGCCGGCCCAGCGCATGGCGGGTCCGCTGCGGCCCGTGAATCCGTTCATGGTGCAGGACCCGAAGCAGAAAGCGCGGCGCCTCGCTCGGGCGCTCGTGTCCGACTTGGTCGTCTACCACCCCGAGAAGCGCCAGCAAGGCCTGCGGGACGGCACCTTGCCTCAGCTCTTCCGGGACGAGATCGAAAAGAGCTGGCAGGAGTACGTCGATCAGGTCGGCGCCGATCTTGCCAAGACGACCGCGTTTTGGGCCGAGGCCCTGAACGAGATCCTCGCCGGCGGCAACAAGGTCTTCTAGAGACTGGTGCGGCGTATCCTAACCCGTTAGATTTTCTAGCAGTTAGAGCCGCCCTCCGCGACGCCGGGGGCGGCTCATTTCCTAACTGGCGAACCGGAGCGAGCGTATACCGTGGCCCTGTCCGACCGATTCAGCGAATTCGACCGCCGGCTCAGCGACCTGCGGAGCTTCCTTTGACGTAGATGCGAAGACGAAGCGCCTGAGCGAGCTCGAGCACGCCCTGGCGGGCGGCAGCGTGTGGGCGGACCAGGAGCGGGCCACGCAGGTCGTGCAGGAAACGAAGGCGCTCAAACGCTGGGTCGAGCCCTATACCGCCGTGCGCCAGCGCATCGAGGATGCGCGCGCGCTGCTCGAACTCGGGGCGGCCGAGTCGAACGAGGACCACGCGCGCTTCGTTGCCGAGGTGCTGAAGGGCAGGTCCCTCGAACAGGAAGCCGACGCCATCGCCGCCCAGCTCGAAGCGCTCGAGCTGTTGAACATGATGCGCGGCGCGGATGACGCCCGTGACGCGCTGCTTACGATTCATCCGGGCGCCGGCGGCACCGAGTCCCAGGACTGGGCCGAGATGCTGATGCGCATGTACACGCGCTGGGCGGAGCGCCACGGCTTCAAGGTGGAAATGCTCGACCTGCTCGAGGGCGAGGAAGCGGGGATTAAGTCGGTGGACCTGCAGATCACCGGGCAGTACGCCTACGGCCTCCTGAAGGCGGAGAAAGGCGTGCATCGCCTCGTCCGCATCTCGCCGTTCGACTCGCAGTCCCGCCGCCACACGTCGTTCGCGTCGGTCTTCGTCTACCCGGTGGTGGACGAGGATATCGAGATCGAAATCGATCCCGACGACCTGCGCATCGACACGTTCCGCGCTTCGGGGAAGGGTGGGCAGCACGTCAACAAGACCTCCTCGGCGGTGCGCATCACGCACCTGCCGAGCGGGATCGTCGTGTCGTGCCAGCAGGAGCGCAGCCAGTACAAGAACAAGGCGACGGCGCTGAAGATGCTCAAGGCGCGGCTGTACGAACGGGCCGTGGAAGCGCGCGAGGCCAAGAAGGCCGAGGTGGACAAGCAGAAGACCGACATCTCCTGGGGCAACCAGATCCGCTCCTACGTGTTTCAGCCGTACACGCTGGTGAACGATCACCGCACCGAGTTGAAGACGTCGGACGTGCAGCGGGTGATGGACGGCGATCTCGATCCCTTCATCGAGGCGTATCTCAAGCGGTTCGGGAGCAAGGCGGCGTGACAAGCTTCGTAGAGGTGGCGCGGCGCGAGAAGCTCGCGGAATTGGTGAAGCGGGGCGTCGCACCGTATGCCTATGCCTTCGCGCGTACCGCCACGGCATGCGCGGCGCTCGAGGGGTACAAGGACGGGGACGAGACGCGGCATCGGCTCGCGGGCCGGCTGGTCGCACTCCGGCCCCACGGCAAGACCACCTTCGGCCACCTCGCCGACCAGTCGGGGAAGATCCAGCTCTACTTCAAGCGCGACACCCTGGGCGATGCGCTCTACGAGCTCGTCGACCTGCTCGACTTGGGCGATTGGATCGGGGTCGAGGGGCCCTTGTTCCGGACCAAGACGGGGGAGATCACGCTGCGCGTGGACGCGGTGTCGCTGCTCGCCAAGTCGCTGCGCCCGCTGCCGCTCGGCAAGGAGGACGCCCAGGGCGTGCGGCACGGCGAGCTCGCCGACCCGGAGCTGCGGGCGCGGCAACGCTACGCCGACTTGGCGGTCCACCCCGAGGTGCGCGAGGTGTTCCGGCTGCGGGCCCGGCTCGTGAGCGGTATCCGCCGCTTCCTCGACGGGCGGGGCTACTTGGAGGTCGAGACCCCCGTGCTGCAGCCCTTATACGGCGGCGCCACGGCGCAGCCCTTCATCACGCACTACGATGCGCTCGACGCCAACTTCTACCTGCGCATCGCCGACGAGCTGTACCTGAAGCGCTGCATCGTGGGGGGGCTCGAAAGGGTCTACGAGATCGGGCACGACTTTCGGAACGAGGGGATGGATCGGTTCCACAACCCCGAGTTCACCATGGCCGAGTGGTACGAGGCCTACGCTGACTACGAGGGGATGCGCGAGCTCACCGAAGCGATGCTCGCGGGCCTCGTGCTCGAGCTGTTCGATACCCCGACGCTCGAGCGGCACGGCGCCACCTTGTCGTTCCAGCGCCCGTTCGCCCGCAAGGACTTCTACACCCTGGTGAAGGACACCGCCGGCGTCGATCTCGCGCGCACCACGGAGCCCGAGCTGCGCGCGCTGCTCCAGCGTCGCGGCGTGGCCGAGGCGGAGCAGCTGAACGGCGCGAAGCTCGTGGACGAGGTGTTCAAGACGTTCGCCGAGCCGACGCTCGTCCAGCCCACCTTCGTCCTCGACTACCCGGTGGCGCTCTCGCCGCTCGCTAAGCGCAAACGGGGCGACCCGAACAAGGTGGAGCGCTGGGAGCTCTTCGTCCTGGGACGCGAGCTGGCCAACGCGTTTAGCGAGCTCAACGATCCCGACGAGCAGCGCCGCCGCTTCGAAGAGCAAGCCCGCTTCCGGGCGGCGGGTGACGCCGGCGCCCAGCGACTCGACGAGGACTACATCCGGGCCCTCGAGTACGGCATGCCGCCAACCGGCGGGGTGGGGCTCGGGCTGGACCGGTTGACGATGATCCTGGCCGACCAGCCCAACATCCGCGACGTGATCCTGTTTCCGATGCTCCGACCCGAATGAGACGCCAGCGTCTGGTCTTGAGTGCCCTGGTCACCCTGGGGATCGCGCTCCAGGTCCTGGTGGCCGCGCGGGTCGTGCGTCCCGGCGTCCCGACCTACATCGGGTTGGTCGCCACGCTCATCCTGGTCATCGGCGTCGCGGTCGACGCGGTCCGCTTGGACCGGCTCGAGCTGCACATCGCCCAGCGCTACCTGCGGAGCCGGCGCTCGTCCCGCCTCTTGTCCTTGATCACCGTGATCGCGGTGGGCGGGGTCACGGTGGGCGTCATGGCGCTCGTGGTGGTGCTCGGAGTGATGAATGGGCTCCAGGAAGACCTGCGCGACAAGATCTTGATCGCGAACCCGCACCTCCGGGTGCTCACCTACGGCGAAGGGCTGCGGCTCGACGACTGGCGCAGCGTGCTCGCCACCGTGCGCCGCACGCCGGGCGTCGAAGCCGCGGCGCCATTCGTCGTGAGCCAGGGGTTGATCTCGGCGGGGCACGACTATGCCGAAGGGGTCTATGTCTACGGCGTCGATCCCGACACCGGGAGCCGGGCGGTGACGCGGTTCGCGCACCACTTCACGAAAGGCGATCTCAGCTTCCGCGCCGCGCGCCACGACGTCGAGGGCGGGATCGCGCTCGGCACGCGCCTCGCCGCCAAGCTCTCGGCGTTCCCGGGCGACGTGATGACCCTGGTGGCGCCGGCGGGGGCCAAGTTCAATGCGAGCCTCGGCGCCTACGTCCCTAAGTTCCACCGCTACGAGGTCACCGGCACGTTCGATACCGGCATGTACGAGTACGACAATAGCTACGTCGCGCTCGATCGCCGCGCGGCCCAACGCTTCGCCGGGCTCGACACGGCCGTGACGGGCCTCGAGGTGCGGCTCGCCGAGCCGTGGCAGGCGCAGCCGTTCGGGGCCGCGCTCGAGGCGCGGCTCGGCTATCCCTACCGCGCGCTCGACTGGCAGACGCAAAACGCCTCGCTCTTCTCCGCGTTAAAGCTCGAGAAACTCGCGATGGCGTTCGTGGTGTTCCTGATCTGTGTCGTCGCCGCGTTCAACGTGGTCGGCACGCTGACGATGGTGGTGCGCGACAAGACGCGGGAGATCGGCATCCTGCTCGCGATGGGGCTGCGCCAGGCGGCGATCCGGCGCATCTTCCTCGCACAAGGGATCTTCATCGGGCTCGCCGGGACGACGCTCGGGGTCGCGCTGGGGCTGATCGTCGGCGGGATGGTGAACCGCGGCCACTGGATCCCGATCGATCCATCGATCTACTTCATCGACCACCTGCCGGTGCACACCCAGCCGGTCGACGTCCTGCTGGTGATCGCCGCGAGCCTGGTGGTGGCGACCCTGGCGCCGCTCTACCCGGCACTCCAGGCGGCGCGGCTCGACCCCGTGACGGCGATCCGGTACGAATGACCGCCCTGCTCGAGGCGCGGAGCATCCGCAAGGTGTTCGCCGGCGGCGACGGCCAGCCGCTCGAGGTGCTGCGCGCCGTCGATGTGACGGTGCACCGCGGCGAGTTCGTGGCGGTGGTGGGGGCGTCGGGCGCGGGCAAGAGCACGCTGCTGCATCTCTTGGGTGCGCTCGACCGGCCGAGCGGAGGGGACGTGTGGCTCGACGGGTCGCGCTATGCCGATCTCGATCCCGACGCCTTAGCCGAGCTCCGCAACCAGAAGCTGGGCTTCGTGTTTCAGTTCCACCATCTGTTGCGGGAATTCTCGGCGTTGGAGAACGTGATGATGCCGCTGTTGATCGCGGCCGTGTCGACCCGGGAGGCGCGCTCGCGCGCGGAGGAGGTGCTGTCGCTCGTCGGGCTCGCCGGCCGGATGACGCACCGGCCGGCGGAGTTATCGGGCGGCGAGCAGCAACGCTGCGCCGTGGCGCGCGCCCTGGTGCACGACCCGGGCCTCGTGCTCGCCGACGAGCCGTCGGGGAATCTCGACCACGCCAACGCCGACCGGCTGCACGAGGTATTTTTCAGGCTGGCGCGCGAGTACGAAACGGCAGTCGTGGTGGTGACGCACAACCGGCAGCTCGCGGGGCGGGCGGACCGGATCCTGATGCTCGAGGACGGCCGCCTCGAGGCGGTGAACTCGGTGGACGCGATACCCTAGATGCTGTGCGATAACTGTAAGGAGCGCGAGGTGGAGATTCACCTCACCAAGGTGGAGAATGACACGAAAGTGACACTCCATCTCTGCAAGCAGTGCGCTCAGCAGCGGGGCTTCGAGACCGGCGAATCCATTCTCAAGTCGCCGCTCGGCGGCTTCATCCAGGCCATGGGGAAGGGGAGCGCCAACGTGCTCCCCACGCCCACCGACGGCCTACGCTGCGCCGCCTGCGGCAGTACGCTCAAGGATTTCCGCGAGTCCGGTCGGCTCGGCTGCGCCCAGTGCTACGAGTCATTCGCGACGCATTTGCGCGACCTGCTGCGCCGGCTGCACGGCTCGAGCCAGCACGTGGGCGAGCGCTACGCGCTGCCCGGGGCGGCGGGCGCGACCGATCCGCGGCTGCAGTTGCTCGACTTGAAGGAGCAACTGCGGCGTGCGGTCGACAACGAGAACTTCGAGCTCGCGGCCGAGCTGCGCGACCGCATCCGGGTGCTCGAGTGATCGACCTCTCGCTCCTGGCCGACGGCGGCATGGGCTGGCTCGACGCCTCGGGCCCCAAGGGCAGTATCGTGCTCTCCACCCGTATCCGCCTCGCCCGCAACCTCGAAGGGTACGTGTTCAGCCAGCGGGCGAAGGACGAGGACCGCACAGCCGTACTCACGCGGGTCGAGGAGGCGAGCGCCGCGAGCGACCTGCTCAAGAGCGCGGTCTCGATTCGGCTCGACCAGCTCGGGCGCCCCGACCGCCAGCTCCTGCACGAGCGCCATCTCGTGTCCAAAGAGCTGGCCGGCTTGGACCGGGAGTCCCGGCCCCGGCCGGGCGCCGCCCTCCTGATCCAGGGCGGCGTAGGGGTTATGGTCAACGAGGAAGACCACCTGCGATTGCACGGAATGCGCTCGGGATTTGCCCTCGAAGAGGCCTACGCCGATCTCGAGGCGCTGGACGCCGACTTAGGACGCTTGCTGCCCTTCGCGTTTCACCCCGAGTTTGGCTATCTTACCTCGTGCCCGACCAATGCCGGGACGGGGCTTCGCGCCAGCGTACTTATCCACTTGCCGGGCCTCGTCTTGACCAAGGAAGTCGGCAAGGTGTTGCAGGGGCTGACCCAGGTGGGGCTCACCTTTCGGGGACTGTACGGGGAAGGCAGCGAGGTCGTCGGGAACTTCTTTCAGCTCTCCAACCAGACGACGCTCGGGAAGTCGGAAGACGAGTTGTTGGATCACTTAGGGAAGATCGTGCGGCAGGTGATCGAGTACGAGGAGCAGGCGCGCGACGTGCTGTTGCGCACGGCCCCCGACGAGGTGGCCGACAAGACGTGGCGGGGCTACGGGTTGCTGAAGTACGCGCGCAAGTTGACGTTCGAGGAGACGATGAACCTGTTGAGTGGCGTGCGCTTGGGCGTGGGGATGAATCTGATCCCGGGCTTAAGTGTATATACGCTCAACAAGCTGTTGATCTTCACCCAGCCCGCGCACCTCGCCGCACTCGAGGGACGCCAGAGTGGCGATCCCGAGTTGCCGACCGCGCGTGCCACGTATGTGCGTCGGGTGCTCGAGACCGAGGCCGCGTGAAGCCCAGGGGTAGGGGGACGGGGAGATGAACGGGTACAACTTCACGGATCGCGTGCGCAAGGTCCTGCAGATGGCGCGGGAAGAGGCAGCGCGTCTGCACCACGAGTACGTGGGGACCGAGCACATCTTGTTGGGCCTGATCCGCGAAGGCGAAGGGGTGGCGGCGGCGGTGCTGACCAACCTGAACGTCGATCTCGAGGAAATCCAGCAGAAGATCGAGGAGACGGTGAAGAAGGGGAAGGCGGCCGCAGCCGCCGGGCCCGATCTTCCCTACACCTCACGCGCGAAGAAAGTGCTCGAGCTGGCGATGAGCGAGGCGCGCGAACTGAACCACTCCTACGTGGGCACCGAGCACCTGCTGCTCGGGCTGTTGCGCGAGGAGAAGGGGATCGCGGCGCAGGTGCTCACCGACGCCGGCGTGAACCTCGAGCAGGCGCGTGCGGAGACGCTGCGCCTCCTCGGCAGCGAGATGCCGTCGGGGCCGGCGCCCTCGGGCGCCGGGGCGCAGCCGGCGAGCCCGAAGAGCGAGAAGAAATCGAAGACTCCCGCGCTCGACCACTTCTGCCGCGACTTGACCCAGCTCGCGGCCGAAGGGCAGCTCGATCCGACGATCGGGCGGCAAAAGGAGATCGAGCGCGTGATGGAGATCCTGTCGCGCCGCAAGAAGAACAACCCCGTCCTGATCGGCGAACCGGGCGTGGGCAAGACGGCGATCGTGGAAGGGCTGGCGCAGCTGATCGCGAGCGGCCAGTGCCCGGACGCCCTGAAGGATCACCGCGTCCTGTCGCTCGACATGGCGGCGGTGATCGCCGGCACCAAGTATCGCGGCCAGTTCGAAGAGCGGCTCAAGGCGATCATCAACGAGATCGCCCAGAACAAGAACATCATCCTGTTCATCGACGAGCTGCATACCCTGGTCGGCGCGGGCGCGGCGGAAGGCGCCGTCGACGCCTCCAACATGCTCAAACCGGCGCTCGCCCGCGGCGAGCTGCAGTGCGTCGGCGCGTCCACGCTCAACGAATACCGCAAGTACATCGAGAAGGACGGGGCGCTCGAGCGGCGCTTCCAGACGGTGATCGTCGACCCGCCGACGGTGGTCGAGACGATCGAGATCCTGAAGGGCCTCCGCAAGCGCTACGAAGAGCACCACCGGGTGATCATCCCCGACGACACGCTCGATGCGGCGGCGAAGCTCTCGGAGCGCTACATCACGGACCGCTTCCTGCCCGACAAGGCGATCGACGTCATCGACGAGGCGGGAGCACGCGCCCGGCTCGCGACCCAGGTGCCGCCCCCCGAGGTCGCGGCGCTCAAGGACAAGCTGGAACACATCAACGGTGACAAGGAGAACGCGGTCCGCGACCAGAACTTCGAGCGGGCGGCCGCGCTGCGCGACCAGGAACGGGAGCTCCAGGCCGACATCCGCCGCAAGCAGGAGGCGTGGGAGAAGGAGCGCCAGACGCACCGGCCCACGATCACCGAGGAAGGCGTGGCGTTCATCGTGTCGCGCTGGACGGGGATCCCCGTGACGCGCCTCCAGGAAGCCGAGACGGCGCGCCTGTTGCGGATGGAAGAGGAGATGCACCAGACCGTGGTCGGCCAGGACGAGGCGATCCAGGTGATCTCGCGCGCGATCCGCCGCAGCCGGGCCGGTCTCAAGGATCCCAAGCGGCCGATCGGCTCGTTCATCTTCTCCGGGCCCACCGGGGTCGGCAAGACCGAGCTCGCACGCGGCCTGGCGCGCTTCCTGTTCGCCGACACGAATGCCCTGATCCGCGTCGATATGTCGGAGTACATGGAGAAGTTCTCCGTGAGCCGGCTGATCGGCGCGCCCCCGGGGTACGTCGGGTACGAGGACTCGGGCACGCTCACCAAGGCCGTGCGGCGCAAGCCGTATTCGGTCGTGTTGCTCGACGAGATCGAAAAGGCGCACCCGGACGTGTTCAACATCCTGCTGCAGGTGCTCGACGAAGGGCACCTGACGGACAACTACGGCCGGGTCATCGACTTCAAGAACACCGTCGTGATCATGACGTCGAACGTCGGCGCCCGCGACATGGTAAAAGGGAAGGCGCTCGGCTTCGCTCAGCCGGACAGTCGCGCAAGCTTCGAGAAGCTGGCCGAGAAGGTCAAGGAAGAGATCAACAAGACCTTCAATCCGGAATTCTTGAATCGGTTGGATGACGTCATCGTGTTCCACCCGCTCACGCGGGAGCACATTGGGCTGATCGTCGCGATCCTGCTCAAGGAAGTGCAGCACCGCTTGGGTGAGGAAGAGCTGACGCTGCGGCTGACGCCGGCGGCCTCGAATTTCCTGGTGGACCACGGGTACGATGAGCACTTCGGCGCGCGCCCGCTGAAGCGCGCGATCCAGAAGTACGTCGAGGATCCGCTGTCGGAGAAGATCCTAGTCGGCGAGTTCGCGCGGGGCGACGAGGTCGAGGTCGACGTGGCCCCGGACAAGGAACGCTTGGCGTTCCGCGCGCTCTCCGGCTTGAAGGCGTGATCCGCAAGCTTCCCGTCGTCTGTTTGCTGGGTTGTGCGGCGGCAGTCGCCGCCCCGCACGCCATGCGTGCCCAAGGCACGCCACCCCCGGCCGCCCCCATCGCCACGACCGTCGCACCCGACTCGATCGTCGTGCTCGGGCTGCACCGGGTCGAACGCAAGCTGGTCGTCGACCAGAGCGGCTTCACCCCGGGCCGAGCGCTCGGCTACCGCGACGTGCAGCGCGCCACCCAGGCCCTGTACGCCACCGGTCAGTTCGACGACGTGCGCATCGAGCAGGACACGGCCCAGCACAAACAACTGCTCATCGTACGCGTGCGCGAGCGCCCCGTGCTCGTGAAGTGGGCCGTCCGGGGCGTGAGCCGGCTGTCCGAGGGGAGCGTGCGCGACAAAGCCCAGCTCGCCGAGGCCCGGCCGCTCGACCCCGCGGCGGTGCAACGCGCCCGGGGACGCATCGACTCGCTGTATCGCGCTGAGGGCTACTACCTCGCCCGCGTGAACGTGATCAAGGTGTACGAGCCGGACTCGGGGCGTGTGCGGGTCGTGTTCGACGTGGACGAAGGCCGGCGGGTGGCCATCGCGCGCGTCGAGCTGGCGGGGAACTCGCACCTGCCAACCCCGGTCCTCGTCGGGGCGATGAAGACCCGGCCCGAAGGCTTCTGGTGGTTCCGGTCCGGGGAATACGACGACGAGGAGCTGCGCGCGGACCTCCAGGACCGGCTCCCCAAGTTCTACGGCGACAAGGGCTACGTGGACTTTCAGGTGCTCGGCGATACGCTGATCGTGAACGACTCGACCGGCAAGGCGACGCTCGTCGTGCGCGTCTCCGAGGGCGACCCCTACCGGGTCGGGACGTTCGAGATCGTCGGGAACCGGCGGTTCTCGACCGACGAGCTGCAACAGCTCTTCCCCTTTAAGGGCGAGACGCGCTCCGGCTTCCTCGGCTTCGGCGGCATCCCGCACGGCCCGACCTACTTCAGCCAGGCCCGCTGGGACGAGGCCACCCAGCAGCTGCGCACGCTGTACTACAACAACGGCTACATCTACGTCAACGTCTCGCCCCAGGTGATCCGGCGCCGCGGCGCCGACGGCCAGCCGGTCGTGGACCTGCGCTGGGCGATCAACGAGGGGCAGCCGGCGATCGTCAACAAGATCGAGATCGCGGGCAACGACGTCACCCACGAGCGCGTGATCCGCGAGGCGATCGTGCTCTTGCCGGGCGACGTGTTCCGCCAGGACGCCTTGATTCGGTCCTACCAGAACATCTCGAACCTGGGCTTCTTCCAGCAGCCGCTACCGTTCCCTGACACGCGGCCGGCGGACGAGCAGGGCGACGTCGACGTGATCTTCCGCGTGACCGAGAAACACACGGGCAACATCAACTTCGGGGCGTCCGTCGGGCAGGGCACGGGGGTGGGTGGCTTCCTCGGCCTGGACGAGCCGAACCTGTTCGGAGAGGGGAAGCGCCTGCACTTCCAGTGGCAATTCGGCCAGAACATCAGCGACTTCTCGGTCACCTACACCGACCCCGCGATCCGCGAGTCGCGGATCTCGGGGACGTTCGACGTCCACAACTCGCGGCTGCGCTACACCATCGCCGATCTCGGCACGCTCCGCCGGACCGGCGCGAGCGCACAGTTCGGGTTCCCGGTCTTCAACGACCGCTACACGCGCCTGTTCATCTCCTACGGGATCGACAACCAGACGTTCACCGGCGCCAGCACCGGACTCGCGGCGCTGCGCTGCAATAACTGCATCCGCTCGACGCTCGGGATGTCGCTCATGCGCGATACCCGTGTCGACCTCCCGTTCCCGACCGGGGGGACGATGCACTCGATCGGCATCTCCCAGTCGGGCGGCCCGCTCGGCGGCTCGGGCGACTTCCAACGGGTCGATATCGAGGGTCGCTGGTACGCCCCGCTCGGCCAACTCGGCGGTGCGGCCAGCGCAGCGCCCATCCGGTTCGTGATGGGGCTCTCCAGTCGCTCGGGCGCCGTGTTCGGCAACTCGCCGTTCTTCGACCAGCTGTTCACCATGGGCGGGGTGCAATACGGCATCCCCCTCCGCGGCTACGACGAGTTCTCAATCACGCCGCACGGCTTCGACCCGACCGCCGCGAACGGCCAGGCCAGCGCCAGTTCGTTCGGCAAAGCCTACTTCGCGATGACCGGTGAGGTCGGTGCCCGGCTATCGCAGATGTTCTACGTCAGCGCGTTTGTCGATGCCGGCAACGTATGGGCGGACGCGGGCCAGTTCGACCCGACGCGGCTGTTGCGCGGCGCCGGCCTGGGCCTGAGCATCATCTCGCCGCTGGGGCCGATCGGCATCGACTGGGCCTACGGGTTCGACCGGCTCGACGCGTTGGGCCGCCCGGCACCGGGCTTCAAGCTGCACTTCAAGCTGGGCAACTTCTTCTAAGCAAACGTCCCCGCGCTCCGCGCGGGGCCACTTGGACTGCTGGTTTTCTCTCGGGGGACACAAGTTATGAGGCGTGTGGTGATCGCGTTGGCGGGCGTCGCACTGGCCGCGGCCGCGCCGGTGGCGCTCGGAGCGCAGGCGCAAAGCACGCTCAAGATCGGCTTCGTCCACTCGCAGCAGATCCTGGAACAGACACCGGGGTACGCGACGGCCGAGTCGACGCTGAGCAAAGAGGGCCAGGCCCTCCGGGACACGCTGCAGCGGATGCAGGCGCAGTGGGATTCGGCGACGCAGGCCTTCGAAAAGCAATCGATCGCGCTCTCCCAGGCGGCCAAGCAGGCGAAGCAGCGCGACTTGCAGGGCATGCAGCAGCGCTTGCAGCAGCGCCAAAGCGAGCTCCAGACCCGCTTCCAACAGCGCGAACAGGAGCTGCTCCAGCCCATCCAGGCGCGCGTCATCGCCATCGTCCAAGGGATTCGCGCCGAGGGGAACTACGCGTTGATCTTCGACATGGACGGCCAAAGCAGTAGCGTCTTCCTGGCCGTTGACCCGAGCCTCGACGTCACCGCCAAGGTGATCGAGCGGCTGAAGCAGGCCCGGTAGGACACGCCCCCGTGCGCGGCCGGCAGCGGGCGCAAGGCGGCGGGGCGACGAGGGCAGGCGAAGCCAGCGGGCCGGGTACGCCGGGCGCGGCGGGCACGCCCGGCGCTGCGGCGGGGGCCACTACCCGTCGTCTCAGCGCGCGTGAGATCGCCGCGCTCACGCAGGGTCAGCTGGTGGGCTCCCCGGACGTCACGGTCTCCGGTGTCGCACCGCTCGACCGCGCCGGTTCGGATGACCTATCGTTTCTTGCTGCCCGACGCTATCTCCAGTATTTTCAACGGTCTAGCGCGGCCATCGTGCTCTGTAAGCCGGACCTGGCGGCGGAGGCGCCGGCGGGGCCCGTGTGCCGCGTCTTGGTGCGCGACCCGCATGTGGCGCTGCTCGCGGTCATCCCCGCGCTCTACCCGGAGCCCGCCTGGGAGCCCGGGATCCACCGTACGGCCATGCTGGGCGCGGGCGTCGGGTGGGAGGAGCCAGTGGCGATCGGCCCGTACGCCGTGCTGGGACGCGGGGTGCGGCTCGGCCGCAACGTGCGCATCGGGGCGGGCGCGGTGCTCGGCGACGGCGTGGAGCTGGGCGACGACGCGCACCTGTTTCCCCAGGTCGTCTGCTACAGCGGGACCATCGTGGGGAAGCGCGTGATCCTGCACGCCGGCGTGCGGCTCGGCTCGGACGGCTTCGGCTACGTGCCCGGCAAACACGGGGAGGTGCCGCGCAAGATTCCCCAGGTGGGCCGCTGCATCATCGGCGACGACGTGGAGATCGGCGCGAACACCACGATCGATCGCGGCAGTGTGGACGACACGGTGATCGGCCCGGGGACGAAGATCGACAACCTGGTGCAGATCGGGCACAACTGTCGGATCGGCGCGCGCTGCCTCATCGCCGGGCAGGCGGGTATCGCGGGCAGCACGCACGTCGAGGACGACGTATTCCTCGCGGGTCAGGCGGGGCTCGCGGACCACGTGACGATCGGGCGCGGCGCCCGCGTCACGGTCCAGGGAGGCGTCATCGGAGACATCGACCCCGGTGCCACCGTGTCGGGCTACCCAGCGCGCCCGCATCGCGAATTCCTGCGGGCGCAAGGGGCGTTGTACCGCTTGGCCCAGATCGTGGACGACCTCGAGGCGCTCGTACGGCGGACCGATGAGTCCCAGCGCTAGACGCAGCATCAAGAAGAAGGCCGCCATCTCGGGCACGGGGTTGCACACTGGGGCCCGGACCGAGGCGGCGTTCTTGCCGGCACCCGCGGGGCAGGGGATCGTGTTTCGGCGGGTCGATCTGGCGGGCAAGCCCGAGGTCCCGGCCCGCCTGTCGGAGGTGGAGGCGGTCGAGCGGCGCACGGCGATCGGCAAGGGTGAGACGACCATCCATACGGTCGAGCACGTGCTCGCGGCGGTCGCGGCCCACGAGATCGACGACCTCACGATCGAGTTGACCGGCCCCGAGCCGCCCATCCTCGACGGCAGCGTCCAACCCTACTTCGAGGCGCTGGCGCAAGCCGGCCCCACCGAGACGAGCGGCGAAGCGGTGGTGCTCACGGTGCCCGCGCCGTTCACCGTCACGGAAGGCGACTCGAGCTACATCGTGGCGCCGGCCAAGGAGCTGCGGCTCACGGTGACGATCGAGTGGCCGCACCCGCTGATCGGGCGCCAGACGGGAAGCTTCACGGTGACTCCGGAAACGTTCGCGCGCGAGCTCGCCCCGGCCCGCACCTTCGGCTTTACGAGCGAGGTCGGGGCGCTGCAGGCGAAGGGCCTGATCAAGGGGGCGTCCAACGCCAACGCGATCGTTCTGGACGAGCGCGGGCTCGCGAACGGCGGCCAGTTGCGCTGGGCGGACGAGTTCGTGCGCCACAAGGCGGCCGACATCCTGGGCGACCTGGCGCTCACCGGGGCGCGGATCCGGGCGCACATCGTCGCGACCCGCCCGAGCCACAGCGGCAACATCGCCCTGGCCCGCGCGCTGGCGCGCGCCGCGCGCCGCTCGGACCCGCCCAAGCTCGACATCGCCCGGATCATGGATACGCTGCCGCACCGCTACCCGTTCCTGCTCGTCGATCGGATCATCGAGGTCGAGGGGCAGCAGCGGATCGTGGGGATCAAGAACGTCACGATCAACGAGCCGTTCTTCCAGGGCCATTTCCCCGGGCACCCGGTCATGCCGGGCGTGCTCATCATCGAGGCGATGGCGCAGGTCGGGGGCATGCTGCTGATGAGCTACTTCGAGGGGCAGAACGTCGAAGACAAGGTCGTCTACTTCATGTCGCTCGACAACGTCAAGTTCCGCCGACCCGTAGTGCCAGGCGATCAGATCCGGTTCGAGCTGGAAATGATCCAGTTCCGCGGCAAGACGTGCAAGATGAAGGGGGTCGGGTACGTCGACGGACAGATGGTCGCGGAGGCGGAGATGATGGCAACCGTGGTCGAGCGGTGATCCACCGGACTGCCCTCATCGATCCCACCGCGCACCTCGGGAGCGACGTCACCGTCGGTCCGTACGCGATCGTGGGGCCGCGAGTGATGATCGGCGAGCGCTGCCACATCGCGGCCCATGCGGTCCTCGAGCGCAACGTGAAGCTCGGCAACGGCGTGAAAGTCGGCTACGGCAGCGTGCTCGGCAACGACCCCCAGGACTTGAAGTACGGCGGCGAGGATACCTGGGTCGAGGTCGGCGAGGCGACCGTGATCCGGGAGTACTGCACGATCAATCGGGGCACGGCGGCGACTGGCAAAACGTCGGTGGGGCGACGCTGCTTCCTGATGTCCTATGTGCACCTCGCGCACGACTGCGCCATCGGCAACGACGTGATCATCGCCAACGCGGTCCAGATGGCGGGGCACGTCACGATCGAGGATCGGGCGATCATCTCCGGGCTCGTGCCGATCCACCAGTTCGTACGGATCGGGACGTTTTCCTTCGTGGGCGGAGGCTCGCGCGTGAATCAGGACGTGCCGCCCTACACCAAGGCCGTGGGCAACCCGGTCCACCTCTACGGGCTCAACTCGGTGGGCCTCCAGCGGGCGGGGTTCGCGCCCGAAGTGAAGCTAGCGCTGAAACGGGCGTATCGCCTGCTCTTCAACTCCGACATGACGGTGAGCCAGGGGATCGCCCGGGCGCGTGCCGAGCTGCCCCAAATCCCCGAGGTCGAGAATTTCCTCAAGTTCATCGAAGGGTCGCAGCGCGGAGTGATGGTGTGACCGCGCGCGGCGTGCGGGTAGGCGTGATCGGGACCGGGGCCCTCGGGTTCCACCACGCGCGGCTCCTGTCCCGCATGGCCGGGGTGGAATTCGCGGGGATCTTCGACACGGACCCCGCGCGCGCGGCCGAGGTGGCCAAACAGCTCGGCACCATCGCCCAGCCCTCGGCGGCGGCGCTGCTCGACCGGGTCGACGCGGTCACCGTCGCGGTCCCCACGCCCGCCCACGCGGACGTGGGCCTCGCGGTGCTGGACCGGCGGATCGCCTTGCTCATGGAGAAGCCGCTCGCCGATACGCTCGACGGGGCGGACGCCCTGGTCCGGCGCGCGAGCGAATGCGGCGTCGTGCTGCAGGTGGGGCACGTGGAGCGGTTCAACCGCGCCGTGCGGGCCGCCGCGCCCTACCTGGACGAGCCCCGCTTCCTGCAAATCGACCGCCTGGCACCATTCCAGCCGCGCGGCGCCGACGTCGCGGTGATCCTGGACCTGATGATCCACGATCTGGACTTGGTGCTCGAGCTGGTGCGCGCCCCCGTGACGGACGTGCGAGCGACGGGCGTCGCGATCCTCACGCCGCACGTGGACATCGCCAATGCGCGGCTCGAATTCGCCAACGGCGCGATCGCGAACGTCACGGCCAGCCGCGTATCGCGCGAACGCACGCGCAAGCTCCGCATCTTCCAGCCCACGGGCTACTGCTCGCTCGACCTGGCGCAGGGGAGTGGCGACTTCTTCCGGCTGAAGCCGGGGTGGCAGGACCTCGGCGCCACGACGCTGGAGCAAATCGTGGAGCACGTGCGGCTCGATGCACCCGAGGCGGAGCCGCTCCAGCTCGAGCTCGAGAGCTTCGTGCGGGCGGTGCGCGGCGAGGAGGACGTGGTCGTGTCGGGTGCCGCCGGGGCCGAGGCCCTGGCCCTCGCGTTCCGCGTCGCCGCCGCGGTGCAGGCCTCACCCCTCGCCCGCGACGCTACCCCGGCTTCCCCCGGTTCCCCCGGTTCCCCCGGTTCCCCCGCTCCCCTCGCCCCCTACGCGTCCACGCGGCCGTGAGCCGCGCCCCGCGCATCTATATCTCGGCGGGCGAGCCGTCGGGGGACGCGCACGCCGCCGCCGTCGTACAGGCGCTCAAACGGCGCCTCCCGGCCGCGACGGTCGAGGCGTTCGGCGGCCCGCACCTCGAGGCGGCCGGCGCGGTCGTGCTCGATCGCATGGAGCGGTTCTCCGTGGTGGGGTTCGTCGAGGCGCTGTGGAAGATTCCGGCCCACATGCGGCTCCTCGGTCGCGTGCGGCAGGCGTTCCGCGCGAACCGCTACGATCTCGTGATCCTCGTGGACTACCCGGGCTACCACCTCCGCGCCGCCGCCGCGGCCCACGAGGCCGGCATCCCCGTCCTCTATTACATCGCGCCGCAAATGTGGGCCTGGGGGGTCACGCGCGTCCGCCGGCTTGCCGCCGTACGCCGGCTCGCGGTCATCCTCCCGTTCGAGGAGCGGTTCTTCCGCGACCACGGGGTCGCCGCGACGTTCGTGGGGCACCCCCTCCGGGACCGGCCGCCACCGCCGGCGCGCGCCGACGCGCGGCGCACCCTGGGGCTCGATCCGACGCGCCCGGTGCTCGGCCTGTTCCCCGGCAGCCGCACCCAGGAGGTGCAGCGGCTGTGGCCCGCATTCCGAGACGCGGCGGCGCGCATCGTCGCGGCCCGTCCCGATGTGCAGGTGGTGGCCGCGGCGACGCCCCGGGGCCGCTACCCGCAGCCGGGCGCGATCCGCCTGCACCTGGGGGACCCGACGGCCGTCTTCGCCGCGGCCGACGCCGGGCTCTGCAAATCGGGCACGACGACGCTCGAGGCGGCGCTCGCCGACCTGCCAATGGTGATCGCCTACCGATTGCACCCGGTGTCGTTCGCCCTCGCCATCCGGATGCTGCAGGTCCCGCACGTGGGGCTCGTGAACTTGATCGCGGAGCGCGACGTGAGCCCGGAATTCCTCCAGGGTGCGGTCACCGCTCGCGCCCTGGCCGACGCCGCCCTGCCGCTCCTCGATCCAACGAGCGACGCCGCCCGCCGCCAACGGGAAGGCTTGGCGCTCGTGCGGGAGCGGCTGGGCCCCCCGGGCGCTGGGGAGCGGGTGGCGGCGATCGCCGCGGAGCTCGCGGGGTGACGCCGGAGCGGAGGGGCGCCGCGTGACGACGCTCTGGGCGGGGCTGGTACGCCTGCTCGCAGCCACGTGGCGCTATCGGGTACATGGCTGGGAACACGTGACCGCCGCGCGCGCGAGCGGCCGCCCCGTCGTCTACATCCTGTGGCACAGCCGGATCCTGCCCCTCCTCTACCAGCGCCGCGGCGAAGGGGTGGCGTTGCTGATCAGCCGCCACCGCGATGGCAGCTACGTCGCCAAGGTATCGGAGCGATGGGGATACCGAGTGGTGCGCGGCTCGTCGAAGCGGGGTGGGGAGGTCGGGCTCCTGGGGCTGGTGCGCTACCTGCGCCACGGCGCCGCGGTGGCGGTCACACCGGACGGCCCGCGCGGGCCGGCGGAGCGGGTGAAGCCCGGCGCCCTGGCGGCGGCGCAACACGCGAGCGCGCTCGTGATCGCGGCGGGCGCGCGGGCATCGTCCGCCTGGTGGATTGAGTCGTGGGATCGGTTCTGCCTCCCCAAACCGTTCGCGACGGTGGACGTCGCCTATAGCCCGCCATTCGACGTCGCGGCGGGGAAGGAGGGGCTGCGCGAGGCCATGGCGCGGGCGGCGCAGGCCCTCAGGGAGGTGACGTACGGAGGGAGCGCGGCAGCGGAGCAGAAACGCGCGTGAGCACCACGCACGCCGTGCACTGGCTCTGGGGCCCCGCCCCAGCCGCTCGCCTCGCGCGGCTACCACTCCTGCCCTTGGCGGGGCTCTATTGGGTGGCTATGAAGCTGCGGGCCGCACGACTCGCGCGCGGCGGCGTTCACCTGCCCTTGCCGACCATTGCGGTGGGGAACCTCTCGGTGGGGGGCACGGGCAAGACCCCGCTCGCGAGCTGGATCGCGCGCCGCTGTGCCGCCCATGGTCGGCGGCCGGGGATCCTGTTGCGCGGTTACGGCGGCGACGAACAGCTCGTGCATCGGCGGCTCGCGCCGGAGGCGATCGTCGTGGCGAACCCCGACCGCGTGGCGGGCGCCCGAGCGGCCCGAGATGCCGGTGCCGACGTGCTGGTGCTGGACGATGCCTTCCAACTGCTGGAAGTGGCGCGCGACTTGAACGTCGCGGTCGTGAGTACGGAGAGCGGGGCGGGGTCGCCGTGGCCGCTGCCGGCGGGACCGTGGCGCGAACGGTGGGACGCGCTCGAGCGCGCCGACGTGATCGTCGTGACCCGGAAACACGCCTCCGCGGCGCTCGCCGCCCGGTTGGCGGACCGGCTGGCGCGTACACCGCCGCGCGCGGAGTCCGGGGCAGGGGCGGGGGCGGAGCCGGCGGTCGCCATCGCCTGGCTTGCCCTCGAGCGCCTCGAAGGTATGCGCTCGGGTACGCCCCAGGCGCTTGCGTCGCTCGCCGGGCGGCACGTACTCGCGGCGGCCGGGATCGCCGATCCGGAGAGCTTCGGGGCGCAGCTCGAGGCCGCGGGCGCGGACGTGCAACTGCTGGCGTATCAAGATCATCACCCCTATCACCCGACCGATCTCGCGCGCCTCGCGCGAGCCGCCGCCGGGGGCGATTATGTTGTAGTCACTGAAAAGGACGCCGTGAAGCTCCGCGCGCGGTGGCCGGCGGAGGTCGCCGAACCGCTCGTCGCGGTGCTGGGCGTTCGCTGGGAGCGCAATGGCCGGGCGCTTGAGCAGGCGGTGGACCGCGTGCTCGGCCCCGCCGGACGTTCCCTCGGCCCGACCCGTACGCGAGTGCCATGAGCGAACCTGCGATCAAGTCGCCGCCGCAATCGACGATCATTCGGCCGGATAAGGACACCTTCCTGGCGGAGGAGAATCCGTTCGAGGCGATGATGGAACGCTTCGACCACGCCGCCCAACTCCTGAACCTCGATCCCGGCCTCTACAAAGTCCTCCGCAACCCCGAAAAACAGATCATCGTGTCTGTGCCCGTGCTCCGAGATTCGGGCGAGCTCGAGGTCTATACCGGCTACCGCGTCCTCTACAACACCTCGCGCGGGCCCGCCAAGGGTGGCATCCGCTTCGACTTGAACGTCACCCTGGAAGAGGTCAAGGCCCTCGCGGCCTGGATGACCTGGAAGTGCGCGCTCGTGAACATCCCGTTCGGCGGCTCCAAGGGGGGCGTGGTGTGCGACCCGGCGAGCATGTCCATGGGGGAACTCGAGCGCCTCACGCGCCGCTACACCGCGGGCATCATCGAGACGCTCGGCCCCGATTCGGACGTACCGGCGCCCGACGTGAACACCAACGAGCGCGTGATGGCGTGGATCATGGACACCTATTCCATGCACCACCGCCACACGGTGACCGCGGTCGTCACGGGCAAGCCGGTGGAGATGGGCGGGTCGCTCGGCCGGCGCGAGGCGACGGGGCGGGGGTGCATGCTCGTGACGCGGGAGGCGCTCGGGAACCTCGGCATGCCGCTCAAGGGCGCGCGCGTCGCGGTGCAGGGGTTCGGCAACGTCGGGTCCGTCGCCGCTGACCTGATGGCGAAGGAAGGAGCCGTGATCGTCGCGGTGTCGGATAAGTCCGGCGCGCTCCACAATCCCCAAGGACTGGACATCCCGGACTTGCTCAGGTGGGTGAGCGAGCGACGCCCGCTCGCCGGATATCCGAAGGCCGCCGCGATCGCCGGGGAGCAGGTGCTCACGGTCGAGTGCGATGTGCTGGTCCCGGCGGCCACCGAGAACGTCATCACCCGCAAGAACGCCCCCCAGATCAGGGCCAAGATCATCTGCGAGGGGGCGAACGGGCCCACGACCGCCGCCGCCGACGAGATCCTCGAGAAAAACGGGATCTTCGTCATTCCCGACATCCTCGCGAACGCCGGTGGCGTGACGGTGAGCTACTTCGAGTGGGTGCAGGACCGCGGCGGCTACTTCTGGGACGAGGACACGGTGAACCGGCGCCTCGAGTCAATCATGACGCGCTCGTTCCACGAGGTGATGGCCGTGGTCCAGAAGCACAGAGTCAGCACGCGCATCGCTTGCTACATGCTGGCCGTGGACCGGGTCGCGGCGATGCACCGGCTGCGGGGGATGTATGCCTGATGCGCTACCGCGTCGTCGCGGTGGGCCGCGTACGAGACGCGGCGCTCCGCGCGGCCTGTGACGGGTACCTCGAACGGCTCCGACGCTACACGCGGGTCGAGGAGCGGGAAGTGAAAGACGAGGCGCGCATCCTCGCCGCCGTGGCTGAGGAATCGCGCCTCGTCGCGCTGTCGGAGCGGGGGGACCAGTGGACCTCGGGCCAGCTGGCCGATTGGACCGCCCGCTGGGAGCAGGACGGTCGCGACGTCACGTTCGCGCTGGGTGGCGCCGACGGGTTGCCGGCCGCCGCGCTGGCGCAGGCAGAGCGGATCTGGAGCTTCTCCACCCTCACGCTGCCGCACGAACTGGCGCGGGTGGTCCTGTACGAGCAGTTGTACCGCGCGTACACCATCCGCCGGGGAGAGCCGTACCATCGGGGACCGTGACCTGACGGCGGCCGACCGGGCGGCGCTGCTGGACCTGGCGCGCGCGACGCTCGCGGCCCGACTCGCGGAGCGGCCCCTGCCGCCCGCGCCGGCGGTGCCCGGGGCGCTGCTGCACCGCGGGGCGTTTGTCACCATCACGGAGCGCGGGACCTTGCGAGGCTGTATCGGGCACATCGCGGCCGACCGGGAACTCGGCACCGTGGTGCGCGACATGACGGTCGCCGCCGCCGAGGACGATCCCCGGTTCGCACCCCTCGCACTCGACGAGCTCTGGTCCGTCACGCTCGAGATCTCGGTCTTGTCCACGCCCGCGCGGCTCGGGCCGCCGACGGATCCCGGCCACCTGGCGGTCGGGCGCGATGGCCTCATCGTGCGCCGCGGCGCGAAGATCGGGCTGCTGCTGCCGCAGGTGGCCGCCGAGCACGGCTGGGGGCCCGAGGCGTTCCTGGCGGCCGCGTGCCGCAAGGCCGGCCTCGCGCCCGAGGCGTGGCACGAAGGCACGACCGAGGTGTTCACGTTTCAAGCGGACGTGTTCGGCGAGTCCGGCCCGGAGCACCTCGCCACGAGGGAGGGGGAAGGGTGAATCCGCGCATTGTCACGACGCCCATCGCGCCGCTCGTTGTGCCCGAAGCCCCCGTAGCGCCGCGTCGGGTCGACCCCGACGTGATCGCGGCCGCGTTCCCGGGCGCGGGTCGCGACCGGCTAGCGGCGGGCCCGGTCCTGCTCGTGACGACGGGCCAGCAGCCCGGTCTGTTTACGGGGCCGCTCTACACCGTCTACAAGGCGCTCTCCACGATCGCGCTCGCCCGACGGCTCGAGCGGGAACGGCGGGTGCCTGTGGTGCCGCTGTTCTGGGTGGCGGGAGACGACCACGACTTCGCCGAGGCGAACCACAGCTGGTTCCTGAACGCCGACGGCGAGCCCACGGAGATCGTGCTCCGCACCCGGCCCGCTGACGCACCGCTCGTGCCGCTCGCGCGGGAGCGGTGCGGGCCGGAGATCGGCCCCGCCCTGGCGCAGCTGCGCGCGGGCACGCCCGCGACCGAATTCCAGGCGGCCGTGCTCGCGTGGCTCGAGCGCTGGTATCGACCGGACACCACGCTCGCCGATGCGTTCGCCGCTGCCCTCGACGCGTTGCTCGGGCCCCGGGGGCTGGTGGTGCTGCGCGTGTACGACCCGAGCGCCAAGCGAGCGGCCGCGCCCTGGGTGCTGAAGGGACTGGAGATCACGCTCCCGGACGGCTACACGCCGGTGTTCGTGGAGGCGAGCCAAGGGCGCGATCGGTTACTGCGCGACGGCGAGGGGTTCCGCACGCGGCGTTCGGGCGAGCGGTTCAGTCGGGCCGATCTGACCCGTATCGCCCGCGCGGAGCCGGCGCGGCTCTCACCAAACGTCCTCTTGCGACCCGTCGTCGAGGCGGCTTTGCTGCCCACGCTCGCCTACGCGGCCGGCCCGGCGGAGCTCAAGTACCTGCCCGATGCGCTCCCGCTCTATGCCGCGCTCGGCGTGACCCCGCAGGCGGCGGTGCCGCGCTGGTCCGGCGTGCTGGTGGAAGGTCGCGTGGAGAAGCTGATGGAACGCCACCACCTCGACTTGACGGCATTCGACGGCAAGCCGGGTGAGCTCGAGGCTCGGCTCGTGCGCGACGCGCTGCCCCCGGAGACACTCGCGACCCTCGCCACGCTGCGGCGCGACATCGAGGAGCACTATCGTCACGTGCTCGCCGCCGCCATCCGGATCGATCCGACGCTCGAGCGCACGGTCGAGTCGGCGCGCAACGCAGCGCTGGCCGGGACGCAGACGATCGAGAAGAAGCTCGTGGCGAGCCTCAAGCGGCTCGAGGGCGACACGCTCGCCCGCCAGATCGCCCGCGCGCAGGCATCCGTCTATCCGCTGGGGCAGCCGCAGGAGCGGGCGCTGACGCTCGCATCGTTTCTCATCCGCTACGGGCCCGGGCTGGTGGATGCCCTCGAGCAGGAGGTGGCGCGCTGGGCGGGCGCTTCGTAGAATGCTCTCATGTGGCTCTTCGTCGTCGTGCTGCTCGTCGCCCTCATGATTCCCATCACGGCCATCCTGCTCGATTCGCCGCTCGGCCGCTCGCTCGCGCGGCGGCTCGAGGGGCAGGGGGGGCAGGGCGACGGGACGGGGACCGGCGTGCGGCAGCTTGAGCACCGGGTCGAAGCGCTGGAAACCGACCTGGAGGACCTGAACCGCTCGATCGCCGGGATGCGCGAGGAGCTGCAATTCGTGCAGCGCCTCCTGGAAGACCCCGGAAAGAGGAAACCCGGCCACTGACGCCGCCCCAGCCGGTCGCCGGCGGCGGCGGTGGACGGCACGCGGCGCAGGTCGCCGCCGGTATTTTCCTCACCCGCGTGCTCGGCTACGTGCGCGAGCGCGTGTTCGCCTACTACTTCGGGAACGACAGCATCCCCGCGGACGCGTTCCGCGCCGCACTCCGCATCCCCAACACAATCCGCAACCTGCTGGGCGAGGGCACGCTGTCGGCGTCCTTCATCCCGGTCTACGCGGCGCTCAACGAGCGCGCGGACAAGCAGGCGGCGCGGGCCCTGGCCGGGACCGTTCTCGGACTCCTGCTCCTTGCCAGCGGGCTCCTGGCCCTGCTCGGGATCGCGCTCGCGCCCGCGATCACCACCCTGATCGCGAAAGGGTTCGACGAACCGCGCCGCGCGCTGACCATCACGCTCGTGCGTATCCTGTTCCCGATGACCGGGCTGATGGTCGTCTCGGCCTGGTGCCTCGGGATCCTCAACACGCACCGCCGCTTCTTCCTGCCCTACGCCGCCCCCGCCCTCTGGAACGTCGCTGGCATCGTGGCGATGGTGGCCGCGGGGAGCTGGGCGGTGAACCGCGCCCTGCCGCCCGAGGCACAGCTGCACCGGCTGTCGCTGGCCCTCGCCTGGGGCACCGTGGCGGGTAGCGTGCTGCAGATCGCCGTCCAGCTGCCCGCCTGCTGGACCCTGCTCCACGGTATCGCGCTCCGGCTGTCCTTCACTCCCGAGGGCGTGCGCAGCGTGATCGTTGCCTGGCTGCCCCTCCTCGTGGGGGCGGGCGTCGCCCAGCTCTCGGGCCTGATCGACACGCTGCTGGGCTCGTTCACGGGCCCGGGCGGCGTCTCGGCGCTGGGCTACGCCCAGCTCATCCAGGTGCTGCCCATCAGCCTGTTCGGGGTCTCGGTCACCGCCGTCTCCCTGCCCGAGTTGGCGCGCGACGCGGCCGGCGCGGCGCCGAACGAACAGCTGCGAACGCGCATCGCCCTGGGGTTCCGGCGCATCGCGTTCTTCGTCGTGCCCGCGTCCTTCGCCTGCGTCGCGTTCGGCCGCGAGATCGTGGCGGCGCTGTATCAGACGGGACGGTTCACCGCCAGCGCGACGGTGCTCGTGGGGAGCGTGCTCGCCGCCTACGGCGTCGGCCTGGTGGGGCAGGCGACGGTCAAGCTGTTCGCGTCCGGGTTCTACGCCATGCGGGACACCCGCACGCCGGTGAAGATCGCCGCCTTCTCGCTCGCCGTCTCGACCGCGCTCGCCTGGCTGTTGATGCGCTGGTTCGGTGCCGCGGGGATCGCGCTCGGGTCGTCGCTGGGCGCGTTTGTGAACACGACCCTGCATCTGCGCGACTTAAGCGGGCGCATCGGTAGCGTGCTGCGGGGCGCCGACTGGCGCGCCTTCGGGATCGCGCTCGGGGCCGGGCTCGGCGCCACGCTGGTTGGCCTCGCGGCGGCGCGGCTCACGCTCGCGCTCGCGCCGGTGCCGCGCGGCGCGCTCGTCCTCGCTATTTTTGGGATAGTGTACGCCGCTCTCACGCTCGCGCTCAAGCATCCCGACGCGCTCCGCACATGGCAATCCCTGACCGCCTCGCACGCCAGCTAGACGCCCTTCCCGACAAGCCGGGCGTGTATCTCTGGAAAAGCGCGGCGGGCGAGATCCTGTACGTGGGAAAAGCGAAGAACCTGCGCGCCCGCGTGCCGAGCTACGTCGGTCCCGATGCCGGAGACACGCCGGAGCGGGCCGCCCTGGTCGGGCAAATCGCCGACTTGGAGACGATCATCGTGCCGAGCGAGGCGCAGGCGCTCCTACTCGAGAACAACCTCATCAAGGAGCACAAGCCGCGCTTCAACATCCGGCTCACCGATGACAAGAGCTATCCGCGCATCGCGGTGACCCTGGGGGAGCCGTTTCCGCGCGTGCTGGTCGTGCGCCGGGTGACGCTGCCCGGCGCCCGCTTCTTCGGGCCCTATACCGACGTCGCCACCCTGCGCCAGACGCTGCGCATCATCCGGCGCATCTTCACCGTGCGCTCCTGCCACTGGGACCTGCCGCGCGAGGCCCCGCAGCGGCCCTGCCTGGATTACCACATCGAGCGCTGCCGGGCGCCGTGCGTGGGCTACCAGGACGAGGGCGACTACCGGCGCATGATCGACGACGTGGTGCTGTTCCTGGAGGGCAAGACGGTGGACGTGCGGGGGCGGCTGCGCGAGCGCATGCAGCGGGCGGCGCAGGACCTGGACTTCGAGCGCGCCGCCCAGCTGCGGGACGCCCTGCAGTGGCTCGACCAGCTGGAACAGCCGCAGGCCGTGGAGCTCGTGGGGGGCGGGGACGCCGACGCCGTGGGGCTCGCGCGGGACGGGGACGACGTGTGCGGCGTGGTGCTCCGGGTACGCGACGGGAAGCTCATCGCGCGCGACCACTGGTTCCTCGAGAACACAGAGCACGAGACGGAAGCGGCCGTGCTCGCCGCCTTCCTGGTGCGCTGCTACCTGCCGCTCGAGGTGCGGGCCCGGAAAGTGCTGCTGCCGTTCGCACCCGAGGACCTGGTATCGCTCGCGGAGCTCGCCCCCGACGTGGATTGGCACGTGCCGCAGCGCGGCAGCAACGCCAAGCTCGCCGAGCTGGCGGACCAGAATGCCCGCTACCTCCTGGATGGCTTGAAGATCGAAAGCTTTGACATCGACGAGCGCTCAGCCGACCCGGTGTTCGCCCTGGGGCGCGATCTGGGGCTCGCCGCCGTGCCGCGCGCCCTGGTGTGCATCGACATCTCCACGAACCAGGGGAAGGATACGGTGGGCTCGCTCGTGTGGTTCGAGGCGGGCCGGCCCAAGAAGGCCGAGTATCGGCGCTTCAAGATCGCGGGCGCTCCCCAGGACGACTTCGCCGCCGTGCACGAGGTCGTCACGCGCTATCTCACCCGCCGGCTCGCCGAGGCGAAGCCGCTCCCCGACTTGGTGGTGATCGACGGCGGGAAGGGGCAGCTCGGCGCGGCCCTCGAGGCGGCTCGGGCCCTGGGCCGGGGCGACTTGCCGATCGTAAGCCTCGCCAAGCGCGAGGAGGAGATCTACCAGCCGGGCCAACCCGAGCCGCTGCGGCTGTCGCGCCGCAGCCCGGCCCTGAAGCTGCTGCAGCGCGCCCGGGACGAGGCCCACCGCTTTGCCGTGAGCTACAGCCGGCAACGACGCGCCCGACGGACCATCACCTCGGAGCTGCTCACGATCCCCGGCATCGGGCCGGGCCGGCGGCGGGCGCTGCTCGAGCGGTTCGGGTCGCTCGCGGGTGTGAAGACCGCGACGCCCGCCGAAATTGCCGCCCTGCCCGGGTTCTCGACCCGACTCGCCGAGCGGATCCTCGAGCGGTTGCGGCCGCGGCCGTGACGCGTCCCTGGTCCCTCGAGTGCTCGGCCTGCGGCAAGACGCGCAGCGGGGAAGGCCTGGCTGGGGTGTGCGAGTGCGGCCACCCCTATCTGGTCCGCTATGCCGTCGCCCCGTCCCCCGAGGCCAAGGCGCTACTCGGGGAGCGACGCTGGACGATGTGGCGCTACCGCGAATGGCTCCCGCTCACAGACGGCGAGGCGCCGATCACCCTGGGGGAAGGCGGCACGCCGCTCCTCCCGGTGCCGCGACTCGCCGCCAAGCACCGGCTACCGGAGCTGCGCGTGAAGGAAGAGGGCGCGAACCCCACGGGCTCGTTCAAGGCGCGCGGGCTCGCCGCGGCTGTCACCCGCGCCCGCGAGGCGGGCGCGACGTCGTTCGTCGTGCCCACGGCCGGCAACGCCGGCGTCGCCCTCGCTGCCTACGCCGCGCGGGCCGCGGCGCGGGCGCGCGTGTACGCGCCCGCGAGTACCCCCCCCACGCTCCTCGCCCAGATCCGGAGCTTCGGCGCCGACTTGGTGCTCGTGGACGGGCACATCGGCGACTGCGGCAAGGCCGCTCGCGCCTACGCGGCGGAGACTGGGGCGGTGGACGTCTCGACGCTGCGCGAGCCGTATCGCATCGAGGGGAAGAAGACGCTCGGCCTGGAACTCGCCGAGCAGCTCGGCTGGACACTCCCCGACGCCATCGTCTATCCCACGGGCGGCGGCACCGGCCTGATCGGGATGTGGAAGGCGTTCGGCGAGCTGGCGCGCGCCGGGTGGGTGCGGGGTCCACTGCCACGGCTGTACAGCGTGCAGGCGGCAGGGTGCGCGCCGGTCGTGCGCGCGTTCGAGACCGGGGCGCCGAGCTGCACCGCTTGGCCCGAACCGTGGACCATCGCATCAGGCCTGCGCGTCCCGGCGCCACTCGGCGACCGCTTGATGCTCGCCGCGCTGCGCGAGAGCGGCGGCGGGGCCGTGGCGGTGAGCGACGCGCAGCTCGCTGCCACGGCGCGCGAGATGCAAACGCTCGAAGGCATCGACGCCTCCCCCGAGGGGGGAGCGGCCCTGGCGGGGGCGCTCGAGCTCGTGGCGCGCGGGGCGATCAGACGCACGGACCGTATGGTGGTGTTCAATACCGGGGCTGGGTGGCTCTACAGGGCGTAACCCGTTAATATTCCGTCGCTTCCCACGCATGCGCATCGCGATCTTGGACCCCGCCGCCGGTATCTCGGGCGATATGACCCTGGGCGCCCTGCTCTCGCTCGGGGTGCCCCAGGGCTGGCTCGAACGTCTGCCCGCACGCCTGGGGCTCGCCGAGGTGGGGGTCACCGTGCGCGATGCCGTGCGCTGCGGCGTAGGCTGTAAGCAAGTCGAATTCACCATCCCCGAGCGGCCCCACGGGCGCCACCTAGGAGACCTGGTGCGGCTGGTTCAGGGCGCACCGATCTCGGACTGGGTGAAAGAGCGGGCCGTGCGCGCGTTCCGGCTCGTGGGGGAGGCCGAGGGGCGGGTCCACGGCGTACCGGTCGAGCAGGTCCACCTGCACGAAGTCGGCGCGGTCGACGCGGTGCTCGACATCGTCGGCGCGGTCGAGGGGTTCGAGCAGCTCGGCGTCGAGACGGTCTACACCTGGCCCGTGGCAGTGGGACACGGCTGGGTCGACGCGACGCACGGCACGCTGCCGGTCCCGGCCCCCGCCACGGCGATCCTGCTCGAAGGGCTCGAGGTCGCGACCGGCGGTCCGGTCGAGGGCGAGGCGACGACGCCCACGGGCGCCGCGCTGGTGCGCGTGCTCGCCGCCGGCCCGCCGCCCGCGCACTGGCGGCTCGTGCGGAGCGGCTGGGGCGCGGGGCAGCGGAACCCGAAACGGTATCCTAACGCCCTGCGGATCCTCGTCGCGGAGCAGGCGGCGGAGGCCGGCCGGGTCACGCTCCTCGCCACCGACGTAGACGACATGAGCCCCGAGTACGTGGAGCCGCTGCGGCAGGCGCTGGTCGCGGCCGGGGCACTCGACGTGCAGACCTGGCCGGTACAGATGAAGAAGGGGCGCTCCGGGTTCCGGGTCGAAGTGGTAGCGCCCGAGGAGCTCGCCGACGGCGTGACGGCGGCGCTGTTTCGCCACTCGACGACGGCGGGCATCCGCCGTTGGGTGGCCGAGCGGGCGACGTTGGCGCGCCGTCAGGTCACGGTTGAACTCGCGCCCACGGTGTCCGTGCGCGTGAAGGTGCTCGAGCAACCCGACGCCGACGGCGTGCGGGTGAAACCTGAATACGACGACGTGCTCGCGGCCGCCCGCGCCCTGGGCCGCCCGCCGCTCGAAGTCGCTCGCGTCGTGCAGCGCGACGCCGAAGCGCTCGTCGCCAAATCCAAGGAGTGAGCATGACCGTTAAGCAGACGGTTGCCATCGTCGTCGCCTGCGCCGCCCTGGTCCCTGCCGGCGCGCACGCCCAGCTCAACATCTTCCTCCCCGCCGCGTGCGACGTCAAGCCGAACGCCCTCGTGAACAGCGGGATTCAGTCGCTCCGGAACGCGTTCGGCACGAAGTTCGCCGACCAGCGCACCAAGGAGCTGAAGGATGCCGGACGGGTGCTGACGCAGGCGGTGACCCCTGGGAAGGAGGACAAGAGCGCCGCCGCGGCGTGGTACTACCTGGGTCGCTACTATGTGCTGACGGAGGACCTCCCAGGGGCCGATTCCGCGTTCGCCAAGGCGCAGGCGCTCGAGCCGAAATGCGGTGACGATATCGACCGCTACCGGCGCCAGGCATGGGTCCCGGTGTTCAATGCGGGTGTCCAGGCGTGGCAGGTGAACAACACCGATTCGGCCATCGCGAGCTTCCGGCGGGCGAACGGGATCTACCGGTCCGAGCCGATGGGGTTCATCTACATCGCGAACCTGTTCACGGCGGCGCAGCAGACGGACTCGGCGGCGAAGTACTTCAAGCTCGCGGCGACTCTCACGACCGATCCCAAGTATGCGAGGGACCGGCGCGACGCGCTCTTCAACGTGGCGCGCGTGTACCACGCGGGGAAACGCTACGACGACGCGGTCCCCGCGTACCGGGCGTACCTCGCCGCGTACCCCAACGACGTCCAGGCACGGGCGAGCCTCGCCGGCCTGTATGTGCTGGCCGGTAAAGGCGATTCGGCACTGGTGCTGTACGGCGAGATCGTGGAGCACGCCGACTCGGCGAACGCCGACGAGCTGTTCGGGGCCGCCCAGTCGGTGCTGGCCGCGATCCCCCCGTCGCCCGATACAGCGGCAATGAACGACGTCTGCAAAGCGGCCGCGAGGAAAAGGACTCCCGCCGCGACCGCGCGCCAGCTCGCGGTCCGCTGCCACCCCGCGGCCGCGGACACGATGCGCAAGTACCGCGTCGTCGCCGACCCCCAGTATCAGCTCACGGTCAAGATGTACGAGGCCGGCCTCGCGAAGAACCCGTACCTGCGCGACGCGCTCTACAACCTCGCGGGGATCTCGTACCTGATGGGCGACACGAGCAAGGTGCTGCCGCTCGCCCTGCGGCTCTACGCGGTGGACCCGATGAACCGTCTGACGCTCGCGAAGGTCGCCGGCGGGTACCAGATGATCGGGAAGAAGGATTCGGTCCTGTATTACTTGACGCTCGCCGACTCGCTCTCGCCGGACGTCACCGTCTCCACCTTCACCGTGAACGAGAAGGGGGCGAATCTCGAGGGATTGCTGAGCAACCAACGCTCCAAGCCGTCCCCCCCGCTCGGCCTCACGTTCGAGTTCCTAGACCCCAAGGGCGCGGTCGTGGTAACCCAGCCGCAGCCGGTGCCGGCGCTCCAAGCCGGCGCGAACCAGCCGTTCAAGCTGAAAGTAGACCAGCCGGGAATCACGGCGTGGCGCTACCACCGGTCACCCTGATTCACGTCACTAGCACCTAAACAGGCCGCGGCGGCGGGGCCGGGGCGCCGCCGCGGCCCGGTCCTCACATCCATGGTGCGGGCGGCTTTGCGAAGCTATCATCCGGGAACGGTTTCCGGTCCGGGTGGCGAGCCGCCGTCACGCGCCGCCTGACCACCTCGGCTCAGAGGCCGGCTCACCTTCTGCTGGGTGCAGAAATGCACTCTCGATCCAGGAGAGATCCATGCGGTATGTCCTGCTGAACCTGGCGGGGCTGGCGCTCTGCGCCATGCCACTTTCGGCCCAGACGGCCGACGACATCATCGCCAAGTACGTGAAGACCGTCGGCGGGATGGAGAAGATTCAGGCCGTGAAGACGCTGCGGCGCACGGGCAAGTTCACGGGAGGCGGCGGGTTCGAAGCGGTCGTCCTGCAGGAGAACAAGCGCCCGAACAAGGTCCGGGAAGAGTTCTCGCTGCAGGGGCTGACCGGGGTCAACGCGTACGACGGTAAGGCCGGGTGGAAGATCGAGCCCTGGCAAGGGAAAAAGGATCCGGAAGCGCTGAGTGAAGAAGAGATGAAGCAGATTCTCGAGGACTCGGACTTCGATGAGCCGATTGTCAACTACCAGCAGAAAGGCAACAAGGTGGAATTCGCGGGCCTGGAGCAGGTGGAGGGCACCGATGCCTACAAGCTCAAGGTCACGCTGGCGAGCGGCGACGTTCGATACTACTACATGGACACCGACTACTACGTCCCCATCAAGGTCGAGATGAAGCGCATGATCCGCGGCGCCGAGCAGGAGTTCGAGGAATCCCGAGGCGACTACAAAGAGGTCGCCGGGTGGTACTTACCGTACGCGATCGAGGCCGGGCTCAAGGGGAGCACAGACCGGCAGAAGATCACGATCGAGAAGATCGAGGCCAACGTGGCCATCGATGATCACCGCTTCGAAAAGCCCGCCGTGGGTGTCACGCCGCCGGTCACCCCGCCCGTCAAGCCGCCTTCGCGCGAAGGGAATTGACCGATGACGAACCTATCAGTTGGTCGCTGCGCCACGTATGCCGCCGCTGTCGCAATCGCGGGGACGGCCACCGCGCAGACGCCGCAACCCGCCGCACCGGTGAAGGTCGACTCGGAGACGATCTCGGGCCTCGGCGCCCGCAACATCGGCTCGGCGGCGATGAGCGGCCGGATCGCGGCGGTGGACGCCGCGTGGGAAGGCCAGCGGCTCACCGTGTACGTCGGCGCGGCGAGCGGCGGTGTGTGGAAGTCGGTCAACGGTGGCACGACCTTCAAGCCGGTCTTCGACAAGCAGCCGGTGCAGTCCATCGGCGCGATCACCGTCGATCCGAAAAACGCGAAGGTGGTGTGGGTGGGCACGGGTGAGCCGTGGACCCGCAACAGCGTATCGATTGGCGACGGCATCTACAAGTCCGGGGATGGCGGTGACAACTGGACCAACCTCGGCCTGAAGGAGTCCGAGCACATCGCCAAGATTCTGGTCGACCCGTCCGAGACGAACACGGTGTATGTCTGCGTCCCGGGAAAGCTCTGGAGCGATAGCGACGAGCGGGGCGTCTACAAGACGACCGACGGCGGGAAGAGTTGGGTGAAGATCCTGAAGGGAGCGAATGCCTCCACCGGCTGCTCGATGATGGCGCTCGACCCCCAGAGTCCCAAGACGATCTTCGCCGGGCTGTGGGACTTCCGCCGCAAGGGCTGGACGTTCCGCTCCGGGGGCGACGGTCCCACCGCTCCGAGCGGCAGTGGCCTGTTCAAGAGCACGGACGGCGGCGCGTCCTGGACGGAGCTCGCCGACAAGAGCGCGAAAGGACTGCCGACCAAGCCGTGGGGCCGCGTCGCGGTCGCCGTGGCACCATCGAAGCCGAACGTGGTGTATGCGGTCATCGAGGCGGAGCCGCCGAAAAACGGGTTGTATCGCTCCGCGGACGGCGGCCAGACCTGGGAGGCGCTGGACCGCAGCCAGGCGATGATTTGGCGGCCGTTCTATTTCGCCAACTTGATCGTCGACCCGAAGAACGAGAACCGGGTCTACAAACCGGACGGCAACCTGATCGTGAGCACCGACGGCGGCAAGAGCTTCAGCAACATCTCCGGCGGCGCGCACGGTGATTTTCACGACGTGTGGATCGATCCCGCCAACACCGATCATTTGATCATCGGGGACGACGGTGGGCTGTGGTATTCGTACGACGCGGGGAACAAGTGGTGGAAAGCCGACAATCTGCCGGTCTCGCAGTTTTATCACGTGAGCCTGGACATGGACCGGCCGTACCACGTGTACGGCGGCCTGCAGGACAACAGTTCCTGGGTCGGGGAGTCGGAATACCCGGGAGGCATCACCAGTAGTCGCTGGGAGAACATGTACGGCGGGGACGGCTTCTGGATGTTCGTGGATCCTCTGGACCCCGATTACATCTACGCCGAGTACCAGGGCGGCGAGATCGGGCGCGTCAACCGCAAGACGCACGAGACACGCAACATCAAGCCGCTGCCCCACTACAAGGAGGACAAGCTCCGCTACAACTGGAATACGCCCATTCACGTCAGCCCGACGCGCAAAGGCACGATCTACATCGGCGCCCAGTATCTGTTTCGCTCGCGCGACTACGGCCAGACGTGGGACCGCGTCTCGCCGGACCTCACCACCAATGATCCCGAAAAGCAGAAACAGGAGCAGTCCGGCGGCGTGACCGTCGACAATTCATCGGCGGAAACACATACCACCATCTATGCCGTCTCCGAATCCCCGAGGGACGCCACCGTCATCTGGGTCGGCACCGACGACGGCAACGTGCAGGTCACGCGGGACGGGGGTAAGACGTGGTCGAACGTGGTGGCGAACATCGCGGGCCTGCCAAAGAACGCCTGGGTCTCATCGATCGAAGCGGGTCATTTCGACGCCGGCACCGTATACGCCACCTTCGACCTCCATGCGTTCGGCAACATGCGGCCGTACGCGTACAAGTCGACCGACTTCGGCCGGACCTGGTCGCCGCTGATCGCGTCGGACAGTCCGGTCCGGGGGTACGCCCACGTCGTGAAGGAAGACTTGGTGAACAAGGACCTGCTGTTCCTCGGCACCGAGTTCGGTCTCTGGGTGTCCCTGGACGGCGGGAAGCTGTGGGCACACTACAAAGGTGGCGATCTGCCGAGCGTGGCGGTCCGTGACCTGGCGATCCACCCACGCGATCACGACCTAGTGATCGCGACGCACGGGCGGGGGATCTGGATCGTCGATGACATCACGCCGCTGCGCGCGCTGACGCCCCAGACGCTCGCCGGCAGCGTCGTCTTCATGCAGGCACGGCCCACCATCCAGCACGTGTCCGCGTTCGGCGGATGGGCGAATGGCGATGCCGCATTCGTCGGACCCAATCCGCCGAGTGATGCGGTGATCACCTACTATCTGAAGAAGCGCCACATCTTCGGCGACATGAGGGTCGAGGTGTTCGACCAGACTGGCCGATCGCTCGGAACGGTGCCCAGCAGTAAGCGCCGCGGCTTGAGTCGCTTGACGTGGTCGATGCGCCTCAAGCCGCCCCGCGTGCCGCCAGCGGCCAGCGCGGCGTTCGGGGCGGCATTCGGCCCCCGCGTGTTGCCGGGCACGTACACCGTGAAGATGTCCAAGGACAAGGACGTGTTCACGATGCTGCTCCGGGTCGGGCCCGATCCACGAACGAAACACACGGTGGAGGATCGCAAAGCGCAGTTCGACCTCGCGATGCGGCTGTATGAGGCCCTCGGAGACATGACGTTCGCCGTCGACCGGATCAACGGCGTCCGCCTGGCGCTCGATGAGGGGGCCGCCAAACTGTCGGCGAGTGACCCCCTCGCCCTGCGGCTCCGGACCGCGTCGGCGACCGTCGATGAGCTGCGCAAGAAGATCGTCGCGACGAAGGAAGGCGGCATGATCACGGGTGAGGAGCGTCTGCGGGAGAATCTGACCGACCTCTACGGCAACGTGGTCTTCTACGACGGTCGGCCGTCACAGACCCAGGTGGAGCGCACCGACGCCCTCGCGCGCCAGCTGGCGGACGTAGTCAAGGATTTCGACGCGTGGACGGCGAAAGAGCTCAGCGGGCTCAACGCCGACTTGGCCAAACAGCGACTCGATCCGGTTCCGGTCCTCACGCGGCCGCAATGGGAGGCGAAGAACGCGGCGGCGCAGTAACGCGACCGAGCGCGCGGGCTGTGAGGACGCCTCGGGCGGCGCCGTCGTGGGCCGAAGGTAGTGGAGTATCGTCTCGAGTAGCTCGTGGATGGATTAGGGGGCGGCCGGGCACATAGACGGCCCCCTGTCGCTGCAACCGCCTGCGTCTCTAGGGGATGTGGGATCGGCGCAACAGGCGTCGTGTCACAGCGCGATCTCCTGTTACTCAATCAAGAATCTCAGCCGTGGCGACCAGGGAGCGTCCCTCGTAGAGCCAGGGTTTGGTCCCGGGCGTGCGCGTGTTAGGCGGCGCGCTGCCCTGCGCCTGGAAGTGCAGCGACCTCCTCAGCTCACCGCTTTCTTCATGAGCGCGCCGATCCTTGCCTCGGCGGCGGCGGTCAACTCCTTCAGCGCGAAGGCGACCGGCCACACGGTGCCATCGTCGAGGTTCGCCTTGTCGCTGAAGCCGAACGTCGCGTACCTCGCCTTGAACTTGTGCGCGCTTTGGAAGAAGCAGACGACATTGCCGTCCTTGGCGTACGCGGGCATCCCGTACCAGGTTCTTGGCGAGAGGGCTGGCGCGCTGGCTGTGATGATGGCATGGAGCCGCTCGGCCATGGCGCGATCCGGTTTCGGCATCTCGGCAATCTTCGCCAGCACGTCGCTTTCCCCGTCCGCCTTCTTCGCGTGCGGGCCGCGGCGCGCTTCCGCCTTCAGCTCTTGGACACGCTCCTTCATCGCGGCTCGTTCCTCGTCCGTGAATCCCTTGACCGCCTTGCCGGTCACGGTGGCGCTCTTGGCGGACTTCTGTCTATCCGTCTTTGGGCTCATAGAGCCTCCTCATACTAACGTTGGTTGGACACCTCGCCGCAGTGCGAATGCCGATCCACACTATTCTAACATGCGCCGCCTAACGGGCATTGGACTGTCCGTTCGAGTGTAACGGTGGTGAGTCGATGGTGCGCCGGGTGTACCGGCACCTCGGGCCGCGTAATGCGTCAGCCCGCTCCCGGAAGCCTTAGGGTGCTTCTAGTCCATCGGGTAGGCCCACTTCATTCGCACAAGCCGATCGTTCTCGAATCACAGCTTCAGTGTGTGCGTGAACACAGTAGATTGGGCTCCGTGAGGAGGAAGTCATGGTGAAGTCCTTGCCGTCCCGCCGTGCCGACGTCTTCTTCTACGGTCTCTTCATGGACCAAGATCTGCTGCGTGGCAACGGGCTCGCGCCTGAGAGCCCCGAGCTCGCTTCCGTCCCAGGATTCGCGCTTCGAATTGGACAGCGTGCCGCGCTTGTCCCACAGGCAGCGAGTCGAGTCTATGGAGTTGTAATGTCGCTCACGCTTGCGGAGCTGGAGCGACTCTATTCTCAACCGAGTGTCCAGGGTTACAAGCCGCAAGCGGTCCTCGCGCACTTGGCAAATGGCGGTGTAATCGCCGCCCTCTGTTACAACCTTGCAGAACCGCCCTTACCCACCGAGCACAATCCCGAGTACGCCACAAAGCTGCGTGCGGTCGGCCACAAGGTTGGGCTGCCGACAGAATACATCTCCTCTTTGCAGTGAAGGTCGCCATTTCGACGGATCGAAGTCGGCTTACTCGAGTGGGGTGACTGGCGTAATATCAGCTCGGCGTGAAGCGGCCGCGCGTTACCAAGCGAACGTGGCTTGGCGTGTGGGCCGCTGAGTGAGAGCGAGAGGCCTGCGACCATGTGGCTGGTGGGAATGCTCGTGCTACAATCGGTTCTGCGTCCTGCGACGCCGGTCGCTGATCGGCTTGAAGTTACAGGCGGACCACGTTCTCCAACTTCCACGCCCCGTCCATGGGCCGTTCGTTCAAGGGGTCACCGGGCTGCGCCTCTTGCGACTGGCTCCCTCCGTACGCTCACGTGAGATGCGGCACGGCCGAACAGCTGCGTGCGCACGTCAGGCGGACACTCATCGGGCTCGCAGAGCAATTGCGATCGCACCGATAGCCATCACAACAGCCAAGGTGGTGGCCAACAAGACCCAGAACATGCCGATCCTGCCGACGAATGCCATCAAGGCAATGAAGAGCATGAAGCCCGCGCCATAGACAAGCGGATGCCGCGGTCTGAGGGGAGTTGGCTTGAGCTCGGGTAGGCGTCGCATGATTGGTCTTGTGCCGCCCTGTATCTCGATTCCCCTCTAAAGTGTGAACAGATTGGGGCGAGCGATAGTCCGCGCTGCCTAAGGTCCGCGAGACCGTCTTGTTAGCTGAGGCGTCGCCCGTTCGCCTCGCTCGTCGAAAGCTTTCTTGATCTGGGTCATGAGAGCTCTCTCGAGGCTGGACGTGGTAGTGACTCGGCCGGCCGCAGGTGAGCCGAGGACACCGCGAACGACACCTGAGTCTGCGTCATCGCGGATGGCGGCCAGCGTGAAATCGACGGACCTCAGGCGAGATGGGCCACGGCGGCGAGTCGATGGTACGCCGCGTCTACGGCCACTGGGGGCAGGTGCGCCACCGCGCCGAGGCGGTGGAGTACCGGGTCGAGCAGCACCTCGCTAAGTTGGGGGAGCGGCTGGCGGCTCTGAACGCTCGGACGTTTGTCACCACCATTGACACCACGGGCCTAGACAGCCAGCCTTATCGCGTAAGTCACTCAGCGGCAACCCCGCGGGCGTAATTCAGGGGTAGAATGCCAGCTTCCCAAGCTGGACGTCACGGGTTCGAATCCCGTCGCCCGCTCTGTATGAGGTCGGGTCCGTCAGGCAAGTGGTGCGGCTGCAGTCCCGGTGGGGCTGCAGCCGCACGGCTCTGGCTGGCTGCATTGCTGCGACCTGGCCGCATCGTGTTCGTCCTCGCCGTCCTCACCGCGAATTCAGCCCATTCCGCGAGCGCTCAGCAGTCGCCGCCGGCTCCGACACGTCCGCCCAACGCGTACGAAGAGCTGCAAGCGTTTTCGTCCGTGCTGACCCAGATTCGCGTGAACTACGTCGACTCGGTGACCTACCGGGAGCTCGTGCACGCCGCCATCGACGGTATGCTCCATGCGCTCGATCCGCACAGCAATTTCATGTCCCGCACCGAGTGGGACCGGCAGGAGGCGCTCATGCGCGGTGAGCTCCCGGGAATCGGCGTGCAGGTGGAGGAAGAGGACAGCGCCGCGACGGTCTTGGCGGTCGATCCCCGCGCCCCGGCCGCCAAAGCCGGAGTGCAGCCGGGTGACCGCATCGCCGCCATCAACGACAGCTCCGTCGCCGGCCTCAAGCCCGCCGACATCGCGTTGCGCCTCTCGGGACCGAAAGGGTCAACCGTGCGGATCCGGATTGAGCGCGGTCCGCGTCTGGAGCCAGAAACACTGTCGGTCACTCTGCGGCGAGAGCTCCTAGGCACGCCACGGGTGACGATGGCACGGATGGCGGCCCCGGCCACTGGGTATCTGGACTTGCAATGGTTCGCCCCGAAGGCAGGCGATGACGTGCGCGACGCTGTGCGGCTGTTGCAGGCGCAAGGGGCGCGGCGCCTCGTCCTTGACCTGCGAAATAATCCCGGCGGCCTCATGGATGCGGCCGTTGACATCGCCTCCGAGTTCCTCCCCCAGGGGGCGCTCGTCTTTCGAACGGAAGGCCGAAAGAAGGACGCGATCCACCAATTCGTCACCAAGCACGACGGTGCCTTCCGGGACATGCCGGTCATCGTGTTGATCAACGGTCAGAGCGCGAGTGCGGCCGAGGCGCTCGCCGGCTCGCTGCAGGATCATGATCGTGCCCTCATCCTCGGGCGGCGTAGTTTCGGCAAGGCGCTCGTGCAGACGGGGTTCCTGATCATGCCGTCGTCGGACATCGTGGAACTGACGATCGCTCGCGTGTTCACCCCAAGCGGCCGCCTGATTCAGCGGCGCTACCGCGGCATCCGCTACGAGGAATACTGGGCGTTCGCGGGGAAGGCCGGGGCGGCCGAGGACACGCTCGTCCAGTTCAAGACCGACCATGGTCGCACGGTCCGCGGCGGCGGCGGGATTGTCCCCGACGTGGTGCTACCCGTGGCGAGCGGGTTCCCGGTCTGGTGGAGCGTTGCCGTAGATAGCGGGTTCGCCGACGCCGTCGCGGACAGCGTGGCCCATACGCTCCCGGCGACTGCGGCCGCGCGGGCGCAGTGGCTGACCGGTCGCCAACAGTGGCGCGACCGACTGCTGGTCCCGTGGCTCGCGCGCGTGCGCAACCGGCTCCACGTGACGGCGCAACTCGACAGCGCCCTCGGCGAGCGCCTCGCTCTGTCGCTGGCAGCGCGCGCCGCCACGGTTCGCTGGCCGCCGGATGGTGGAGACGAATTGGGCGTGCGGAACGACCCGGACATTCGTGCCGCACTGGAGTACTTCCCACGACTCGCCGAATTGCTCGGCACGCCCGCGCACTAGGAACGCGCGGGGACGCGTTGGATCGGGCCTGCGTAGCGAGACGCGCCCGCCGCATGTCCCGCCCGGGGCGCCGGCGCGGAGGGACCTGGATCGGCCACGCCGCGTGGGCGTTGTCGGTCGTTGTCGCCGCCTGCGCCACACCGCCACCGGTGCGCACTCAGGTGTCGCGCCTCGAAGTCCTCGAAGCCGCCACGGACTCCGGTATGGCGTTGCCGCGCCCGCGACTCCCGCTCGGGGCCGACACCAACGCCGCGGCCGCGTACTACCGACTGGGGGAGTCGCTGGTGCGGTTCAGCGTGAAGCTCGATACGGCCGACATGGCATTGTATTGGGCGTCCCGCCTGGACCCCTACTGGCCGGATCCGATCTTTGCACGGGCGATGCTCATCCTGCGGGCGGCGCGGGCCGACGCGCTCGAGACATGGTTCAAGACGCGCTCGCGCGGGGCTACCCAACGGGTACAACTCACCCCGCGGCAGATGCAGCTCGTCGATTCCCTGATGCGCATCGCGTGGGCACGCAATCCGTTTCTCTACACCGACCTCGAGTTTGCGCATTTGCCACCGGGCGAGCCCCGAGATCCTGAGCGGGCAGGCTTTGGCGCGTACGCATCCCGGCGGTTCGCGAGCGCTGAGAGCCTGTTCGCGGTCGCCCTGCTCAAGCATCCAGGGAACGTGGGGCTCCGCATCTACCGCGCCAAGGCTCTGTTCTTCCTCCAGCGCTACGACAGCGCCGTGGCTGAGCTGGCGGCCGCGCGCGACTCGGTGCGGGGCGCTACCGAGGCGCGGCTCTCACCAGTCCTACCGTCGGTCGAGATGTTCGAGTACGGGATCGGCATCGCGCGGGTCCAACAGGATGATTTTCCCGCGGCACGGGTCGCGTTCCAGCGTACCCTCGCCGAGAATCTGGGGTTCTACTGGGCTCACGTGCGGCTCGCCGGGGCCGCCCTCGCCTTGGCCGACACTGCTGCCGGCTTGGCCGAGCTCGCCCTCGCCGTCGATGTCGAGCCTCAGGAACCCGCCCTCCGCCTGTTTCACGGCCTGGTGTTGTACAAGGCGGGACGACTGACCGAGGCGGCGGGGCAGCTCAAGAAGGCGCTCGAGGTCGATCCGTACTACGCCGCGCCCCACTTGCACCTGGGACGGGTGTACCAGGCGCAGGGTAGGAAGGTGGAGGCGATCGAGCAGTACCGCTCGTTCCTCGCCCACGCGGCGCGCGACGACTCCGACCGCCACGCGGTCATCGGCCTGTTGGCCGCGCTGGGGGCGGCGCCTGCAGACACCGGGCGGTGACGCCGCGGCGCCCCTGGGCGTGCCGTAGTTGACAAGCCGCGAGGCTCGGTGCCTTTTCTCTCGGTCCCCAGCACGCCAGTCGAGCTATGCGCGCCGCCACGTGTGTTGCAGTGGTCGCTCCCCTGTTGGCCCTCGTTTCCGCCACGCTTTGCGCGCAGGGGGGGTTCGTCGGACTACGCCCCCCCTGCGAGCTGACGGCCGGAAACGCAAAGGTCTCGGGCGCGATCCAGGCACTGAAAGCGGCGGCCGAGAAGCCGGACCAGCGCGTCCCGCAGCTCACCCAGGCGAAGCGGCTCCTGACTGAGGCGATCGTCCAGGACAAGCAGGAGTTGAACCCCGCGGCCTGGTACTTTCTCGGCCGCTACGCCCTCGAAGCCACTGACGCCGCTGGCGCGGACTCGGCGTTCGCCCGGGCGCTGGCCCTCGCTCCCAAGTGCGCGGACGACATCGCCGAGCATCGCCACGATCTCTGGGACAAGCTCCTCACCGAC
>WNFD01002648.1_pt1 | contig 43660 bp, 45 predicted proteins | sample 5400491 | NCBI WGS metagenome assembly WNFD01 (sample SAMN13153343, study PRJNA577476) | soil metagenome | isolation source: 120 cm saprolite under Douglas fir tree site 2 hole 2 replicate 2 | place: USA:California | collected 2015-04-18
GCACGTGGAGGAGCTCGACTGGTGGCAGGAGTACGAGCATCGCGGAGTCCGCTTCGTCTGCGTCCCGGCGCAGCACTTCTCGCAGCGCTCGCTCTGGGACGGGAGCCGCCGGCTGTGGGCCTCGTGGGTCATCGCGGGGCGCGAGCGACGGCTCTACTTCGGCGGTGACACCGGCTACTTCGACGGCTTCAAGGAGGCGGGGCGGCGCCTCGGCCCCTTCGACGTGGCCGCGCTCGCCATCGGGGCTTACACCCCCGCCGAGATCATGAAGGCGGTTCACACCACGCCCGAGGAGGCGGTCCAGGCCTTCGTCGATCTCGACGCGCGGGCGATGCTCGGCATCCACTGGGGCACCTTCGACCTGGCCGGGGAGCCGCTCGACGAGCCCCCGGTGCGCATGCGGGCCGACTTCGAGCGGCGACGCCTCGACCCGGCGCGGGCCTGGATCCTCAAGATCGGGGAGACGCGGCTCTGGTGAGCGGCGTGAGGCCATGGCCCATCGAGTGCTGATCGTGGAGGACGAGCCCGACATCCGGGACCTCCTCGTCTTCCACCTGGAGCGCGAGAGCTATCAGGTCACGCAGTGTCGGAGCGGCGTCGAGGCCCTGCGCCTGGCGCGGGCCACGCCGCCCGACCTGGTGCTACTGGATCTCATGCTGCCGGAGATGGACGGGCTCGAGGTGTGCCGGCGGCTGCGCCAGGATCCCGCGACCCAGGCGCTCCCCATCGTGATGCTCACCGCGCGCGGCGACGAGGTCGACCGCGTGCTCGGCCTCGAGCTGGGCGCCGACGACTACGTGGTGAAGCCGTTCTCCCCGCGGGAGCTGGTGGCCCGGATCCGCGCGGTGCTGCGGCGCGCCCGTCCACCGGCCGGGACCGCGCCGCTCGTGGTCGGCCGACTCGCCATCGACGCGGCCGCCCACCACGTGACGGTGGACGGGGCCGCGGTGAGCCTCACCCGCAAGGAGTTCGACCTCCTGCGCGCGCTGGCCGAGGCGCGGGGCCGCGTGCTCTCGCGCGAGTACCTCCTCGACCACGTGTGGGGCTACACCGCGGCGGGAGAGATCGAGTCGCGGACGATCGACGTGCACGTGCGTCGGCTGCGGCAGAAGCTCGGCGCGGAGGGGCAGCGGATCGGCACCGTGACCGGAGTGGGCTACCGCTTCGAGGGCGACCGGTGAGGGGAGTCAGAAGGAGGGGAGTCCGATGCGCGCGTTGCTGAGGCTCGTGCGGCGCAGCATCGCGCTCAAGCTCACCCTTACCCTGGTGGGCTTCGTGGCGGTGAGCATCCTCGCGGCGGGCCTCTACCTGAACCGGGCCCTCGAGGCCTTCGCGGTCGAGTCCCTGGACACCCGGCTGGCCGCGCTGGCCGCGGTGCTCGACGGGGACGCCCGCGCCGCGCTCGTCGCGGGGGGGCCCGCGGCCCAGGACTTCGTGAACCGGGTGGCGCGGCCCACCGGCTCCCGGGTAACCCTGATCGCCCCAGACGGGCGGGTGGTGGGCGAGTCGGACAAGGGCCTGGCCGAGCTGAGCGAGCTCGAGAACCACGCGGGCCGGCCGGAGGTGCGGGCCGCGCTCGAAGGTCGCCGGGGGCGCGACCTGCGGCGGAGCACCACCGTCGCGGCCCCACTCCTCTACATGGCGGCGCCGGTGCGCGACGGGGGGCGGATCGTCGGCGTCCTCCGCCTCGCCCTGCCCCTCGCCGCGGTGACCGGGTCGTACGAGGCGCTCCACCAGGTGATGCTGGTGGGCGGCGCCCTCGCCCTCCTGATCGCCCTCGGCATCGGCGTCTTCGTGGCCGGGCGGGTGACCCACCCGGTGGTGGAGATGCAGTCGATCGCCCGGCAGATGAGCGGGGGCAACTTCCTGGTCCGGGCCCCCACCCGGTCCACCGACGAGATCGGCACGCTCGGGCGGTCGCTCAACGTGATGGCCGGACGGCTGCGCGAGAAGATCCAGGATATCGAGCAGGAGCAGTCCAAGACCACCGCGATCCTCGACGCGATGGTGGAGGGCGTGATCGCGGTGGACGGCCAGGAGCACGTCTTGCTCATGAACGAGCGGGCCCGCACCATGTTCGGCCTGGGCGCCGCCCGCGGCGAGGGCAAGCCCTTCCAGGAGGTGATCCGCAACGCGGATCTCCACGAGCTCTTCCGGGCGGTGCACGCGGGCCCGGACCCGGGTCCGGTCCGCCGCGAGCTGCTGGTGACCGGCCCGGTCACGCGCACCCTGGGGGTCAACGCGGTCCGGCTCGCCATGACCGGCGACCAGCCGGGAGTGGTCATGGTCCTCCACGACGTGACCGCGCTCCGCCAGCTCGAGCGGGTGCGGACCGAGTTCGTGGCCAACGTGAGCCACGAGCTCCGCACGCCGCTGACCGCGATCCAGGGCTATCTCGAGACGCTCCTGTCGGGCGCGCTCGAGGAGCCGGAGAACGCGCGCCGCTTCCTCGAGATCGTGCTGCGCCACAGCGAGCGGCTGGGGCGCCTGCTCAACGACCTGACCGACCTGTCCAACATCGAGCTCGGCAAGGTGACCCTGCGGCGCGAGCCGGTGCGGATCGGCGAGGTGGTCGCCTCGGTGGTGGACATCATCGCGCCGCGCGCCGCGCGGACCGGGGTCTCGGTGACCGCCCGGATGCCGGCCGAGCTCGCCCTCGTCTCGGCGGACCGGGATCGCCTCGCCCAGGTCCTGATCAACCTCATCGACAACGCGGTGAAGTACACACCCGAGGGCGGATCGGTGACGGTGACCGGGCGCAACCTGGACCCCGGCCGCATCGACGTCGCGGTCGCCGACACCGGCATCGGCATCCCGCCCGCGGACCTGCCGCGCATCACCGAGCGCTTCTACCGCGTCGACAAGGCGCGTTCGCGCGAGCTGGGCGGCACCGGCCTGGGCCTCGCCATCGTCAAGCACCTGGTCATGGCCCACGGCGGCGAGCTCACGATCGAGAGCGAGCAGGAGCGCGGGACCACCGTTCGCTTCACCCTGCCGATCGAGCCCCCCGCGGCCTGATCGCCGCGCGGCGGCTCGCGCGCCGCCCCTTCTCCGGGGTCGCCCGTCACACAAACTTCACGACGGGAGAGGTACGTGATCAATGCCCGTCGTGCATGCTGGATCGCGATGGACAACCTCATCGCGCACGATCGAGAGCGGACGGAATCGACGGGCCGCGGCCGCGCGGACCTGCACGTGCACACGCTCTACAGCGACGGCGGCCAGTCGCCGGAGGCGGTGGTGCGGGCCGCGGCGGGGCGGGTCGACGTGGTGGGCATCACCGATCACGACCACGTGGGCGGCGCGCGGCGCGCGCGCGACTACGCGCGCGAGCACCCGGAGCTGGGGGTGGACGTGGTGGTCGGCGAGGAGATCAGCACCCTCAACGGCCACCTGATCGGCCTCTACCTGTCCGAGGCGGTGCCGGCCGGGCTCTCCGCGCGGGAGACCATCGAGCGCATCCACGCCCAGAACGGGCTCGCGGTGGCCGCGCATCCGCTCCATCCCTTGCGCGGGGTGGCGCGCGGCCACCAGCCGATCGGCCGCCTGATCCCCGACCTCGCCTTCGACGCGATCGAGGTGGTCAACAACGCGGGCGTCTTCTCCCGGCTCTACGACGCGTGGGCCGCGCTGCGGAACGTGGAGTGGATGCTGCCGGTGACCGCGGGCAGCGACGCGCACGACGTGTGGTACCTCGGCAGCGCGTGCACCACGTTCCCCGGGCGGGACGCGGCGGCGCTGCGGGGCGCCCTCGAAGCGGGCCGGACGCGGGCCCGGGTCGAGTGGTCGTGGACGGCGGCGAAGATGCCGCGGCACGTGCACATCCAGTCGCGGAGCGCGATCAGGTTTCTACAGGGAGGTCACCGTGGACACTCATGAGCGGACGGGACACGAGGGGCCGGAGTTTCGCTGGCTGGAGCGCGGGAGCGGTGAGGCGGTCATCCTGCTGCACGGGCTGATGGGCCAGATGCACCACTGGGACGGGGTCCTCGACGGCCTCGACGGGAGCTCCCGGGCGATGGCGCTGGACCTGCCGATCCTCCCGCGCGGGCGGGCCGAGGCTTCGCTCGACGCGCTGGCGGGTCACGTCGCCCGGTTCATGGACGCGCTCGAGATCCCCCGCGCGGTGGTCGGCGGCAATTCGCTCGGCGGACACGTGGCGCTCCGGCTGGCTCTCGAGCAGTCCGATCGCGTGACCGGGCTGGTTCTCGCCGGGTCGTCCGGCCTCTTCGAGCGCGGCTTCAGCAGCGGGGTGCCCCACCGCCCCGACCGGCGCTGGGTCCGGGAGAAGATGGAAGAGGTGTTCTTCGATTCGGCTCTCGTGACCGAGGGCTGGGTGGAGGAAGCCCACCGCGTGGTGACGACGCCCGCCTCCGCCCTCCGGGTGCTGCGGTTCGCGCGCGACGCGCGCCGCGACAACCTGGAGGCCCGCCTGGGCCGGATCCGGGTGCCGACCCTGCTGGTGTGGGGCCGGGACGACCGGATCACGCCGCTCGAGGTGGGCGAGCGCTTCCGCGAGCTGATCCCGGACGCGCGGCTCGTGTGCCTGCCCCGCTGCGGCCACGCGCCGATGCTCGAGCACCCGGAGCGATTCGCCGAGGTGGTGGACGACTGGCTCGAGGCCACCCGGGAGCGCCGCGCTCCCGCCGTGACCGCCCTGGGAGGTGTCCGGTGACCGGGGGACTGGCCGGCCGGGCGATCGACTGGCTCGCGGTCCGGCGCCGGCGGCAGCTCGAAGCGGTGTGGCGCGACCCGGCGGGAGCCCAGGAGCGCGCGCTGCTGCGCCTGGTGACGGCGGCGCGCGACACCGAGTTCGGCCTCGAGCACGGCTTCCGGGGCATCGCCTCCGTGGCCGAGTACCAGCGGCGGGTGCCGGTGCGCGACTACGCGCAGCACCGGGGCTGGCTCGAGCGCGCGGCGGGCGGCGAGAGGTCGGTCTCGTGGCCCGGTCACTGCCCGGACTGGGTGAAGACCTCCGGCACCACCTCGGGGGACAAGCTGATCCCGGTGACGCCGGAGGCGCTCGCCGGGCATCGGAAGGGCGGGTGGGACGCGCTCCTGTCCGCGGCGCTGCGCGTGGGGGGCTCGAGCCTGATGGGAGGGCCGATGCTCTTCCTGGGCGGCTGCACCGCGCAGCATCCGCTGGGGCCCGGGAGCCGCGTGGGGGATCTGTCGGGGCTGGTGGCGAGCCGTCTGCCGCTCGGGTTCCGGGGGCGTTACTCCCCGGGGCCGGCCTGCGCGTCCATCGCCGACTGGGAGTCGCGCCTCGACGCCAGCGCCGCGCTCGTCGCCACCCAGGACATCCGGCTGCTGTCGGGCATGCCCTCGTGGCTCGTCATCCTGTTCGAGCGGATCGCGCGTCAGTGCGAGGCTGGCGGCCGGCGCCTGCGGGACCTGGGCCAGCTCTGGCCGGAGCTGCGGGCGCTGATTCACGGAGGCGTGGCCTTCGCGCCGTACGCCTCGGTGTTCGACGAATGGCTCGGCCGGCGGCTCGAGCGGGTCGAGGTCTACCCGGCCTCGGAGGGCTTCGTGGCGGTCCAGACCGAGGCCACCGGCGGGCTCACCCTGATGCTCGACTACGGCATCTTCTACGAGTTCGTCCCGGTGGAGGACCTGGGCGGCCCTTCGCCGCGACGGCACACGGTGGCCGAGGTCGAGCTGGGGCGCGCCTACGCGGTCGCGCTGAGCAGCCCGGCCGGTCTCTGGTCGTACGCGCTCGGCGACACGGTGCGGTTCACCGCGCGGGACCCGCTGCGCCTGCAGATCACCGGGCGCACGCGCCACTACGTCAACGCCTTCGGCGAGAATGTCATCGTGGAGGAGGTCGAGCGCGCGCTGGTCCGGGCGTGCCGGCGCACCGAGGCGGAGGCGGTGGAGTTCACGGTGGCGCCCGATTTCCCGACCGCGGAGGAGTCGCGGGGGCGGCACGAGTGGCTCGTCGAGTTCCGGGTGCCGCCCACCGAGCCGGAAGACTTCGTGCGCATCCTCGACGAGGCCCTCGCGGGGCTCAACACCGACTACCGCACCAAGCGCGCGGGCTCGGTGGGCATGATGGCTCCGCGGATGACGGTGCTGCCCGCCGGCACCTTCCATCGCTGGATGCGCGGCGCGGGCCGGCTCGGTGATCAGCACAAGGTGCCGCGCGTGACCAACGACCGCGCCGTGGCCGACGCGCTGCTCGCGCACGACGGCGGCGAGAGCCGCCGCGTGGACATGCGCGCGACCGCGCGCCACGCCTCCGTAGCGAACATGTGATTTGACCCCACGAGGGCTTGCGCCGACCCTGCCCGCATGACCGCGACCCGCACGCGCTGGCGCATCGGAGTTCTCGATTCCAACCCTCACTCGCGCGCCGCGGTCTCGCGCCTGATCGAATCCCGCGGCGCCACCGTGGTGGTCGAGGCGCCGCCCCACTCCGAGAGCGTGGCGCTCCTGCGCCGCCTCGCGCCGGACGCGGTGGTGCTCGCGGCCGAGGACGCGGTGCGGGACGGCGACCCGCTCGGCGGAATCTTGCCCCCGGACCTCCCGACCCCGGTGGTCCTGGTGTCGGGGCGGGCCACCGCCGCCGCGCTCGGATGGACGCGGATCGCCGGCGTGATGGGGGTCCTGCTGCGGCCGCTCCGGCCGGAAGAGCTGCGCCCGACCCTCGAGATCGCGATCGCGCGCTTCCGGGAGCTGCGGCGTCCGCGGCGGGTCCTCGCGGATCGACCGGTGGTGGGGGCGGCCAAGGCGCGGCTGATGAGCCGCGATGGCCTCTCGGAGGCTGCCGCGTTCGGGTGGCTGCGACGTCGGGCCATGGAGCAGCGGATACGCATGGGCGAGGTGGCGCGCGCGGTGCTGGGTTGCGACGCGTGACGCCGCGGGAGGGCAACATGGCGTGCCGAGAGCTGAACATCGCGGGACTGCTCGTGAAGCGGGGGGCCATGCACTGGGGCGACGAGCCGGTCTCGACGCTGGATCACGCGCTGCAGTGCGCGGCGCGCGCCCGGGCCGCGCGCGCGGGCGACGAGGTCGTGCTGGCCGCGCTGCTGCATGACGTCGGCCACCTCATCAGCGACAGCGAGGAGACCGCGTTCAGCCATCACGGCCTGTGGGCCGCGCGATTCCTGCGCCCGTTCGTGCCCACCCGGGTGGCGTGGCTGGTGGAATACCACGTGCTGGCCAAGCGGTACCTCTGCTCGGTGGACCGGGTCTACGCGGAGAGCCTCTCGCTCGGCTCGACGCGCTCGTGGATACGCCAGGGCGGCGCGCTCGACCTGGACGCGCGGCGGGAGATGGAGCGCCAGCCGTGGCTCGCCGACGCGCTGGCGTTGAGGCGATGGGACGAGGAGGCCAAGCGGCCCGGCGCGGTCGTGCCCGCGCTGCCCGCCTATCGCGACCTGATCGAGGCGTGCTTCGGTCGCCAGCACTGGGAGACGGCCGCGGTGGGCGGTCATGATCTCGCAGCGAGCTTGTAACCCAATTGTCACGGAGCGCCGGGTAGTATCCCGGCCAACGAGGGGGAGAAGAGCGCGTGAATCGACTGGTCGTCTGGGCACTGGTGGCCGGGCTGAGCGTGGTCGTTCCCTCGGTCGGGGGATCGCAGGACGGGCTGCGGCTGACCGGGTCGGGAGCGACGTTTCCGTTCCCGCTCTACTCGACGTGGTTCAAGGCATACAGCGCCAAGCAGAAGGGCGTGAGCGTCGACTACCAGGGCAAGGGGAGCGGCGCGGGCATCCAGGATCTGCTGAACCACACGGTGGACTTCGCGGCGAGCGACGCGGCCATGACCGACGAGGACATGGCCAAGGTGGCGGGAGGCGTCCAGCTCCTGCCCATGACCGCGGGTGAGATCGTGCTGGCCTACAACCTGCCGGGCAACCCCAAGGCGCTCAAGCTGCCCCGCGACGTGTACCTGGGCATCTTCCTCGGCAAGGTCACCAAGTGGAGTGATCCCCAGCTCAAGGCGGCGAATCCCGGCGTCACCCTTCCCGATCAGGACATCACGGTGGTCCGGCGCGCGGACTCGAGCGGGACGACCTTCGTGTTCACGAGCCACCTGAGCGCGATCAGCGAGGAATGGAAGAAGGGGCCCGGAGCCGGGACCACGGTCGCGTGGCCCAAGAGCGACAAGTTCGTCGCCTCCCCCAAGAACGACGGGGTCACCGCGACCATCAAGCAGACCCCGGGCGCGATCGGCTACATCGAGTACTCGTTCGCCAAGTTCGCCAAGGTCGAGATGGCGACGCTCCAGAACAAGGCGGGCCAGTTCGTGGCCGCCGGCGGCGACGGGGGACCGGCCGCCCTGGCCAGCGTCTCGATGCCGGCCAACCTCCGGGCCTGGATCTCCGATCCGGAGGGACCCAAGGCGTATCCGGTCGCCACCTACACGTGGATGATGTTCTACAAGGAGAACAAGGACCCGAAGAAGGCGGCCGCGCTGCGGGCGATGGTGGAGTTTTGCCTGACCGACGGCCAGAAGGCGAGCGCGGCGATGGGCTACGTGCCGCTGCCCGAGCCGGTGGTGGCCGCGGTGCGCAAGGCGTCCGCGAGCATCCAGTGATCCTGCTCGACGCGGGCGCCCGGCCGGCCGCGGTCTCGAAGCCGCCGACGTCCTGGGACTACTTCGCGGACCGCGCGTTCCGGGTGATGGCCCAGGGCGCGGTGTGGCTGATCGTGCTGCTGCTCGCCTACCTGCTCTGGTCCATCGGGACCAAGGCGTGGCTCGGCATCCGCGAGCACGGGCTCGGCTTCCTCACCAGCGCGAGCTGGGACGTGGGCCGGCAGCAGTTCGGCATCCTGCCCCACATCTGGGGCACGCTCTACAGCTCGCTGCTGGCCCTGGCCATCGGGGGGTTCTTCGGGGTCGTGATGGCGATCTTCCTCACCCAGGACTTCCTCCCGCCCCGCCTGGCCCAGGTGTTCCGGGTGATCGTGGAGCTGCTGGCCGCCATCCCGAGTGTGGTGTACGGGCTGTGGGGGCTCTTCGTGGTGATCCCGGCGATGCGGCCGGTCGCGGACGTGCTCGCAGCGCGCCTCGGCTTCATCCCGTTCTTCGGCACCACGCTCAGCGGGCCCGGGCTGGCCCCGGCGGCGCTGGTGCTCGCGATCATGATCCTGCCGACGGTGGCCGCGGTGTCGCAGGACGCGCTCCGGCTGGTCCCGTACAAGGTCAAGGAGGCCGCCTACGGGATGGGGACGACCCGATGGGAGGCCATCCTGAAGGTCATGGTGCCGGCCGCGTCCACCGGCATCTTCGGCGCGCTGGTCCTGGGCTTCGGCCGCGCCCTCGGCGAGACCATGGCGCTCGCCATGCTGATCGGCAACTCGAACCAGATCAGCCTGTCCCTGTTCTCGCCCGCCAACACCCTGGCCGCGCTGCTCGCGCTCAACTTCCCGGAGGCGGGGCCGCGGGAGGTGCAGGTGCTGATGTACGCCGCGCTGGTGCTGCTGGCGATCACCCTGCTGGTCAACATGGCCGGCGAGGCGATCATGGCGCGCTCCGCGCGGCGGGCGGGGGTGCGATGAGCAATCTTGCGGTGGGGGCGGCGCAGACGCTGCCGGACGTAGGGCAGCTCGACCGGGCGCCCTTCCAGGGGCGCGCGCTCCGGAACCTGGTGCTCACCGCCGGGGTGTGGGTGGCCGCGGTGATGGCGGCGGTGCCGCTCGTATCGGTGCTCTACCTGCTGATCGTCCGCGGTGGCTCCCGGCTGAGCCTGGAGGCGCTGACCGCGCTGCCCCCGGCCGGCTTCGAGATGGGCGGCGGCTTCGGCAACGCGATCGTGGGGACGGTGATCATGGTCGGCATCGCAGGCCTGATCAGCGTGCCGCTCGGGGTGGTGGCGGCGGTGTTCCTGGCCGAGCTGCAGCCCGCCTCTCGCCTGGCCCGAGGCGCCCGGTTCGCGGCCAAGACCCTGACCGGGCTCCCGTCGGTCCTGGCCGGGGTGTTCGCCTACGCGGTGGTGGTGCTGGCCACCGGCTCCTACTCGGCGCCCGCCGGGGGTCTGGCTCTCGCGGTGCTGATGCTGCCGATCGTCGTGCTCACCGCCGAGGAGGCCATCAAGGCGGTGCCCCGGATCACCCGCGACGCGGCCTACGGGATGGGCTGCACCCGGACCCAGGTCGCGTGGAAGGTCCTGCTGCCGACCGCGCTCCCCGGCATCCTCACCGGGGTGATGCTGGCGGTCGCGCGCGCGGCGGGGGAGACCGCGCCGCTGCTCTTCACCGCGCTGTTCAGCGGCTTCTGGCCTTTCGAGGGCGGCCACCCGCAGGTGATGCAGCCGACCGCCTCGCTGGCGGTCCTGATCTACAACTTCTCCGGGATGCCGTTCGAGAACCAGATCGAGCTGGCGTGGGCGGCCTCCCTGGTTCTGGTGTGCATGGTCTTGATCATCAACGTCGTGAGCCGCCTGCTCGGGCGGCCGCGAGCCTGAAAGGACGTGCGATCGATGAGCACCGTGACCGCGCCGCGCAATGGACGGGGAGCATCGGTACCGGTGGAGCCCCCGGGCTCTCCGGTGGTGATCGACTGCAAGCTCGATCAGGTCTACTACGGGAGCTTCCTGGCCGTCCGGGACAGCCACGTGCAGATCCCGAAGGGCAAGATCACCGGGTTCATCGGGCCATCGGGCTGCGGCAAGAGCACGGTGCTCCGCTCGCTGAACCGCATGAACGACCTGATCCGCGGGTTCCGGCTGCACGGTCAGGTCCGCTTCCACGGGACCGACGTGTACGGCCGCAGCGTGGACCCGGTCGCGGTGCGCCGCCACATCGGGATGGTCTTCCAGCAGCCGAACCCGTTCTCGATGAGCGTCTTCGACAACGTGGCGTTCGGCCTGCGCCTCAACCGCTTCCGGGGCGACGTGGCGGCCCGGGTCGAGCAGGCGCTGCGCAAGGCGGCCCTGTGGGACGAGGTGAAGGACAAGCTCCGGGCGAGCGGGCTGTCGCTCTCGGGCGGCCAGCAGCAGCGCCTGTGCATCGCGCGCGCGGTCGCCACCGAGCCCTCGGTGCTCCTGATGGACGAGCCGTGCTCCGCGCTCGATCCGATCGCGACCCGGCGGATTGAGGAGCTGATGGTCCAGCTCAAGGCCCACTACACGACGATCGTCACCCACAACATGCAGCAGGCCCAGCGCGTCGCGGACGAGACCGCGTTCTTCTCGGTGGACATCACCAAGGGCACGCGCACCGGGTACCTGGTCGAGTCCGGACCCACCCAGCAGGTCTTCGAGAGCCCGGCCGAGATGCTCACCAAGGAGTACGTCTCCGGCCATTTCAGCTGAGAGGCCCGGGGTGGGGGCGACGCCCGAGGCGAACGTCCGTGGGCGGATCAACCTTCTCGCGGTGGAGGAGGCTCTGCGCCGGACCCAGCGGCTCCTCGGAGGGGCCCCGGGCCGGGATCCCTTCGATGACCGCGTGCTCGACAACCTGCTCGCCGGGTACGCGTCCGTCGACGGCCTCGTCGCGGCCGGGGTCGATCCGTTCGCGCTCGGCAACCTGAAGCACCTGCTGGAGCTGAACCACCTGGTGCTCTGCGGCACGAGCCCGGAGCGCCGGGCCGCGTACGCGCGCCATCTGGAGGCGAACGAGCGGCGGTTCTACGGGGAGGACGTGGCCGGGATCCGGGACGTCGTGGAGTGGGTCGTGGCGCACCCCGCCGTGCCGGGCGTCGATCTGGCCGCGGGGGTGTACGCGATGGTGCTCGCCCAGCCTCAGCTCTTCATCGAGGGCAACCATCGCACCGGCGTCCTCGCGATGTCGTACGTGCTGGCCCGCCAGGGCCTGCCCCCGTTCGTGCTCACCCCCGAGAACGCCGGGGCCTACTTCGAGATCTCCGCCGCCCTGCGGGACGTCGCCAAGCACAGCCCCGCGATGCGGTTCCGGCTCACCTCGCTGGCCGGCCGGCTCGCCGGCCTGCTGGCCGAGGACGCCGACCGGCGGCATCTGATCGCCTGACCGGTCGTGATGGCCGGGCATTGAGAGCACCCCGCGTCCGTGCTTTCATGGGCGGGTCATGACCGACTACGACCTGATCGTCATCGGCAGCGGCCCGGCCGGGCATCACGCGGCCATCCAGGGCGCGAAGCTCGGGCGCCGGGTCGCCGTCGTGGAGCGGCAGCCGGGGCTCGGCGGAGTGTGCATGAACACCGGCACCATCCCCTCGAAGACGCTCCGCGAGGCGGTGCTCTACCTCTCCGGCGTCCACCAGCGAGGCTTCTACGGGGTCGCCTACCGGGTGAAGCCCCACATCACGATGCAAGACCTCATGTTCCGATGCCACCAGGTCATCCAGCGTGAGGTCGACGTCTACCGCGCCCAGTTCGGCCGCAACGGCGTGGACGTGCTCGAAGGCCACGCCGCCTTCGAGGATCCCCACACGATCCGGGTGACCGGCGGCGCCGGCGAGGGGCTCTTCCGGGCCGAGCGCTTCGTGATCGCCACCGGCACGACGCCCGTGCTGCCGCGCGGCGTCCCGACCGATCACGCCGCGGTCATCGACTCGGACGGGCTCTTCCGGCTGACCACTATTCCGCGGACCATGATCGTGGTGGGCGGCGGGGTGATCGGAGTCGAGTACGCGTGCATGTTCTCGACCCTCGGGGTCGCGGTGACCCTGGTGGACGGCCGCCGGCGGCTCCTCGACTTCCTCGACGCGGAGATCGTCGAGGCGCTCGTGTATCACATGCGCACCGCCGGGGTGACCTTCCGCCTGGGGGAGGTGGTGGACCGGGTGGAGTGCGTAGAGGGGCGGCACGTCGTCGCGCACCTGGCCAGCCAGAAGCATCTCCAGGCCGAGACCCTGCTGTGCGCGGCGGGCCGACAGGGAAACACCGACACCCTGAACCTCGCGGCGGCGGGACTCGAGGCCGACCCGCGCGGCCGGCTCGCGGTGGACGACGTGTTCCGCACCGGGGTGCCCCACATCTACGCGGCCGGCGACGTGATCGGCTTCCCGAGCCTGGCCTCGGTCTCGATGGAGCAGGGGCGGGTGGCGAGCGCCAACGCGTTCGGAGTCCCGACGGTGACGATGCCCGCCCTGTTCCCGTACGGGATCTACACCATCCCGGAGGTCTCGTTCGTCGGCCTCAACGAGGAGCAGCTCACGGAGGCCCGGGTGCCGTACGAGGTCGGCATCGCCAACTACCGCGAGATCGCCCGCGGCGGCATCATCGGCGACACCACCGGACGGCTCAAGCTCATCTTCCACCGGGAGAGCGGCGCGGTGCTGGGCGTCCACATCATCGGGGACGGGGCGACCGAGCTGGTCCACATCGGGCAGGCGGTCATCGCGCTCGGGGGGACGATCCGGTACTTCGTCGACCACGTCTTCAACTATCCGACGCTGGCCGAGTGCTACACCCACGCGTCCGGATCTCGCCGCATCCACGCCGTCACCGCCGCGCTCGACACGACCACCCACGGGTGCTGATCGCGCGCCACGCGCTCAACGAGCCGGGCGAGATCGGAGCTCGATCCGAGGTCGGTGAGGAGGTCGGTGCTGGTCATGGCCGCCTGCTCGCAACGGTAGCGCGGACCGGTGACGTCGACGTCACGCCGCGCTGATGGCTTCGTGACGCTCCCGGCGACCGAGCCCCCCGCGCGACATCGTGGAGCAATCGTCCGGTCGTGGACACTTCATGGGCCGTATGAGAGACCCGCCGCGGAGAATCGTCTCGAGGCGCCCACTACGCGGTGACGCGAGGAGGCCGAGCGATGCTCGATCTGGGACGACGGGCCGGAGCGGCGGCGGCGGAGCAGGCGGAGGGGAGCGGCGCGCTGGACGTGTGCGTGGTGACCGAGACCTTCCCGCCCGAGATCAACGGCGTGACCCTCACGCTCGGCCACCTGGTGGGCGGCCTCCGGGCGCGCGGTCATCGGGTGTCGGTCGTGCGGCCGCGACAGTCCGCGGTGGATCCGGCGGGTGATCCGGCGGACCCGGCCCTCATGCTGGTGTCCGGGCTGGCCCTGCCGGGCTACGCCGCCGTTCAGCTCGGCCTGCCGGCCGGCGCGGCGCTTCGCCGGCGCTGGCGGCGGCGTCCGCCCGACGCGGTCTACGTGGCGACGGAAGGACCCCTCGGCTGGTCGGCGGTCCGGGCGTGCCGTCGACTCCGGCTGCCGGTGCTTTCACACCAACTTCCACCACTACGCGCGGCACTACCATCTGGGCTTCGCCGAGCGCCTCGTCGGGTGGTACCTGAAGCGGCTCCACAACCGGGCCAGCGGCACCGTGGTCGCGACGGTCGCGCTGCGCGACCACCTCCACGAGCGGGGCTTCCGGAACGTGAGCGTGCTGGGACGGGGCGTGAGCGCGGATCGCTTCAGCCCGGCGCGGCGCAGCGTGTCGCTGCGGCGCTCGTGGGGGGTGTCGGACCGGGACGTGGTGGCCCTCTGCGTGGGCCGCGTGGCGGCCGAGAAGAACGTCCGGCTGGCGATCGCCGCGTATCGGGCCATGCAGCGGCAGCAGCCGTCGTGCCGCCTGGTGATCGTGGGCGACGGCCCACTGCGGCGCGGGCTCGAGCGGGCCCACCCCGACCTCTTCTTCTGCGGGATGCTCACCGGTGAGCCGCTGGCCGCGCACTTCGCCTCCGCCGACCTCTTCCTGTTCCCGAGCGAGACCGAGACGTTCGGCAACGTCACCCTGGAGGCGCTCGCGAGCGGGCTCGCGGTGGTGGCGTACGACTACGCGGCGGCCCGCGAGCACGTCCGGCCCGGCCGCGCCGGAACCCTGGTGCCCCGCGGCGATGCGGCCGGGTTCCTGGCCGCGGCCACCGCGCTCGTCGGCTCGCCGGAAACCTTGAATCGGATGCGCGCGGAAGCGGGGAGGTCGGTGACTCACCTGGGCTGGGATCGAGTCGTGGATCGGTTCGAGGGCCTGCTAGCCGCCATCGCCCGACCGGGGCGGGCCGGCGCGGCGCGGGCCGGTGAAAGGAGCGGCCGATGAGCTCATTCTGGGACGGCGTGCTGTCGTGTACGGCGGTGGCCGCGACGGGGACCTGCGCGCGCACGGCACTCGACCTCGCGCTCGCCGCGGTGATGCTCGGCCTCGCGGTGGTGGCAAGCCGGCGCGCCCTCGCGGCGTTGACGACCTTGCGGGCGCGCGCCCTGGCCCCGGGACTCCACCGTCGCCTCGCGGGCTGGGTGCGGCCGCGCAGCTACGCCGACGCTGAGTTCTTCCGCGCCGATGGGGTCGGAGAGCGGTGGGCGACGCGCCGGCGGCTCGGACTCGAGCGACTGGCCGCGAGCCTCCGCGCGGCCTACCCGCGATCCCGCGCGTGGGCCGCGGAGGTGGGCCCGGGCTTCTCGGATCTCCGGTTCACCGACGCCAACCGGGTCCCGTTTCCCTTTGCCCGGGTGATGCGGGAGCGCTTCGAGCTGTGCTCGGTGGTGACCGGGTCCGACGGGCCGCGGCTGCACGATCTGGACGGCCACTGGACCCTCGACGTGGGCGGCTCCTACGGGGTGAACGTGGCCGGCTTCGGGCGCTACAAGGAATGGATGGCCCGCGGTCTCGAGCGCGTGCGCGACCTGGGGCCGGTGCTGGGCCCGCTCCACCCGGTGACCGCGGACAACATCGCGCGCCTGCGGCGGATCTCGGGCCTCGACGAGGTGTCGTTCCACATGAGCGGGACCGAGGCGGTGATGGCGGCGGTGCGGCTCGCGCGCTTCAATACCGGGCGTCCGCTCATCGTGTGCTTCTCGGGCGCCTACCACGGCTGGTGGGACGGCGTGCAGCCCGGGCTCGGCAGCGAGCGGCCGCTCCCCGACTGCCTGACCCTCAAGGACCTCCACCCCGCCTCGCTCGAGGTGATCCGCCGCCGGGCGGGGGAGATCGCAGCGGTCCTGGTCAACCCGATGCAGTCGTTCCATCCCAACGCACCGCCGCCCAGCGACGCGGTCTTGCTGACCAGCGACGTCAGGCGGACCGAGGACGGCTCCGCCCGCTACGCGGAGTGGCTGCGGCGCCTCCGGGCGGTCTGCCGGGACGCCCAGGTCCCGCTCATCTTCGACGAGGTCTACACCGGCTTCCGACTCGCCCCGGGAGGGGCGCAGGAGTACTTCGGGGTGTCCGCGGACATGGTGGTGTACGGCAAGACGGTGGCGGGCGGGATGCCGATCGGGGTGGTCTGCGGCACCACGGCGCTGATGCGGCGCTTCGACCCGGAGCGCCCGATGCGCATCGCCTACGTCATCGGCACGTTCGCCGGTCATCCGGTGGTCATGGGCGCGATGAACGAGTTCCTCCGGTGGGTCGGGGACGAGTCGACACGAGCCGAGTACACCGCGATGAACGAGCGATGCGCGCGGTGGGCCCGGTCGACCAACCGGCGGCTCGCGGAGGACGCGCTGCCCCTGCGCGTGGTGCACCTCGGCACGGTGTGGACGCTGCTCTTCACGGAGCCCGGCCGCTACAACTGGCTGCTCCAGTACCACCTGCGGGCCCAGGGCGTGACCCTCAGCTGGGTCGGCACCGGGCGCTGCCTCTCCAACATGGACTTCACCGAGAAGGACTACGACGAGCTCCAGACGAAGCTGCTCGCCGCCGCGCACGCCATGAAGGCCGACGGGTGGTGGCTGACCGCGGCCGAGCACCCCGGGAGGGAGACCCACATGCGACGAATGCTCGTTCGAGAGGTTCTGGGCAGCCTGCTGCGGGTGCCGCGGCCGGTGCAGACGTTCTACGCCGAGGTGATGCGGCGGAAGAAGGACGACCATCACGCTTCGCATAGCGATCTCACCAACCAGCTCTTCCACATCATCAGCTCGAGCGTCTTCCTGGGCTGCTACGCCCTCGCCTTCTGGGATCTCACCACCGCGATGTGGGCGGGGCTCGGGGCGCTCTTCCTGCGCCAGATGGGTCACGCGATCCTCGAGCCGCCCTGCCACGATAAGGAGGCCCTGCTCCTGGGCTTCAACACGCGGAACAAGACCCTGATCCTGGGGGCGTACCTGGCGATCCCAGCGTTCCATCTCCTCCCGGCGGAAGCCTGGACCCTCGCGGCCCTCGCCCCGGTGATGGCGACGGTCGCGCGGCAGTGGTTTCTCTGGACCCTCGCGGTGGTCGGTGGCCGGGTGCTCTACCTCATGTGGGCCCACAACGTCTGGCTGGCCCTCGTCTGGATCGTCAAGCTGATGACCGATCCCCTGACCGACATCGCCGCCTACTCGCCCCGCTACCTGAGGCGCTCCTAGTGACGGGTACTCGCGCGGGTTACGGAACCTTCACCGGGCGGTCATCAGCCTGCAACAGGACTCGGCTAGCTTCGTGCGGGAGATGAGCCCGACGACCTCCCCGGTAGTGGTCCTGGAGCGGCTCGGGCGGCGGTTCGGCGCCCAGGTGGCCCTCGCCGGGGTGACCGCGTGCATCCGCCCCGGCGAGTTCGTGGCCGTCATCGGGCGCTCGGGGGCAGGGAAGACCACGCTGCTCCGGTGCCTGTCCCGCGCGATCGTGCCCACCGAGGGCGCGATCCGGATGGGCGGGCAGGATCTGCGACCGCTCGCCGGAGCAGCGCTCCGGGCCCACCGCGCGCGCGTCGGCGTGATCTACCAGCAGTTCAACCTGGTCAAGCGCCTGCGCGTGCTCGACAACGTGCTCGTCGGCCGCCTGCCCCACCTCCGGGGCTGGCGGCGATACGCCGCGCTCGCCCGGGTCTTCGACCGCGGCCAGCGCGACGCGGCGCTCTCATGCCTGGACCACGTGGGGCTGCTGGCGCGGGCCTGGCAGCGCACCGACACGCTCTCCGGGGGCGAGCAGCAGCGGGTGGCCATCGCAAAGATCCTGGCCCAGGAGCCGAAGCTGATCCTGGGCGACGAGCCGGTCGCGAGCCTCGACGTCATGAACGGCGCGCTCATCATGGAGACCCTGCGTCGGATCGCCTCCGCGGCCGGCCTCACGGTGGTCTCCACGCTCCACCACGTGGAGTACGCGCGCCGCTACGCGGATCGCGTCCTCGGCCTCCGGGCGGGGCGTCTGGTCTTCGACGGGCCGGCCCGCGATCTCGACGACGGCGCGATCCGCGAGATCTTCGGCGCGGTGCCCGAGGCGGGAGACGACGAGGTCCAGATGGCGCGGCTCCCGGAGCCCGCGCTGGTGACGAGTTGACGGGTCCTCTCGCCGGCATCCTCGGGGGCCCGGCGCCCCCGGCGCCGCCGCGTCGCTCCGATCTCGGCCGCAACCTCCTGACGACCCTTGGCCTGGCCCTGATCCTGGGCCTGGCGGCCCGGGTGATCGAGCTGCGACCGCTCGAGCTGGTGCGCGACGTCGGCAACATCGGGGTCTTTCTCAAGGGGTACCTCCATCCGTCGTTCACCCACATCGGCGAATACGCGTGGCAATGCGTGGTCACGGTGTGCATCGCGCTGTGGGGGACCCTGCTGGCATTCGTGATCTCGGTGCCGCTCGGCCTCCTGGGCGCGCGCAACCTGAGCCCGCACCCGGTGGTCTACTTCGCGGCCCGTCGCACCATGGACGTGCTCCGGGCGGTGAACGAGTTCGTGTTCGCGCTGATGTTCGTGACCGCGGTCGGCCTCGGCCCCTTTGCGGGCATGCTCGCCCTCGGCATCCACACCGGCGGGGTCCTCGGCAAGCTCCTGAGCGAGACCATCGAGGGCATCGATCCCGGGCAGGCCGAGGCCGTGACCGCGGTGGGGGCGGAAAGACTCCACGTGATCTCCTTCGGGGTGGTGCCGCAGGTGCTGCCCAACTACCTCTCGTACGTGCTCCTGCGCTTCGAGTCCGACATCCGCTCGGCGGCGGTGATCGGCATGGTCGGGGGCGGGGGCATCGGCTTCTACCTCTGGGACACGATCCGCTCCTTCAAGGACGGGGAGGCGGCGACGGTCATTCTGTTGATCGTCGCCATGGTGATGTGCACCGACGTGATCTCCTCCCGCATCCGGCGGGCGGCGATCTAGCAAGGAGAGCACGATGAGACCGAGTCGCGTCCTGGCGGTAGCGCTGCTGACGCTCGCGGGCTGGGTGACGCCGTCGGCAGCGACGGACCCGAGCTGGCCGAAGGAGCTGACCTTCGCGCTGCTCTCCACCGAGAACGCGTCCGACATCACCCGGCGCTGGGGTCCGATCCTGGCCCAGCTCGAGAAGGACCTGGGGGTCAAGGTGAAGGCGGTCACCGCCACCGACTACCGCGGGACCATCGAGGCGCTCAAGTTCAAGAAGGCGGAGCTCGGGCACCTCGGCCCGAAGTCCTACGTCGAGGCCTCGACCAACAACTACGCCAACGTCGAGCCGATCGCGCAGCTACAGCTCGCCAACGGCTCGCTCGGCTACCGGTCGTGCCTGATCGTGCACAGCGATTCGGAAGTGTTCACTCCGGAGGACATGGCGGGCAAGACCTTCGCCTTCAACGACCCGAACTCCACCTCGGGCTACCTGGTGCCCTCCGCGTTCTTCATGATGGACATGGGGGTCGACCCGAAGAAGTACTTCTCGAAGGTCACGTTCTCGGGCTCGCACGAGGCGTCCATCCTGGCGGTCGCGAACAAGAAGGTCGACATCGCCGCGACCAACATGCCGGACCTGAGCCAGCTGACCCGCGAGAACAAGGTCCCGCGCGGCGGCCTGCGGGTGATCTGGGTGTCGAAGCTCATCCCCAACGACCCGATCGTGGTGCGCAAGGACATGCCGGCGAGCCTCCGGTCGGCGATCGCCGAGTCGCTGACCACGATGAGGGCCCGCAACCCGGAAGCCTTCAAGGAGATCGGGGCCTGGGTGGGCGGCTTCGTGCCGGCCGACGACGGCAAGTACCAGGTGGTGCGCGACCTGAACGACGTGGCCAAGAAGCTGGCCGCCCAGAAGTAGAGCGGCCGGTGCCGGCCACGGATGCGGCGCGGGCGTGCTGGATATCGGCCCTGGCCCAGGCCGACCCGGCAGCGGTGGAGGCGGCGTGGGCCGGGCTCGCGTCGAGACCGGCCTACCGGCTGCTGCGGGCTCCCGAGACCGGCCTCGTGATGGTGCGGGGCCGGGCCGGCGGCACCGGGGCCCCGTTCAACCTGGGCGAGATGACGGTGACCCGGTGCTCGGTGGAGCTGGGCGACGGCCGGGTCGGGCATGCCTACGTGGCCGGGCGGGATCCCCGGCACGCCGAGACCGCGGCGGTCCTGGACGCGATGCTGCAGGACCCCGCCGGGCGGGCCGCGCTGGAGACCGCGGTGGTCGAGCCCCTCGTGGCCGCGCGCGCGGCGCGGCAGCGCGCGGCGCGCGACCAGGCCGATGCCACGCGGGTGGAGTTCTTCACCATGGTCCGCGGGGAGGAGTGAGCTCATGCGGCCGGGCCTGGCCGACCCCGTGCTGGACAGCCAGCGGATCTTCCGTGGCGTGCTCGATGCGATGTCGCACCCGGGACGGATCGTGGCGCTCGCGGTCGAGGACACCGCCCCCGGCCCGCTGCACCCGGCCACCGAGGCGGTCTGCCTCGCTCTGGTGGATTTCGAGACGCCGCTCTGGCTGGACCCGACCGGCCGCACGGCGGACGTGACGGCGCACCTGCGCTTCCACTGCGGCTGCCCCATCGTGGACGAGCCGGTCCATGCCCGCTTCGCCGTCGTGGCCGATTCGATGCGCATGCCGGAGCTGGACCAGTTCGATCCCGGAACGGACGAGTACCCCGACCGCTCGGCGACCGTCATCGTGCAGGCGCGCGCGCTCTCGGCCGGCACCGGCCGGCGGCTCACCGGCCTTGGGATCGAGTCCGAGGCCCGGCTCGATGCCCTCGGGCTGCCCGAGCGGTTCTGGGAGAGCCTGCGCGCCAACCACGGCCGCTTTCCTCGCGGGGTCGACGTGCTGCTCACCGCGGGCAGCCGGCTGGCCGCGCTGCCCCGCACCACCCGCGTGGAGGCCTGAGCCCATGTACGTGGCGGTGAAGGGGGGCGAGCGCGCCATCGACAACGCCCATCGGCTCCTCGCCCGGGAGCGGCGGGGCGACCCCTCGGTGCCCGAGCTGAGCCTGGCCCAGATCGAGCAGCAGCTCGCCCTGGCGGTGGACCGGGTGATGACCGAGGGCTCGCTCCACGACCGCGCGCTCGCCGCGCTGGCCGTGAAGCAGTCCCGCGGCGACCTGATCGAGGCGATCTTCCTGCTGCGCGCCTACCGGACGACGCTGCCCCGACTCGGGGTGAGCCTGCCGCTCGACACCGCGGCCATGGCCGTCCACCGGCGCGTCTCGGCGATCTTCAAGGATCTCCCGGGGGGCCAGATCCTCGGCCCCACGTTCGACTACACGCATCGGCTACTCGATTTCGAGCTGGCCGATCCCGGTGGAGCCCCGGCAAGCCCGGCCGAGGAGGGCCGTGGCCCCCAAGCGGAGACATCGCTGCCACGGGTGATGGACCTGCTCGACCGTGAGGGGCTGATCGAGAGCGAGCCGCCGGCCCGCGATGACGCCCGGGTCGGCGACCTCACCCGCGAGCCGCTCACCTTCCCGGCCGGCCGCGACGTGCGCCTGCAGAACCTGGCCCGCGGCGACGAGGGCTTCCTGCTCGCGATGGGGTACGCGACGCAGCGAGGGTACGGGCGCAACCACCCCTTCGCGGGCGAGATCCGGCACGGCGAGGTGGCGGTGAGCCTCGCCCCGGAGGAGCTGGGCTTCCCGGTCGAGATCGCGACGATCACGGTGACCGAATGCCAGATGGTCAATCAGTTCAAGGGCTCCGCGACCAGCCCCGCACAGTTCACTCGAGGCTACGGGCTCGTCTTCGGGGGCGCCGAGCGCAAGGCGATGGCGATGGCTCTCGTGGGCCGCGCCCTGCGTGGCCGCGAGCTGGGCGAAGAGGTGTCGTCGCCCACCCAGGACGAGGAGTTCGTCCTGAGCCACTCCGACAGCGTCGAGGCGTCGGGCTTCGTCCAGCACCTCAAGCTGCCCCACTACGTCGACTTCCAGTCCGAGCTGGTGCTGGTCCGGGACCTCCGGGCCGCGCACGGAACGCCCCGCGCGCCGGTCGTCCAATGACCCGGTACAACTTCGCCTATCTCGACGAGCAGACCAAGCGGATGATCCGCCGCGCGGTGCTCAAGGCGGTGGCGGTGCCGGGCTACCAGGTCCCGTTCGGCAGCCGCGAGATGCCGCTCTCCTACGGCTGGGGAACCGGCGGGGTGCAGGTGACCGCGAGCGTGATCGGGCCCACCGACGTGCTCAAAGTGATCGACCAGGGCGCCGACGACACCACCAACGCGGTGAGCATCCGGAAGTTCTTCGCCCGCACCACCGGGGTCTCCACCACGACCAGCACCGAGGCGGCGACGCTGATCCAGACGCGGCACCGGATCCCGGAGACGCCGCTCCGGGAAGGCCAGATCCTCGTCCTCCAGGTGCCGATCCCGGAGCCGCTGCGCTGGCTCGAGCCGCGGGAGGCGGAGACCCGGAAGATGTACGCGCTGGAGGAGTACGTGGTGATGTACGTGCGGCTCTACGAGGACATCACCCGGCACGGCCGCGTCGCCCAGACGTACGAGTACCCGGTGATCGTCGACGGCCGCTACCTGATGCGACCCTCGCCCATCCCCAAGTTCGACAATCCCAAGCTCGACCGGAGCCCGGCGCTGCTGCTCTTCGGGGCCGGACGGGAGAAGCGGATCTACGCGGTGCCGCCCTGGACGCGCGTGAAGAGCCTGGACTTCGACGACCACCCGTTCGAGGTCGAGCACTGGGACCGCGCCTGTGACCTCTGCGGGGCCCGGAGCGCGTTCCTCGACGAGCTGATCGTGGACGACAAGGGCGGCCGCCTCTTCATCTGCTCCGACACCGACTTCTGCGCCCGCCGGCGGCCCGCGGGCGACCCCCCGCGGCCGATGTGATGATCGAGCACCCGAGCGCGGCGGTGGCCGACCGCCCGCTGCTGAGCGTGCGCGGGCTCGGCAAGTGCTACGGCGCCCAGATCGGCTGCCGCGACGTGGGCTTCGACCTGTGGCCGGGCGAGGTGCTGGGGGTCGTCGGCGAGTCCGGCTCGGGCAAGACCACGGTGCTCGACTGCCTGTCGGGCCGGGTGGCCGCCGACGGCGGTCAGGTGACCTACACGAAGGCAGACGGGAGCGTGGTCGACCTGCGGCGCCTCGACGAGGCGGCGCGCCGTCGCCTGCTGCGGACCGAGTGGGGCGTGGTGCACCAGCACGCCCGCGAGGGTTTACGAATGAACGTGAGCGCCGGGGCCAACGTGGGGGAGCGGCTCATGGCCCTGGGGGCCCGCCACTACGGGCGCGTGCGGGGACGCGCGCTCGACTGGCTCGCGCGCGTGGAGATCGGGGAGAGCCGGATCGACGACCTCCCGGAGACCTTCTCCGGCGGCATGCAGCAGCGCCTGCAGATCGCCCGCAACCTGGTGACCGGGCCGCGGCTGGTGCTGATGGACGAGCCCACCGGCGGCCTCGACGTCTCGGTGCAGGCGCGGCTCCTCGACCTGCTGCGCGGGCTGGTGGAGGACCTCGGGCTCTCCGCGGTGATCGTGACCCACGACCTGGCGGTGGCCCGGCTGCTCGCGCACCGGCTGCTCGTGATGCGCGGCGGCCTAGTCGTAGAGTCCGGGCTCACCGACCAGGTCCTCGACGATCCGCAGCACCCCTACGCTCAGCTCCTCGTCTCCTCGGTGCTCCAGCCGTGAGCGGGCCCGCGCTCGAGGTCCGGGGGCTCGCCAAGGCCTTCGTCCTGCACGTCCAGGGCGGCGTGCGGCTCTCGGTGCTCGATGGGGTGAGCCTGGCGGTGCAGGCGGGCGAGTGCGTCGTGCTGGCCGATCCGTCGGGAGCCGGGAAGAGCACGCTGCTGCGGTCGATCTACGGCAACTACCTGGTCCGGGACGGGCAGGTCCTGATCCGGCACCGGGAGCGCGTGGTCGACATGGTCGGGGCGCCGCCTCGGCTCGTGCTCGACGTCCGCCGGCACACCCTCGGCTACGTCAGCCAGTTCCTGCGCGTCATCCCCCGCGTGCCGACCGAGCAGGTGGTGGCGGGCACGCTGCGCGCGCGCGGCGTGGAGGCCGGGGAGGCGCTCGGGCGCGCCCGCGCCATGCTCGAGCGGCTCCGCATCCCCGAGCGCCTGTGGGCGCTCTCGCCGGTGACCTTCTCCGGAGGCGAGCAGCAGCGGGTGAACGTCGCCCGGGTGTTCGTGGCCGAGTACCCCATTCTCTTGCTGGATGAACCCACGGCCTCGCTGGACGCGGCGAGCCGCCTCGCGGTCGTCGACCTGATCCGGGAGGCGCGGGCCCGCGGCGCGGCCGTGCTCGGGATCGTGCACGACGCCCAGGTTCGCGCCGAGGTGGCGACGCGGGTCCGGACCCTGGCCGCAACGGAGGCCGCATGACCCTCTTCAGCAACGCGCGGATCGTGACGCCGGACGACGTCTTCCTGGGATCGGTGGCGGTGGAGGATGGCCTGATCGCGGCGGTGGAGCCCGGAGCGCCCGTGATGCGGTCCGCGATGGACCTCGACGGCGACTACCTGGTGCCGGGGGTGGTGGAGCTGCACACCGACGTGCTGGAGCGCCACGCGATCCCGCGCCCCGGCGTGCAGTGGCCCGAGGTGCCGGCGGTGCTCGCCTACGACAGCCAGCTCGTGGGGGCGGGCATCACCACCGTGCTCGACAGCCTGGCCATCGGCTACCTGGTGGACACCGGACAGCGGCCCCGGGACCCGCGCCCGCTCGTCGAGGCGATCCGTACCGCCCGGGCCGGGGGCCTGCTGCGGGCCGATCACTACCTGCACATGCGATGCGAGGTGAGCACCGAGCTGGTGGTGCAGGACTTCACCCCGTTCGCGGACGACCCATTGGTGCGGCTCGTGTCGCTGATGGACCACGCGCCGGGCCAGCGCCAGTTCGTCGACGTCGCCAAGTACCGCGAGTACAACCGGGGTCGCTACGGGCTCACCGACGCCCAGCTCGACGCCCTGGTCGAGCGCCGGCTGGAGGAGCGGGCCCGCTACGCCGACGAGCACCGCGGCGCGATCACCGCCCTCTGCCGCAAGCACGGGCTCCCGGTGGCGAGCCACGATGACGCCACCGTCGCGCACGTGGACGAGGCGATGCAGGCGGGGGCGGCGATCGCGGAGTTCCCCACCACCCTCGAGGCCGCCCAGGCCGCGCACGAGTACGGTCTCGCAGTGCTGGCCGGCGCGCCAAACCTGGTGCGGGGGCAGTCGCACTCCGGCAACGTGCCGGCGGCCCAGCTGGCCGAGCGGGGGTGGCTCGACGTGCTCTCCTCGGACTACGTGCCCGCGAGCGTGCTCCACGGCGCGTTCCTGCTGCACTCCCGTCACGGGATGTCGCTGCCGCGCGCCATCGCCACCGTGTCGGTCACCCCGGCCCGGCGCGTGGGGCTCGAGGACCGCGGCGCGGTGGCGGTGGGCAAGCGCGCGGACCTGGTGCGGGTGAAGGTGGCGGGCGACGTGGTGGTGGTGCGCGGGGTGTGGTGCGGCGGGGAGCGGGCGGCATGATGCGCCGCGAGCCGTCCGACGACGGCCCGTCCCGGCTCGCCGCCGCGGGGCGGCTCGCGCGCGCGGGGGGCCGGATCGCGCTCGAGCACTGGACGCGGGCCGAGATCTCCTGGAAGAGCGACGACTCGATGGTGACCGACGCCGATCTGGCGATCCAGGCCTGTCTCGACCAGGAGATCACCGCCGCCTTCCCGGACGACGGCGTGCTCGGCGAGGAGAACGGGGCCTCGCCGCCCCGCCGACTCGAGGCGACGTACGTGTGGGTGGTGGATCCGATCGACGGCACCAACAACTTCGGGCGGGGGATCCCCGGCTTCTCGGTGTCGGTCGGCGTGCTCCGCTACGGGCGCCCGTTCTGCGGCGCGGTCTACGACCCGCTCGCGGATCAGCTCTACCGTGGGCTCGCCGGGCACGGGGCGTGGGTCAACGACCGGCCGTTACGCCTGGCCCCGGCCCCCCTGTCGTCCCGGTCGCTCTTCTGCGCCCGGACGCCCTACCGGGACGGGCCGCCCGATTTCGTGCAGCGCTGGCTCTCGCGCTATCGGCTCCGGCGCATGGGCTCGACCGCGCTCCATCTCTGCTACGCGGCCGCGGGCGCGCTGGCCTTCGTGCACGACCAGCGGGCGACGCTGTGGGACATCGCGGGGGCGGCGCCGGTCGTCATCGAGGCGGGCGGGCTGCTGACCGGCGAGCACGGCTCCCCGCTCTTCCCGCTCGACCCGGACGGCTACCACGGCGAGCCGATCGCGTTCCTGGCCGGCGATCCGCTGGCCCACGACCAGGCGCGACGAGATTTGGTGATGCTCGCCTGAGCGCGGGCTAGGAGGTCCGGCTCTCGGCAGCCACCAGCCCGTAGAGCCGCTCTTGGGAGCGGACCGGGGGCGCCTCGGAAGCGCGCACCCGGATCGAGCTGCCGTCGATCTGGATCTCCCGCGCCTTGGAGGTGTCGGTGAGCTGCACCTCGAGGACCTCGCGGATCTGGGACTGCAGGCGCGGGTCGAGGATCGGGAACGCGATCTCGACCCGGTGGTCGAGGTTGCGCGGCATCCAGTCCGCCGAGGCCAGCCAGTACTCGGAGTGGCCGCCGTTGTGGAAGTAGTAGACGCGGGCGTGCTCGAGGTAGCGATCCACGATCGAGATGACCCGGATGCGGTCGGACAAGCCGGGGATTCCCGGCCGGAGGCAGCAGATCCCGCGCACGATCAGGTCGATCCGCACCCCCGCCTGGCTCGCCGCGTAGAGCTCCTCGATCAGGGTGCGATCCACGAGGCTGTTCATCTTGGCGACGATGCGCGCCGGCTCGCTCCGGCGGGCGTGCTCGGCCTCGCGGCGGATACGCTGCTGGAACGCCTCGCGCATGCCGGTCGGGGCCATCAGGAGGTGGCGGAACCGGCGGGGCCGCGTGTAGCCGGTGAGCATGTTGAACAGCTCGGTGACGTCCTCGCCGATGGACTCCCGGCAGGTGAAGAGGCTGAAGTCCCCGTAGATGCCGCCGGTCCGCACGTTGTAGTTCCCGGTCGCGAGGTGGCAGTAGCGTCGGATCCCGTCCGTCTCCTGGCGCACCACGAGGCAGGCCTTGCAGTGGGTCTTGTAGCCGGGCAGGCCGTAGACGACGTGGGCCCCGACTTCCTCCAGGGCCCGCGCCCAGCGGATGTTGGCCTCCTCGTCGAAGCGAGCCTGCAGCTCGACCATCACCGCCACCTCCTTGCCGTTCTCGGCCGCCCGGGTCAGGGCCTGGGCGATCGGCGAGGTGGGGCTCACACGGTAGAGCGTCATCTTGATCGCGAGGACGCGCGGGTCTTCCGCGGCGTCGCTCACGAAGCGGGTGACCGCGTCGAAGGAGTGGTATGGGTGATGCGCGAGCACGTCGCCGGCGCGGATCGCGCTCCAGATGTCGGCCGCGCCCTCGAAGGCGGGCACCGGCCGAGGCGGGAGCGGGTGGTCCTTGAGCCGCGGGAGATCCACCGCGGCGTAGAGCTGGAACAGATCCGAGAAGGCGGTGAAGCCGGTGCCCGCGTAGAGGTCGTCGGAACCCAGCTCGAGCTCGTCGACCAGCATCGCGAGCAGTGGGGCGGGCAGGTCGGCGTCGTACTGCAGCCGGACCGCGTCTCCCATGCGGCGCTCCCGCACCCCCGCCTCCACGCTGGTCAGCAGATCGGCCGCGGTCTTGCGCGGGAGCGCGATCTCGGCGTCGCGAGTGACCCGGATGGCGTGGCAGGAGACGATCTCGTAGCCGGTGTAGAGCGTGGGCAGCTGCAGGCGGATCACGTCCTCGAGGAGCATGAACGCGTGCTGGCCGGGCGGCCCGGGCAGGGCCACGAAGCGGGGCACGACCTGACCCGGGATGCGCACCACGGTCAGCGTGGCGTGCGGCAGGACGCTGGCCGCGACCGGCTTGACCGAGACGATCAGGCAGAGCGAGCGGTTGGCGAGGTGCGGGAAGGGATGCCCCGGGTCGATCGCCAGGGGAGTGAGGACCGGCATCAGCGTCCGTCGGAAATAGTCCTCCAGGAACCGCTCCTGCTCGGCGGTGACCTCCTTGGGCCGGACCAGCCGGACGCCTTCCGAGGCCAGGATGGGTCCCAGCTCCTCGAGGAAGCAGCGATGCTGAGCGTCCACCAGCCGGTGGACCTGGTCGGCGACCGCGGCGAGGGTCTTCGCCGGAGACAGCTCGTCCGGCCCCGTGGTGGTGTCGCCGGCGCGGATCCGGCGCTTCAGCTCCGCGACCCGCACCATGAAGAACTCGTCGAGGTTCGAGCTGAAGATGGCCAGGAACTTGACCCGCTCCAGGAGCGGGACGGTCGGATCCTGGGCCTCCTCGAGCACACGGCGGTTGAACTCGAGCCAGGACAGCTCGCGATTGACGAACGCGTCGGGCGGAACCGGGCTCATGGCGACCTCGGTGGCGTTAGCCGGACAGGGACGACGACGAGGTCGGGACGAGCATGGGCAGCAGTGTCCTCGGCCACACCCAGGGCGTCAAATTACGGAATTGTTACAATCGATCTATTGGCCGGCATCGGCCACAACGCCAATATTATCTCACAGATAGGGCGGTTCTGCTCCGGGACGCCTCGTGGAGCAGGACGCCGTCCCGCACCCCGCGGGTGCAGATCACGAGGCTCAGGTAGCCGCCGCTGATCATCACGTCCTCGATGACCATCGCGCCGGCGAGGATGATGTCGGCGCGCTCGGCCTTGAGCCCGCGAACCCGCCGACGACCCCGGGAAGACAGTGCCTCGAGGCGCTCGCGGATCGCGGTGACGTCCGACTGGCTCAGCACGAGCCCATGGCGGTGCTTGCGCTCTCCCGGGTTCGCGCGCAGGTGGATGCTGGCGAGCGTGCGGACGGTGCCCCCGAGCCCCACCAGGACCTCGCCGCGGTCGGCGGGCGGCAGCGCGTCCTGGAGCCGGGCGCGGATCTCCACCCGCAGCGCGCGCAGCTCCAGCGGCGTCGGGGGATCGCGCCGCAGGAACTGCCGGGTGGTCCGCACCGCGCCCAGGGGCAGGCTCGCGGTCGAGACGAGCCGGCGGCGACGCACCCGGCTGAGCTGCAGGCTCGCCCCGCCGAGGTCCGCGACGACGCCCTTCGCGAACGGGAGGCTCTCGAGAGCCGCCACCACCCCGAAGCGCGCCTCGTCCCGGGCGCTGAGCACCTGCACCTCGATGCCCTCGTTGCGGCGGAGCGGATCGAGGAGGCGCTCCCGATTGCGCGCGTCCCGCACCGCGGAGGTGGCGATGGCCACGATGCGTGGGCCCTGGCTCTGCGGCGAGTGACGGGCGAAGAAGCGGTGCACCGCCCGCAGGGTCTTGACGATGGCCCGGCGAGGCAGGGTCCCCGGCGCGCCGCCCCCGAGGCGGGTCGGCACGCGCTCCTGGGCGAGGACGCGGAATCCCGACGTCGGACGGATCTGGGCGAGCAGGAAGCGGACCGCGGCCGACCCGAGATCGACGATGGCTACCAGGTCCGAGGTCGGGATCCCGTCCCCTCGCCCTCCCTTCGCTCGTGCCACGGTCAGGGTGAGCCGACCGACCGGAGGATCCGGGGCTTGACGAACCAGAGGAGCTGCCCGGGCATGGAGGGCCCATCCGGGAGATGCACGAGCGCCGCGCCGCCCTTCTTGAACGAGAAGCGGTCGTCGCCGTCGTGCATCCCGAGGAGGTGCGCGAGCAGCCCGGACAGGGTCGGCTCGTGCCCGACCAGCGCGACGGTGGCGTCGGGCCGATACTTCTTCAGCGCGGTGACCAGCACGTCCACGTCGTTCTGCCCGAGCGCGGGCTCGATCCGGGGCGTCACCCGCTTGAAAGCCGCGGCGGCGATCTCGGCGGTGTCGCGCGCGCGGACGAGCGGGCTGGTCAGCAGGATGTCGGGCCGGCCCGCGATGCGGGCCAGCCCGCGGGCGGCCTGCCGGAAGCGTTGGCGCCCCCGGCGGGTCAACGGTCGGTCGTGGTCCCGGACGCCGCCGGTGCCGGTGCGCACCGCGGGAGCGTGACGGATCAGGAGCACGTTCATCGAGGGAGGGCGCGCCGGCTAGGCCGTGGTCGCCCAGGCCTTCCGCCCGCGGCGCTCGAGCCGCGGCCACCCGTGGAAGAACGCGGCACGGATCTTCTTGCGGCGCTTGCGTTGCCGTCTGACCAGCTGCTGCTCCAGCGCATGCGCGGCCTCGCGGCGGTCGATGACGTCGTGAAGATACTCCTCGATTACCACGGCGTCCTGGTGTTCTCCAAGAATGTCTTGAATCGCCTTGGCCCGATCGATGAACTTCTCGACCCGACGGCCGCCGGCGGCCCGCGCCAGCTCGGCCGCGTACCGAGCCCGCTTGACCCGGATGCGGATCTCGTGAAGCTCGGCCGCGCTCGGATGGCCGGGGAGGTGCTTCACCGCCCGCCGCAGCTTCTTCCACTCGGCCGCGGCGGCCTCCGCCAGCGAGACATCGGCGGCGCGGCGCGGGGCGCGCCCGAGGAGCGTCTTGAGGCGGCGCAGGAGCCGGGCGTAGCGCGCGCCATCGAGCGCGATCTGCAGCCGGTCCCACGCCCGGGCGCGGTCGGCATCGAGGCGGCGGACGAGCGCGTGGCTCGCCCGGCGGGTCGAACCCTCGAGCGCAACCAGCTCGGACGCCACGGAGGCGCTGATCATGTCGAGGTCGCGCACCCGGCCGAGCGCGGTTCCGAGCCAGTCCAGCTCGTCCCGCAGCCCGTCGACCGCGCTCTGTCCGAACAGTGGACGGCTAGCCCGGAGGGTGGCCCTGAGACGGCGGACCGCGATCCGCATCCGCCGGAGACCCTCGGGATCGTGGCTGGCCCGGATCTCGGGATCATGGGCGTGGAGGGCCTCGACCTGGGCCTGCAGTGCGGTGAGGATCGGCTCGAGGTCCTTGCCGGACATGGGCCCAATCGGTACCACGGCCCGGGCACCGCCGCTAGGCGTTGCCGACATAGGGGTGGCCTATGAGGCCGGGTGGTCTCATCGGCACAACGAATTGGACGTTTCCACCGGGCCCTGTACCATGGCCGCCACGCGGCGCATCCGATCGACCGGGGGGAATTCATGAAGCGACGGGCTTTTCTGAAGACGGGCATGGGCATGGCGGCAACCGCCGCGATCGGCGGGTGGGCGCGGCCGGGACGTCCGGCGGCGGTCCAGCCGGACGACATCAAGTGGCGCGCCTTCGAGGTCGTCACGCGCGTGGAAGTCGCGAGCCCCACCGGCGCCACGCGGGTGTGGCTGCCGCTGCCGCTTCAGACCGACACCGACTACTTCAAGAGTCTCGGACAGAGCTGGACCGGCAACCGGGCGGTCACCCGCGTGTACCGGGACGAGCGATACGGCGCGGGGATCCTCTATGCGGAGTGGCCGGCCGGCGAGAGCGCGCCCGCGGTCGAGGTGACGACCCGGTTCGCGACGCGCGACCGCATGGTGGACGTGACCCGACCGGGCGGCAGTCCGGCGCTCGAAGATCGGGCCACGCTCGCGAAGTATCGCGAGTCGTCGCGGCTCGTGCGCACCGACGGCATCGTGAAGAAGACCTCCCAGCAGATCACCAAGGGCATCGACAACGACGTGGAGAAGGCGCGCGCGATCTACGAGTGGATCGTCGACAACACCTTCCGCGATCCGAAGGTGCGGGGCTGCGGGGTCGGCGACATCCGCGCGATGCTCGAGACCGGCAACCTCGGCGGCAAGTGCGCCGATCTGAACGCGCTCTTCGTGGGGCTGGCCCGCGCGGCGGGGCTGCCCGCGCGCGACGTGTACGGGGTCCGGGTGGCCGACTCCGCGGAGTTCAAGTGCCTGGGCAAGAGCGGCGACATCACCCGAGCCCAGCACTGCCGCGCCGAGTTCTACACCGCGAGTCTCGGCTGGGTGCCGGTCGATCCCGCGGACGTGCGCAAGGTCGTGCTCGAGGAGCGCGGCGGCATCCCGCTCGACGACCCCACCACCAAGAAGGCGCGGGCCAAGCTCTTCGGCCAGTGGGAGATGAACTGGCTCGCCTACAACTACGCGCACGACGTGAAGCTGGTCAGTTCCAAGGACGAGCCGGTGGCGTTCCTGATGTACCCCCAGGCCGAGACCGGGGAGGGCCACCGACCCCCCCCTCTCCGCGGGGGCGTCGCCCCTCTCCCGAGGCTCCCGTTTACCCACGATTTACCCGCGCGTCATCATGCCGTAACCCCGCCCGCGCACCATGCACCCCATGAACATGACGCGAGGGAGCGTGGGGGTCGATCCAATGGCAGGGAGCCGGCGCAGCGCGGCGGACAGGCCGGGCGCCGGCATGGGCCGGGCCGGGAAGGTGCTGGTGGTGGAGGACGAGGCGGACGTGGCGGAGATGATCCGCTACAACCTCGGCAAGGAGGGCTACGACGTGCGCCTGGCCGCCAACGGCACCGAGGCGCTGCGCCAGGTCAAGGAGGCGCGGCCCGACGTGATCCTGCTCGACATCATGGTTCCGCACCTCAACGGGTGGGAGATCTGCCGGCGGCTGAAGCAGGATCGCGACACCCAGGCCATCCCGGTGATCATGGTGACCGGTCGCGTGGAGGAAGGGGACAAGATCCTCGGCTTCGAGATGGGCGCCGACGACTACGTGACCAAGCCCTTCTCGCCCCGAGAGCTGGTGGCGCGGGTGCGGGCGGTCTCGCGGCGCGGCCGGCTCGGTGAGGACGCGACCAGCCAGCCGGTGCGGGCGGGCGAGCTCGAGATCGATCGCCAGCGCTTCGAGGTCAAGATGAAGGGGCGACTGGTGGAGCTGACCCGCAAGGAGTTCGATCTGCTCTCCGCGCTGGTCCGCGCGCCGGGCCGGGTCTTCGGCCGCGAGGAGCTACTGGACCTGGTGTGGGGCCAGGACGGCTTCGTCGAGCCCCGCACCGTCGACGTCCACGTGGCCCGGCTCCGGGCCAAGTTCATCGCCGCGCGTGCGCCGGAGCCGGGCATCGAGACGGTGCGCGGAGTCGGCTACCGATTCCGTGAGCGCTCCTGACCGTCGACCCGGATCCGTTAACACGGATGTAACACGTCCGTCATCGATACGTCACCCGTTTGCAGCATACTTCCGCCCAACCACACGGAAAAGACGACAAGAGGAGAGCCCGATGAAGAAGATGTGGTCATTCGTGCCGATGCTACTGCTGGCGGTGGCGCTGGTGGAACGGCCCGCGCCGGCCCACGCCCAGATGCTGATGAACGGGGCGGGTGCCACCTTCCCGTACCCGATCTACTCGAAGTGGTTCGAGGAGTACATCAAGGTCGACCCGGAAGTGCGCTTCAACTATCAGTCGATCGGGAGCGGCGGCGGCATCCGGCAGATCACCGAGCGGACGGTGGACTTCGGGGCCTCCGACGGCCCCATGACCGACGAGCAGCTCAAGAAGGCCCCCGCCGAGCTGTTCCACATCCCGACCGTCATGGGCGCGGTGGTGGCCACCTACAACCTGCCCGGGAGCCCGCAGCTCGCGTTCACCGGCGACGTCCTCGCCGACATCTTCCTCGGCAAGATCACGAAGTGGAACGACGCGCGGATCAAGGCGCTGAACCCGTCGGCGAGCCTGCCGGACCAGGCCATCGTGGTGGTGCACCGGTCGGACGGGAGTGGCACCACCTACATCTGGGTCGACTACCTCTGCAAGATCAGCCCCGAGTGGGAGAAGGAGGTCGGGCGGGGGACCTCGGTGAAGTGGCCGGTGGGGCTCGGCGGCAAGGGCAACGAGGGCGTGGCCGGGCAGGTGAAGAACGCGCCCGGCTCTCTCGGCTACGTGGAGCTGGCCTACGCGATCACCAACAAGCTGCCCGCGGCCCGCATCAAGAACCCGGCGGGCAAGCTCGTCGAGCCGACCATCGAGAGCACGACCGCGGCGGCGGCCGGGGCGGTGAAGAGCATGCCGGCCGACTTCCGGGTGTCGCTCACGAACGCGCCCGGGCCCGACGCCTACCCGATCGCGAGCTTCACGTGGCTGCTGGTGTACAAGGACCAGCCCAACGAGTCCAAGGGTAAGGCCCTCGTGAAGTTTCTCTGGTGGGCGATCCACGACGGGCAGCGGCACCCGGCCGCGCTCCTGTACGCGCCCCTGCCCGCGCCGGTCGTGAAGGAGATCGAGGCCAAGATCAAGCAGATCACCTTCTCCGGCAAGCCGCTCCTGGCGGCGCAGTAGCGCTTGGCCGCCGACTCGATCTCGGGCGTGGGGACGGCCGACGGGCTCTCCCTGCCCCCGCGAGCGGTCACCCGGGGACGGAGCGGACTCGGCGATCGGGTCTACCGCACGCTGATCCTGGCCTCGGTCTGGCTGGTCCTGGTGCTCGCCGCGGGTCTCGTCGCGGCGCTCACCTGGGAGTCGTGGGCCGCGATGCGCACGTTCGGGCTCCGCTTCCTGATGACCTCCCACTGGGATCCGGTCGCGGGCGAGTTCGGCGCCCTCCCGTTCATCTACGGCACCCTGGTATCGTCGCTGCTGGCGCTGCTGATCGCGGTTCCCCTCTCGCTCGGTGCGGCCATCTTCCTCGCGGAGCTGGCGCCGGCCTGGGTCCGCCCGCCGGTGGCGTTCCTGATCGAGATGCTGGCCGCCGTGCCGAGCGTGGTCTACGGCCTCTGGGGCATCTTCGTCCTGGTGCCGTGGCTGCGCGACTGGGTGCAGCCCGCGCTCGGGCGGACCCTCGGCTTCCTGCCGCTCTTCCAGGGGCCGCCCTACGGCATCGGGATGCTCGCGGCGGGCCTGATCCTGTCGATCATGGTCGTGCCCTACGTCACCTCGGTGAGCCGCGAGGTGCTGCTGGCCGTCCCGGGCTCCCAGCGCGAGGCCGCGCTCGGGCTCGGCGCCACCCGGTGGGAGACGACCCGGATCGCGGTGCTGCGCTACGGCCGGTCCGGGCTGATCGGGGCCATCCTGCTGGGACTCGGCCGCGCGCTCGGCGAGACCATGGCGGTGACCATGGTGATCGGCAATCGGCCCGAGATCGCGGTCTCGCTGTTCGCGCCCGGCTACACCATGGCGAGCGTGCTCGCCAACGAGTTCACCGAGGCGACGTCCGATCTCTACGTGTCGGCCCTCGTCGAGATCGGCCTGCTGCTGCTCGTGGTCACCGTCCTCGTCAACGGGCTGGCCCGGCTGCTGGTCTGGAGCGTGAGCGGCCCGGCCCGCGGCGGTCGAGGATGAGCCCCGCCGGACGCCGGCTCGTCAGCACCACGGTGAGCGGCCTCACCGCCGGCGCCGCGATGCTCGTGGTCTGCCCGCTCCTGCTCATCTTCGGCTTCCTCCTCTACCAGGGCGTCTCGGCGATCAACGTGGACTTCTTCCTGCACCTGCCGAAGCCGGTCGGCGAGCCGGGCGGGGGCGTGGCCAACGCCATCGTGGGCAGCCTGATCATGATCGGCCTCGCGGTGTCGATCGGGCTGCCGGTCGGGATCCTGGGCGGGGTGTACCTGGCCGAGTCCCGCGATCTGCGCCTGCCGTGGGTGCTACGGTTCGTGGCCGACGTGATGAACGGGGTGCCCTCGATCGTCTTCGGCATCTTCGCCTACACCGTGGTCGTGCTCCCGATGCGGCGCTTCTCGGCCCTCGCGGGGGGCTTCGCGCTCGGCCTGATCCTGATCCCGATCGTGCTGCGGACCAGCGAGGAGATGGTGCGGCTGGTGCCGAGCGCCCTGCGGGAGGCCGGCCTCGGGCTGGGGCTCCCGGAGTGGAAGGTGAGCCTCCGCATCGTCATCCCGGCGGCCCGCGCCGGGATCATCACCGGGGTCATGGTGGCGGTGGCCCGGATCGCGGGGGAGACCGCGCCCTTGCTGTTCACGGCGCTCGGCAACCGGTTCTGGCACCAGGGCCTCGACCAGCCCATCGCGGCGCTGCCGCTGCAGATCTACGCGTACGCCATCGCGCCCTACGACGACTGGCACCGGCAGGCCTGGGCCGGGGCGCTCGTGCTGATCACGCTGGTGTTCCTGGCGAGTCTGGCCGCGAGGCTGGCCACACGGGGCCGGATCGTTGCCCGCTGAGGTGACCATGGGAGACGGCATCTACGTGAAGGGGCTGCGGGCCTGGTTCGGCGAGACCCTGGTCCTCAAGGGCGTCGATCTCACGGTCGCGCCGAACGCGGTGACCGCCATCATCGGACCGTCCGGCTGCGGGAAGTCCACGTTCATCCGCTGTGTCAACCGCATGCACGAGACGGTGCCGGGAGCGCGGGTGGCCGGCCAGGTGCTGCTCAACAGCGAGGACCTGTACGCGTCGGGAGTGGATCCGGTCCAGGTGCGGCGGCGGATCGGCATGGTCTTCCAGAAGGCCAACCCGTTTCCCACCATGTCCGTCTTCGACAACGTGGCGGCCGGCCTCCGGCTCGCGGGCGTGCGCCGGAAGTCGCGGCTGCAGGAGGAAGTGGAGCGCGCGCTTCGCCACGCGGCCCTGTGGGACGAGGTGAAGGACGATCTGGACAAGTCCGGGGTGAGTCTCTCGGGTGGCCAGCAGCAGCGGCTCTGCATCGCCCGCGCCCTCGCGGTGGATCCGCAGATCCTCCTGATGGACGAGCCGTGCTCGGCCCTGGACCCCATCGCCACCGCCAAGATCGAGGAGCTGATCCACGATCTGAAGAAGGAGCTGACGATCGCGATCGTCACCCACAACATGCAGCAGGCGGCGCGGGTCTCGGAGTGGACCGGCTTCTTCCTGCTGGGCGAGCTGGTGGAATTCGGGATCACCAAGGAGATGTTCACGACCCCCGGCGACAAGCGGACGGAAGACTACATCACCGGTCGGTTCGGGTAATGGCGGAGGGCGCCATGACACGGCATTTCCACGAAGAGCTGGAGGCCCTCAAGCAGACCCTGCTCGCCATGGGGGGCCTCGTGGAGGACCAGATCCGGCGGGTCATGCGGGCCCTCATCGAGCGCGACGACGTGATGGCCCAGGAGGTCATCGAGCGGGACCGGCAGGTGAACACCTACGACGTGGAGGTGGACGAGCAGTGCGTGAGCCTGCTCGCGCTCCACCAGCCCGCCGCCGGCGACCTGCGCTTCATCACCACCGCCATGAAGATCGTGACCGATCTCGAGCGCATCGGGGACCAGGCGGTCAACATCGCCCAGCGGGTGCTCGAGCTGAACCGGGAGCCCCAGCTCAAGCCCTACATCGATCTGCCCCGCATGGCCGAGAAGGCCCAGCGCATGGTCAAGGAGAGCCTCGACGCGTTCGTGGCCCGCGACACCGCGCTGGCCCGGCAGGTGTGCGGCAAGGACGCGGAGGTCGACGCGCTCAAGGAGCAGATCTTCCGCGAGCTGCTCACCTTCATGATGGAGGACCCCCGGACGATCCCCCGCGCCATCCGGGTGATCCTGATCTCCCGCTTCATGGAGCGGGTGGCCGACCACGCCACCAACATCGCCGAGATGGTGGTGTACCTGGTGGAGGGGAAGATGGTCCGGCACACGCTGGCCTGAGGACCGCCACGTGTATACTGCAAGTGTGAGCGCGGATCGACGCTATCAGCTGCAGTCCGAGGACGCCAACCGGCGCCTCGACGCCCTCCTCGAGCACCTGCGCGTGCCGGAGGCGACGTGGCCTCTCTACGCCGAGATGCTCACCACCGTGCTCAAGATGTACGAGGACGGGACCGGAATCGCCGACCTCAAGATCGCGAACGCCTCGTTCAAGGAGATCCGCTACGGCTTCAAGGTGTTCGCCCCCTGGCGGAACGTGCCGAAGGTGACCGTGTTCGGCTCGGCCCGCACCCCGCGCGAGCACCCGATCTCCGAGCAGGCCTACGCCTTCGGCAAGCGCATCACCGGGGCGGGGTGGATGGTCATGACCGGCGCGGGCGGCGGGGTGATGGGCTCGGCCCAGGAGGGAGCGGGGGGCGAGCGCTCCTTCGGCCTCAACATCCGGCTGCCCTTCGAGCAGGAGGCGAATCCGTGGATCGCCTCCGACCCGAAGCTGATCTCGTTCAAGTACTTCTTCACCCGGAAGCTCTTCCTGGTGCGGGAGGCGCACGCGATGACGTTCCTGCCCGGCGGCTTCGGCACCGCCGACGAGGCCTTCGAGGCGCTCACCCTGATCCAGACCGGCAAGTCGCCGGTGCTGCCGCTGGTGATGCTCGACGAGCCGGGCGGTACGTACTGGAAGACGTTCGACACCTTCGTGCGTCGCGAGATGGTGGGGCGCGGATTGGTCGGGGCGAGCGATCCCGATCTCTACCGGATCACCGACGACGTGGAGGCGGCCGCGGCGGAGATCGAGTCGTTCTACCGGAACTACCACTCGCAGCGCTACGTGCGCGACTCGCTGGTGCTCCGGATGCGCCGCCCCCTGCCGGCCGAGACTCTCGCCGAGCTGAACGCACGCTTCACCGACATCATGACCGGGCCCGCGGTGCAGGCGCCCGGGCCGGTGGCGGGCGAGGGGGAGGAGCTGCCGGAGCTGCCCCGGCTGGTGCTGCCCTTCAACCGCTCGGGCTTCTCGCGGCTGCGGAGCCTGATCGACGTGGTGAACGCGCCGGCCTGACCGGCTCCCGCCGTCTCCGACCTACTCCGGCTCCTCGCGCTCCTCGGTGGTCTGGCACGCGGTGCAGACCCACGTGCGGAGCAGGGTGACGCGCTTGGGATCGCGCCTCAGCGTCCACGGCATCAGCTTGCGGGCGCCGCAGCGCGGGCACACCTCGGTCGGCTGACCCGGCTGCACCTCGTGCGGGAGCCACGGGATCTTGGGCTTCATGCGCGAGATTATACGCCAGGATCGCCGGCCCGTACCGGTGGGCGCGGACCTACAGCCGGCGGACCCGCTGGACCATCGCCCAGATCAATCGGGCGTAGAAGCCGAGACAGATGCCGGTGAGGGCGATCGTGCCGACGACCACCTGGGAGGCATCCGCGGGCGACTTCAACAGATTTGGAGTCACCGGGATCGACGTGATGCACACGAGGATGTCGAGCACGGTGAAACCCAGCGCCGAGTAGAGCAGGAACAGGATCTGCCGCCGCGCCCGCATGGCCCGGTACGCGCGACGGCAGGCCGCCTGCTCCGCGGCGCCCCCCGCGGCGCCGGCTTCCAGCCGATGCAGGACACGCTCGACCCCCTTCCACCCGTTCCGCTCGAGCGCGCGCCACAGCTCCCGGAACGGATAGGCCTGCCAGGCGGTCTCGAGGTGATCGGCGGCCTTGTCGATGATCTGGTCGATCTCGCCGAGCCGGTAGAGGACCACCGCGACCAGGATCGCGCCGCCCCCGGCCAGGGTCTGGGGGACCGTGCTGAAGGTGAAGTAGAGCGTGCTCTCGTTCATCCCGCGCGCGAGCAGAATACTACGCTAAGCTCACCCGGTGTCGGCCGCCTACCTGGTCCTCCTGGTCGCGAACCTCATCTTCTCCACCGGCTACGCGGTCACCCGCGTCGTGCTGAACGACGTGGGGCCGGCCACGCTCGGCCTGGCCCGCGTGCTGATCGGGGCGGTGCTACTGCTCGGCTGGGCCGCGTGGCAATCGAGCGCGAGCCCGCGGGTCCCCCCACGCATCCCGTGGACGCCCGGAGACCGGGTGCGGGTCGCCCTGATGGGTGTGGTGGGCTTCGCGCTCGCCTTCGCCTTCGGCAACTGGGGCCTCGCGCACTCGACCGCCAGCAACGCCGCGCTCCTCATCACCGTCGAGCCGACCACGCTGCTGGTGCTCTCCCCGCTGCTGCTGGGCGAGCGCCTGTCGCGGCGCGAGACGGCCGGCGCCGCCCTCACCCTGCTCGGCGCCGTCGTCGTGGTGGTGAACGGGGTGCCCGGTCTCACCCGATCCCTGATGCCGCACTGGCGCGGCGACCTGGTGCTGATCCTCTCCGGGGTCGCGTACGCCGGGTACTCGCTCCTGGGCCGCGGGGTGCTGACCCGCCACCCGGTGTCGCTGGTCACCGCCCACTCGGTGGTCTGGGGCGCGGTGTCGATCGCGCCGCTGGCGCTCTACGAGTGGCACGCCGGGCCGCCGCCCGCGTGGACCGCCGGCGCGATCGCGGGCACCGTCTACCTGGGGGTGGTCATCACCGCGCTCGGTTACGGGGTCTGGAACTGGTGCCTGGAGCGGGTGGGCGCCGCGCGCGTGGCCGCGTTCGTCAACGTGCAGCCGCTGGCCGGCGCGCTGCTCGGGGTGTGGTGGCTGCGCGAGCCGCTGACCCCGTTCCTGGTGGTGGGGGGCGTGCTGATCGTGGCCGGGCTGCACCTGACGGTGAAAGGGACCCGAAGAGGGTAGAATACCGGCATGCGGCGGGTGCGGGTGGGGCTCAGCCAGGTGAACCCGACGGTGGGCGCCGTCGAGGCCAACGCGCGGCTGGTGATCGCCGGCATGGAGCGGGCGCGGGCCCTCGGCTGCGACATCGTGGCCTTCCCGGAGCTGGTGCTGACCGGATACCCGCCCGAGGACCTGCTCTTCAAGCCCGCCTTCATCGAGGCCAACCTGCGGGCGCTCGCCGAGGTGGCCCGGGCGAGCCGCGGTCTCACCGCCATCGTCGGCTACGTGGACAAGCGCGACGACATCTTCAACGCGGCGGCCATCCTCCACGACGGGGTCGTGGCCGGCACGTACCACAAGCAGTACCTGCCGAACTACGGCGTCTTCGACGAGAACCGCTACTTCCAGTCCGGCACCGAGTCGCCCGTGTTCACCATCGGCGACACCGTGATCGCGGCCAACATCTGCGAGGACATCTGGTACCCGACCGGGCCCACCACGCTGCAGGCCCTGGGCGGGGCGGAGCTGGTGGTGAGCATCAACGCCTCGCCGTATCACGCGGGCAAGGGACGGTTCCGCGAGAAGATGCTCGCGACCCGCGCCGCCGACGACCTCGTATGCCTGGCCTTCGTCAACACGGTGGGCGGCCAGGACGAGCTGATCTTCGACGGCCAGTCGTTCATGTTCAACGAGAAGGGCGAGTGCGTGGCCCGCGGGAAGGCCTTCGAGGAGGACTTCGTGGTGGCCGACCTGGACCTCGACGAGGTCTTCCGGGCGCGCCTGCACGACTCGCGGCGGCGGAAGGAGAAGCTGCGCGCGACCGAGGCCCCGCCGCGGCGCGTGACCCTGCCGCCTCTGCCCGCGCCCGAGCGGCCCCGGCTGCCCGCCCACGAGGTGGCGGTGCTCGAGCCGGTGGAGGAGATCTACCAGGCCCTCGTCCTCGGCGCGCGAGACTACGTCACCAAGAACGGGTTCCGCCACGTGGTGCTCGGCCTCTCGGGCGGCATCGACTCGTCCCTGGTGGCCGCCATCGCGTGCGACGCGCTGGGGCCGGCCAACGTCACCGGGGTCACGATGTCCTCGCAGTTCTCCTCCAAGGGCACGCGGGCGGACGCGGCGCGCCTGGCCCGGAACCTCGGCATCGAGTTCCTCCGCCTGCCCATCACCCCGGTGCTCAACGCCTACCGCCGCGCGCTGGCCAAGCCGTTCAAGGGGCTGAAGGAGGACGTGACCGAGGAGAATCTTCAGGCCCGCATCCGCGGCAACTACCTCATGGCGCTCTCGAACAAGTTCGGCTGGCTCGTGCTCACCACCGGCAACAAGAGCGAGATCGGGGTGGGCTACTCGACGCTCTACGGGGACATGGCGGGCGGCTTCGCGGTGATCAAGGACGTGCCGAAGACGCTGGTCTACCAGGTGTCCGAGCACGTCAACCGGCGGGTCGGCCGCGAGGTCATCCCGCGCTCGGTCTTCGAGCGGGCCCCGTCCGCGGAGCTGCGGCCCGACCAGACCGACCAGGACACGCTGCCCCCCTACGCGACCCTCGACGCGATCCTCGAGGCCTACGTGGAAGGCGACCAGGGCGTGGCCGACATCGTGGCGCGCGGCTTCGACGCCGCGACGGTCAAGCGGGTGATCGCGATGGTCGACCGCAACGAGTACAAGCGCCGCCAGGGGCCGATCGGGATCAAGATCACCCCGCGCGCCTTCGGCAAGGACTGGCGCCTGCCGATCGTGAACCGCTTCCGCGAGTAGGCGCCTGCTCTCCTCCGTCGCCCTGTTCGTCCTGGCCGGCCTCGCCGAGATCGGGGGCGGCTACCTGATGTGGCTCTGGTGGCGCGAGGCCCGGCCGTGGCCGCTGGGCCTGGTCGGCGCCGCGGTTCTCGTTCTCTACGGGCTGATCCCGACGTACCAGGCGGCCCACTTCGGGCGGGTCTACGCGGCTTACGGCGGCGTGTTCGTGGTGCTGTCGCTGCTCTGGGGGTGGGCCGTCGACCGGATGAGCCCGGACCGCTACGACATCGCGGGCGTCTGCCTCTGCCTGGCTGGCGTCGCGGTCATGATGTACGCGCCGCGCCCTTCCTAGGATGGCGCCCGGCACCGCGGGAGGGCGCCTGGACCCCGCCGATCACCTGCGCCGGCCGTGGCGCGTGCACGCCCTCGCGGCTGCGGAGGGGCTCACGTTGCGTGACGTCTGGGAGGTGGCGATCCCACTGCCGGCCGGAGTGCCACTCGCGCGCTGGGTGGAGGCGTTGCGGACGGAGCCGCGCGGGTTGCCGTCCCGGACGCTCTTCGGCGTCCGCCGGGCCCTCGGGCGTCTCCTCGGCCTCGATCGCGGCAGCGCGGGCCTCGTGCACGTCTACCAGGAGTCGGACGAGGTCCTGTCCCGGCTCACCAACCGCACGGTGACCGCGTTCTTGCACGTCTCGCTGGTCGAGCGGTACCCGCGGCTCGCGGTGTACGTTCGCCCCAACGGCGCGCTCGGCCGCGGCTACATGGCCCTCATCGAGCCCTTCCGGCAGTGGGTCGTCTATCCGGCCCTGCTCGCGGCCGGCGCGCGGGCGGCGGCGCGGCTCGGCGGGCGCGGCTAGCGGGTCGGCAGGGCGTCGAGCGACTGCAGCGTCGCGAGCCGGCGGTAGATCCCGTCGCTCCGCGCCATCAGCTCGTCGTGGGTGCCCATCTCGGCGATGCGGCCGGCGTGGACCACCACCACCCGGTCGGCGTGCTTCACGGTGGCGAGGCGGTGGGCGATCACCAGCACGGTGCGGCCCCGCATCAGCTCGGAGAGCGCCTGCTGCACCAGGAACTCGCTCTCCGCGTCCAGATCCGACGTCGCCTCGTCGAGGATCAGGATGGGCGGGTCCTTCAGGAACGCGCGGGCGATGGCCAGACGCTGGGCCTGGCCGCCCGAGAGCTTGACCCCGCGCTCGCCGACCGACGTCGCGTAGCCCTCGGGGAGGGCGGCGATGAAGTCGTGGGCCTGGGCCTGGCGCGCGGCCCGCTCGATCGCGGCCGGCGTGGCCCCCGGCCGCCCGTAGGCGATGTTGTACTCGACCGAGTCGTGGAACAGGAAGGTGTCCTGGGTCACGATGCCGATCAGGCCCCGCAGCGAGCCCACGGTGACCGCGCGGAGGTCGTGACCGTCGAGGGTGATGCGGCCCGCGGTGACGTCGTGGAAGCGCGGGAGCAGCTCCATGAGCGTGGTCTTGCCCGCGCCCGACATGCCCACGAAGGCGACCAGCTCGCCCTTGCGGACCGACATCGAGACGTCGCGGAGGGCCCATTCCTCGGTCTCCGGATAGCGGAACCCGGCGCCCTCGAAGACGATGGAGCCCGCGAAGCCGGGAAGCGCGTGCGCGTCGGGCGCGTCCACGATCGCAGGCGGGGTGTCCAGGATCTCGAACACGCGCTCGACCGAGGCGATGGACTGCTGCACGGTGTTGACCATGCGGGAGAGCTGGCGGACCGGTCCGTAGAGCAGCACCACCGCCGCGGTGAACGAGAAGAACTCGCCGGGAGTGAGGGCGCCCGAGATCACGCGGTAGCCGCCGTACCAGAGCGCGCCCATGATCGCG
>WNFD01000524.1_pt1 | contig 43651 bp, 37 predicted proteins | sample 5400491 | NCBI WGS metagenome assembly WNFD01 (sample SAMN13153343, study PRJNA577476) | soil metagenome | isolation source: 120 cm saprolite under Douglas fir tree site 2 hole 2 replicate 2 | place: USA:California | collected 2015-04-18
AATTCAAAACTGCCCAGCTCCTTTGCGTAAGCTACCTATTGTTATGCTATCTCTGCAATTTGTCGAACCAAAAGAGTGTAAAGTATTGAAAATGCAAAGCCTTCTTCCTTCAGCCACACTGGCCAGGATTAGACTTTCCAATAGAACATAGCCCATTTCGGAATCATTTTATGAGCTCAATTTCTCCTGCATCAGATCCGCAAGCTTCACACTCACAAACACTGATCTCACATGCCCAAATCCTCGCTGCCGCCAGGACCATTGCTCCTTACGTTCGCCGCACTCCGGTGATCGCGCTGGAGAGCCGGGGTTTTGGCTTCAACGCGGAAATATTCCTCAAGCTTGAGAGCCTGCAGCATGCCGGATCGTTCAAGCCGCGCGGCGCTTTCAACTGCATCCTCAGTTCAAAGGTCCCCGCAGCCGGAGTGATTGCGGCCTCAGGCGGCAATCACGGTGCGGCCGTCGCTTACGCCGCCCAACAACTTGGACACAAAGCTGAGATCTTTGTTCCCACAATTTCATCGCCCAACAAGATCAATCGTCTGCGCCAATATGGCGCCGCCGCTACCATCACCGGCCGCGATTACTTTGAAGCGCTGGCTGCCAGCCGCGGACGCGCCGCTATCACCGGAGCGTTAGCCGTCCATGCCTACGATGATCCTTACGTCCTCGCGGGCCAGGGCACGCTGGGCATGGAGTTTGAACAGCAGGTCTCGGATCTGGATTCTGTCCTTATCGCAGTTGGCGGTGGTGGACTCATCGGCGGAGTGGCTTCCTGGTTTCGCGATCGTGTTCGTGTGATCGGCGTTGAACCCGAGCGGGCGCCGTCTCTTCGCAAATCGCTCGACGCCCATCACGTCGTCGAAGTCGAAACCAGCGGCGTGGCCGCGGACTCGCTTGGCGCGCGCCGCGTGGGCGAGCTCATGTTCCCTATCGCGCAGAAATACGTTCCCAGCGTTGTTCTTGTCAGCGATGACCATATCATTGAAGCTCAGCGCACTCTATGGCAGAAACTGCGTGTGATCGCCGAACCAGGCGGCGCCACCGCATTGGCCGCGCTGCTCTCCGGGGCATATCAGCCCAAAGCCGGCGAACGCGTGGGCGTGGTGATCTGCGGAGGCAATGCTGAGCTCAGCAGCTTCCCTGTTTAACACTTACCACTGATTTTCACAGATGCACACTGATCTGAAATCGAGCAATATGATTGATTCCTTAAAATTTACCTTTCGTCATTGCGTCCACTTTGCAGACAAGTGTCAAGGCACGAGTTTCCTCGTGCCGCAAACGAATAATCTAACTGGGCTTTAGCCCCTGAGGTTGCAGGAGTGTTGATGAACACACTCAATGCGAGCCGGACACTCCCGGTTCCTTCTCACCCAGCAGGAACTGCCGCACAAACATAATCGTGGCGTAGAACTGGAAATCCTGGTTCTTCTTCTTGGCGTAACCATGGCCTTCATCATTCGCCATCAGGAACCACGTCGGGATGCCGTTGCTCTTCAGCTTGTCCAGCATCTGGCGCGATTCCGTCCACGGCACGCGCGGATCATTCTTACCCACCACGGCAAACACCGGCTTGCGTATCTTCTCTGAGTTGTTCAACGGAGCGATCTTCTCCAGGTACTCACGCATTTTTGGGTCACGCTCATCGCCATACTCCACGCGCCGCAGATCACGGCGATACGCTTCCGTGTGCTCCAGCAGCGTCACCAGATTTGACATGCCAACAATCGGCAATGAGCAGCAGATCTTGTCGTTGTAATACGTGGCCGTGGCCCAGGTCATGTGTCCACCGTAGCTTCCACCGGTAATCATGATCTTGTCGCCATCAAGCTGTGGATTCTGTTTGATCCAGTCCAGCAGCGCGCCGGTGTCTTTATATGTGTCGTCGCGATGCATGCCGTTATCAAGTTTCAGGAACGTCTTGCCGTAACCAGTTGATCCGCGTACGTTCGGGAAGACAATCGCTACGCCCATCTCGCTCAAAAAGTAGTTGTTGCGACCGAGAAATCCCGGGCGGTACTGCCCTTCCGGTCCACCATGTATGTTCACGATCACCGGACGTTTCCCCGGGAACTTCGTTGCATCCGGCATATAAAGGAAGCCCGAAATCGTCTTGCCGTCAAACGTCTGCCATTTGATCAGCTTTGGGTCGGCAAAAGTAGTTGCATTGAGACCACCGGTTTCGCTGGTCGTCCATCGTTCCACCTTGTCACTATCAAGATTGTAGGAGTAAACGTCGGAAGGTGATTTGGCACTCGTCATGCCGAACCCAAGATCGCGGCTGTTTTTGTGAAAGTGCAACGGGAATATCAATCCTACCGGGATATTAGGCACCAGGCGCGATTTCCGCGTGGCTGTATCCATCAGGTATAGCTTGCTGACTCCGTCTTCGTTCGTTACATAGGCCAGCGTTTTGCCGTCTTCACTCAGGTCGAACACATCCACGTCCCACTTAATGTCGGAGGTGAGATACGTAGGCTGCAACGTGCTCAAATCCATGTATGCCAGGCGATGAAACTCCGAATCCCGATCCGTAGTTATATAGATTCCCTTCCCGTCGTGGCTGAAGCGCGCTTCGTTGTAGTGGATATCCTCTTTCTCTGATCCCGGTGTTAGAAGTGTTTTCTCTCCAGTGTGCGCGTCTACCATGTAAAGCGAACTCTGGTTCGCCGAAATCTCATTTAGCACCAGCAACTTGTTGTTGTCCGGAGAGAAGTCGAGAGCTTCCCAACCGCCGCCTTTTACCTGCATCAATAAATGATCGGACTTCGGGTTGGTCGGATCCATGATCCATAGATCCGTGTCCTGCCCTGTACGACGCGTCGAGCTATAAGCGGCAAGATTGCTGTTGTGCGAATAAACCGCTCCGGTATTGCGTGACTTTCCATCGGTCAGCAAGGTTACGTTGCCGCTGGCCAGATCGTAGCGATAGAGCTGGAACCACTCGCCACCGCCTATGTCCTTACTGAAGACGAAGTAATCACCTTTCGGTCCATAGTGGGCGCCGCCAGTGCGATCAGGAAAAAATGTGAGTTGTGTGCGTGCGCCACCAGGCATCTTCACCAGATGGATCTGCGGCACATCGGCAAAGCGGGTGGTGATCAGCATTTCGCGCTTCACCGGGTCCCAATCCGCTAAGCCCGCGGCACGAAACTCGCCATATTGGTTGGCCTTCTCGGCAATTGCCAGCGGTACCGGCGGAATGTTCTTCCCCGGGACGCACGACTGCCGGCTGCGCTGGCGGATTCGTCTGTGCCGTCGGAGCGGATTGCGCTCCGGCCAATAGGCTCGCGATCATCAGTGCCGCAAATGCGACTGCTCGTCTCATGCTGTTCCTCCCTTGGTCGCAAAAAGCCTAATGGTAGATCGTGCATGCGTCAATGACTACTGCGCTGTCAGGGAAACTTCGAAAAAGATAACCGCTTTCAATTTAGGGTTATTGCTCGCATTCGGGCTGAAGAGTAAGAGGTGGTGGCGTTGGCGCGCTGCTGTATTGTCCAACCCATCCGCCACATTGCATGCGCGAATACGTGCCAACACGGTCACGAAGGTCCAGTGCTTTCGCCCGTGCCGCATCGGCGCCGTTCTTCCCCAGATCGGCTTCGATAGACTGTAGCTGTTGATCAACCTGGTGGTTTCCCAACTCGCTGGCTGCAACGAACAAGATGTATGCTTCTTCTCTGTTTCTGGGGCCGGGATCGGCGATAACCCCTTTGAGCAGTAGCAAGCCAAGCTTTTCCATCGCGAACGGGTTACCGCGCTCCGCTGCCTGCCGGTACCACTTTTCTGCCACCTTGTAGTTGGTAGCAGTGCCCTGCCCTTCGTCGTAGAGAAGCCCCAGATAGAACGCAGCGCCGCTGTCGCGTGCATCTGTTGCTGCAGATTCAAGCCACTTTTTCGCCATGGTGGTGTCTCTGGAGATAGGGCCTCCGGTGAAGTAAATACGTCCAAGCGAGAATTGGGCGATCCAGTCACCTTGTTCCGCCGCTTTCTTGTACCAGCCAATAGCCTGTTGTGTGTCCTGCGTTAGCACAAAGCCTTGCTCATAGGCGGACGCCAGCGCCGTCTGGGCCGGCGAGTACCCTGAAACCGCGGACGCTCGCAGCAGATTGAGCGCATCATTTTGGTCGCTCTGATGATTGTTGCCAGCCAGCAAAAGACTGATTGCCTTGCGATATTGTTCCTGCGGCGTAGCTGCGTGGGCGAGGAACGAATTTAGAGCGATGAAGATGAAGCAGATCGTGCATTGCAAAATCATTTTCCGCATACAGACCTCTTTCGCCGAGCGTCTATCTCGGACCACTGATGTGGCGGCTGAATCCTTCTACTCACGCTCAGCTATAACATCAGCCGCTTGTAAAACGCTCACAAAGATTTCCTAAGTTCTGTGAAGAACGTTTCTGTAAAGGAACGTTCTGTGAAGGAACGTTCTGTGAAGGAACGTCCTGTGAAGGAACGTCCTGTGAAGGAACGTCCTGTGAAGGAACGTCCTGTGAAGGACTTCACTGATTCCGGGTAAAGCCAATGATCTCATCGTAGTGATAGGTGAAAATACCGCTTCTGCCTCGTAGCGCCGCAGCCACCATGGCCTCGCCTACAGTCTTCGCGCGCACTGAGCGATACCGTCTCATGGGCCCAATCATCACGGGATTCAACAACGGGCCAATCCTCTGTGCCAGCGCTTCCGATAATCGAAATTCCTGTCTCCGCCCCAGCAGCAATCCGGGACGAAAAATATGCAGCGCCGGGAGTTTCAGCGCCGTCAGATCCCGCTCCAGCTCACCCTTGGTACGTAGATAAAAATTTGCCGACCCTGGATTAGCCCCCGCAGACGACACCAGCAGAAACTGCTCTACTCCCGCCTCTTTGGCTGCCCGTGCCGCATGCATCGGCAACTCATAGTCCACTGCTCGAAAGGCTGGCTGCGAACCGGCCTTCGCAATCGTTGTCCCCAACGCACAGAACAAGTCAGTCACGGCAACGAAATCGCCGGACGTCGTTTCAGCAAGATTCATTACTCTCTGTTCGACCCTGTTCGCCGGCACCCCTGCCTCGCTCAACGACAGTTCCTTCCTCACCAGCAAGATCACGCGTGAATATTCCTGAGCTGCAACCAGACCCCGTAAGCAATAACCGCCTACTAGTCCACTTGCTCCCAGCAAAACTGCTGTTCTTTTTGCCACGCTGGCTCCTCAAACGGCGACCCGGTAAATTATCAACCATTCCGCTTGCGTATGAAGCCTTCCTTTTCAGCGACTTTCTTGTACATTTGCAGCGCATTCGGCGTCCACATTTTGCCTGGTCGTGAGTCGCTGTTTTCCTGCCGGCTCCTGCAGCCGCCTCGCTTTTGTGTATCCTATTGAACGTACATCCAACGGGCCCAATTTGTAGCTGAGTCCCGGGCGGGTAATTAGTGGTAGGCCTCTAAGTAACCTCCAAGCCAGCTACTCTCATCTAGTACACACAGGAGGGAACCATTTGAAGACCCTTGCAACAAAATTAGCACCCATCGCATTCGCCCTGGCGAGTCTGACGGCGTGGGCCCAGTCGCCTGGCGGACAGCAACCCGGCGGGCAGGCGCAACCCGTGCAGGCCAACCTGAACCTCATCATTGCCCAGGTACAAAAGGCGGCACTGGCCACCAATGGAGACCTCGGCAAGCTGCGCATCGAGAAGTGGAAGACTGACGCGGATCAGAAAGACCAGTTACAGAAGATGTCTGACTCCATTCAGCGCAATCTGACTAACGCAATTCCGGGCCTGATCGGTGATGTGCAAAACAGCCGTGGAGGCGTGGCTGCCACCTTCAAGCTGTATCACAACATCACCATTGTTTATGAATATCTCACCTCGCTCACTGACGCGGCCGGCGTTCTGGGAAAGAAGGAAGAGTATGAGCCGCTGGCCGCACCCAGGGCCCTCCCAGCGCCGCCACAAAGAATGGCGTGCGCACCGTTACGGGACCAAACGGGATCAAGCACATCATTGTTGACGATGTGCCTGAAGAGCCCGCAACTCATACGAAGAAAAAGACTTCCAAGTCGGCCCCCAAACCTTCCCCCGCTGCTTCCGGCAAGTCCTCCCCCACGCCTGCCCCCAGCCCCAAATAGTATCTCCCCTCCTGAGTTTCTGGAACTTCCGCCCTGCTCCCGGGGTCTATATGCCTGTGGATATCGCGTGGGCTGAAAACTTCGGTCATCGCGTTCCTGGGAAAGAAGTTGTCAGCGGCTGCATAATCTTGGTAACTTTGAGGAGTCGCCATGAGAAGAATGGCGGGAGCAGCAGCAGCAGTGGGAAATTTAGCCAGCGCTATCGCCGTACGGGCGGAAGAAGCCTCAATTGTCGCGGAACTCAAGACCGGTTCCGAGGAGGCCTACAACTGGCTGATCGCACACTATCACCAGCCAATCTACAGTCTGGTGTACCGCATCCTCACGGACCCTACGGATGCGGCCGATACCACGCAGGAAGTTTTCCTCAAAGTATTTCGCGGCATGAAACGCTTTAATGGCGAATGCAGCCTGAAAACCTGGCTCTATCGCATTGCGATTCATGAAGCCTCCAACCAGAGACGCTGGTGGTTCCGCCACAAGAGCAAGGAAACCTCCATGGAAGCGCAAACCGACGACGACGGCGGCTCCTTCGGCCTTTGTGACACGCTGGCTGACCGCGGTGAATCGCCGCTGGAGCTGTTTGCCCATGAGGAAGTTCGTGCCCGTGTGGAACAGGAACTAAAACAGATTTCAGAGCCGTATCGCACCACCGTGGTGCTGCGTGATATTGAAGGTCTGGCTTACGAAGAGATTGCGGAAGTCCTGCAGATTTCCCTGGGCACCGTGAAATCACGGCTCATCCGGGGACGGAATGCTCTTCGCGAACGGCTGGAGCCCTTCGTTAAGGAACTGGGTCATGAGGTGGGTAAGGCCAAGCCGGTACGGAGCACTAAGACCGCGCCATGCTCATCAGGCCAATCGGAAGTGGAGGCACAATCATGAGATGCACGGAGGCAAAGCCCCTGTTCTCATCGTATTTGGATGGTGCCGTCAGCGGCGTGGAGATGCATGAAGTCTCCAACCACCTGAGTGAATGCGCTGTTTGCGAATCAGAATACGCGATGCTGGAAAAGTCCCGCGCCCTGGTTTCCTCCCTTGGGCGCAGACAGGCTCCGCCTGAGCTGGCGATGCAGTTGCGAATCGCGTTGGCCAGTGAGCGGTCCAAGAGCTGGCGTGGCGTGCTGCGCGGCTACGGCGTTCGTCTGGAGAACATGATGAACGCTTTCATGTTCCCGGCCACGGCTGGCCTGGTCAGTGCCGTGATCTTTTTTGTCGCCCTGATCGGATGCTTCGTGGTCCCGGTCCCGGCTGACGCCTCTGACGATGTGCCTACCATGCTGTACACGCCGCCGCGTCTGGAAATGTCGGATTCCGATATCCAGATTGCACTCGAATCTCCAGTGGTGATCGAAACCTACGTTGGCGTTACCGGACGAGTAGAATCTTATCGCATCATCTCCGGCCAGGACGATGAACAGATACGCCAGCAATTGAACCGTGCACTGCTGTTCACCATCTTTGCTCCGGCGCAGTCATTCGGTCGCCCTGTGCCCGGCAAGGCTGTGATGTCATTCTCACACATTAACGTAAAGGGCTAGTGGGGGATTTTCATCCCGAGTGCTTCTTTCTTTATCCCGAGTGTTTCTTTCTTTATCCCGAGCAAAGCGAGGGATCCCTACGTTCTGCGTGAATGTTTCCATTCGATCACAGCACTGAGACGTAGAGACGCAGCTTGACGAAACCTTTTCTCCAAGAGACACGTCATCCCGAAGGGCGTAAGCGAAGCGAGCGTTTTCATCAGCTCGCGAGCAGCCCTGAGGGACCTTGTGCTTTTATCCTGGTGCAAAACGCAAGGTCCCTCACCCCTATTCGGCAGCTGAAGATTACGCTGCCTCATTGACGGGATTCGGGATGACGAACGTGTTTGTAGGGGACATGATGTTCTTCAGGCGTGCCGCAACAAAAACCTTTCTCCGTCTTTCATCCTGAGCGAAGTCGGAGCGCATGCGGCTACGCAGTCGAAAGATCCCGACGATGCAAATTGTCATGACGCCGCTTCGGGGATTTCTCCGCGAAATCAGACAATTTTCAAAATCACAATTTGAATTTCAAAATGCCTTCATTCTTCCCTCAGCAACATCAACGGATTCACTGACAGAGCTCGTTGCGCTGGAATCCATGTAGCCAGTAGTCCCAGCAATGCCATGGCAAGCACCACACCGGTCAATACCAGCGGATCGCGCGGCGTGGCTTGGAAAACAATGAAAGCCAACACCCGGCTTGCCAGAATTCCCAGCAGCAATCCCAATGCTGAACCAAACGCCAACAACCGAAATGGCCGCCCTAACGCAGCTTGCAGCACTTCCCTGTGTTGTGCGCCCAGCGCCACACGAATTCCTAATTCTCGCAACCGCTTGCTGACTGAGTATGCGGCCATGCCAAAGATGCCGGTTATTGAAAGCATCGCGCCCATGATGCCCAGAATGCCCAGAGACACGGTCGCTACGCGGGAAGGAAACAACGCCAGGTCCAACCCCTGATTCCATGTCTCGATGAAACATGGCAACCCAGGATCCAGTTCGCGTATTTTACTTCTGATCGCTACGGCCAGTTGTTGAGGATCTTTACTCGGGCCTGTCACGTTTACGTCGCGACTGCCGGTGCGAACCATCATCCAGGTCTCACCCGACGGAAATTGCAGGAGGGGAACAAACATCGCCGCTTCCTGTTTCTCTGTAAGACTCACGTATTTTCCGTCTTCAACCACACCCACCACTTCCAGGCGCGAGCCGTCCTTGATCTTGTAATAGCGACCTATCGCGCCATCTACGGAGCCAAACATCCTGCGTGCCAACTGCTGGTTGATGACTGCCACGCGCGGCGCATCTCTGTCGTCATGTTCGGTGAAGCTCCTTCCGGACAAGAGAGTTGTACCTGCCGCGGCAAGATAGCCTTTGGAAATCTCGAACATCATGGCGGTCTCGGCTGCGTTGGCTGGTATCAGTTCTGTAGTTTCGTCCGTGAATACCATCGCAGTGCTGGATCCGCCATTCGCCAGCGGCGCCCAGTCAACTAATCCGGCAGAAGCTACGCCAGGAATTGTCTCCACAGCCTCAAGCATCTTCTTTTGCATTGCCGCCGGAGCCACGCCTCTGTATCCCGCCATTTGCAGGTTCGTATTCACCAGCATCGTGTTCTGGGGTTCAAAGCCGAAATTGCTGTGCATGGAACGTACTAATCCTCTGACAGCAACCATGGAAGAAGTAACCAGCACGGCGCAGATGGCTATCTGTCCGACCAGCAAGAGGTCGCGAACTGAAATTTTCCGGCCTACCTTGGCGCTTGATCCCGACTTCACGACCTCATACGGATCAGTGCGGAGGACCTGCCTTACCGGGACCGCGCCAAAGAGAAATCCGCTGACTAAAGCAAGTAGCAAAGCGATCACATAAACTTTGGCATCAGGCGTAACCGGCACGCTAATGGGGAATTGCGGAAAGGGCTGCCATGCGTTTAACCATCGCATCAGCATCACACTTCCCCACAATCCAATAGCGCCACCGGCCAGGGAAATCAGTGTGGCTTCAGTAAAGAGCTGCCTCAGAATGCGCCCGCGATTGGCTCCCAGCGCAAGCCGCAGCGCGATTTCCCTTGCACGGTCAGCCGCCCGGGCGGCAAACAGACTACCCAGGTTAGCGCAGGCGGCCAGCAGAATTAATCCCGCCAGCACCATCAAAGCCGTAAGGAAGGCCCGCACCGGCCGTCCCAGATGGTCTCCGTAAAGGCTGGGACGCGCCAGCATAAAGGTCGTTTGCGGATGGTCTTTGGGATATGTTTTTGCAAGCTCCGAACTAATCGAGTTGATGTCTGCGGCGGCCTGTGCCGGCGACACTCCTGCCTTCAAGTGTCCCAGCGTAATGAATATGCCGGAAACGTCTTCCCGCTTGTGCAGGACACTTTCCGCTCCCAGCTGTTCGTGATTCACCATCGGCACAAAGAAGTCGGGAGTGAAAAACAGCAGCGTCCCGTTGAACTTGGGTGGCGCCACACCAATCACGGTGAACGGAGACTTATTCAGCTGAATTTTTCTCCCCACCACCGAGCGGTCGCCCTGAAAATGCTTCTGCCAATACGCATAGCTCAGCACAACGTACGGAGCGCTGTTGGCTCCATGCTCGTCTGCGGCGCTGAAGAAGCGACCAAGATACGGCTGAACGCCCAATACTTCAAAGTAGTTTCCGCTCGCCTCAATGCCCCACGAGCGGGACACGTTCTCCCCCGTGTCCACTCCAGCTTCAGAAAAGTTGCTGGCTGCAAGGTCCTCAAAACTGTGATTGCGATCGCGGTAGTCCACGTAGTCGGGATACGATTGCGTTGCCGAATTGTTAGCGACACGGTGGATGGAATAAAGACTCTCCGCTCGCGGCAGATCAAGCGGACGCAGAATCAGTGCGTTTAATGCGCCAAACACGACCGCATTGGCTCCGATGCCCAGAGCCAGCGTAAATACAGCAGCACTCGTGAAGCCCGGCGATTTACGCAAGACACGCAGGCTGTAGCGCACGTCCTGAACAAGTTTTTCGCCAAACTGGATGCCAGCGGCATCATGACACTCTTCTTTGTAACGCTCCATGCCGCCGAACTCGATCCGGGCTTGCCGCTCCGCTTCCGCGCGTGCAAGTCCTGAACGCTCCAGATCGTCCGCGCGATGCTGTATGTGCGAGCGCAACTCGTCCCCCATTTCCCGGTTCATCCGGGAGCGCTCAAACCTTGCGGACAATAAACTGCGAAGAGAGGCGAAGGGTTTCATGTTTCCTCCGGTTGCGAGCCCAGGGCACACGCGATGGCATTCACCGTGCGGTTCCAGCTTTCGGTTTCTTCCCGCAAACGTTTGCGGCCCGCCGTGGTCAATTCGTAAAACTTGGCCCGGCGGTTGTTCTCAGAAGTGCCCCAGCTTGATTTGAGCAGCCCCTGTCGCACCAGACGAAACAATCCGGGATAGAGTGCTCCCTGTTCGATCAGCAGAGCGCCGCCGGAAATTTGCTCAATGCGCAGAAGCACGCCGTATCCGTGCAGCGGACCGAGCGAGAGCGCCCGGAGGATCAGAAGATCGAGCGTACCTGGAATCAATTGGGCCTGGACTGCCAAGGTTCCCTCCTAAGACAATTAGGAGACTACGCCCATCTCTCCTAACCTGTCAAGGAGAGAATGAAATTATCCCGCCGATACCGGCTTACCGGCGCCAGCCGGAATTTCACCGGCTCCATAGTATGCAATGGACCGGCTGAATTTCCGGGCGAACTTCAGGCGGATCAACCAGAAAATCAACAGTATCAGTGGCAGAAAAGTGAGGAAATAAAGCGCGCCGGTCTTGCGCATGATCGCCGGAAAAAGATGTGGCCGCGCCAGAAAGATGGACGCGGAAGCAATGAACCAGGCAAAACACATACGCCATAGATGACGTGCAATCCGCTGCGTGCCCGGGATACCCCGACTCAGGAGCATGCGCATGTCTCCCGCCACTGCAAGCAGCGCCACCGTGCCAAACATTAGATAAGGCGCCGGCGGATATCCATATCTGTGCCCGGTAGGGCTGGTTGCGGCTTGAATTGCGAAGGTCATCTCGAAAGCTGCGACGCAAATCGCAATTAAAAGGGCAACCCAATCCGCAACGCCCTTTTCTCCATGCCTATGCTTCGCTGTCAGCCACGCCGTCAGCACCAGATAAAACGTGAGCGTGCCTCCAAGAATGTTGCCGGGCTGGAATTTCATCATCGCCATGAATGCGCCGCTTGCTGCCAGGGCAATCATGGAAATGACAAACACCTTCCCGGCAATTGCGTGACGACGGGAGCCTTTGCGGAAGGCCACTGCCACGAAGCCGGATAGAGTTCCCACCGTGCCTCCGCAAATATGCAGAGCCAACATGGGCGAGATAGACATACTTCACTTCCTGACGTCACCCTGGGCTTCATTCCTAAGAAATTTAGGAGGCCAGCCTCATCTCTCATAAGCTGTCAAGGAGAGGCAAAGCAAAGGCTCTTGCCCCTCTTAAGTGCCGACAACAACCAGTACGCCGCTGGCCTGGAGAAAGTTCCTAAGCTTTCTCTAAATTGCCAGCCCAAGACATAGCCGAAGCCAGGTCCACGGGGGATGCCAGTTCCCAAATCACCTGTGTTCGACCCCAACAAAGGTTTGACCCTCGTTGTTTTTCTGGCCTAAACTCTTATTTCCCGCACATTTTGGAGGGATTCTGAGGTCCAGATTTTTACCGTTGTTTGTCTGCCTTCTCGTGATGGCAGTTTCTGGTCTGGCTTTCGCCCAGACCACCAAGGCCCAGCTTGAGATCAGCGAGCCTTTCTTCACTCTCACCGGCGTCCTCAACACCTGCGGTTACAACGCAGGATTGCAGGATTCTTTACCCCTTCGTGAGACCGTCCGCAATGAAATCATGGTCGCCGCCAAAGCCTCGCCTGACGCCGCCCGTACTCGCGATGCCCTCTGCCAGTTCTGGAAAGACCACGAAGCGCCGGATTCGCCCAATGACATCTCCAAGTACCTCTCTCTGGCTTTAGAACTCGGTGATGCTCCCGGCTTCACTCTCAAACTGCCTGAAGCCGACTTGCCGCCTGACGCTGCACACGTTCAGGGCATTGTTTCCCTGCTGCAAAAGTTCCACGCCGCTGCCGGAATGCATGCGCTCTGGCAGAAGCATCAGCCCGAGTACCAGGACCTGGTCCAGCGCTTTCACGATCCCATTGCCGACGTGATCACGCAGACTGATCTCTACCTCAAGCTGCCTTTCGCCAACTATCCCGGCCAGCAGTTTGCTGTGTTTCTTGAACCAATGCTTTCACCTTCCACCGTCGATTCCCGTAACTACGGTTCCAGCTACTTTGTCATCGTCTCACCTAATAAAAATGACAGGCTGCGTCTGGCTGAGATTCGTCACACGTATCTTCATTTTGTGCTTGATCCTCTTGCCCAGGCACACGGCACCAGCCTGAAACGCCTTGAGCCAATTCTTGAAACCATTCAGCGCGCTCCTTTAAACCGTTCGTTTAAGGAAGACATCGCACTCATGGTCAACGAATGTCTGATCCGTGCCATTGAGACACGCACCACCATTCCCAAAACCAACGATCGCGGCCGTGAAGCTTACGTGCAACGTTCAGTGGAAGAAGGATTTGTCTTTACGCGATATTTTTATGACGCCCTGGCCGAATTTGAAAAAGAATCCACCGGCATGAAAACCGGCTATGGTGACCTACTTCACAACATTGACCTGGAACGTGAGCGCAAGCATGCCCGTGAAGTCACTTTCGCTGACCGTGCCGAACCGGAAGTGATCAGTGCTTCGCGTGCGGCATCGCAAGCCAGCCTGCTGGACGAAGCTGAGCGCCGCTTTGCCGGCGGCGACCGCCAGACCGCCGAGCGTCTGGCCACCCAGGTCTTGCAGCACAACAATGGCGGCGAGGAGCCAGGCCGTGCGGCCTTCCTGCTGGCCCGCATCGCATCTTTACAGGGAAAGATGGAAGAAGCGCGCATCGATTTCGAGCAGGCGGTGCAATCTTCCCACGATCCCCGCGTTCTCGCCTGGAGTCATATCTATCTCGGCAGAATTCTTGATATACAGGAAAAACGTGAAGCTGCGGTTGAACATTATCGTCTGGCGCTGGCTGCGGGAGATCCGGCATCAGACACCCGCAATGCGGCGGAAAAAGGATTGACCGGTCCGTATCAAAAGCCCGATCAAAAATCCGGAGCGCCCCGGTAACGGCAGATTTTGGGAGCCGGCTGAACTCACTCGCTCGTAAAGACCATGGACTCAGCCAAGGCTGTCGAGAAGGCTTACATGACCAGAATATTTGCATTCTTATTTCTTTTATCTAGCGCTCTGTCATTTGCCGGTCTGTCCGCGCGTGCACAGCAGCCGCGTCCCAGTCCTTCTCCGCAAACGGCCCGGCATACGCCGCAAGCCAGGACCCAGGCCGAGTACGCTGACTACAACGCAGCCAACGCCATCTCCACCGGCGCCGCCATGGAAAAGGCTGCCAATGACTTTGCTGCCAAATATCCTGACAGCGAACTTCGCTCGTTCCTCTATTCCAAAGCCATGCACAATTACCAGGCGGAAAACAATCCTGCCAAAATGCTGGCCATGGGAGAGAGGGTCCTGACTTACGATCCCGATAATCCCGTCGCTCTGGTGCTTACTGCAACCGTGTTGTCTGACAATTTGACCGAAAACGATCCCGACCGCGTTAATAAGACCGCGGAGATCCAGAAGAACGCCGGACGAGTTCTGCAAACCATTGACAGCGCCTTTGTGCCTCCCCCTGGCGCCACTGCCGACCAGATCAAAGGTTACAAAGACACTCTGCGATCCATGGCCCACTCTGCCATCGGGATCATGAGTCTGAAAGATAAAGATGACGCCCGGGCAGAAGCCGAACTGAAACTCTCTGCCGATCTTTTGTCCGCTCCCGATCCTTACGTCTGGTATCACCTGGCGCTGGCTCAGGACCATCAGGGCAAATATGCTGAAGCCTTGTCGTCCGTGCAAAAAGCACTGAAGTACACCAGTGCTAATCCGGAGCTTGGAAAATTGGCGTCTGGTGAGCGCGACCGTCTGATTCTGCTTACCCATCAGGAGACTCCGTCTGGGCAACAAGCGCCTGGAAATAGTTCGCAGCCCCCGCATTGATTCGGGTATTTTGTAAACAGAGAATGAAAGAAGATTTTGAGAAAGCAGTTAAGTTCAGGTATTCGCCGCCGCACGTCAAAGTTCCAATGCTGAGAGCCGTACTACTTGTCGCGATTTTGGGTTCACCCGTCTGGGTGCCGGCCAACGCAGCCGCGCACCAGCCTTCGGACCAGACCGCGCCGGATATCGCACTTCATCCCCACGCCGCCAGCCGGCAGGAACTTGAAGATTTCAACGCGTCCCAGAGTGTCATCGGCGCCAACTCCGCTGAAATCTCAGCTAATGACTTTGCGGCAAAGTATCCAGCCAGTGAACTTCGTCTTTTTCTTTACACCCGCGCCATGTACGCCTATCAGTCGGAAAATGACCCGCCTAAGCTCCTGGCAATGTCGCAAAAAGTTCTGTCCATTGATCCCGATCATCCTGTGGCGCTGGTTCTCACAGCCTGTGTTCTGGCCGACGGCATGGAAGACAATGATCCCGATCGCAACCGTAAGGTGGAAGAGATCAAACGCAGCGCTAACCGCGCTATCAAGGTGCTAGGCTCCACAACGCCATTGCCGCTGTCTGCCACGCCTGACCAGCTCCCGCTTTATCGCACCACGCTGCAATCCATGGCTTATTCCGCTATGGGCATCATGAAGCTCAAGACCGGTGATGATGGCGGTGCGGAAAAAGATCTGCTCATGGCCGCGGGACTGCCGCAGACACACCCTGATCCTTATCTCTGGTACCACCTCGCCCTGGCGCAGGACCATCGCAAGAAGTATGCCGCGGCTTTAAGCTCGATCAATCAGGCGCTGCAGCTTGCCAGCTCAAATCCGGACTTGCAGCGCATGGCGGAAATTGAACATGACCGGCTCTCGGGCGTCTCTCGCGGACACTCACAGGGAACAACCGGCACGGAGCCACCACAATAGATTTGCGTCATGGATTTAGACCTCACAGCGTTACAGGCCGCCCTCGGACACACCTTTAGCCGTCCCCATCTGCTGGACCGCGCCCTCACGCACAGCTCTCATGCGCATGAGGAATCCAAAGCCAGTGGTGCCGATCCCAACCTTGAAATCCAGGACAACGAACAATACGAGTTTCTGGGCGACGCGGTACTTGGGTTTGTCACCAGCCAGCTCTTGTTTGAACGCTTCCCTGCCTTCCATGAAGGCCAGCTCTCAAAACTTAAGGCGCACCTGGTAAGCGCGGGCCATCTGGTCAGCGTGGCCATCCGTCTCGGACTCGGACAGTATCTGCGCCTGGGGCGCGGTGAAGAGCGCAGCGGAGGGCGCAGCAAATCCACCCTGCTTTCGGATGCCGTGGAAGCCATCATTGCGGCGCTCTACCTAGACGCCGGACTGGAGAAGACGCGCGATTTCATCATTCGAGAAATCCTTACGCCGGAACTGGAACGCGTGCGCACGGAAAGCCAGAATGAGTTCAGCCTGGCCGATTACAAGTCAGCCCTGCAGGAACTGCTGCAATCCAGTGGAAGGCTCCAGCCGGTGTATGCAACCGTAAAAGAAGAAGGCCCAGACCACCGCAAGACATTTACAGTGGAAGCGCGGATCTACCCCCAGGGGCACAGCCGGCCTGAGTACGTGGCGCGTGCGGAAGGCGCGACCAAAAAGAAAGCCGAGCAGCTTGCTGCCAAGCTTGCTCTCGAACATCTGCGAGGGACCCCGCAAAGCGTATGACCGATCCGCAGCACACTGATCCACAAGAGACCGATCCGCAGAAGACCGGCCCGCAGAGTGAAGACGACGCCAGCGTCAACGCCGTCAATCCTGAAACGCCGGTGACTTCAGCAAAACCAGCACCGATCGCCAACGCCACGGAACAAATTTCACATCCGCAAGCTGCTTCGCCTGCTGTACCCGTCCTTGCTCCAGCTGTTCATGCCTATGACCCTCAGGGTCTCAAGTTCTACCTCTCAGTTCTGGTAATTGTTCTTTACATGACCACCTTCGTGGTCCAGGCCATCCGCATCCCGTCTGAATCCATGGAAAATACGCTGATGATTGGCGATTTCCTCCTCGCCGACAAGATCCACTACTCCGCCGATGGCTGGTTCGGACGCCACGTTCTGCCCTATCGTGAAGTACGCCGTGGTGACATTGTTGTCTTCCATTACCCGGCTGATCCCAAACAATACTTCGTCAAACGTGTGGTAGGCCTGCCCGGCGAGCACATCAAGCTTCTTGATAAGACCGTTCTGGTGAACGGCGAGCGTTTGCAGGAAGACTACGCGCGTCATGTGCTGCATGACTACAACCCGTATCGTGACAGCTTTCCAGACATCACCTTTCTGGTTCCTCCGTACCTCACCACGGACGTCGATCGGCGCTGGCGCAAGCAATTGTTTCAGTATCTTGACCACGGCGAGCTCGTGGTTCCACCAGGGAATTTTTTCGTGATGGGTGACAATCGGGACCGCAGCCTTGACAGCCGCTATTGGGGCTTTGTACCTCAGGGCAATATCACAGGGCGTCCGCTGGTAATCTACCTCTCCGTAAACCAGGCGGATCAGACTGAACCAGCCACGCCGAATGATAAACTCATTCATCCGGGACAAATGCTCGCCCATATCCTGCAACTAGCACGATGGGACCGCATGTTTCGGCCTGTTTATTAAGGAACGGCTGACCGATAAAAGCCGTATCGATAAGAGCGACCCAATTTAAGCCATTTTTCAGGACTAGCTTCTTGCCCGCAAACGCAAAAGTAGAAAACAAACCCGAACGCCATAAAGAGACGCTCTCTGAATCCATTGGCAGCATCGCGTCAGTGCTGGTCTGCGGACTCTTTATCATCACCTTTGTTGTTCAGGCCTTTGAGATCCCCTCCGGCTCCATGGAAGATACCCTGCTGGTGGGCGACCACGTATTCGTTGACCGGATTGGTCCCACGGCCAAAGCCAGCTATCTGGGACCGTTGCTTCCGTATCGCAAAATCAAGCGGAATGACATCATCGTATTCCTTCATCCCGCTACCCCCGGAATGTACGTGGTTAAACGGATCGTGGGAACCCCGGGTGACCGACTCCACCTTGAAAACGGTAAGCTCTTTGTGAACGGAGTGGCCCAGAACGAACCGTATCTGAATCCCAATCACGATTACGAGCCCTACAGAGACAATTTTCCCCGCGTCACTACCGTGGGGCAGCGGGACATTGAAAACTCTTATCCCTGGTGGCCTATCATGCTCCAGGGCAACATCCAGGGCGGCGATCTGGTGGTTCCGCCCAACAACTATTTCGGCATGGGTGACAATCGCTCCAACAGCCTGGATAGTCGCTTCTGGGGTTTTATCCCCGCGGAAAATATTGTTGGCCGGCCCCTGTTTATTTACTGGTCATTTGATACGCCGCGTGACCAATATGAGCACGCAAGCTTGTTTGAGCGCGCCAAATTTGTGGGTTACATCCTTCTGCACTTCTTTGGCGAGACCCGTTGGAACCGGGCGCTGCACTTTGTACGCTGATTTTTTCAGCGCATTCTTACGCGCTGAGCGTCTTAAAGCTGACGGACTTTACGGTAATCTATGGCGCCTTCAGGGATAAATACATTGACGGAAGAAACCAGACTGGACAAAGACAACGAAACTGATTCGCCTGCGAAGGATTCGCCCCGGAAAGCCGCGTCTGAAAAAGAGACGTTTTCTGAGGCGCTCGCCGGCTTTGCCAGTGTGTTTGTCTCCGGTCTCTTCATCATCACCTTTGTCATACAGCATTTTGAAATTCCCTCCAGTTCCATGGAGCGCACGCTGCTCATTGGCGACCACGTGTTTGTTGATCGCATGACGCCCACCGGCAAGGAGAGCATCCCTCTTTTCCCCTATCGTGACCTTCATCGCGGTGACACAGCGGTCTTCGTCTCCCCCGCGGAACCCGGACTCTTTCTGGTGAAGCGCATTATCGCCGTGGCGGGCGACAAGATCCATCTGCGTGATGGCAAGGTATTTCTCAACGGTGTGCCACAGAACGAACCCTACGTTGTTCGCAACGGTTCACCAAAGTTCCCTTATCGCGATGATTTCCCTGCTGTCTCACCTTTTGGCAGCGGAGCCACTTCGGATTGGGCGATCGAAATGCCCCAGCACATCCAGGGCCTGGATCTGGTGGTGCCCAAAAACAGCTACTTTGCCATGGGTGACAATCGCGACGTAAGTTTTGACAGCCGCTATTGGGGCTTTGTACCGAAGGAAAATGTCCTCGGCCGTCCCCTGTTTATTGCCTGGTCTCTCAATCAGACCGAAGCGGATTTTGAGCAACGTCCGATGCCCCAGCGCTTTGTCTCCTTCCTTCGTACCACGATTCACTTCTTCACCCTCACACGCTGGAACCGCGTCTTCAGGCTGGTGCATTGATGGCGGAGATGACGCGCAGAAAATTCGCGGTTGGTATCGTCGTTCTCCTGTTGATGGGAATCTTTCTTCCGCCCAACGTCAACGGCGTACGCTTTCGCGATCAGCTTGCTGGATCACTCTCCAATGCTCTGGGCCGTGCGGTAAAGATTGGGCAGGTGAAGTATCGCGTGTTTCCACGCCCCGGTTTTGATATTTACGAATTGCAGGTGATGGATGATCCTGCTTTCAGCGCCGAGCCCCTTCTGACCTGCGGCAAAGTAAATGCCGATCTTCGCCTCACCTCGCTTTGGCATGGCCGCCTGGAAATCGCGAATCTTAAGCTGAGTGATGACAGCTCTCCCGCCAGCCTGAACCTGGTGTACTCCAAAGGTCATTGGAACCTGGAATCGCTTCTGCTGCGTGTGGAACAGGTGCCCACTGCGCCCACGGCCAGGCGCAGCGCGGAACAGCGTTCGCGCTTTCCTTATATTGAAGCCAGCTCTGGACGCATCAATCTGAAAGTCGGCGCGGAAAAAACGCCCTTCACCGTTACCAACACTGATTTTGCTTTCTGGCTCGCTTCGGAAGACGTCTGGCATCTGCGCATGGAAGGCCGGCCTGTCCGCACTGACAAGAACCTGAATGATACGGGAGTGATCAAGATGGAAGGCGATCTCCGCCGCTCCCGCGCTTTGCGTGACATGCCCCTCAAGATCGACGTTGCCTGGGACAAGGCCCAACTCGGCCAGTTCTCCAATCTTGTGGCCGGCCAGGACCGCGGCTGGCGGGGGGGCGTCAATGCCACTCTTCAACTGAGCGGCACTCCCGCGAACCTTCACATCATCGGCAACGCTGATCTCAACGGCTTCCGCCGCTACGACATCAATCGCAACACCATGCCCCGGTTGCACGCCCGCTGCCAGGGTGATTACATACGCGAATCGCTGGACATGAAGTGTGACATGCCGCTGGAACCCGGCGGCGTTCTACTCACGGCAAAGTGGGCGGCAGGCACTCCCCGCGACTACGATATTTCCGTGGTTGCCACACGAGTACCACTCGCCACCCTTGCCACCGTGGCGCGCCATGCCCGCAGCAAACTGCCTGACGATCTCACGGCTACCGGCAACCTGAACGCTGCCTTCGGCTTTCACTCCCGCAACGGAGTACGCAACTGGCACGGTACAGGTATGACCTCGGCTTTCCTGCTGCGATCATCCATATCGGAAAAGCCGTTCCCGGTGAGTCCGGTGCGGTTTCACATTGGCCCCGTGGAAACCGGCGCAACCTTTACAAATAAACGATCGAAGCAGAAAGAAACGCCCGCCGCCGCAGCCCCTGATGCCCTGACCATTGACACCTTTTCCGTCCAGCTTGGGCCTTCCACCACTCTGGACCTGCAAGGCACGGCCGACGCCTCTACTTACTGGATCGGCGCCAAAGGCATGGTGCCCCTGGAACGCCTGCTGGTTCTGGGCAACGCCACCGGCTTCCCCTCTGAGATCAAGGACACCACCGCTTCTGCCGTGATTGATTTCAATATCAGCGGTGCATGGGCCAACTTCGCCCCGCCCAAAATGCGTGGCACCGCACATTTGCAGAACCTGGCCGCATGGATTCCCGGCATCAAAGACCGTCTTATCCTTACCGAAGCTGACGCCCAGATCAGTGAGGTCGAACTGGTGCTGGCCCACATCAACGGTCAGTTTGAGCACACACCCATCACCTTCACCGGCACCATTAACAATTCGTGGAGCTGCCAGGGTGCCCCGCTGTGCCCCATCGAATTCGATCTCCATTCTGACTCTTTGACCGTTTCCGATGTCGCATCACTGCTGGGTTCGGCCGATAAAGGCTGGAGGTTTCCGTTCTTCTCAGGATCCTCCAGCAAGCTGCCTGACTTCCGCGCCAGCGGCACGCTTACCGCGAACCAACTCACCACGGCCCAATTGCCGCTGGAAAAATTTACCGCGCACGTAGAATTCAGTGACAAGGCCTTGCTGATCAGCCGCATCAACGCTCGCCTGGGTGGCGGATCAGTGGACGGTGAATGGCGCGCCGATTGGAGCGGCGCCACTCCGCACTTTGCTGCCAGCGGAAAACTCACCGCCGTTGCTACGGAACGCATCACCTCCAACGGTCCTGACTTCGGCCTTATCACTTCATGGATCAACGGCCGTACTGACGCAAAGTACTCTCTCCGCTTCGATGGCGCATCACTGGATGACATGGTCAACAGCGCCGCCGGGCACCTTGAGTATGTGGTGGCCAATGGAACATCAAAGTTGATCACGCTCGATGGCGGTAAACCCCTGCATTTTCAGACCCTACAGGGAGCCATGGACCTGGAAAAACAGACTTTGAAGATTCTGCCAAGCAAATTCAGAGCGGAATCCCGCATCTATGACCTGAGCGGAACAGTTTCCCTTGCAGACAAGCAGGCCCGGCTCAAGCTGAGTTCCAATAACTCGCGCTGGGACATTACTGGCGCTCTCGATAAGCCTCAGATTGCCGGCCCGCCTGCCTCCAGTGAGACCACGGCCGCGCGTTCCCGATGAGAAGTTCAACATAGAAGATGAAAATTTCCTGGATCGTTCTTACCCTGTGTCTGGCTGTATCCATCGGCGTGCTGAACCGCCGGCCGTCGCTCACGCTCGCCTCGTCATCCTCAGCCCCGCAATCATCCGTCCCGCAAACATCGTCCCAGACACCGGCCCCGACCGGCCGCACTGGCACCGCCCAAAGTAATGCCAATCACCGCCTTGCTGACAGTGCGGAAGCCAAGTTCAAGTACCTTGCGCAGAATGGCGCCAAGTCCAGCCCCGATCCCCGGCCAACCGTATTCAGCGAAGAGGAGATCAACGACTACCTGGCCTCTGGGAGCGTGGAGATCCCCCAGGGCGTGAAGAAAGTCCGTTTGCAGGGCCAGTCGGGGAAAGTCACGGCGTTCCTTACCGTTGATTTTGACCAGATCCGTGAAAACCAGCATTCTTCCAATCCGCTGATGGGCTTCTTTACTGGCACCCATGACGTGACCGTTGAAACAGACGCCGCCGGCGCCGCCGGTGACGGCAAAGTTCACGTGCGCACCGTAAGCCTGGACGGAACAGAAATCCCGCGCATGGCCCTGCAGTATTTCGCGGAAAAGTACCTCACACCTAAATACCCGAATGTCGGCCTTGACTCGCAATTCAAGCTGCCCAACCGGATTGACACTGCCACTGTGGGCTACCACAAACTTTCCGTCGGCCAGAAGTAACTTCGGCCAGAAATAGCTTCGGCCAGAAATACCTTCTGAAATCCGGAACTCGTACCGGCAATAATTTGCAGCTTTCCTCTCGGCCACACAATCCAAAAACCAGCCAGTCAGGCGGCCTGGCGCATTGTTGCCGGTCATGCCGTTATATGATGGATGACTCAGAACTATTTCAATTGATCGAGGGGCAAGTGCATGCCGCGTTACGAGTACCGCAAACTTAAACCGCTACCGCCGGCCGAGAAAAGCTTTGACAATTGGCTCCAGTATTTGGACGAGCAGTTCTCCAACCGTGACATTGAGCATCGCTCGCTGCTGGTCCGTAACACGCTGCATGAGATTTACCTTGGCCGACCTTACGTTGACCATGGCCCGAATACGTCCCTGGCCGAACAGTCGCTCATTCACGGATTTGACCCGCGGAACGCAACTCTGGAGCCGGAATATTATGGTGACGTTGACGCGCAGAAGTATGCCGAGCGCAAGCCGCTGATCTGGTTCTGGATGATGTATGACCGTTCGCCCCTGGGCCTGAACCACGCTCTGGGATATCGAATGCGCGCCATGCTGGCGAAACATGTCTTCAAGTTCATCGGTAAGAACGTAAAGATTTTTCACGGCGTTGAATTCTCATACGGCTATAACCTCACTGTGGAAGACAACTGCACCATCCATAAATACGTTCTTCTGGACGACCGCGGCGAAATCATAGTTCACGAAGGCTCGTCCATTTCGGACTACGCTAACGTCTATTCGCACGAACACGATCTCAATGACGGCATGATTGTGACCAATACCAAAACGGAAATCGGCCCCAAAGCGCGCATCACCTACCATTCCACCGTCATGAGCGGCGTCCACGTGCATGAGCACGGGCTGCTGGGTTCAATGGGTGTGGCCACCAAAGATATTCCGCCGTTTACCATCTCCGTGGGCATTCCGGCCAAGCCGGTGAAAGTGAAAACGATCGCGCCCCAGCCGGCGCAGACTAAATAAGTCGCGTGTTAACATCCAAAGCAGTGAAGGCGAGCCTTTCCGCTCCAGCATCATGACAGATACACCAGGATGACAGACACACCAGGAAATTCACGTCCGCGCGTGCTCAGCGGCATGCGCCCCACTGGAATTCTGCACCTCGGCAACTACGTGGGTGCGCTCCAGAACTGGGTCAAACTCCAGTACACGCACAAGTGTTTCTTCTTTGTTGCGGACTGGCACGCTCTGACCACGGATTATGATGACACGTCGCGCCTGGCCTCCAACACGCTTGAAGTATTCCTCGATTGGCTTGGTGCCGGACTCGACCCCAAACAGTGCACCATGTTCGTCCAGTCACACGTAAAGCAGCATGCGGAACTGCATGTTCTCTTTTCCATGGTCACACCGCTAGGCTGGCTGGAGCGTGTACCCAGCTATAAGGAGCAGCAACAGAATCTTTCCACCAAAGATCTGAGCACCTATGGCTTCCTGGGATACCCGCTGCTTCAGGCCGCCGACATTCTGATCTATCAGGCGGACAGCGTTCCCGTGGGCGAAGACCAGGTTGCGCACGTGGAACTCACGCGTGAAGTGGCGCGCCGCTTTAATCACTTTTATTCGCGACGGGGACCTTCGTTGACCCGGAGCTCCTCTGAAGCAGAACAACCGCTGATCAACGATCTTTTAATAAAAGATCTTTTAATAAAAGAACCGCAGGCTCTGCTCACCAAGACGCCCAAGCTTCTTGGCCTGGATGGACGCAAGATGTCCAAGTCTTACGGCAACTCCATCCTGCTCAGTGAAGAACCAGGTAAGCTCGCGGAAAAAATTCGCGGCAGCGTTACTGATCGTCCCAGGCTTACTGACAAGGGCAATCCGGACAGGTGCCCGGTGGGCAATCTGCACCAGATTTTCAGTGATGCCGAACGTCTGGCCTTCATTACCCGGGGTTGTACCCAGGCGACCATCAAGTGCATTGACTGCAAAGCTCTCGCGATAGAAAGCACCGAAGCGCATATCGCCCCCATTCGCGAGCGCCGGAAGCATTTTGCCTCACAGCCGGACGAAGTATTACGCGTGATCAGGGAAGGCGCTCAACAGGCGAACGAAGCGGCCGAGGAAACCATGCGCTCCGTTCGCCGCGCTGTAAATCTGTTTAGTCTTGAATCCATCAGCCTTGAATCGTTGGAAGCTTCGCTCAACCGGCCCACAGCTCGCGCGCGCCTGCGCGTGCCTGAATCCGCCGCCTCTGCCGCCACGCCGGAAGATCGCTACCAGTTGCAAACCGCCGAGTGGCTGGAGAAAGTCTCTGCACAGAATCCTCTGCGCAAAGACAAGCCGCAGACGTTCATTACCCGTAAAGGCAGAAAAGTCGGTGTGCACACGGCCACAGAAGATAACGGAACCTGGAAATTCCTGGTCGCCGACCGCGCACTCAACGTGCTTGCCCTGCTTGCCCAGGACCGCGATCGATATCTACACGATTTCATTCTGCCGCCCAAGCTGGTGCAGGAACATTGGAAGACATTCGCTCGCGACGGTGGCAAAGTTGTCATCGAAATCCGCGCTTCAGGAAAAAACGTAACTCTCTCCACCAGCAACGGTGATGTCCCGATCCAGCAATATGAAGGTGACTACTCGGCGTTGCAATGACCTCCTCAATGTAACCGGTTATCGCCAGCGTTGCCGTAACACTCGGGCCAAGTATTCCACAGCCGCCGCACGCAAGAGTTCCTGAAAGCATTTAGAATTGATCGAAGCTGAGCACGGTCGCACAGGCCTGCGCAGCATACCTTCTTGAATGGCAGAAAACACACAAATCACGGAAGCACGCACCAGCGAATCCGCGTTCTCGGTCTCGGTTGGCCAGGTCTATGACGGTCCGCTCGATCTCCTGCTTGATCTCATACGCAAGCAGGACATTGACATATATGACATTCCGATCGCGCGCATCACGGCCCAGTACCTTACGTACGTGGAGGGCCTGAAGCATCTCGATGTGGACGTTGCCGCGGAATTCATCTACATGGCTTCCCTGCTCATCCATATCAAGAGCAAAATGCTTTTGCCGCGCGATCCTGCCGCAGTGGCCGGTGAGCTGGAAGATCCGCGCGAAGAACTGGTACAGCGATTGCTTGAGCACGAGAAATTCAAGAATGCCGCCCAGATGCTTTTGCAAAAACAGCAACTGGAAGACGCAGTGGTCAGCAATCCGTCCATGAAAGAATTTAAAGACGCGGAAGGCACTGAGCCCGAACTGGCGGCCGATGTGGTAGATCTGGTCAAAGTCTTCCAGGAAATTCTGGACCGTGCCCGTACCCGTCCCGTGCTGCAAGTGGATGAAGAGACCGTCACCATCGGGCAAATGGTCGAATATTTTCGCCGCCGTCTGCTCATGGAAGACCGACCCATACGTCTGAAGCGGCTGCTGCAACATGTCACCACACGGCACGCGCTTATCGCATCATTCCTGGCACTGCTGGAACTGGTGCGCCTGCAGGCCATTCTGCTGCGCCAGGACCGCGTCTTTGGCGATATCCTGATTAAAAAACATGCAATGTTCGATACGGTCATGGGCGAAGGCGCCATGGTCCGCGATGACTGGAAATAATCTCAACAATGTCGATTAAAGCAAAACTTGAAGCTTTGGTTTATGCCGCTGAAGACCCCATCACGCTTGACCAGATGGCTGCCCTTCTCAAAGATGACCTGCTGGCCTTGAAAGATCTCCCTGCCCCGCATTCCGATAAAGACGATGAGCACCTGGGCGCCGTGGAAGCAGATGAGTTCCGCGCAGAAGAAAGCCCGGCGGAAGTTTCTACCATAGTTGACGCGTCCTCGTCGTCAGGAGACGCCGCCGCACCTAGCGCAACCGAAGCAGTAGAACCTTCGAAGTCCGCCGCAAAGAAATCCAAAGAAAAATCGGAAAAAGTCGAACTGCGCAACCTGCTTAAACCATTTCTTGAAGAATTGATTGCCGAGTTCAATCGCGAGGATCATGGTGTGGAAGTTCGACAGGTGGCCGGTGGCTATCGCATGTCCACCAAGCCTGAGCATCATGACGTGGTGCGCGCTTTTTCCAAAAGCCTGAAACCACCCATCCGCCTGTCATTGCAGTCTCTGGAGACACTGGCCGTCATCGCGTACAAGCAACCGGTCACCGTGCCAGAGATCAGTGACATCCGCGGTGTGGATTCCAGCGGCGTCATCGGCACCCTGCTGGAAAGAAAGTTGATCACCACCGCCGGACGCAAAGCCGTGGTGGGCCGCCCCATGCTGTACAAGACAACCAAGGACTTCCTTCTGCGCTTCGGACTGAAGGACGTCTCTGAGCTCCCGAGCCTGGAAGAGTTTGAAAAGCTGGCCGCGCGTGAGATGCAGGACGAATTGTTTGCAGGAGATCACAGCGCCATGGCCGATGCCACCGGAGTACCCAACGATTCCGCTTCAGACGAAATGACGTCAGAAGAAACCACACATGAGGAAAATGCTGTCCACAACAACGGTCACAGCAATTCCATTAACAACGATTCTAGTAATGAAGACGGCGGCATGGAACAGCTTGCCGAAGATGAAGCCGAGGCACCCCAGAGCGTGACCGAACCCACTGTTTCTTCTGATCCCAAACACAACAATACAGACGAGCAAGTCGCCGACCAGATTGCCTCAGAAAGTTCTGGAGGCTAATTGCCCACGGAACGGTTACAGAAAATCATTGCCTCCGCGGGAGTAACTTCACGCCGCAAAGCCGAAGAACTGATTACGCAGGGTCGCGTCACCGTCAACGGACAAGTCATCACCGAGCTCGGCACCAAAGCTGATCTGGCCCGCGACCATATCAAAGTGGATGGCAAGCTGCTTCATGGCGCTGAAGAGCACGTCTACCTTCTGGTACACAAGCCCAAAGGATACGTCACCACAGTCTCTGATCCCGAAGGCCGGCCCACAGTGATGGGCCTGATCAAACACGTGGGCGAGCGCATATATCCCATCGGCCGCCTTGACTATGCCAGCGAGGGCCTGCTGCTCATGACCAATGACGGCGAGCTGGCGAACTTTCTTACCCGCGCCGCTTCGCACGTGCCCAAGACATATCTGGTGAAGGTCGCGGGATTGCCGCAGGAAGATGACATTGAAAAGCTGCGTCAGGGAATCCGCATCGGCAGCAAGCCGGGCGCGGAAAACATGCGCTCTGTGCGGACCGCTCCAGCACAAGTGCGTCTGGTGCGCGAGTCCGACAATCCCTGGTATGAGGTCACGCTTACGCAGGGCAAGAACCGCCAGATACGCCGCATGTTCGAAGAGATTGGCCATCATGTGGAGAAGATCAAGCGCACCCGCTATGGTGGTATTGCACTCGATGTGGAACCTGGGAAGTTCCGCGCACTGACGGAACAGGAAATCGCAACGTTGCGTAAATCCGGCGGAGCTGAAGCACAAGCCACCGAGCCGGTTCCCGATAAGAAGCTCATCAAAGCCAATGCCCGCCACATCGGCAAGGCAGGATTGAGGTCCGGCAGGGCAGAACGTTCCGAACGACCCCAACGATCTCAACGAAGCACTGACAAGTTCGGTCCGCGCAAAAGCCCCCGCGAAAAAGACGACCGTTATTCCCGGCGTGAGCCGAGAGGCACTCCGCGTCCTGGCTTTGGTAAACGTGAACCGGCTGCCGCGGGTGAGGCGGAAGCTCAAGGCGAGCAGCCACGTTCGTCTGGCCCACGTTCCTACGGACCCCGCAGCGATCGTCGCGGCTATGCCGATCGCGCACCGCGAGAGCGTCCTTTCCAGCGGCCTGCGTTTGGAGATCGGCCGGCGTTTGGAGATCGGCCGACTAGACGTGATCGACCGCCCTTTGGTGATCGACCAGCTCGCGGCGACCGCGCACCACGGGCTGAAGGCAAAAGTTTTTCTGATCGCGCATCCAGAGGCGATCGTCCACCACGCGCGGAAGGAAGAAGCTTTGGCGATCGCCCACCACGCGGCGACCGTCCACCACGCGCGGAAGGTAATAGTCCGCCACGCCGTGAACGCCCGGCATTGGGAGATCGTCCACCGAGGCGTGAGAGACCGTCTTCTGGTGATCGAGCACCCAGAGGCGACCGTCCACATCGCTCTGAAGGTGATCGTCCGCCACGCCGTGAACGCCCGGCTTTCGGAGATCGTCCGGCATTTGGAAATCGTCCACCCAGGCGCGACCGACCGTCCTTCGCTGATCGCCCACCCAGAGGTGATCGCCCAACGCGCGATGACCGCCCGCCAAGGGGTGATCGTCCCAGCTTTGGTGATCGTCCACCACGCGGCGATCGTCCCAGCTTTGGTGATCGTCCGCCACGCGGCGATCGTCCCAGCTTTGGTGACCGTCCACCGAGAGGCGCGAAGCGTCCTGGCGGAAAGAGGCCCGACGGCAGGGGACGCGACTCACGAGGACCCCGGCGTCCCCCCAGACCATAACTCCTTAGCAGGTGCTTAGACTGTAAGGTACACCGCCCAGCGGTTATGGAACACCTGAGCTGGCCTGTGATACAAAGGCCTGTAACACTTCTCCTGGAATGAAAAAGACAGTTCTCGATCTTATTCCCCGCCACATACGTAGCCTGACCGGCTATGTGCCGGGGAAGGCCCTGCGCCACGCGCAACAGGAATCCGGCGCGGCCATCTCGATGATCAAGCTGGCCTCCAATGAGAACCCTTTTGGCCCGTCGCCCCGCGCCGTGGAAGCCATCCGCGCTGCCGCACAAGAAGTCAATCTTTACCCTGACAATGATTCCACCGAACTGCGCCAGGAACTGGCGCGTCGCCACCAGATTGATCCCTCACAAATCTTCTTAGCCGACGGCTCACTCGGCATGCTGGACATCATGGCCCGCACGCTGCTTGGTCCAGGGCTGAACTGTGTTACCAGCGAGCGCTCGTTCATCAGCTATCCGCTGGTCACGCACGCAGCCGGCGGTGAACTCATCACCACCCCGCTCCAGAATGATGCCTACGATTTGAAGGCCATCGCGGCTGCCATCAATGACAACACACGCATGGTTCTGCTCGCCAACCCGAACAATCCTACTGGGACCATGTTTGACGCCGATGCCACAGAAGAATTTCTTCGCAAGGTCCCGGAGCATGTTCTGGTTGTGCTGGACGAAGCCTATTACGACTTTGCCAGTTCCTTCGCCACGCAGCGCGGGCTCACTTATTCCCGCTCACTCGATTATGTTCGCGCCGCGCGCCGCAATGTGATTGTGTTACGAACATTTTCCAAGGCCCACGGGCTTGCCGGCATCCGTCTGGGTTATGGCTGTGGTGATGCCGAGCTGTTCCAGTATTTCGGACGCGTTCGCAATTCTTTTTCCGTCTCGGTCGTCGCTGAGGCAGCCGGGCTTGCCGCCATCCGCGATGAAGCCCACATCCGCCGCACCGTTGAAAACAACGCAACAGGCGCTGCATGGCTCATGCCTTTCTTCGCCGAACTCGGGCTGCGCGCCGTACCGACCAGCGCCAATTTTATTTATTTTGAAGTGGACGAAGATGCCAATGCTTTCGCGCAGCGCATGCAGACCCACGGCGTGATCGTTCGCTCGCTGGTGCCCTGGGGTATTCCCAACGGCATTCGCGTCACCATCGGTACGCCGCAGCAGAATGAGCATTTCGTCTCAGCTCTCAAAAAAGTCGTTCGCCAGGCAGTCACACGATAAGCACTGTGTTCTACTCTTCTTCATGGCCTCTTCCGCCACATGGACCGCAGCCGTCACCCTTGGCAGGCGCAACCTTCTAGCCACCATAGGCATGGCGTTGGTCGCGTTATTTGTTGTCTTTGCCATCTTTGCCCCGCTGATCGCTCCGCAAGACCCAGGCAACATCAATCTGCCTACGCGGCTCCAGCCACCCAGTTCGGCTCACTGGTTCGGCACGGACGAACTTGGCCGTGACATTCTTTCCCGCGTCATCTACGGCGCCCGTATCTCCATGCTGGTAGGCAGCAGCGTGGTTCTGGGTTCGCTCCTGCTCGGACTGATTTTCGGCTCCATCGCTGGATACTACGGCGGCTACGCCGACCGTTTCTTCAACGTGATCATCATGAACGCCTTCCTGTCTTTTCCCGGAATCCTGCTGGCCATTGCGTTCGTGGCGTTCCTTGGTCCCGGAATCTTCAATCTGATTCTGGCTCTGTGCGTTGGAGGCTGGGTAGGTTATGCCCGACTGGTGCGAGCGCAGGTGCTCGGCGCAAAGGAAAAGGAATTTGTGGAAGCGGCCCGCGCTCTGGGCGCAAGTGACTGGCGCATTGTTACGCGGCACATTCTTCCCAATATTATTCAGCCGGTGATTGTGCAGGCAGCCATCGGCATGGCCGGTGCTGTGCTGGCGGAAGCCACTATGAGTTTTCTGGGACTGGGCATTCCGCCACCAACGGCCAGCTGGGGCGCAATGCTGAATGACGGACGAGGTCATTTATTTGACGCACCGCATCTCGTTCTCTTCCCTGCCGCAGCCGTCATGCTCGCCGTTCTCTCGTTCAACTTTATTGGCGACGCCTTGCGTGACTACATGGATCCTCGATCGCGCATTGAGGCCGGGCTTTAGTAGTGATCGTCGGGGTGATTTCCGATACTCACTGCCTCCTCCGGCCTGAAGCCCTCGATCTTCTGCGCGGCTCCCAGCACATCATCCATGCCGGTGACATCGGCGCGCCGGAGATCATTCCCGAGCTCGAGAAGCTCGCGCCGGTCACCGCCATTCGCGGCAACATCGACCGCATGGACTGGTGCAGGAAATTCTTCGAGACCGAAGTTGTGGAGCTGGGCGGCGTGTACATCTACATCATTCACGATGTAAACGCGCTCGATCTGAATCCGAAAGCAGCCGGCTTTGCTGCCGTGATCAGCGGCCATTCCCACAAACCGCATCAGGAGATGAAAGACGGAGTGCTTTACTTCAATCCCGGCAGCGCCGGCCCGCGCAGATTCAAACTGCCGGTCACTGTGGGCCGGCTGGAAATCAGCGGCGCTACCCTCACTGCAACAGTCTTGTCTCTGGAATAGAATCTCTTACTACGCGATTCTGCTTTCTCTTCTGGCCGGCCCTGCCTGTGACTTTTCTTGTGATTTTCCTTCAATCATGGCCCATGCACTCACGGCGCTCAGAACGGCCAGTCCCGCTGAAACCAGCATTACCCAGCGAAAGCCCGCAAGAAATGATTCATCAATCGCCCGTTTCAACACAGCCTGTTGATCATCATTCAGTTCCTTCGGCGCTTCGATCTGTGTCAGCCGGCTGCGCTGTTCCATCACAGCTTGTTTCACGTCAGGAGCAAAGGCTGCTGCGTTCAGCTTGCTTTCCAGGCGGACGTCAAAAACATGGAACGCCACTATGCCCAGCACGGCAATTGACAGTAACGACGCAACCCGGGAAACGGCATTGTTCACGCCGGAGGCAACGCCCGCCTGATGCTCGCTCGCAGAGTCCATCACCGTGGTGGTAAGCGGCGCAACCACGCCGCTCATACCCAGGCCCAGGACGACCATTGCCGGCAAATACGTGGTCCAATAGCTTCCGCCAATCCCCGGTCGAGCAAACAGGAGGAACCCAGCAGCGGCCATGATTGGCCCAACGACCAGCGGAAGCTTGGCTCCATAGTGCGCAACCAGTCCGCCTGCCCAACGTGAGAGGAAGAACAGAATGAAGATCAAAGGCAGATTGGCCGCACCGGCTTGCGTGGGCGAATAGCCCTGAACCTGAATCAGGTTGTAAGGCAGAAAGAAGAGCACAGCTCCGAGGGCCGCATACAGCAACAGCGTGAGCAGATTGGCGCCGCTGAAGTTCATCGAACTGAAAAGGCGCAGAGGAAGCAGCGGCGAATCCGTTCTGCTTTCGCGCAGCAGGAACAAACCGATCGCCACAATTCCGGCCAACACGGTTCCCCATGTCTCCGGATTGGTCCATCCGCGAGTGGGGGCTTCGATCATGCCAAAAACGAGACATCCGAGCCCCAGAGTAATCCAGGCCGCGCCTAAAACGTCCAGTTTGTGTTTGCCTTCTTCACCGCGACTTTCTGGAACAAACAAGAACGAAACCGCAATCACGGCGGCGGCAATCGGCAGGTTAATGAAAAACACCCAGCGCCAGGAAAGATGCTGTATCAGCCATCCGCCCAGCACCGGGCCAATCGCCGCCGTAATGCCCGTAAATCCTGACCACGTGCCAATCGCTTTGCCGCGCTCGGTGGATGGAAACGCCGCGCTGATAATGGAAAGGCTTCCCGGGACCAGAAGCGCACCGCCGATTCCCTGCAGAGCTCGCGCCGCGATCAGGTGACGAATGTCCGGAGCAAAGCCGCACCAGGCAGACGCTGCCGCAAAGATGAATACACCTGCGGTGAACATCAGACGGCGACCATAAAAGTCGCCCGCAGTGCCGCCCAGCAAAATAAGCGCAGCAAGAAACAGCGCGTAAGACTCAACCACCCACTGCGCATCGGCAACCGTGGCGTTCAATGCATGCTGTATGCTCGGCAGCGCAACGTTGACCACAGTTCCATCAATAAACGCCATGCTGGAACCAAGAATCGCCGCCACCAGCACCCATCCGCCGCGTATTGTCGTTTGTGAAGGCTCCAATAGCGCTTGTGTCTGGCCGCTCGCGACGGAATCACACGGATACTTCAAGCTGCCTCCTCTAGCTGACTAAAACCTACCGCTGATGACACTGATAACACTGATTCTCAGTGATCTTGAACGGATTTGGATTGCCGCTGCGGCTGTCAGTGTTCTCTATGGTAAAGGTGCTTTGTCAGGGACGTTGGGTTACGAGTTACAGGTTCATCAGCGTAAATCAGGTGATCTGCGTCATCAGCGGCAGGGTTTTGCCTACTGTCTGATGCGCGGATTCGCCAGCGAGTAAAAGAAGTCGGTCATAAAATTCACCACAACATACGTAAGCCCGATCATCAGGATCGCGCCCTGCACCAGATAATAATCGCGGTTGCCAATGGCTTGAATCGTCAGCCGTCCGATGCCCGGCCAGGAAAAGATGGTTTCAGTCACAATCGCGCCAGCCAGCAGTGCGCCGAACTGCAATCCCACCACGGTCAGGACCGGCACCAGGGCATTGCGCAGTGCGTGTTTGTAAACCACCACATTCTCTGACAGACCTTTGGCGCGGGCGGTGCGAATGTAATCCTGGCTCAACTCTTCAAGCATCGCAGTGCGTACCATACGGGTGAGAATGGCCGCCAGCGCTCCGCCCATGGTGATGGCCGGAAGCACCAGATGCGCCAAGCTTCCGGAACCTGACACGGGCAGCCATCCCAACTGAATGGCGAAGAACAGAATCAGAATCGGCCCGAGCGCGAAGTTAGGAAAGGAAAGCCCCAGGAGGCTCACGAAACTGAGTGCGCGATCATCCCATCGGTTGCGCCTGCGCGCCGAGCGTACTCCCGCAGGAATGGAGATCAGCAATGCGACAACCATAGATGCCAGAGTGAGCCGCATCGTTTCCGGATATCGTTGCAGCACCAACCGTGTAACCGGCTGATCGAAACGCAGGGAACGGCCAAGGTCGCCGTGCAGCACGCCCTTCCAGTAATTGATGTACTGGCGTCCCACGGGCACGTCCAATCCATAAGCATGGCGTGTGGCTTCAATATCGGCGGCTGACGCGCCTTCACCCAGCATCTGCTGAATGGGATCGCCCGGCACAAGATGGATCAAGAGGAACACTACCGAAACAACCAGCCACAGAACGGGGATCATGTAGAGCAGGCGGGTTGAGATATAACGCAGCATCAGATCGCGGTCTCAATGGACGTGGGCTGTTTCACGCTCTCAATTTTCACGCGGGCAATGCGGCGGCCTTCCATGTGCAGCACGGTATAGCGGTGATGGTCATATTCAAAAATCTCGCCGCCCTGGGGGATCTTGCCGAGCTGCGCCAGAACAAAACCACCCAGGGTTTCGAATCCATGGTCGCGGGGCAACACGATATCGTAATGGGTTTCCAGATCACGGATATTCGAAGACCCATCCACCACCACCGCCCCGGATGCCAGTGACGCCACCGCCGGCTGCGCCACATCGAACTCATCTTCCAGTTCGCCCACCAGTTGCTCAAGTACATCTTCGACAGTGACTAAGCCACTGACAGATCCAAATTCATCCACTACGATCGCCAAATGCCGTTTGCGGCTTTGAAATTCCAGCAACACTCCCGCTGCTGACTTTGATTCCGGAACAAAGAGCACCTCGCGCATCAGGTGCCGGACCTTGAGAGCGGATGGCTTGTTGCCGAACATCATGCCGGTGGATAGGCGCATGTGCATCATGCGGGAGAGGTCTTTGGAGTACAGCAGGCCGATAATATTTTCCCGGCCTTTCTGGGGATCGTAAACCGGGACGCGGGAATGCTGCTCTTCCACCACCTTGGCCATGGCTTCGTCCAGCGGCATGTCGGCCGAAAGCGAAAAGATATTGTGGCGTGGCACCATGATCTCGCGCACCGTGAGCTGGTCGAGCTCCAGCGCGTGATGGATCATCTCCTCTTCAGCCTCGGGCAGCAAGCCTACGCGGCGGCTGGCCGTCACAATGAGTTTCAGCTCCTCGGCGGAGTGTCCGCTGCCTTCGCGCCGCAGGCGGGAACCAAAGCCACGTAATACCAGGTTGGCGGACTTGTTCATCACAACCAGAAAGGGATGCGCCAGCCGCATAAAGACATCCATGGGAGCGGCCACGGCCAGGGCCACACGCTCTGCCCTTTCCAGCGCCAGCGACTTCGGCACCAGTTCACCCAGGATTACCAGAAGATAAGTGATGGCGGCAAAGGCGAGGGTAGCCGCCAATCCGTGCGCGTAAACGCGGGCATAAGGAACGGTTCCGAGCCAGGGTTGGATCATGGCAGCCAGAGTTCCCTCTCCGGCCCAGCCCAGCCCCAGGCTGGCCAGCGTCACTCCGAACTGGACTGCGGGAAGAAATTCGTCCAGATGCTGCTGTATGCGTAAGACCGTGCGCGCACCGATGCGCCGCTGTTCGATCAGTTGTTGTATCCGTGTGTCCCGGACGCTGACCATGGCGAACTCAGCGGCTACAAAGAAGGCGTTGGCTGCCACCAGCAGGACCACAAGAATGATCCTGAGCAGCACCAGAGTGACCATAAGGTCTTCAATATTACACTGTGACCGCCCTAACTCGCGCTAACCCTGCCTGCCTGGCATCTTGGCTATGCGATCAAAAGAGGTTTCTTAGGATGTTTGATTGAGCGATTGACGAACTCCCCTCGGCATGGCCTTCGAGCCATCTCTAAATCGCCAGCTCACCAGGCTTTTGCTTTCTTTTTCCGGATTTTCCGGTCTAAGTGCTGGTTAAGCTTTCCGGCAACTCGGTTATTTTGCAATTTCTGGAACCAACTTCGTTCACCCAACGTATTTAATCACTGACACGCCTTAACAGGGGGCACACCCGTGGCAAACGGTAAGAAAAAGAGTAAACGGCTTTTTTACATAATCGGAGCAGTCGTCGCTGTCGTGATAATCGTAGTTGGTCTGGTAGCCGCAACGCGTTCCGGCACCAAGCTCGATCAGTCGAAGCTCGCGAAAGTAGAAAAAGGTGATCTGGCCAAAAGTGTGGTTGCCACCGGCAAGATTGAAGCCATCACCAAGGTTGAGGTCAAATCCAAAGCCAGCGGCATCGTGGAAAAACTTTTTGTGGACTACGGTGAGACCGTGAAAAAAGGCCAATTGCTGGCGGAGTTGGACAAGCAGCAGATTCTGGCCCAGGTGAATCAGCAGAAGGCATCGTTGGAGGCCGCGGAAGCCAACGCTCGGGCCGCGGAGGCCGAACTTGAACGTGCCAAGTATGACGCTCAGGGGCCGGACATCCCGATGTTGAAGCGGGCTTATGAACGCGCGCAGCAAATGGCGAAAGACGGCGTGGTCTCAGCTTCAGCCCTGGATGACGCCGAGAAGAATTACGAGCTCGCCGTCAACAAACAACAGCTCGGCTCGGCCAACGTGGTTTCCGCCGCGGCCAAAATGAAACAAGCCCAGGCCCAGGTTTCGCAGTCCAAAGCGCAGTTGGAAGAGAAGCAGGAGGAGTACCGCAACTCCACCATCCTGGCGCCCATTGATGGCGTTGTGCTCTCGCGTGACGTTGAAGTTGGCGACGCGGTCAGCTCCATCCTTGTTTTGGGTTCTTCAGCCACGCTCGTGATGACCATGGGCGATACGCGCGAGGTCTACGTCAAAGGCAAGGTGGATGAGAGCGACATCGGCAAGGTTTATCTCAACCAGCCCGCCCGCATCAAGGTGGAGTCTTACAAAGACCGCACATTCTCCGGCAAGGTCACCAAGATATCGCCCATGGGCGTAGAGAAGGACAACGTCACCACCTTTGAAGTGCGGGTCTCCATTGACAACTCCAAAGGCGAGCTCAAGTCGCAGATGACCGCCAACGCCGAGATCATTCTGGAAGAGCACAAAAGCGTTCTCATTGTCCCGGAAGCGTCCTTGATTTATGACAAAGATCGTAAAGCCTCTGTGGAGATCGCCGATCCTTCATGCAAGGATGGCAAGAAAAAACTCCCCGTCACTGTCGGCATTTCCAATGGCTCAAAAACCGAACTTCTCAGTGGCTTGAAAGAAGGCCAGCAGGTGGTTTTGCAGTAAAACTCTTGTTGTTGCCGCGTGGAGGCACGGACCAATGGTTGGAACAATAAAGATAAATGCAATCAGGAATATGGCTCTGGTATTCGCTGCCATGGCAATCTCAGCGGTGCAGGCATCAGCCGTTCCCACCGGCCACTTTGAGCGCACGCTCAAGGTCAGCGGACAAGTTGATATGGAAATAAATTCCGGTGCCGGCAATGTCAACGTTCATATCGGCAGCAATGACACGGTTCAGATCACGGCAAAAATCCATGGCAATAACAATGGCACGTCATGGCTGTTCGGAAGCGGAGATGTAGAAGAGAGAATCAGAAAGATTGAGCAGAACCCGCCCGTACGGCAGCAAGGCAACATGATCGTCGTCGGCCGTGTGGAAGACCGTGAGTTACTGCGCAACATCTCGATCGACTATGACATTGCTGTTCCGGCACAAACCAAATTGCTGTCACAGACCGGCTCCGGCGACCAAACCATCACTGGCGTTCAGCAGGTGCTTACTGCAAGAACAGGGTCAGGCAACATCACGCTGGAAAACATTGGCGCCGACGCTCATATGCGCTCCGGATCGGGTGACCTCAAGATTAACAATGTGAAAGGCACTCTGTCTGCCGAGACCGGCAGCGGCAATATACGCGCTTACGGAGTGGCGGGCGAAATTGATGCTCATACCGGTAGCGGTGATGTGGAGATGCATCAGGTAGCTGCGGGCGATGTCAAAGTCGATACTAACTCGGGTAACGTCAAGCTTCAGGGTGTAAAAGGCGGATTGCGCGCGCGGACCGGCAGTGGTGATATTCAGGCTGAAGGCGAAGCCACTCGTGACTGGCGCCTGGGCGCGAGTTCCGGCAACATCACGCTCAAACTGCCCACACAGGCTTCTTTCGATTTCGACGCACGAACGTCATCCGGTACCCTCAAAGTCAACCACCCAGTTACCTACCAGGGCGGCATTTCAAAAAACCACATCCACGGCAAAGTAAATAACGGCGGCGTAGCTCTTGATCTTCACACCGGCTCCGGTGACATCTATATCGAGTAGCGTTCCTCCAGCTACTCGAGAGAAGGCTGGGCCATCACCCAGCCTTTTTTATTGGGAAGTTTGCTTAGAGCTGTCTAAGAGAACAGTGCTTTTGTTGATCTATAGTTGAGTCCTATTTCACTAAGCCGGGAAAACGATCAATTCTTGGAAAGTCTAATACGGTTCCAATCAAGTTCTAATTACCTTGGTGCATCGTTAACCTCGTAACAAGATGCTTTCAGAAAGTTCTCAGCGGAAGCCTTCTCCGGGATGTTCGAACGCCGCTCAGCGCTGACTGGAAGCATGGCTGGGCAATCAGGGCAAGTGTGAACTGGTTGTGAAGTGCGTTTGGTAAGTTGACGGCATAAGCTCGTTCCAGTACCTCACGGCTTTTCCAATCTCACATCGACGTCCCCTCTTGCGCGGAATATCGCGCGAATGAGAACTCGCGTTTCTTAATCGGCCTCCGCGATTCATACGCGTGAAGCCACAGGATACGTGTACCTGATGACCCCTCCGGCCGGAAAGAACAGAAAGGACGGATGGAAGCATGACCTACTTGCAAGGCACTACTTTAGAACAGCAGGAAGTTACAGGCGGTCTGGAGACGATCACTCCAGGACAATCATGGGCAGGGCCCCTGGGCATCGCCTGGATTGCGGCTTTTATCAACTCCGCCAGAGAGACTTTTGCTCCGGCAAACGTCACGCGGTTCTTCCGCAATCTTGACGCAACTGACCCGCTTCTTTCCCGCTTTGGCTGGACACTAGCCGCATCGGTCGCCTTACTTGCCGCTGTTATGTTAACTGGCGGGCAGGCGCTTGCCACCAGTGCATGGATTAAGCCCATCAAGTTTTCTGTTTCCTTTGCCACCTTTGTCTGGACGATAAGCCTGTTCCTCTCCGCGCTTGATCTGTCCTACTGGCAGCAAAAGCTTTCCCGCTACGCGATTGTAGGCAGCATAACGCTGGAGATGACGTGCCTTGTCGCTCAAGCGTGGCGCAACGTTCACGTAGGCGCGCTGACCAAGGTTGATATTGTCGCCGCGCAGGCTGCGTCAGCCATGATTTCCGTCGTCACCATGGTCAGCGTCTGGCTGCTGGCGATGTTCCTGCGATCGCCCCAGAGCACTCTGCTGATGGACAAAGCACAGATCCTGGCCATCCGTTTGAGCATGGGAATATTTCTGGCGGGAAACGCCATTGGCGGCTACATGCTGGCACGTGGTTCACACACGGTGGGCGCCTCTGACGGAAGCCAGGGCCTTCCCTTCGTGAACTGGAGCACCGTCGCCGGAGACCTGCGAATTGCGCACTTTATCGCCCTGCACGCCATTCAGATCATTCCCCTGTTCGCATGGCTGCTCTGGCAGATGTCGCCGCGTCCTTCTTTGAAATACCGGCAGTGGACAGTCGTGATTGTGAGTGCACTAGTTACCCTCACGGTTTCGGCGACATTCATTCAGGCAGCCCTGGGCAAGCCGTTACTCAGCTTCCTGCAATAACTGCTGCACGGAGCGGCGTCATGAGCAAGACGTCGCACTGCCCCCAAGTGAGTTCGCGGAAGTCTTTATTGCTTGCCGACATGCCTTAAAGAGTTCCGCATCTTGACTCCCATTCCGGCTATAATCTCTGCGCATTCGCCATTGGATTGAAGATCATGGAATGGAATCAATCCAGCCCAGGAATTGAGCCAGATGAGAAACTTCCGAGCCATTGCACTGCTAACGTTCCTTACGCCATGGATAGTCGCCTGCAACCATGGTCCATTGCGCGAAGGTAGTTTTCAAAAGACCTTGAAGGTGGGCAGCAAGGCCACTCTGAAGGTTGAGACCCACGCCGGCAACATCACGGTACATACCGGACCAGCACAAAGCATCATCATCTCCGGGCACATCCGGGCACGCGGCGGGTTCCCAGGCCCCAGCGGAGAATCCAAGGTGGAGAAGATTGCCTCCAATCCACCTATCAGTCAGGACGGAAACAGCATTCACATCAGCGGCGTGGAAGGCTCCGACCTGCGGAAGAACGTTTTTGTTGACTACGACATTACCGTTCCTGACGATACCGAACTGAACGCCACCAGCGGCGCCGGGAACGTCCGCATCAAGGGATTAAAGCAAAAAGTGGACGGCACCACGGGCGCGGGGACCATCGCCACTGAAGCCATCTCCGGAGATGAGCACCTGCGCACGGGCGCCGGCAGCATTGAAGTGATTTCACCGCTGGGCAACGTGATTGCCGAAAGCGGCGCGGGAAAGATAACCGCCCGCGGTGAGCCTAAAAGCAATTGGGACCTGCGCGTGGGCGCTGGCTCTATCAAAATGGAGATCCCTTCGAGCTCGTCTTTTGATCTTGAAGCCAGGACCGGGTTCGGCAAGGTCAGCCTTGGACAGGGCTTTGAGCTCCAGGATGGCAACGTCTCTAACTCCCATGTTCAGGGAAAGATCGGCAAGGGCGGCCCCAGAGTGGTAGCGAACAATGGAGCGGGAGCAATCGATATCAGCCGCGGCATGGAGCAGAATTGAAGCTTGAGCCATGCGAAATGTAAATGCTTTCTTCAGATTGACCTTAGATTCGCCAAAATGATATAAAAACACGTTTCACTGGTGTGGGCGGGAGGTGTGTGTCTCCTTTGGTCTTGCTCAGTGAACTCCGACGCGGCCAAGCCTCAAACCACGGTTCTTGATGTGGAAGCGCGTTTCCGGAAATAACCCGAAAAGCGTTAGTAAACTCAAAAACTGCCAAATTTCCGAACCCTATTTGGAGGAATCATTATGCACAGCTGGCTCTCAGCGGGCCTGATGGAGCGTGTAATTTCCGCCCGCCGGATGATCGCTTGTGTCGCCCTCGTTTTGTTTGTCTGTCTGTCTCTACCCGTCTTTGCGCAGCAGTCAAATGCCGCGCAACAGGCACAGCCAACTCCAGCCCAGCAACCCGGTTCAATAACGAACCCCCAGCCGGGCGCCATGGCACAGCACGAAGTTGCCAACCCACCCAACGGCGCACCCTCACAGGAAAGCGGCGGCGAAGCCAATCTCAAGCTGCCCGATATGAAAAGCGTCCCCTTCCTCAATGGGGTCAACGGTTACACTCTGCTTTCCATCGGACTGATTTTTTGCGCTTTTGGCCTGCTCTTTGGCCTGATGATCTACATGCAGCTCAAGAATCTTCCCGTTCATCGTTCCATGAAGGAAATCTCTGAGCTGATTTATGAAACCTGCAAAACCTATCTGGTGACGCAGGGCAAGTTCATTCTGATCCTGGAAGCCTTCATTGCCGTGGTGATTGTGCTGTACTTCGGCACCTTGCTGAAGTTTGAAGCCACGCGGGTCATCATCATTCTGCTCTTCAGTCTGGTGGGCATTGCCGGGAGCTATGGCGTGGCGTGGTTCGGCATTCGCGTAAATACCTTCGCCAACTCCCGTACGGCCTTCGCCAGTCTTCGGGGCAAGCCATTCGCCATTTACACCATTCCGCTCAAAGCCGGAATGAGCATTGGCATGCTGCTGATCAGCGTGGAATTGCTGATTATGCTCTGCATCCTGCTTTTTGTTCCCCGTGAATTCGCCGGCTCCTGCTTTATCGGATTCGCGATTGGCGAATCCCTGGGCGCAGCGGCCCTGCGTATCGCAGGCGGCATCTTTACCAAGATCGCCGATATCGGCTCCGATCTAATGAAGATCGTCTTCAAGATTAAGGAAGACGACGCCCGTAACCCTGGCGTAATTGCCGACTGCACCGGTGACAACGCCGGCGACTCGGTCGGCCCCAGCGCTGACGGCTTTGAAACCTACGGCGTGACCGGCGTAGCGCTGATCACGTTTATCCTTCTTGGCGTGCATGAACCTGTGGTCCAGGTGCAACTGCTGGTCTGGATCTTCGTGATGCGCATCATGATGCTGGTTTCCAGCGCCTTCTCTTACTTCGCCAATGAGGCGTTTGCCAAGGCGCGCTATGCAAACTCTGACCACATGAACTTTGAGACGCCGCTGACATCGCTGGTCTGGATTACCTCGATTGTCTCCATCGTGCTTACGTTCATCGTTTCCAAGGCCATCATCCCCACACTGGGCGGCAATCCGTCACTGTGGTGGAAGCTGGCTGCCATCATCTCCTGCGGAACGCTGGCCGGCGCAATCATTCCCGAGCTGGTCAAGGTCTTCACTTCGGTCGATTCGCGCCACGTCGGCGAAGTGGTTACCTCTTCAGAAGAAGGCGGCGCGTCACTGAACATCCTCTCCGGCCTGGTTGCTGGTAATTTCTCGGCTTTCTGGCTGGGAATCAGCATTGTTGCTCTCATGAGCGCTGGATTTTACGTCAGCACCTTTGGCCTGGGTGACATGTTCCACGGGGCGCCGCTCATGCTGGCTCCCGCGGTCTTTGCCTTCGGACTGGTGGCATTCGGCTTCCTCGGTATGGGCCCGGTAACGATAGCAGTTGATTCCTACGGCCCGGTTACGGACAACGCTCAGTCGGTTTACGAATTGTCACTGATCGAGCAGATTCCGAACATCAAGCAGGAATTGAAGAGGGACTTCAGCTTTGACGCCAACTTTAATCGCGCCAAAGACCTGCTGGAAGAAAACGACGGCGCCGGCAATACCTTCAAAGCGACTGCCAAGCCGGTACTGATTGGAACGGCCGTGGTGGGCGCAACCACCATGATCTTCTCCATCATGATGGCGCTGACCGATGGACTCACCAAGCACACCGAAAATCTCTCCCTGCTGCATGCTCCGTTTGTTCTGGGATTGATCACCGGTGGCGCGATCATCTATTGGTTCACTGGCGCTTCCATGCAGGCGGTTACCACCGGAGCGTATCGCGCGGTTGAGTTCATCAAGAAGAACATCAAGCTGGAAGGCGTGGAAAAAGCCTCCGTGGAAGATAGCAAGAAGGTGGTTGAAATCTGCACCAAGTACGCGCAGAAGGGCATGTTCAACATCTTCCTCACCGTGTTCTTCGCCACGCTGGCTTTCGCGTTCGTGGAGCCGTACTTCTTCATCGGCTACCTGATCTCGATTGCCATCTTCGGTCTCTATCAGGCGATCTTCATGGCCAACGCCGGCGGCGCCTGGGACAACGCAAAGAAAGTGGTTGAGACCGAGCTGAAGATGAAGGGCACATCACTGCACGATGCAACCGTCGTCGGCGACACGGTGGGCGATCCTTTCAAGGACACTTCCTCCGTCGCCCTCAACCCGGTGATCAAGTTCACCACATTGTTTGGATTGCTCGCCGTGCAACTTGCGGTGAAGATGACCAATGAGCAGGGTGGCAGCTTCACTTCAATCCTGGCGGTGGTGTTCTTCCTTATCTCCGTCTTCTTCGTGTATCGCTCGTTCTACGGTATGCGTATCGGTACGGAAAAAGCAGCAGCCAAAGCCGCTTAGGCGCTCACGCGCTTCAACTAAAAGCCCGCCGAAAGGCGGGCTTTTTTATGGTATCTTCGAGCGGCAAATGAATGTTTTGATGGACAGAAACCAAAGCATTTCATGGATACAAACTGTGGCCGCCATTCCTGCGGCTGTAATGCTGTGGGCGTTGATTGTCTGGAATCCAAAAAACAGGAAACAGTGGTTGTTAGCAGCAGCGTTCGCTTTATACATTACCGGCTACTACTTCCTGTTTGTTTACCGGCGCTAACT